>WNGD01012354.1_pt1 | contig 13631 bp, 12 predicted proteins | sample 5400671 | NCBI WGS metagenome assembly WNGD01 (sample SAMN13153369, study PRJNA577476) | soil metagenome | isolation source: 40 cm soil or saprolite under grassland replicate 2 | place: USA:California | collected 2016-06-15
TGGCAGCAAGGGAAGGTTGAATGAGCGAAGCTGCCCAGAAACCAGGGGGAGGGGTGGTTGAGGATCTTCCTCGCACCGCCGCCGCGAGTACCGTCAAATTCTACGATGCTCTGAGTATAGGATTTTTCATATCCGCAGCAGTATCCCTAGCCTTTCTCAGCCTTTACTTGATCACTGATTTCGTGGTTATTGCTCTAGGAGCAATGGACATCGGTACAATCCTGAACGCCGCGAGCCGCATGATCGCGTTGCGGGGGATTTCCGGCGAGGGCAGACTGAAGAAGGCTCGGAGCACTGTTCGCCTCTTCCATGTGATCAGCTATGCATGCTACGCTCTGGCTTTCGGAGTCTTCGTTGTTGCTGTGTTGAACCTTGCCACGGACTTTGGAGTAATGGGCCTTGAACTTACCGGGTGCGGGACTATTCTTATGGCGATCTCTCGCAGTATACAGCTAGAGAGCTTAGTCTAAGAATTGGAGCTGTGGAAGCTCAACACTGCATTCAAGCTCTTTCTCCTCTCTATAGCAGCGTCCTTTCTCGTCTCAGCGTTATTTCACTATACACTGGTCCTACACTACCTTCCGATCGTCCTCGCTATAGGCGTCGCCGTCTACGCCACTATTATCATCAATCCAGCTCTTCGGCGAAGAAGCTTTCGTGTCTACGTTCTGGCTGGTACCCTAATCGTCGTTGCAATGGCCGCGAGCATTATCGTCGTAGCCTACTATAGCCTAACCATCAACTCTTGCGTCCCTGCTGGAGCAACTCCGCTCGACTGGAGTGGGAGTGTCTTGTTAGATGTCGAAAGTCATCCGTATCTCGATTCTGGCGTCACGTACCAGTTCAACTTCAATCTGACCCTTCGGCCAACATGGACGTATGGAATTTCACACCGTCGAGTTGTGGAAAATACTGGGTTGAGCTGTTGAACGTAGGATTCCCCTCGCAAACAAGCAGCTTTCACATCGTCATCGTCGCCGTAAGGAGCGCATGATGAGCAAGGATCCATGAATGATTCTCCAGTATTCTGCTGAGCGTTAATAACAAGCTTATTGCATGACAGAAGGCGCAGCAAAATTCGAGTCCGAGAATCAAGAGTGTATGCGCTGCTGTTCGGAATCGAGCTTGGCGCAAAGCATCGACTAAGCTTCCGAGGAATCTTCCCTGAGGGCTTCGGTTCTTTGCCCCGTTTATCCAGTTCCCGCGAGGGGACGATCAGTGATAGATTCGGTGTGAATCCTCTTTATGTCCATCCAGGGCTTGGTCCAGTTCAACTGCTGCCATAATGAGACCCATATGACTGAAGGCTTGTGGGAAATTTCCCATGAATTCCAGGGTGTCGGGATTGATCTCCTCTGAGTACAGTCCCAAATGGTTGGCATAGCCGAGCAGATCGTTGAAGATGTTCTGAGCTCTTTCCGTCTGGCCCATCCTTGCCAGGCACGCTACGAGCCAGAAGCTGCAAACCAGGAAGGCTCCCTCTCTCTTCTTGACTCCGCCGTTTGACTTGAACCTGTAGAGAAGCGTGTGCCTTGCGAGCTCTTTCATAACGGCCTCAACGGTGCCGACGATGCGTTTGTCTCTGGGTTTCAAAAATCCTATCAGAGGCATCAGAAGATTGGCCGCGTCTAGAGCATCAGTATTGTAGTGCATCCGGAAGGCATTCTTCTTTCTACACCAGCCCTTGGACAGGATCTCCCGCTTGATTTCCCGCATTGCATCACGCCATTCCGGAATATCCTCTCTATGCCCTGACACCCTGGCAATCTGAACAGCTCTCTCGAGACCAGTATAGCACCAAGCCTTGGTCTCCACGTAGTGCTGTCTCTTTCCGCGAATCTCCCAGATGCCATTTCCCGGTTGTCGCCAGTGATCTAGAATGAACCTAGCGAGGGGCCTCACGAAACGATAGTACATGTCTCGACTGATGGAGACCCCGTGTCTTGACGAGAAGTAGAGCGCGTCGAGCATGTACCCGTAAGCGTCCATCTGAAACTGCTGAGCTGCCGCGTTGCCGATCCGTACAGGCTTCCTGCCCCGATAACCCTCCAGATACGGTAGTGTTCTCTCTCCCTCAATGGGTTGACCTTGGATCGTGTACATGAGATGAAGATTGAGATCCAGAGCGGGGTCGGTGTCGATCAGCCATCGGAGGTACCTCTCCGACTCACTAGTATCTCCAAGCAGGTAAAACGCCCACAACGAATGGGCCGAGTCGCGTATCCAAGAATAACGATAGTCCCAGTTCTTATCCTTCCCAAACGCCTCCGGAAGCGAAGTCGTGGGCGCCGCAACTATCGCGCCTGTAGGCGCATAGACTAGAAGCTTCAAGGTCAATGCAGACCGTATAACCTCTTTCCGCCAACGGCCTCTGTACTGCAACTTTCGCACCCAGGATCTCCAGAAGATCTCTGTACTTCGCAACCGTTCAGTGGTCTTGTATTCCTCGACCTCGCGAGGCTCGGCTTCTCCATAACTCAGAACGAAGATTTCTCGATCATCCTTGGACATCTGAAACTCTCTAGAGACACATCCCTTGATGGGCGCCTTCAGCTGAAGGGTGGATGCTAGGACCATCTCGTCGCGCGCTCCACGGAAAGAGGCACTCCTTCCATCGACCGTAACCTCAGGTCGAACTAGCCCATAATCGAAGCGCGGGTTTAGATCAAGGCGAAATTTCACGCTTCCTTCAATACAGTTCAGGATTCTGTGAATCTCAGGTGGTGCGGCCCATGCGTCTCTGGAGTTCGAGCAAGGCATGAAATCAGTAGCGATCACTCTCGAGCCGTTGACATCGAACTCGGTCACGAGAATGTTGGTATTCTTCAAGTAGCTTTGGCTAGCCTGACCTCGCCCGACTGGTGTGAGACGCCAACTGCCTCCAACGCGTCTGTCGAGGATCGCCGCGAAGACGCTGGGCGAGTCGAATCTTGGAAGACAGCACCAATCAATAGACCCGTCGTAGCCAAGAAGACTCATTGTCCTAGTGTTCCCGATAACCCCGTAAGCACCGATCTGCTTGTAATCTGACTCGACTGGAATCGCAAACCCCGTCAAGACCATTCGACTTTTAGGTCGGGGGAGTAGACACGGGTTTTAGCCCTTTCTGAGCATTGTCGAATCATCAATGGAGAAGGCGTCCCAGTTCGGCCCCGGTCTTTGCCTTCCGTGATCTATCTGATCGACCGAGGACAAAGTGGGTCGGACAGTTCATCGGAGTGTTCCCGATCAATTTCCTTCCCGATAGACTTGACGGACTTAGACGGATCAGTCGAGATAGGACTCCGCCCTGAATGGGGGACGATCGGGGGGACGGAATCAAGTGTAGGGCCGAGTCGATCGAGACTGTTGGAGACGTTCACTATCTCTTCTGTTCGATAGATAGAGACCACCAAGTGGTTGTCAAAAGCATTGAGAGGCTTAATGTGGGAACCAATACGTCATTCAGCATTGAACACCGCGAAGTCTTCAAAGGCTCCTTTCTGGCGGATCTTGAACCGACTTATCATGGACGTTGATACGGGTTACGAAGTCGTTGGCTTCTCCGGCGGTATCCCAGTAAGACGCCAACTGAGGCTGCGATTCCAGCAGCCACGGCTAGGCCTAGGCCAATTGTGGGCAGAGATGGAGGCGCTGCTGGCTGCGAGCTCGAGGGTTGCGTAGGGGGTCCTGACGGATTGGCAACAGTGGTTGTCTGTCGGGACCCAGTCGCCTTCTGCGGTGTGCTGCTATCATTCACGGAAAGAACAATTTCGTATGAGCCGGCTGTCTGGTAGATGTGCGTTGCAGACGATCCAGTCCCACTTGATCCATCACCGAAGCTCCATGAGAAGGTGTAAGGTGAAGTTCCGCCGGACGCGGAGCCCGTAAACGAGACGGCTTGTCCGACCTGCAGTGAAGATGGAGAATAGGTAAAGCTAGCTGTCAGAGCCGTCAGTGTAGCGGAAACCGTGATGGATTGCTGGGATGTTGCCGTCTGCTGAGGGGAGGTGCTATCCTTCACAGTCAGGGCTACAGTGAAAGTTCCTACCGAAGCATAACTGTGGGTTACCGTAGAACCTGTTCCTGTCGAACCGTCATCAAACGCCCAACTGTAAGTATAGGGCGACGTTCCACCTGTCGCTGATCCAGTGAACGTTACATGCTGTCCAACTAGTAGAGACGAGGGAGTAAAGCTGAAGCTCGCCGCTAGAGGAGGCGGGCTAGTAACCGAGACCGTTTTCTGAGACGTTGCTGTCTGTTGTGGAGAGCCGCTGTCCTTGACAAATAGAATGACTGAGAATGTGCCCGGCGTCGCGTAAGAGTGTCCTGGACTGCTTGCAACAGAAGTGCTCCCGTCTCCAAAACTCCACTGGTACGAGTAGGGAACGTTTCCGCCGGTGACAGAAGGTGTGAAAGTGACATTCGTTCTCTCCATCGAAGCACTTGGAACGGCGACGAAGCTGGCAGTCAGGGGCGGTGGAGGATTAGAGATTGTGATTGACTGCTGAGACATTGCGGTTCCAGGATGGGGATGGGCGCTATCCGTGACCGTCAGAATAACCGTAAAGGCTCCTGCTGACGCGTATGTGTGAGTGACCGAAGAACCGGGTCCCCCTCTGGAACCATCTCCAAAGGACCAGCTGAACGTGTACGCACCTGTACCCCCGGTGGCTTTGCCAGTAAACGTGATTGTCTGGCTTGTTTGGGGCAATGCCGGTGTAAATGTGAAGCTCGTCGTCAGCCCAGACGAGGGAGTTGAGACGGTGATTGTTTGATGGGAGACTGTTGTTTGTTGCGGAGACGCGCTATCTTTCACTGCTAATGTTACGGTGAAGTTGCCTGTAGATGCATAGGCGTGTGATGGACTTGAGACCGTTGCATTCGAGCCGTCGCCAAAGCCCCACTGATACGAATAAGGAGCAATGCCCCCGCTCACTATCGCTGTAAATGATATTGGCTGTCCGGATTGCGGGGAGGATGGGCTATAGTTGAAGCCTGCACTAAGGGAGGCGTATACTGTCAGGCTCCGCGAAGCCAGAGCTTGATGGAACAGGGAATCGGTCGTTGTAAGCAGAACAGTGTACTGTCCTTGAGTTGCGTAGGCATGGGACGCGGTTTGTCCAGATCCGCTGGACCCGTCTCCGAACTTCCAAGAGTACGTGTAGGGCGAGACTCCTCCACTCGCTAATGCTGTGAAGCTGACATTCTGTGCGACTAGAGGGTTTGAAGGTGTAAACGTAAAGCTGGTCGAAACAGGGGATGGGCCGGTCGAGCTGAAGAACTCGGTCATTGCGTTCGCCGAGGCATCATTCGTTGTGAGGGATGTGAGTCCCCAGTTTGACTCTAAAGTCCTCGCGTAGGAGTAGTGGCTGTATGATCCGGTTCCAATGTAGTGGGCCTTGACTACTGGCCCTGACCATGAAGCGTAGATGTAGTCGTAAGGGTAGGTGTAGCTACTGGGCCCCTCATCGTATACTATGAACAGGGCAGCTCTCTGCGTCTGGAACAGTGCGCTAGCGAGAATCTTAGGAACGAGACTCGAAAGATAACTATCGCCTGCAGTCGCTCCACTGCTGTGGCCGTTGTCGTCGTTGGTTGGCGTGAGCCAGAGATAGTTGGGCCAGCTACTTGCCTGGTTTAGGGCGGTGAGGAATTCAGGATCACTAGGCGAGGCTGTTGTCACAAAATTGGCGCATCGCGCGGTTGTATTCATATCCTTGAAGTTCAGGAATGGGAAATGGTTGCTATTGCTTGGGGGACTGAAGCCGCATGTCCCAGAGCCGGCGGCATCCTCAGCAAACGCCTTCCACGTCAATCCCGCTGTTTCTAGCCTGTCTACGAGGTTGGGTCCTGGATCTTGGAAGCAACACATGCCGTCATCAGCGCAATATGTGTATTCTGCTCCGAACAGGGCGCAGTAGTTAGGTTCGCTGGGATGGCTTACAGCTGTATAGCCGCCTTTCGAGCATAAGCTATCGCTTGTACAGAGACCGGCGAGCGAGTAGTTCGAGGCTAGACTGGTCTCGTAGGGTCCCGCACCGCCGCAACTCGTGATGATGTCGCAGTAGCCGTCGTTTTCCATAAGAATCGTCACCATATAATCGAACGATGCTCCCGATGGAGCAGTCAAAAGTGTCTTGATGAGACCTGTGGGAGGTGTTCTCGCCTGGACGGTTGAGAAATCTGTGTGAACCGATGCTGTGACTTTCGCTGGTCCAACTGGTCCACATACTCTCAGGCTTAAGCCTCCCCTCCGCGTTCTGGCAAGAGCAATTCGGGATCGGAACGGAGAGCCAGGCTCTCCATCCAGCGCGCTTCTGGAACATTTAAGATCTACTATGTTCATGGGTCCCTTCACCTGATCGCGTTGTGGAGAGTAAATCTTGGCGCCAATTCTCGCTCTGTGACTTCTCGACCCGTCAAATCGTTCCGTTTTAGGAAGCGCCGTTAATTCTTCTCGAATAGCTTTGGCACGTCTTTCATTATCAATCTCCGAAGGCTTTCAAAGTTGCTGAAACGGAGGGTGACCGCCGTTTCGTCTGATGGCGCATAGGACTCATCGTCATCTCTGGGCGTGGTGGAAACGAAGGCTGTGTCCGGCTCGTCATTCGTGACGATTCTCGTTCTCGTCGACCAAAACGTTTCCTGCATCATGTCTCTCCTATATCTCGTATGAGAAATCGCGAATAACTAGATGGCCGACTGAATGTAAGGCCGGGATATGATGGCTACGGACCACAGTAGTAATCCGTATGCTACTTGCGTGCCGCTCGTTCTCCGGATACGATGTACGGGACCGTTTCGGCGACATAGGTAGCGTGATCTGCAATCCTCTCCAAATATCGGAGAATCAGTGTCCCAGAAACGACACATTTCAGATTCCCCTCGCGCTCGTTTGCGGACTTTTTGACAAAGTCAAGATAGAGATTGTCGACCACATCATCCATCTTCTTCACCTTGGCCGCAAGCTCAATGTTGCGCTCAGTAAACGCCTTGATGCTCAAAGTTATCATATCTTTGGCCTGGGTCCCCGCATTTTGAACTGCCGATCTGTCACAGTTGGATAAGTCTCCAAAGATCCCCATCACATCGGAAATATCGTGAGCGTATCTCCCAAATCTGGAAAAGCCATAGGCCACCTCCATACACGACTTGATGAACCGTAGGTCAGAAGCTACGGGCTGATATCGTGCAATAATTTCGACGGCAAGCTCGCTCACTTCATCTTGCAACATCCGGAGCTCTTCTGACCAGCCATAGATTCTGTCTCGGAGATCTCGTCCTTGTACGTACGCGTCAATGGCAGTGGAGACAGTGTTCTGGGACAGCTCCGCCATGTCGAGAACCATGTTTCGAAGCTTCTCAAGGCCTAAATCCATCAGTCTCGGCAAATTCTCGTCCCCGATTCTAGCCGAATTTTCCGGTAAGATATCTTTCCGTCAGCTCTTCCTTTGGGTTCTCAAAAAGACTCGTCGTGTCGCTATACTCGATTAACTGGCCAAGGTAAAGGAATGCAGTAAAGTCGGAAACTCTAGCTGCCTGTTGCATGTTATGAGTGACAATCACCACAGTGTATGATTCCTTGAGGCTTGCGATGAGCTCTTCTATTTTTGCTGTGGCGATTGGGTCCAGAGCCGAGCACGGCTCATCCATCAAGATTACTTCTGGCTCAACTGCTAGTGCGCGCGCAATACACAGTCGCTGTTGCTGACCGCCCGAGAGACTAGTGCCAGACTTGTCCAAGTCACCTTTGACCTCATCCCAGAGAAAGGCGCGTTCAAGGCTGCGTTGAACTGCGCGGTCGAGTATTGTATTGTTCCTCTCACCGTTAAGTTTGAGGCCGGCAGCAACATTATCGTAGACTGACATTGTTGGAAAAGGGTTTGGTTTCTGGAAAACCATGCCCACCCGTCTTCTGATGGTTACAGGGTCGACTCCTTTCGTGTAGATGTTTGACTTGTCTAGGAGAACTGTGCCTGTCGATCGAGCTCCCGGCACGAGTTCGTGCATCCGGTTAAGACATCGTATCAGCGTGGATTTTCCGCATCCGGAGGGCCCTATGATTGCCATTGCTTCATTCGCTCTTACTTTCATCGAGATGTCTTTCAGCACATGGTTTGATCCGAACCAAGCGTTCAGTTTCTCTGTTTCGACCTTGTAGGTTTCCATTTGGTGGATCCTGACGGATGATGGCTTATTTTCAGTTTTCAACTCTTCAAGCTGGATGCCCAAAGTCAATTTCTCGACCGGTTTGAATCGTATCGCCCCCTAGTCGCGAGTCTCACTCCTACGTTCAAAGTCAGGACGATTAGTATCAAGACTAGGGCCGCTCCCCAGGCTTGTTGATGGCTGACGGAGTCTGGGAGAAATGCGTCCCTGTATATTCTAATGGGGAGGGCGTCGATGGGTTGGTTCCAGCTGGAAAGGAAGAAGTTGCTTCCGAAGATCGTAAGCAGGAGTGGGGCGGTTTCTCCTGAGATTCGAGCTATAGATAGAAGAACTCCGGTAATCACACCGCTCTTTGCTGTGCTTAGTACAACGCTTATGGTCGACCTCCACCGCCTAATCCCGAGCGCCATCGCGGCGTCGCGGATTGCGCTTGGCACCGTCTTGATGGACTCTTCAGTAGTCCTGGTCACTATTGGCACCATGATGATCGAGAGCGCCGCGGCTCCGGCGACCGGAGAATATTCGTGAGTAGCCACCACGAGGAGAACCCAAACGAGGACGCCGACCACGATGGAGGGGAATTCCGTAAGGACGTCGTTTAGAAAACGGATGGTCCTTCCGAACTTGTTGTCTCCAAACTCAGCCAGGTAAATTCCCGACATTACACCCAATGGGACACCGAAGAGGCTTGTTAGTCCAATGAGCAACAAAGTTCCCTGAATGGCTGGAGCGATACCCCCGATGGTCTCTCCTGGAACTCCAGGAACACTCGTCAAGAATTGCCAGTTAATAGTCGAAATTCCATTTCTCACAACCTCCACTAGTATGCTCGCCAGAGGAACGATCGCAACGAGTAAGCAAGAGAGACCTAACCCATAGGCCAACTTGTCCTTGATTCTCCTCATCGTACCGCGCTTCATTTTCACTCCACAGCCCCCGCCTTCAGCCTCAGAACTCTTGAAACCATGAGCTGGGCGAAGACATTGATGACAAGAGCTAGACCAAAGAGAACCAGCCCAGCCCCGACCACCGCGGACAGCTGGAGGGACTCTGCCTCATAGTATTGCCCAGCAATCAGCGAGGCCAATGTCTGACCGGGAATGAACAGGGATGTCGGCAACGCGGCTGGACCCAAGGCCCCACCAATGACCAAAGTAATGGCCATGGTTTCCCCGATGGCTCTTCCCAATCCCAGAATGGTCGCTCCGAAAATTCCTGATCGTGCATAGCTCAAGACCCCGATTCTAACCACTTCCCACCTTGTGGCGCCGATACTATAGGCCGCTTCTCTCTGAGAAGCGGGGACAGCCATCATTACTTCTTTCGAGATCGATGAGATCGTTGGAATTATCATGATGGCGAGTATGAGCCCTCCCATGAGGATATCGTATCCGTGAGGCGCCCCGTTGAATATGGGGATAGATGCAAACGTACTGTTGAGAGGTATCTCAACGTAGTTCACTATCCAATTCCTGAGGACCAGGCGTCCCCAGAATCCGTAGATAATGCTGGGGACCGCTGCGAGTAGTTCAACGAGTTGTGACAGTGGGGCCCTTACTGAGACAGGTGACATTTCTGAAAGGAAAATCGCGATTCCTAGACTGACGGGAATCCCGATGGCAATGGCAATGCCCGACGTAACCAGCGTTCCGAGAATGTATGGGAGCACGCCGTACGATTCTTGGCCGAGCGTTGTGTTCCAATCTACCCCAGTGACGAACCCGATGCCAAAAGTTGAGACAGCTTGAAACGAACCGCGGCTTAGTACGACCGCGGTTAGAACAATGATTACTATGGCTGTACAAGCGAAAATGTTCGAGAAGATTTCAAAGATGCTGTCGCCAGACGGGTGCGTGAGTCTGCGAAAAATGTAATGACCGAGGCCTTGCCCTCTAGTGTTGGATGCAACGATTTCCTCTGTCTTGGACATAATTCCTTTGTCTGTGCTTCGTCAATTTTCGATGTTGCGGAAGCTTCCCTCAGCTGTGCAGGGTTTGACCGTTGTATGTTATCGAACGAATAGTTGCTTCGGCGTTTGCCACTACCGAAGAGGGAAGCGCAACGTATGAGAGTATTGTTGCTTGGTTCTGCCCTTCGTGCACAACGAACCAGAGATAGTTGACGAGGGCCTGGGCTCTGGCTTGGCTCATGGAGCCACCGTACACGTTCAACTCTTGGAAGACCATGATGTAGCTGAAGGTAACTATGGGGTACGCTGCGGGGTTACTTGAGTTTAGCAGCTTGACTGACGTCCAATTTCCACTTCCTGCCGGAAGAGAGGGAAGGCTTGAAGCAGCAAGGCCACTGGAGGAGAGTGTAGGTTCAATGAACGAGCCTGAACCGTTCGGGTTCCAGAGGAATGCGTATGTCATCGCAGGGTTGGCCGAAAGGGCATAATTCAATTCGACATATCCGATCGTATCTGGGACTGTTTGGATGGTGCTAGCCACGCCCGCATTTTGAGGACTCGCCAATGCGTTGGCAGCCCAAGCAGTAGCCTTTGGTTGCTTGCTCTGACCACCCAGCCAGACGGGGCTAGAGCTGAGATAGCCAGTGAAGACGAATGTCGTTCCTGAAGAGTCGAACCGGTGAACAACAGTAATCGCAGTATGAGGGAGAACTACGCCCGCAGGGATGTGGGGGTTGTTCTGATTAAGCTGCACAATACCGACGTCGTCCCAATACATCGTACCTCCAGGAGATAATCCTCCCTGAAAGATTTCGGCGGCCAACGTAACGTTGAGGTAGAGTCCCTTACGAATTGTGTAGCTGGTCCCGTTCGAGAATTGAGCCGGGATGTTGTAGGCAATAGCTACTGCGCCAATCGTGTCCGGAATTGTGAGCGCATTGGGAACGGACACCACTTGAGTGGATGTCAGCGGAGCGTCTGAAGCTCCGAAATCTACGGTCTTCTGTCCGAGCGCGGTTATTCCCGCCCCGCTACCTATCGACTGATAGTTGATCTGAACATTACTATTGATCTTAGTGTAGTTCGCATCAACAGCCGTAATAAACGGGAATACGAACGACGACCCCGCGCCGTTCAGAGTTGTCGTCGGTGGGGGCGGATGCAGAATCCCCTGAATAACATAGCCAGTGACGCCGCTCACCGCGGCTACGATCACCAGGCCGATAACAAATACTGTTCTACTTATTCCGCCCCTTCTTACTATTGCTCCCGGAGTTCCCGACATGCTAATCCGAGGATAAGAAGAGACCACAGGATAATTAGCGATCTCACTGATTCTACTGACGGCCTACGTATATCCATATATCACAATAGGCAGTTAGGAGAGTCATCTCAACTTGCTGCAGTGGGAGACCGTGGGCGTTAGAGGTGGCCGCTTCCTTCTCGCGAGAACGCTTCAACGTCATAAGTCTCACCGCTCTCACCTGTGTCCGGATATGAGCGACTAACTTTCTTGAACGAGACGAAACCTGAGCTTGAGCCGTACATCGTTCTCTCGGAGGTCGTTAATTCCCTTGGGTCGATCTGCTCGAGAGGCGACTCTTGCGTTTGGATACGCCCCATAGTTGGTTGTCCTTCCTTGATGGTTTTCAGAGCTACGCTGCGTCTCGCCTTCGGCAATTCGAAGATAGGGTCCACCACGGGTCCACTCATAAATGGTTCGGAAAGATGCGTATAAGTAGATCCCGAGCTGAGTATATAGTCAGCGTAAATATATCCATAGTGCACAATAGTTGCAACCGCTTTGAACTCAGTTGAGCTCCGAAAATTGCAGATGACTGGGGGTGCGAGCTACACCGTCTCTCTACCGAAAGACTGGGTTAAGGAGCAGGGTCTCAAGGTTGGTGACGTTGTGGCGGTGATGCCTCGATCGGATTCGTCACTCACGCTGATGCCGCACGAGAAAGTTCCCGCAGGCAAAGATAAAGGCGCTGAAGTGACGGTTGCTCCTCAGAAGGATCAAGACAAGGAACAGATCCTTCGGACGGTCTTGGCCCAGTACCTGGCCGGATATGACATCATTAAAATTCGATTTCCTATTTCAGCCAAGCCCGACCTCAGAACGTATCTGAGAGAATCCGCCAGAAAGATGTTTGTAGGTTCCGAGATAATCGAAGAGTCAAAGGACGAGCTGATAGTACAGTGCTTGTCCAGCTATGGTGATCTTCCCGCGCCTAAGGTTATCTCACGAATGAGCCTCATAGCGAAGCTGATGCTAAGAGACGCGGTTGATTCTCTCAAGGGCCGGGACCCAGCCATGGCCGAGGAAATTGTCCGCAGAGATGAAGAGGTGGACCGGTTCTATCTGTTCCTTATACGGCAACTGACAATGGCGGTTCTCAATCGAAGCCTCATCCTTGAGATAGGCTTGGCCGATCCCAGAGACTGCCTCGTTTATCGTGTCGTTTCCAAGAGTCTGGAGAGAATCGCTGACCACGCTACGACTATTGCGAAGATGGCCGCGAGCCTGGAAAGCCCGCTGCCTCCTCGCCTCGCAGACGAAATCTCCAAGGCAAGCGACATCACGATCAGCGTCTTGGAAGATTCGTTCAAGGCTCTGGCCAAGAGCGACGGGACCCTCGCTAATAGCTCGATAGTTTCCGCTGAGAAGGTCGAGAGAGAAGCCGAGAATGTGATGGACAAGCTCTTCACATTCAAGCTCAGCCAGAAGTCGATTGTTGCAGTTCGCCTCGCTTTGGAAAGTCTCAAGAGAATCTCGGAATATTCCGAAGATGTCGCAGAAATGGCCATAAACCTGACAGCTAGAAGAACAGAACTCTACTAACCCGTAATCCACAGGTCCACACCGCGATTCATAAGTCTCGACGAACGTTTGACCTAACCATGGGCTTTGACGGTGGAGAAGCTGCTCTCAGGTATCATGAAGCCACAAAACATTCAGAACTCACCCTCAGAATGTCTGCACACTACCTAGACTGGAACAACAAACCTTCCCCCTTCAAAGCATATAAGAATCTACCTTCGATATCTCTACCACACGAATTTCCGCACCCGACGCAAGAATCCCTGAGAACGATCAAGAGCCAAGATTCCCTCGGCACTAGCAGACCCGTGGATCTCCAAAAGCTCGCCGAGATCCTGTTCTTCTCCGGGGGCATTACGAGGAAGGTGAGGATTGGAAGCGAAACGCACTACATGCGCGCAGCCTCTGCGACGGGCGCTCTTTACCCAATCGAACTATACGTCGTCAGCTTCAGCATTTCTGGACTGGACGCTGGCGTATATCACTTCAATCCTCTTGGCTTCTCTCTCGCCAAGATACGTGATGGTGACTACTCCTCCAAACTCGGTGCTATCACAGGCGAGGCTGCTAGATCCTCAAGCGCAACAATAGTTCTCACATCTATGGCATGGAGAAATGCATGGAAGTACGAGGCGAGGTCCTACCGTCACTGGTTCTGGGATGCAGGAGTCATTGCTGCAAACCTTCTCGCAACGTGCTACTCGGAAACTGTCCCTGCGAGAATCTTGATGGGATTCATTGACAAGG
>WNGD01010676.1_pt1 | contig 13630 bp, 9 predicted proteins | sample 5400671 | NCBI WGS metagenome assembly WNGD01 (sample SAMN13153369, study PRJNA577476) | soil metagenome | isolation source: 40 cm soil or saprolite under grassland replicate 2 | place: USA:California | collected 2016-06-15
GATGGAAGGATCTTCTACAATTTGCTCGACGGCCACACCATTGCGGTCGACGCCGCCACCGGGAGCCAGGTGTGGCGTACCAGCATGGGCGATCTCTCTCGTGGCGAGACGATTACAATGGCGCCGATAGTGGTGAAAGGAAAAGTCATCGTCGGCTCGAGCGGTGGTGAGATGGGGGTGCGCGGCTGGATCGCGGCGCTCGATGCCGCGAGTGGCAAGGAAGTCTGGCGCGCTTATAACATCGGCCCCGACAAAGACGTAAAGGTCGGCGCGAAGTTCAAACCATTTTACGCCCACGATAGCGGCACAAACATCGGTGTTTCAACCTGGCCGGCCGACACCTGGAAAACTGGCGGCGGTGCAGTGTGGGGATGGATCTCGTACGATCCGGCGCTCAATCTGATCTATCATGGCACCAGTAACCCGGGACCGTGGAACGAGAACCAGCGCGCCGGCGACAACAAGTGGACGGCGGCAATTCTGGCGCGGGACGGTGACACGGGCGAGCTGATCTGGGCGTTTCAGGTGACGCCACACGACATGTGGGACTACGACGCCGTCAACGAGAACATTCTCGTCGATCTGCCGATCAAGGGTCAGACGCGAAAGGCGCTGGTGCATTTCGATCGCAACGGCTTCGCTTACACCATCGATCGTGCTACCGGTGAAGTCATTCTGGCCGAGCCATTCGTGCCGATGAACTGGTCGACGGGTATCGATCTTACGACTGGTCGGCCGAAGGTAGTCGAGTCGAAGAAGACAGCCCAGGACAAGAACGTGAAGGACATCTGCCCGAGTCTCGAGGGCGGAAAGAATCAGCAACCGGCCGCGTTCTCACCGCAGACCGGGCTTTTCTACGTTCCGACCAACAATCTCTGCATGGATTTTCAGGCGCGAGCGGTGACCTACATTGCCGGTACTCCGTTCATCGGCGGCAATGCACCGGAGAAGGGAGGGCCAGGCGGCTATCGGGGTGAATTCATCGCCTGGGATGCGACGACTGGAAAAAAGATCTGGGGAATCAAAGAGCCGTATCCGGTTTGGGGTGGCGCGCTGGCGACGGCGGGCGGTGTGGTTTTCTACGGGACGCTCGATGGGTGGTTCAAGGCGGTCGACGCTCGCAGCGGCAAGGTGCTGTGGCAGTTCAAGGTTGGATCGGGGGTCGTTGGAAATCCGGTCACCTATACTGGGCCTGATGGGAAACAGTATGTCGCGATTTATGCAGGCATTGGTGGTGACATGGGCTTGCTGATCGCCGGTGACGTTGCGGCGAATCTTCCTTACGATGTGCGGGAAAGGGGGACAACGCTGCCGGACATCAGTAGATGGACTAGATGGGGGGGCGAGCTCTTCGTCTTCTCATTGTGAGGTACTGCGGACTGCGGACCAACGGCACTGCGGACTGCTGACTAACTACGGATTGGGACACTAACTGCGGACTGTGGACTAACTGCCAAGGGGCTAACTCTGATCGGACGATGGATGGAGAGCAGCAGCTTCTTTGTTGGCATCACTTTTATCGCGATCGCCTGTGATGGCGGTGTGAGCGGTGCACGTGATACTTCGCGTGTAGCTGCGTCCTCTACTCCATCACAACAGAATGTCAGCTATCTCTCGGTAGCACTATGAGGGTGACAAGAAGGCGATCAGCACTGGTGGCCAGCTTTTCGTTGCGTACAATTGCCTCGATTGCCATGGCGCCGAAGGGTCGGGGGCAATGGGGCCGAGCTTTCAGGATGGGCGTTGGCACTTTGGTGGATCACCGGGCGAGGTGTTCGAATCGATCTATCAGGGAAGGCCCGACGGGATGCCGGCGTGGGGCGGACGCATCACCAACGATCAGATCTGGATGCTGACTGCGTACGTGCGATCATTGTCATCCAAAGACCTGAGCACCGAGAATTTCACCGGTAAGACCGTAGAGCGTACCGGGCACTGAGGTACCGCGCAGGGCGGAAGGACAGCGAGGAACATTGTATGATCAGCAGAATCTGGCACGGCTGGACCACAATCGAAGACGCGGGCAAATACGAGACGCTCCTCCGGGCAGAGGTTCTCCCCGGAATCCATCGAATCCGAGGCTACACCGGCGCGTACCTCATGAGACGCGAAGCGGCCAACCACGAAATGGAGTTCGTCACGATTACTCAGTTCACCGACATCAACGCGGTGAAAGCATTCGCCGGTGCGGACTATGAGCGCGCGGTGATCGCGCCTGGAGCGGGAAAGCTTCTCACTCACTACGACGAACGCTCGGCTCACTACGAGACGCTGCTTACGCCGTCGGATGTAAGAGCGCTGGCCGCACGCATGAGTGGAAGAAACCGGGTAATCTAGATCGCTACTGGGAAGCCGGTGCCGGCGGTACTCCTCCAAATGCGTTGATGATCGTCAGCCCCATGTTGGCGAGCGTGAGCTGAGGCTCGTTGTCAAGGATCCAGCGCTGATCCTTGTTCTCCTTCGTCATGACGCAAGCAACGACCCGGTTGCGAAGGTACCAGAGAGTACACTCGGTTCGCACCGCATCGGTCTCACCATCCTTGTGAGCCGCGCGCACGCCCCCGACGTAACGCTGAAGCATGAAGTCCGTCCCGTTGTGCTCGAGGATGTCGAGCATCGTGGAATCAGAGGCAGGATTCACTGCTTTGCCCTGCGCCATGAGCTCGAAGAGGTGCGCCATCTCGTTGGGCGTAGTTACCCCCAGTCCGTATTTCACCGAGCTATCCATCGCCACGCTCGAGTTGCGAAGGAAGCTCTTCGAGTGCACTCGAGTGTGCTGGAGGCCGAGTGAATCCATTTTGGCCCACACCCGCCTGATGATGATCCGGTCGAGCAAGAGGTTCGTCGCGGTGTTGTCGCTGATCGTGGACATCAGCCAGACTGCGTCATGAACCGTCAGCACCGTGCCGTTGTGAAGGAACTGTACGATCCCTGAGCCCGGCACCTGATCGATCTTGAGCACAGTGAGCGGATCGTCGAGAGAGAGCTGACTTTTCGCCACCAGGTCGTATACCGTCACCAATATCGCGACCTTGATCAGGCTGGCGGTCGGAAATGTCTCATCGCCTCGTCTGCTGATGCGCGCGCCGCTCTCGAGATCGATGACGCTATAACCGACTATCCCATGGTGCGCATCGGCGATCGAATCGAGTTTCTGGCGCAGGGCTGCCGTGTCGGCGTGAACGATCTGTAGACGGCTACCCACCGACTGACTTGCGCGACTCGCAGCGCAAGCGATTACACCGGCGAGAAGGATCGCCGCCGAACCGACGGTCAGGCGCAACACACGGGAATTACTCATAATTGGGGCGGGGCGGCGTTGCTTCTAGTTGGATGTCGAAGTGGCTGTGGCCACCGATCCTTCCGGGTCCAAAGTCTTCAGGACATCGCGCCAGGCGAACCTTTTCCCACTTCCTCTCACCCAGTAGTCCATCCACGCCATCTCGGCGACCGACTTGAGAAGCTGATTGCGGGGATCCGGAATTCCGTGGGTGCTACCAGGATAGACATACAGCTCGGTCGGCACGCCCAGACGCTTGAGCGCCATGAACAGCTCCTCCGACTGAGGGCGCGGAACGCGTGGATCGCCCTCGACGACGTGAATCATCGTCGGGGTCTTGGCGTTCCTGATGTACTTGAGCGGAGACTGGTTCCAGTACGCGTCGAAGTCGTCGTAGGGGAGCTTGTTGCCGAGATAGAACTGCCGGTTTCTCTGTACGTCACTTTCCGCGTACATCGAGATCCAGTTCGACGTTCCCGCACCAGTGCTGATCGCCTTGAATCGGTTGGTGTGGGTGAGAATCCAGTTCGACCAGTGACCGCCAGCGCTCCACCCCAGCACGCCCATCTTGGTGCTGTCGACGATTCCCTGCGAGATCAGGTAGTCGACACCTGTCATAATGTCTTCGTAGCCCTTCTGGAAATAGTTGCCGACAATGTCAGTCTTGTGCTTCTCGCCGTAATTACTGGAGCCGCGATAGTTGGGCATCAGCACGGCATAGCCAGCCCCGGCGTACGTCTGGGCGCCGTAGCCGCCGTTGAAACCAAGCACATCGGCGGCAGCAGGTCCGCCGTGAATCGCAACGATCAGCGGATAACGAGTTCCCGACTGGTAGCCAACGGGCTTGATGAGAATTCCACCGACGGTCTTTCCATCTGTCGATTTCCAGCTGATCTCTTCTTCTTCGCCGAGGGCGAAGTTGCGGACCTGGGGATTGGCGTCGGTCAACTGACGCCAGCTGGCCCGAACGGGGATCTGATCCAGAGAGGCGACGGTGAATAGCGTTGTAGGAGTGCGAGGGTCAGCGTAGTTCAGCAGCAGTAGCTTCGAGTCATCGTCCTGGCTCACGTTCAACGCCGCGCGCGCGTTAGACACCTGTCGAACCACGTTCTTGTCGATGTCGAGCGCCATCAATTGAGTCGTCGCTTTGATTCCTTCGTTGAAGTAGATGGTTCTGCCATCCTTTGACCAGAAGCCGATGTCGACATCGCCGTCGAAATTGGCGCCCAGCTGTTTGAACATTCCACCTCGATTGTCGACGCGTCGCAAATAGACGCGCTGATTGCTCATGCTGTATTGCGTCAGGTCGGCCGGTGCCGAGAAGGCGATCCATTTGCTGTCGGGCGAGAACTCGAGATCGGTTTCGCCGACCTCGCTGTTGTTCGTGAGTCGCTCGATGTTGCCTGTCGCTGTCTCGAAGAGATACAGATCGGCGTAAATATCCTGCTCGGTGACGTTCCGCATGTAGCGATTGGCCGCCGTACCGTGGTAGCCGATCCAGCGTCCGTCGTCCGAGATGTTGAAGTTGGTGACGGTGATGGCAGTGTCTCGTGTCAGCCTCGTCGCTTTCCTGGTGTCGAGATCGAGCGCCCACAGGCTCGACAGCGGAGTGACCATGTTCCGAATGGCGACGTTGAACTTTTTCTCCATGCGGAGCTTTTCGTCCTTGTCGAGAGTATCGGCAGTGACGAAGTAGATCCGCCTGCTGTCGGGGGACCATTTCCAGAGTCCCACGCCCGCCTGCTGATGAGTCAGCTGTACCGGCTTTGCTGAATCGATCCCGGCAACCGGCAATTCATAAAGCTGTTCTTCGTCAGCCTTTCCACTGCGGTAGACCAGCCACTTTCCGTCCTTGCTGAAGGCGAGCGTCGAAACCCCTTCCTTGGCGTCGGTGATCTTGCGCGCCTCGCCACCGTCGGGACGCATGACGTAGATCTGGTTCTGGCTCGATGCGTTTCCGCCGGCTGATCCAGTCGCCGCACCCGTAGTGGTAGAGGACGCGTCTCGGTTCGAAAGAAAAACGAAGAACTTTCCGTCGCGGGACCAGCGGGGCGAAGTCTCGTTCTTGTCCTTCGTGAACGTCATCTGCTTCGTCGATGGGACACCTTCCTTTACCGAGACCAGGTAAATGTCCGTCTGGCGCTTTCCCTGATCCCAGTCCGGTGTCGAGAGTCGCGATTGCAGGGATCAGTGTGGCGATCAGAGGATGGATACGCATGGCCGCGGTCGAGAAAAGGTCTGAGCGAGGACTTTGACAGAATCCCGACAGGTACGTCGGGACAGGCTGGACTATCTAATATAGGATTTAGCGGTAACTAATGACTACCGACCGACCGGCGACGACACCCTCAAAACCGGTGGTGCGTACGGTTTTTGCCCTGTTGTCCATCAACTACGACAATCACCGCCTCGATTATCGGAACAGTTTTTTTTCTGACCCATGCCTTGGGAAGGGAGGAGTCACAATGTTGATGAATGGATCCAGGCTGACTGCGCTCGCGATCGCGACGATGGCGATCGTCGCCTGCAGCAAGAAGGAGAACTACGCGGACACGACGGCCGCATCGAGCACGGCCATGGCCGACACATCCGCAATGGCAGCGGGCGCGCCGGCACCGTCGGGCAACTGGACCGATGCTAACATCGTGGCATTTCTCGACGAAGCGAACATGGCCGACAGTGCCGCTGGCGCTGTGGCGGCGACCAAGGGGACCGCGTCCGCCGTGCGCGAGTTCGCCAGACGAATGATGCGAGATCATCATCAGCTTCGCTCACAGGGCGAGGCACTGGCGAAAAAGCTGAAAATCACGCCGGCTGCTGCCTCAGACGACCAGACCATCTCCGACGCGCAGAAGAACCTGGACAACCTCAATTCGACGGCTAAAGGGAAGGATTTCGATAAGGCCTACATCGACGCTGAAGTGGATGCGCACAAGAAGGTTCTGGACAAAGCGACAAGCGCGGCAAACCAGACGCAGAACGCCGAGTTGAAGAACCTGATCCAGAAAGCGGCGCCGGTAATTAAGGCACACCTCGACCTGGCTGAATCGGTTCAGAAGAATCTGAAATAGCCTTTTGCTCAAAGGCGTAATCTTCGACATTGACGGCACGCTCGTAGACAGCAACGACGCCCACGCGCGATCGTGGGTGGATACGTTCGCGGAGGCCGGCTACGACGTGCCGTTCAATGCCGTGAGACCTCTCATCGGAATGGGAGCGGACAAGCTCCTGCCGCGAACGATCGGCGTCGGTCATGACAGCGAAGAAGGAAAGAAACTGACCAAACGCCGGTCGGAAATTTTCCGCGAGCGATATCTCCCGCAGCTGAAGCCATTCGATGGATCCCGTGAGCTCGTATTGCGCGTACGCGACGATGATCTGAAGGCAATCGTTGCGACATCGGCCAAAGATCAGGAGCTCAAGGGTCTGCTCGAGGCGGCGCAGGTCGAGGATCTCATGGAGGAAAAAGCGACAGCCAGCGATGCCAAGAGATCCAAACCCGACCCCGACATCGTACACGCCGCTATCGAAGAGAGCGGCATCTCATCAAAGCACCTGATCATGATTGGCGACACGCCCTACGACGTTGAGGCCGCAGGCAAGGCACGTGTTCGCACTATTGCCTTCCGTTGCGGGGGATGGGGGGATGACGCGCTCAAAGGAGCAGCTGAGATCTATGACGGGCCCGCGAATCTGCTCGAGCGTTACGACTCATCCCTGATCGGGAAAGAGCGCAAGTGATAACCTGGAGCTTACCTTCGCTGCGCTGGTCCTGCTTGTTACTTCGGAGCTGGTGATCCTGCCGTCGCCGAAGTAGTGGTACGCGGCCCGGCATTCTTGACGTACTTGTCCAGCCAGTTGATGTACTCCCACAGCAGGTGGCGCTGCGTCTCGACTGCGGTATAGCCGTGTGGCTCGAGCGGAAGCTGAATGTAGCGAACGTTACCGCCATTCCCTTTGATCGCTGCAAAGAGACGCTCTGACTGAATCGGGAAGGTTCCCGAGTTGTCGTCGCGCTGGCCGTGAATGAGCAACACGGGCTCATTGATCTTGTTGGCGTAATTAAATGGCGACATCGCGTTGTAGACTTCCGGCGCCTCCCAGTAGGTGCGCGGCTCCGCCTGGAATCCGAAAGGCGTTAGAGTGCGGTTGTAGGCGCCGCTTTCCGCGATTCCCGTCCGAAAAATGTCGGAGTGTGCGAGAAGATTGACTGTCATGAAGGCGCCGTATGAGTGTCCGCCAATTCCAATGCGGTCGCGATCGGCGACCCCCATTTCCACAATCTTGTCGACGGCAGCCTGCGCGCTGGCAACCAGCTGCTCGACGTACGTATCGTTCGGTTCTTTGCCATTGGCTCCGACAATCGGCATAGTCGGTCCGTCGAGAATGCCATAGCCGTGCATCAGCAGCATCAAATAGTTCTGACGGGCTGGCCGCTTGAACTGGTACGGCGATCCAGTGAGCTGAGATGCAGCATCAGACGATTGAAACTCCCGCGGATACGCCCAGAAAAAGAAGGGAAGGCGTCCCTGAGACTTGTCGTATCCCGGCGGCAGATAAAGCGTCGCGGACAGCTTCACGCCATCGGGCCGCGCGTAGGTAATCAGCTGGCTCTTTACGCCAGCGAAGTACGGCGCGGGATCGCCGAGCTTCGTGATTGGAGTCAGCGACTTGTCGCGCAGATCGCGGACGAAGATGTTCGGCGGCTCCGTCGGTGACTCGCGCTGGGTGATGATGCGATTTCCATCGCGGTCGACTACCTGCAGGACCTGCTCGTAATACGGACTAGCCGATTGCCAAAGCCTTTCCGTCTTACCGGTGGTGAGATCGAAGCGGTCTATGAAGGACCGGTCGCCTTCCGACGACCCGCCGTTTCCCCTCAGATAGAGGTATCTGCCATCGGTCGACCGCAGCGGAACGAAACGATCCGTCGTCGGGTCCAGCACCATCACCCACGTGCCCGGATCGGAATAACGATCCTCGGCGCTGCGATCCCAAACGAGTTTCGGACTACCACCATTCGGCGCCGAGGGATCGATCATCCAGACGCGCTGTTTTGCGCCACGGGAGAGTCTGTCGACAAGGAACGCATTATTGGGAGAGACCCAGGTAATACCGCCGTAACGATATTCGGTTTGAACGAACGGCGTTGCAGGTTCGGTGAACGGCGCGGACAGGAGAGATACCTGATCGCGCTTTGGAACCGCGGTTCGTGGATTTCCCTTGTCGAGTGCTTCCACTATCACTAGCGTCGCCGGAACATCAGGGCGCCAGTTTACGATTCTGATCCCAGGCAAAACCGCATCGCGCGCGCTCGGCGCTTCTTCCGCGACGTGCGAGTTGCGGATCTCGCGAAGAACTTTGCCATTCAGGTTCCACACTTCGGTGCGCGACGGAAAGACATCGAGCGGTACCTGGTACGAATAGGGACGCTGCACCGTTTCGACGAGCAGATAGGTTCCGTCGGGCGAGGGATTCACGCGAGTGTGGATACCCGGCTGCCCAATGGGAGTGATTTTCCCATCGAGTCCGACGAGTGAGATCTGATCGGTGAAGTAGTAGTCGAATAGTGCTTCGTCGGCTGGGCTCTGTAGCAGATACTCGTAGGTGCGCGCCGGAGCCGAGCGTCCATAGGACTCCTGCACCACGACGCCTGCCGGTACATCGGACAATTTTGGTAAAGCGCCTCGATTGGTTTTCCAGAGTCTGCAGACGAGCGGCGCCTTTCCATTCAGCCAATTGCAGCCTGCATCGTCGACGATGTTTCCCCGAGCGACGGTAAAGTTGACGGTCGGAGGAGTAAGACGACGTGCCGCACCACTTCTGATGTCGGCGACCCAAAGTGCAGTGCCGGCCGGCGTCGTTGCGGTGAATGCGAGATTCCTTCCATCACGCGACCAGTCGAGGTCGCGAATTCGTCCCGAGAGACCTGGCGCGCTGACGCGTTGGGTGTGTCCTGTCGCGGGATCGAGTATTTGGACGGACATCGCGCCGTTGGCGATGGTCGTGTAAGCAAGCTGATCTCCGTTCGTCGACCATGCCGTTGCTCCAATGCGTCCACCAGCCGGCACCTGCAGAATTCGCTGGACCTTGCCATCGATACTGCTCACCGTTGCTGAGCGTATGCCGATGTTGTCGACGCGATAATCCGGATTAGCCCTGATCTTGCTTCCGGCGAGGTAATACGCGGAGTCCGACATCTCGCGGATCGTGACCGTGCGTGGATCGCTGATTGTGACCAGAACCCACTGCCGGTCAGGACTGATCGAAGTGACCGGATTCGCGGGCGCCTCGAGGATCTTCACCAGATCCGTCGGCGGCGACTGATAAGTCTGCTGGGACCGAACGGCGAGGAACGGCGCGAGCATGAGGCACGCCGTCAACAGAATGCGACGATACGAGGGGATCATCATGAATTGGAGTGGGTGAACGGGATAAAGGCTGACAGGGGCTAGCTCACTACTATATGAATACTGCGCGTGCAGCTGCAGTGTTGGTCAACTATCTGGCGCTCGCTTCGGCATCGTGGGAATGAGTCCAATGAGATTCAAGCCACCGGATGGTAGCACCGCTGACGGCGGAACTGAGGGCGATCGTTGCGGTCACGTCACTCGTCCAGTGTTGATCTTCGTAAATCCTGTCCCAGGCAACAAGAGCGACGAAGCTGCTGGCGAGGGTGGTGATCGACGCCGAGTGTGTCTGCATCGAGACTGCCTGAGCGATAGCCGTGATGTGCGCGACGTGTGCAGAGGGCAACGAATGCCAGTCGCCGCTCGCCGTAAACGGGTGGAAGTGATGTGAGTTCCCTTCGACGTGCGGACGCTCGCGACCGATCAATGGTTTGAGCGCGGACTCCGCCAGATCAGCGGCGACGTAAGCTGCAGCAGTGTTGAGCGTGCTGTGCGCAAGCGATTCGCGGTGAATCAGTGAGGCGCCAACATAGGTGAAGGCCATAGCCGGGACGAGACGCCGGCCAGTTCCGAGAGGATTTACCAACTTCGCGAGCCGATCCAGCGAACGAGTATGCCGGTGAAGAGTCCATTCACGCAGCTCCGGATCGAGCCCGAAAGACGCCGCGATTCCGATTGGCACGATCCACGCGCGATTAAGCTCGCCCCAGTGCGCAGGTTGTTCGATGGAATCTTTCTGAGCCGCGGCGGTGTTAGACATCAGAAGAAACTCACAGATCGCAATTACAACGACATTCGTGCGCATGAATCAGAGTAGAGAACGGAGAGTTGGGTGGCAAGGACCGTCCCTGGGTCGGTCCATTGCAGTACTGCTTACGCTCTCGGTTGCTGCTTGCACTGAGCGCGGGATAACAAACCCCAATCCGATTCCGACGCCGGCCAACAACCACCCCGGATTCGATACGAGTATTTATCCCGGTGATGCCTCGATGAGCGCCTGGCTCCAACCCGCGTCACCCTATGAGTGGGTCGGCTATTATCTGCAGGCGCCGTGTCATCGTGATCCATCCTGGATGAGCAAGCGCTCGGTACTCATGTCGATGGGCTGGGGACTCGCGGTGCTGTTCGTAGGACAGCAGACGTTCGACGGTGTGCCGGACGTGCAGCCATCGCAGTCGTTCGATCGTGCGGTACCGGCTCTGTTTGATTCGCTGCCGCGCGCACGCGCCGGGATCATGGTTCCTCCCACCGTAGCGGAGTTGCAGTCAGGCGCGGTCACTTGCTCGCGCACTTTACTCACCACGGAAAACGGCACCGCCGATGCGATCGACGCGGTAACGAAGACTGCATCGGAAGGATTTCCACTCGGAACCGTGATCTTTCTCGACATCGAGCACATGGACGCAATTCCCGCATCGATGGATGCCTACTATCGCGCGTGGGTGCAGCAAGTTCTGGCCGATGGCAGGTTCCGGCCGGGAATCTACGTTCACAAGGCGAACGCACCTGCGATTTATGAAGGAGTACGCCGAGCCTACGCCGACATGAATGCGACCGGTTCGGCCGTGTTCTGGATTACAACCTCGTCCGGGTTCTCGATCGACAGAGCTCCTCAGGATGTCGGATTCTCCTGGGCCAGCGTCTGGCAAGGTATGTACGAGGTTACGCAGACGTGGAATGGGGCGACGATCAACATAGATGTGGATGTTGCGGCAATGGCGTCGCCGTCCAGTCCGTAAACGCACTGCAACGAAGGACTCAACACATAGAGGTTCCGGCGACAGCAGTTGGCAAAATCTGCAGCCGGGAATGAGATTATCCGGTCCTTACATACCTCGACAATGCCGTCCTTGTTCTCGCGCTCCGTTCTCGCGACCGCTCTCGTCGCGTCTCTTCCCGCCATCCTTTTGGCTCAGGCAACAGCAACCGCCAACACGACACCGGTCGTATTCGACGCTGATTCCGCACGACTCGCCGAATTGCCGTGGCGTTCGATTGGGCCGGCAGTCACGAGCGGACGCGTCGTCGATTTCGCTGTACCCGAAGGACCCAAATCCCAGATCGGGGAGCGGTTGGGAGATCTGTTCTACGTCGCATCGGCATCTGGCGGCGTTTGGAAGACAACGAACGCTGGAACCACGTGGGAGTCGATCTTCGATCATCAAGGGGCAGCCTCGATTGGTGACATCGCCGTGGCGCCGAGCAATCCCGACATTGTATGGGTGGGAACGGGCGAGGCGAACAATCAGCGCAGCTCGTCGTGGGGAGATGGCGTTTATAAGTCGGAGAATGCCGGAAAAACCTGGGCCAATATGGGACTCAGGAAGTCGGAGCACATCGGACGCATCGTCGTGCATCCGACGAATCCCGAAATCGTTTTCGTAGCGTCGCCGGGTCCACTGTGGGGCTCAGGCGGTGATCGTGGACTCTTCCGCACGACTGACGGCGGCCGCAGCTGGAAGAACGTCAAGAACATCGACACCCACACCGGATTCACCGACGTCATTTTCGATCCGACAAACCCCGATGTGATTTATGCCGCGTCGTTCCAGCGCGAGCGACGTCCTTACACCTACGTGGGCGGCGGCCCTGGCAGCGGAATCTGGAAGAGCATCGATGGCGGGGACACTTGGACGAAGCTCACTGAGGGATTGCCGAAGGTAGACGTAGGGCGAATCGGGCTCGACGTCAGCAGATCCAGTCCGAACATCGTCTACGCGACGATCGAGACCAAGGTGACCGGAAACAATGCCGCACAAGGGAATACGGAAGCGAGCATTTATAGGTCGGATGATCGGGGCGCGAGCTGGCAGAAGATGGGGACGGCGTTCTCGTATCCGTGGTACATGGGACAGATCCGCGTCGATCCGACCAATCCCGATCGAGTCTACTTCATGGGCGTGCCGCTGTTCGTGTCCAACGATGGTGGACGCACGTTCCGCACTGTTGCTGGCGGTGCGCACTCGGATCACCACGCGATGTGGATCGATCCGACCGATCCCGATCATCTGATCATCGGCAGCGACGGTGGCGTTTACATCAGCCACGATCGCGGCCGCACCGTCGATTTTGCTCCGAATCTCCCGATCTCGCAGTACTACGCAATCGCAACCGACATGCGCCAGCCATTCTACTACGTGTACGGCGGATTGCAGGACAACAGCAGCTGGGGCGGACCGAGTCAAACGAGAAATCGGCAGGGGATTACCAACGCCGACTGGATCCGCACCACCGGCGGAGATGGTTTCTACGCGCAGATCGATCCAGTTGACCCGAACACCGTGTACGGAGAATCACAAGGCGGCGACATCATCCGCTACGACGTGCGGACGGGGGAGCAGAAGACCATAAAACCACTTCCAGAGTTCGGCGCCAGGCCGTATCGGTGGAACTGGAGCTCGCCGATGCTCATCTCGCCCTACGATCACAACACGCTTTACTTCGGCGCGAATTACCTGTTCAAGAGCACGAACCGTGGCGATGCATGGACGCGTCTCGGCCCCGATCTGACGCGTCAGCTCAATCGCGACAGCCTGCCGGTGATGGGCAAGATCTGGCCGCGCGATGCGATCGCGCGACACCAGGGAACGGCGGACTACGGCAACATCAGCTCGATCGACGAATCGCCGATCAGGCAGGGACTGCTGTACGTCGGGACCGATGACGGGGTAATCTCGATTTCGCGCGATGGTGGGGCGACGTGGAACAGGATCATAAAGTTTCCGGGCGTTCCCGATCAGACCTACGTCAGCCGGGTGGTCGCGTCACGCTTCAACGAAAAGACGGTGTACGCCACGCTCGACAATCACCGCAACAACGACTTCAAGCCGTACGTTCTGAAGAGCGTCGATTACGGCGTGCACTGGACTCCCATCAGCGGCAATCTTCCGTCGAATGGCTCTGTGCAGGTGGTACGTGAGGATCCCGTCGAGCCAAACCT
>WNGD01014450.1_pt1 | contig 13623 bp, 16 predicted proteins | sample 5400671 | NCBI WGS metagenome assembly WNGD01 (sample SAMN13153369, study PRJNA577476) | soil metagenome | isolation source: 40 cm soil or saprolite under grassland replicate 2 | place: USA:California | collected 2016-06-15
TACAAGACGAACTCGCTCGCAGAAGGCACGCCCGAGGAGATCGTGGAGCACGACTACCGCCTCCAGCGGCTTGTCTACGCGCTCGCCTGCTTCCGCGCCGGCGCGCAAGAGGTGGAGGTCGTCTACCACTTCCTCGAACGCCCGGACGCGGTGGTCTCGACCCTCTTCCGCGTCGATCAGCTCTCCGAGCTCGAGGGCGAGTTGAGCGAAGCGATCGCCAGGATCAACGCCGGCGAGTTCCGTCCCACACCGAGCGACTTCATCTGCGCCGGGTGCCCGGCGCTCGACGTCATCTGCGCGGGTCCGCGCCTGCGGTCGGCAGGCTACGCCGAGCAAGCACTCGCTACCGTCTCGTAGTGCCCCTACCGGCAATACTCGCCGGCCTCTGGCCCGCGATCACGCAGCGCCAGAGTCCACCCGCGCCCTTAGCAAGGCAGACCAGCCTTGCTGCGGTCGAGTGCGGCCTCTGGCTTGGTGCTCACGACCCAGAGACTCGGCAGCATCACCGGCAGGGGCACTAGTGCCCCGCAGCTTCGTCAAGGAGGCGCGCCGGCGCGTCGGCCCGAAACGTGCCCGTATCCGAGAGATCATCGACCGGCTCGCGGCGGCGTATCCGGACGCGGCGATCGCGCTCAAGTCCCGCTCGCCTCTCGAGCTGCTCGTCGCCGTGATGCTCTCGGCGCAGACGACCGACGTCAACGTCAATCGCGTCACGGAGAGGCTCTTCGTCAAGTACCGCAAGCCCGAGGACTACCTTGCCGTTCCGCCCGAGGAGCTCGAGCACGACATCTTCGCGACCGGGTTCTACCGCCAGAAGGCGAAGTCGTTGCGGGGCACGATGGCGATGCTGCTGACGGAGTTCGACGGCGAGGTGCCCCGGCGCCTCAACGACCTCGTCCGCTTACCGGGTGTTGCACGCAAAACGGCGAACGTCGTCGCTGCCGAGCTCGGAGAGCCGCAGGGCATCGTCGTGGACACGCACGTCCGCCGGCTCTCACAACGCCTCGGCCTGACGAAGCAGGAGGATCCGGTGAAGATCGAGCGCGACCTGATGAAGATCGTGCCGCGCGAGGACTGGGGGCGCTTCCCGCACCTGCTGATCTGGCACGGCCGCCGGGTCTGCCTGGCACGACTGCCACGGTGCGAGGAGTGCGTGTTGAACGACATCTGCCCGTCTTCGCGTGTCTGAGCTCCAGCACCCGGATTCCCGCAGCTTCGAGCTCGTGGCCGACGTCTACGAGCGAGCGCGACCGGGCTACCCGCCCGAAGCCGTGGACTGGGTCGCCGATCGGCTCGAGCTGCGGCCAGGCCGCATCGTGCTCGATCTCGGCGCCGGCACGGGCAAGCTCACGCGTGCTCTGCTGGAGATGGGGGCTCGTGTGATCGCAGTCGAGCCGGGTGACGCGATGCGTGCCGAACTGGAGCGAGCAGCGCCGGGAGCGGAAGCTGTGCGCGGCTCGGCCGAGGACATACCGCTTCCGAGCGCGAGCGTGGACGCGATCACGATCGGCCAGGCGTTTCACTGGTTCCGTCACGACGTCGCGATTCCAGAGCTTCATCGCGTGCTTCGACCAGGCGGCGGAGTGGCGCTCCTCTGGAACACGCGCGACCCGGACGCGCCGCTGCATCAGGAGATCGGAAAGCTGATTGCGCCCTTCGTTCCGCCGGACCGGCCCGATTCAGAGGAGTGGTCGCGTGAGCTAGCCGAGAGCGAGCTCTTCGGGCCGCTCGAAGAGCGTCGTTTTTCGTTCGTTCAGGAGCTCGATGCCGATCTGCTTGCGGAGCGCATCGCCTCGGTCAGCTTCGTCGCTGCCGCGCCACCGGCGGCGCGCCGCGAGCTCGGCGAGCAGCTCCGTCGTGTGGCGATGAGACTCGGCGGGCGGGTCGACTTCCCTTACCTGACGTTGGCGTACGTCAGCTTCGCGGTGTGATCGCCACGAGCAGCCCACCGTCGTCGTCGTAGGCCGGGAAGAAGTCGGCGGTCACCGGCTTCCGCTGGCCGCCACGTGACCGCAGCTCGATCTTCTCGCCCAACCGGCGCACTCCCCACTCGAGCGCAAGCGCGGCAGGGTTCTGCTCGGCCGCGAAGCCGCCGAGGCCCAACCTTTCCACGAGGTCGGCTCCGAGCAGCTCCTGCTCCCGGTAACCGGAGAGCTCGAAGATCCCGCGCCCGCTGGCGAGGATCCGCCCGTTCCGGTCGCAGACGACGAACCCGGTGTTGGGTGCGGGGTAGTAGTCGTCCATCAGTTCGAAGAGAAAGCCGAAACCGCAGCGGTCGCAGGCGACCGGGACGTTGTCGATTTCCTGGAGCCGGTCGTGGTCGATGGAGCGCTGCTTGCAGTTGGGGCAGATGAAGTAGGGCACTCGGTCACGGTAGCTCCGCTAGATCCATCTGCGCCGCTTGAAGAAAAAGAGCTGTGCGATCGTCGTGACGACGATCAACGCCCACGACCAGCCGTAGCCCCACTGCCAGCCGAGCTCGGGGAAGTGGTGCTTGAAGTTCTGGCCATAGACCCCGACGATGAACGTCGGCACCAGGAGAACCGACGCGATGACCGTCAGCTTCTTCACCACCTCGTTCTGGTCGTTGGCGATCTTGGTCTGCAGATAGTCACGGACGCTCGCGATGAGGTCGCGTGACAGTTCGAGACCGTCGAAGGCGCGGAGAAGCTTGTCGTAGGCGCTGTTGAAGGCGACCTCGACGTCGTGCGGGAAGACTTCCTGCCCCTCCTCCACCTCGACGACGTTGTCGACGACGCGCCGAATGGCGTCGCGCGTGGGGGCGAGTGTCCGACGGATGCGTAGGAGGTCGTGTCGAAGCTCGCTTAACCGGTCGCGGATGTGAGCGGCCGGGGCTGTCTCGACACTGTCCTCGAGCTCGTCGATTTCCCCGTCCAGCTCGTCGACCAGATCGAGATACCGCTCGGCGATATCGTCGACGAGCCGGTAGAACATCATCCCGGCGCTGTCGTCTGGGCGGCACGCATCGCGTGCCGGGCGCGGGTCGTAGGAATGTTCGCCCGGAGGTGTCTTGCTCACCGAGACGAGGACATCGTGCGTGATGACGACGTCGACCTCCTGGTAGAAGACGCGGTCCTCCTCGGGAACGGCCACCGCGACGAGGAAGACGCCGAAGATGTAGTCACCATGCCCCTGCAGGGTCGGCCGGGGCTCGTCGCCGTGCTCTGCGGGCCTGAGCAAGCGTTCGAGTGCTGACTCGTAGACCTCCCGCGGGAGCTTCGCGCGCAGCTCCTCCGGGGTTGGATCGATGAGATCGATCCATTCGGCCATCGGCCGAGGCTAGCTGTGGTGTCGGCTAGACCTAACTAAGACCGGGGTGCTGCTTCGGCGGCCATCAGGTGCCCCTGCAACGCGGCGAGGTATTTCTCCGCGTCGAGTGCGCCCATACAGCCGGACCCGGCTGCGGTAACAGCCTGGCGATAGACGTGGTCCTGCACGTCGCCGACCGCGAAGACTCCTGGAACGTTCGTCTCCGTCGAGTGCGGTTGGGTGATGAGATACCCGGCCTCGTCGTGGTCGAGCTGGTAGAGGAAGAGCGCCGTGTTCGGATCGTGGCCGATCGCCGCGAAGACGCCGTCGGCTTCGAGCTCCCACGTCTCGTCGGTGTTGACGTCGCGCAGGCGCACGCCCGTCACGCGTTGGTCTCCGAGCACCTCCTCCACGACTGCGTTCGTGACCCAGTCGATCCTGTCATTCGCCCGTGCGCGGTCTTCCATGATCTGGGAGGCCCGGAACTCGTCGCGCCGGTGCACGATGGTCACCTTGGCTGCGAAGCGGGCGAGGAAGGTCGCTTCCTCCATCGCGGAATCGCCGCCGCCGACGACCACCACGTGCTTGTCCGGGAAGAAGGCAGCATCGCAGGTCGCGCAGTACGAGACGCCGCGGCCCTGGAGCCTCCGCTCAGAGTCCAGCCCGAGCTGGCGGGCGGTGGCCCCGGTCGCCACGATCACGGTCTCGGCGCGGTACTCGTCGTTGCCGACCCACACCCGGTGGGGGCGCTCGGTGAAATCGACCTTGGTCACGTCGTCCGTGATGAAGTCGGTCCCGAACCGCTCGGCCTGGCGCCGGAACTCCTGCATCATTTCCGGCCCGAGGACGCCGTCGGCGTACCCGGGGTAGTTCTCAACATCGCTCGTGATCATCAGCTGGCCGCCCCAGTTGAAGCCCTCGATCACCAGCGGCTTCAGGTTCGCGCGGGCAGCGTAAAGGGCGGCGGTATACCCGGCCGGGCCCCCTCCGATGATGATCACCTCGCGAACGTCGTTGTCAGTCATGGTCCTCCAATAGTTCCCTGTTTCTCTCTATTAAACGATCTCGGTCGGCTGAAGCTTCCAGGCTCGAGCGGCCCTCGGCGCCCCTGATGCATAGAATCCGCGCGCGCATGGTACGTAGGGGCGGGCGATGGCTGGAACCGTGACATGGTCGCTCCTGCGGGAGCTGGCCGGATTCCGGGCGGAGAAGGGCTGCGCGATCAGCCTCTGCCTGAACCTCGACCCGTCCGAGGTCCCGACCGCCGGTGACGCCCAGACGCGGATGAACTCGATGCTGAACGCCGCGGACAAGACCGACAGGACCGACCTCACCCACGAGCAGCGCTCCGCCCTGAAGGCGGACTTCGAGCGGATCGCGACCTGGTTCGACGACGACTTCGAGCGAGACGGCTCCCAGGGACTCGCGATCTTCGCTGCCGGGCTCGACAACTTCTGGCGCACGCTGCCATTGCCGCAGCCCGTTCGCGACAGTGCCAAGGTCGGCCGCGACTTCTACCTCGCCCCGCTCGTCCCGCTCGTGAGCCGCGGGGACGGGACGATCGTCGCAGTGGTCGGACGTGAGCAGGGTCAGCTCTACCGCCTGCGCGCCGGCCGGCTGGAGGAAATCGCCGAGCACTACGACGAGCAGCCCGGGCAGCACGACCAGGGCGGATGGTCGCAGGGCCGCTACCGGCGACACATCGAGAAGCTCGTCCAGGAACACCTGAAGGGACTCGCTCAAGAGCTCGATCGCAGCAAGCGCCAGCTCCAGTCCCCGAAGGTCGTGCTCGTCTGCTCGGAGGAGATCCGTTCGGAGTTCACTGACGCGCTCTCGCCTGAGGTGCGTGCAGCGCTGGTCGGCTGGGCACCGGCGCAGGCGCAGGCCGGTCCGGCCGAGATCCTCCAGGCCGTGACGCCGGTCCTCGAGAAGGCGGACGCCAAGGACGAGGCCGCGGTGATCGAGCGCTGGCGCGAGGAGGCCGGGCGCAACGCGCGGGCCGCTTCAGGTTGGGAGCAGACGCTCGAAGCGGCGTCGGACGCGCGCGTCGAACTGCTGCTCTTCCAGCAAGGGGTGGACCGGCCGGCATTTCGTTGTCCGGCGTGTGGACGGGCGGAGGTGCACGAGGGCAGCTGCCCGCTCGATGGGACGCGTCTCGAGCCCACCGACGCGGGTCTCGACTTGGCCGTGCACCAGACACTTGCGCACGGCGGTGCCGTGTGGGCGATTCGCCACCACGAGGACCTTGCGCCCGTCGGGGGCATCGGCGCGCTGCTGCGCTTCTAGCTACGCCGCGTCGGCCGCAACGCCCGGCAACTCGAGCACGGTTTCGCCCTCGAGCTCGTCCTTTTCCTCCACGGCACGCTCGAGCTTCGTGCCGAACTTGTCGAGGCGCTTGCCGGCCTCGTGGTACTTGGACTGCGCGTGGCCCAGATGGGTTCCGACCTTGTCGAAGTCGTCGGCGAACCGGTCGAAGTCACGCCGGAGATCCGCGACGTAGGCCATCACCTCATGCGCGTGCTCCTCGATCTGCATGCCGCGTAGCCCGAGTGCGATCACCTGCAGGTAGGCGGTGAACGTCGTCGGCGAGACAGGGAAGACGCGCCGCTCGTGCGCGTACGAGAGCAGGGCTCCGGTCTTGCCGCAAGCCAACTCGTAGTAGACCCCTTCGACCGGGATGTACATGAACGCGAAGTCATAGGTGCCCTCGTCGGGCCGGATGTACTTGGCCGCGATCGCGTCGATGTGCTGCTTGACGTCACGGGCGAATTGCCGCTCGGCGAGCTGCCGCTCGTCGTCCGTCTCGGCGTCGACCAGCCGGATGTAGTTGTCGAGCGGGAACTTCGAGTCGACGGGGATCGTCCGGTCGGCGCGCACGATCGCGTCGACGCGCTCGCCCGAGTCGAACGTGTACTGCATCTCGTAGGCCGAAGGCGGTAGCCGGTCGCGGAGAAGGTTTTCGAGCAGGAGCTCGCCGAAGCCCCCGCGCGCCTTCGGCGGCCGGAGGGCCTGTTCGAGCCGCGCGAGATCCTTTGCTCGCTCGAGCATCTGCGTCGTTGCCTCGTCCACCTTGCCGAGGCGCTCGTGGATCTTGTTCGTCGTCTGTGAAGCGCTTTCGAGCCGGCGGTCGACTTTCGTGTCCAGTTCGCCAAGCCGGCGGTCCATGGTCTCGGTGACTCCGACAAGGCGACGGTCGACCTCGGCGTTCCGTTCGGAAAGCTGCGAGCTCCAGTCGGCGCGCAGGTCTCGGAGTGCGCGCGCCAGCCACGCGAGGGCGGCGGCCAGCCCGACGCCGAGCAAGAGGATGAGGATCACGCCTGTCACGAGCCGACAAACGGTAGTAGGGAGGTCGGACGGAACGCGGTGGGGCGGCCGGAAGCCGCCCCACCATGGTCTCTCAGGTGTTCTCGCGCTCCGGGTGGGCCTCGGCGGTCTTCCGCCGCGCCCTCGCGCTCCTGCGCAGCGCCTTCGCGCTGCATCGATGCGTCGCCCATCAGATCTCCGGCGGCCTTCTTGCCCCGGCCGAGAAGCCTGTCGAGAAATCCCATCTGACCCTCCAACTCCCTGGTTTGGGAACACGCTTCGAGCTCTCAGTATCCGTCAAAGCGAACGGGTCCACAAAAAACGCCAAAGCCGGCGAACCCGAGGGTTCATCGGCCTTGGCTCGCGGAGCATATGCCCCTTGAACAGGCGCAGTCAAGAGCCGTCTTCCGGGAAAAAACACGCACGTTGCGAACTTCCGTCCCGACGCGACTGTTGACGGGTACCCTTGCCCGCGCCGTGGCCAAGAAAGTGCGCACACCGCCGCCTCCCAGGCGCGTTCAGGCACCCCAGCGGCGCGAAACTCGCCGCCCTTCCGGCGGACCACAGCGCTCGCCCTGGATCTATGCCGGGGCCGGCGCACTCGTCGTGGCAGTGATCGCAGCCGCGGTCATCGGGATCATCGTCGCGCGGGGCGGAGGCGGCGCGACGACCAAGAAGACCCAGAACTACAACGCACTACCGGGGATCCGCAAGACGAAGGCGCCCTGGGCGCCCGAGTACCGCTACCTCGCCGACCGCCTGGCCCCGCTCGACCTGACCACGCTCGGTGGCCACAACGGGCTCGTTCTCCACTTCCACGCGCACATCGACATCTTCGTGAACGGCAAGAAGGTCAAGATCCCGGCGCTCATCGGAATCAATCCCGGTGCGAACTACCTGACGGAGTTGCACACACACAACGCGACGGGCGTGATCCACATCGAGGCCCAGAAGGCACGCGACTTCACGGTCGGCCAGTTCTTCGCGGAGTGGGCTGTCTATCTCGACTCGCACGCGATCGGCGGTTACTCGGGAATGACGTGGTACCTCAACGGCAAGCAGCAGACCGGGAACCCGGCGGCCCTCGTCTTCAAGCCCCACCAGGAGATCGCCTTCGTCGTCGGCAAGGCGCCGGCGAAGATCCCGTCGAGTTACGCCTTCGCTGCGGGCGAATGATCATGGGGCCGCGGTTATTCTGAGCGCGCCGGGGTGGCGAAACTGGTGATACGCGCCCGACTTAAAATCGGGTGTCCCCTTTGCGGGGCGTGAGGGTTCGAGTCCCTCCCCCGGCACTCTCCGGCGCAAAATCCGGCCGGCTGCGCCGGCCATGATGATTTCGCACCGTTCGTCTTTCAGTCCGATGCTTCTCCAGCAGCGACGGGCCAAGCCCGCCGCTGCATGGGGCTAGGAATACGCTCAATTGGCGTTCATAGGATGCACGCATGGCGATCCATGAGGTGCGGGCCTCGGGCCTCGAGTACCTCACTCTCGTGACGCAGCTTCTGCAGCGCGTCCGGCTCGCGGATGCGGAGGCCGGGTTATGGGAGGCGGCCGATCTGCAGTGGTGGTGGCGTACGCCTCGGAGCTCGGACGCGATCGACCACCTCTTCTGGCTCGACGACGAGGGACCCGTTGCCGGCGTCGTGCTGACGGACTGGGGTCGAACATGGGGTTTCGATCCCATCGTGGTTCACGGCAACTCGAGGGTTTCGCTCCCCGCCGTCTGGGCTCGTGCCGTCGAAGCCATCGACACCCTGCGGCTCGAAGGGGTCGAAGTGCTCGCCCGAGACGACGACCTGGAGCTCGTGGACCTGCTGGCCGAGTCCGGCTTCGTGGCGGATGGCTACCAATCCGGGAGCACCTGGATGCATGCGCAGGACCGCCCCGAGTTGGCCCCCCTGCCTGAAGGGTTCGTGTTCGTTGACCGCACTCAAGAGACGAGTGCGCCGCATCCCATGCAGCGGCGAAGTGGCGAAGAAGTCGAGGCCCGCCTTCGGCAATGCTCGCTCTACGAGCCGGCACTCGACCTTGCCGTCGAGGCTGCCGACGGCCAGACCGCCGGTTACGCGCTCTTCTGGTTCGACCCGGCGACTGAGGTCGGGCTGGTCGAGCCCATGAGGGTTGAAGACGTGTACCAGCGGCGCGGCCTGGCCCGCGCCCTGCTCACTGCCGGGCTCGACCGGCTGGCGCAGCGAGGGGCACGCCGCTTGAAGGTTGACTACGCCACCGACGTGGCCCGCCGGCTCTACGTCGGCGCCGGCTTCCGCGTGACTTCCACGAGCAGGTCGTACCGGCGCCGGAAACCTAGACTCCGACCGTGACCGAGCTCGAAGAGCTTTCTGCCGAAGAGCAACGGCTGGAGTGGGACACGCCACTCTTCCGTACTGCGCTGACACAGTTCGAGCAGGCGATTCCCTACGCAGCAGTCAACGAATCGATCGCCGAACGCCTCCGCTATCCGGAGCGTGCCGTGATGGTGACCGTTCCGATCCGCCGCGACGAAGGGCATGTCGACGTGTTTCCGGCATATCGAGTGCAGCACTCGAGCGTCCTCGGTCCGACGAAAGGCGGTATCCGCTACGACCCGCACGTCACGCTCGGCGAATGCACCGCGCTCGCGGTCTGGATGACGTGGAAGTGCGCGCTCCTTCGACTCCCTTACGGCGGCGCGAAGGGAGGAGTGCGTTGCAATCCGCGTGAGCTCTCCCCGCGGGAGCTAGAGCGGCTGACCCGTCGCTACACGAGCGAGCTGCGCGGCGTGATCGGGCCGCAGGAGGACATTCCCGCACCGGACATGGCGACGAACGAGCAGACGATGGCGTGGATCATGGACACGTACTCGATGCAGGTCGGCCACGCCGTGCCGGAGATCGTCACTGGCAAGCCGGTCTCGCTCGGCGGGTCGCTCTTCCGGCACGAGGCCACCGGCGCCGGCGTCGTGATGGTGATCGAACGTGCTTGCGGTCGGCTCGGCTGGCCCCTCGCAGAACAGCGCTGCGTCGTGCAGGGCTTCGGGAACGTCGGTGGGATCGCTGCGCAGGAGCTCGTCACGAAGGGTGCGAGCGTCATCGCGGTTTCCGACATCTCCGGGGGGATCTATTCGCCGTCGGGGCTGGACCTCGCCGCCGTCCGCGCGTGGATCGCTACGCACGGGACGCTCGACGGTTATCCGAACGTCCTGCATGTCTCGAACCACGAGCTGCTCGAGCTGCCTTGCGACATCCTTGTTCTCGCTGCGCTCGAAGGTCAGCTGACCGCGGAAAACGCGCCGCGCATCGACGCCAAGCTCGTGGCGGAAGGTGCCAACGGGCCGACGACGATCGAGGGAGACGCGATCCTCGCGGAGCGCGGCATCCTCGTCTTGCCCGACGTGCTCACGAACGCGGGCGGTGTCACCGTCTCGTACTTCGAGTGGGTGCAGGACCTCGGACGGCTCTTCTGGACCCGCGACGAGATTCGAGCACGCCTAGCGGACAAGCTCGCCGATGCGTTCGACCGCGTCTGGGAGCTCGCGGAGGAGAAGGGGATCTCGCTGCGGCAGGCCGCGCTTGTCGCCGGGATCAATGAGGTCGCTGCCGCGCTGAAGGCGCGTGGGATCTATCCGTGACGCAACACGTGCGCGATGCCATGGTGCCCGAGCCGGGTGCGCTCGACGTCACGGCCAGTGCTCAGGAGGCGGGCGAGCGCCTGTCTGATCCCGCGGTCCGTGCCGTGCTCGTCGTCGACGACGGCAAGCTCGTCGGCGTGATCACGCGCAAGACCCTCGTGTCGCAGGTAGTCGCGCCCGGCCTGGATCCGCGCAGTACGAAGCTGCAAGAGATCGCCGAGCCGCCGCTGTTCACGCTCGACGCCTCGATGGACCTCGACGCCGCGTTCCGCGCGCTGGAGGAGCATGATTTCGAGCGCGTGCCCGTGGTCGAGGACGGCAGGCTCGTCGGGATTCTTTCGCGGACCGTCCTGCAGCGCCGCCTTGCCGAAGACGAGCCACCGCCCGCGCTGGAGACCTAGAAGTAGGCTGGAAGCATGAGTGGCCTGGGGGCGCTGGCGGGCGAGAAATACATCAGCCTGACGACGTTCAAGCAGGACGGAACTCCCGTCGCGACGCCGGTCTGGGTCGTTAGCGACGACGGGCGCCGTCTCCTCGTGTGGACGGGCCCGGAGACCGGGAAGGTGAAGCGACTACGCCGGAATCCGCGCGTGGTCGTCGCGGCGTCGGACATTCGGGGCCGGACGCACGGCGAGTCCTACGAGGGAGTGGGACGCGTCCTCGACATCCCGCAGAGAAGCCTCGTCGAGCCTCTGCTCGATCGGAAATACGGTCTGACGCGTCGGCTGCTCGGCGTCTTCAATCGGGTGGTACGGGTTGTGACCCGCAAACAGCCGGAGCCGTCCGCCTACATCGAGATCGTCGACGCCTGAAGTCGCTTATGCGTCGGTCGCTGGTTCACGACGGCGGCGCTCTTCCAGCTCCGCCCAGCCGCGATCGACCAGCTCGCGAAGGCGACGAAGGTTCGCATCCGATTCGGCACGCCACTGCCGCTCCTTTGCGATCTCTTCAGGAGTTCTCTTCTTCCTCTTCTTCACCGCCGTCCCCTAGTAACAAGTCGTGGATCTCCACCAGTTCCAACCGAATATCGCCCAGCACTCCCATGATAGTCAGGACTTCTTCACGGTAGACGACTGGTTCCACCGGTGAAGCGTCCTGCAGCACGGACCGTTGCGCAAGCGGCCGTTCGCGACGGGTCTAGCAGCAGGTGTGTGCGCTAGGCGGTGCCGCACGCTCGTCCTCTTCCGGCAGCTCGGCCGCTGCAAGTGCCGCGCCGTCGAGGATGTCTCGCTCGCTTAGCTCGAGCTTGTCGAGGCCGAAGAAGGCGAGCACCTCGCGAGCTATGACTCCGCCGCCCACGATCACGGGCGCGCGTTCCGGATCGAGCGGACGCATCCCACGCCGCTCTTCCAGCGGTACCGACGCAAGACGCTGAAGCTGCTCTTCGAGCGCCTCCGCGCTCAGCTCGAATCCGTGGACTCGGTCGCGGTCGTACTCCTCCAGGCCGAGGGCCAACGCGGCGAGGCTCGTCAGTGTTCCGGCGACGCCGATCGCAGCGGTAGTGCCGCTTCGAATCTCGTCAGGAACGCGCTCGGCAAGCAGCGCACGCGTCGCAGTTGCTGCAGCGCCCAGCTCGTCCCGCGTCGGCGGATCGGAGCGCAGGAACCTCTCGGTGACGCGACCAGAGCCGATGTCGAGACTGTCGTGCCAGCGAACGCCGTCCTGTTCGCCCGCAATGAACTCTGTCGAGCCGCCGCCGATGTCGACGATGACAGTCCCCTGCTCGAGCGTCCGCTCCGAGGTGACACCGCGGAACGTCATCAATGCCTCCTCGTGTCCCGAGAGCAAGCACGTCGCGAAGCCGTAGCTCCACTCGACCTCACCGAGGAACGCCTCGCCGTTCTCTGCGTCTCGAACCGCGCTCGTCGCGATCGCGAGTGTTCGCTCAGCTCCGAGTGATTCCGCGGTGCGGCGAAAGTCGGTGAGGACGTTCCGCACGCGCGCAATCGGGCTGGGGAGGAGGTGTCTGCGCTCGTCGACGCCTTCGCCGAGCCGCGTCATGCGCGTCTCGCGGGCGAGATCTGAGATCCGGCCGCCGTCGACGTCCGCGACGAGGAGACGCGTGGAGTTCGTGCCCAGATCGACTGCAGCAACCCGGCTCATGAGCTCGACTGTAACGGCCGGCCTCGTCGCTGGACGGTAGCTGCGACATCGGGAGACGAAGGGAGATTCCAATGAAGGAGCAAGCAGGCGGGTTCGTCTACGTGCAGACGAACGACGCAGATCACAACGAGATCGTCGTGTTCGCACGACTTGCGGACGGCGGGCTCGAGCGCCGCGATTCGTACCTCACCGGCGGGAAAGGCTCCGGCGAGCCACACCTGCCCTCACAGAGCTCTGTCGTCCTGGACGGCGACCGGCTGTTCGCCACGAATGCGGGCAGCAACGACGTGAGCGTCTTCACGGCCTTGGGGGACCGACTCGAGCTCAATGATCGCGTGGCGTCGGGCGGATCGGCGCCGCGCAGCGTTGCAGTCCACGGCGATCGCGTCTACGTGCTCAACGCGGGCGGAGAGGCCAGTGTGGCGGGCTTCGTGCTCGAGGCCGACCGGCTCGTCACAGTTGAGGGAACGCTGCGTGATGCGGGCATTGATCCGGCTCAGGTCGCGTTCAGCCCGGACGGGCGGACGCTCCTCGTGACCGACCGAGCGGACAAGATCCACGCCTTTGCGGTCGACGGTGACGGACGCGCACAGGACAGGGTCTCGCTCGAGTCGTCCGGCACGACGCCGTACGGCTTCGCTCTCCGTGTGGACGGCATCCTCGTCGTGACCGAAGCAGCCGGTGCGCAGGCGGGCAAGGCCTCGGCATCTTCATACAAGCTCGGCGAGCCGGCGCAGCTCGAACCGGTCAGCGGGGCGGTAGGCAGCAGTCGCAGCGAGGTGTGCTGGGCTGTGATCAGCAAGGACGGTCGGACCGTCTTCGTCACCAACTTCGGCGACGGCACGATCTCGACGTATGCGATCGCCGACGACGGCAGCATCGAGCTCCGCGAAGCCGTCGCGGCGATGACTGTCGAGGGCTCGCCTGGCATCCGCGACGAGGCGCTCAGCTCGGACGGCGAGTACCTCTATGCGCTGCATGCCGACACCGGCCGAGTCTTCGGCTGGAGGGTCGCCGCCGGCGGCGAACTGGCTCCGGTCGGCTCGGCCAATGGTCTCCCGCTGACGGCTGCTGGACTGGCCGCGAGCTAGCGCCGTTTTAGGCCCGGCGAGCTATAATCCGCCTCAAGCGACGCGGGGTGGAGCAGTCAGGTAGCTCGCCGGGCTCATAACCCGGAGGTCGCAGGTTCAAATCCTGCCCCCGCTACTGCAAAGGCCCCGCAAAGCGGGGCCTTTTGTTTTCTCTGGTGACGCGCGCAACCGAACTTCGCACCCATTTTTGCACCCACTTCAGATTCAAAAGCTTTGATTTTCGACGGTTTCGTATGCACGACCGTTTGC
>WNGD01006109.1_pt1 | contig 13621 bp, 11 predicted proteins | sample 5400671 | NCBI WGS metagenome assembly WNGD01 (sample SAMN13153369, study PRJNA577476) | soil metagenome | isolation source: 40 cm soil or saprolite under grassland replicate 2 | place: USA:California | collected 2016-06-15
GCCGGCGTGCCGTGCGAGGTGATCCCGGGGATCACCAGCGCGGTCGCGGCACCGGCCGCGGCCGGGATCCCGGTCACGCATCGCGGGATGGCCAGGAGCTTCGCCGTGGTGACCGCGTCAGCGGCGGCACGGCGCACGCGCCCGACGCCGTCGACCTCGGTCGCGTCGCGACCGCGGTCGACACGTTGGTGCTGCTCATGGCGGCAGGCAAGCTGGAGTCGACGTGCCGGAGGCTTATCGCGGCCGGCCGTCCGTCGGACGAGCCGGCCGCGATCATCCAGTGGGCCACCACGCCGGAGGAGCGCGGCGTGATCGCGACGCTCCAGGAACTCCCGGTCCTGGCGGCCGCGGCCGGGATCGGACCGCCCGCGACACTCATCGTCGGCGCGGTGGCGTCGATCCCCGCGGAAGCCGCGGCGCTCGCATCTCAGCTTCCGGCAGTCACCCGAGCGACCTGACGTCGCGCCACTCACGGTCGAGCAGGCCGTAGACCGCGAGGTCGTAGAAGCCTCGGCTGCCGCGGCTCCCTTCGCGCTCGATGCCTTCGTACGTGAACCCGAGCCGTTCCGGGACCGCGCGACTCCTGGTGTTCTCGAGACCCGCTCGGATCTCGATCCGGTGGAGGCCGAACTCGTCGAACCCGATGTCGATCAGTGCCCGACAGGCGCGTGTGATGTGACCGCGCCCCTCATGGCTCGCTCGGATCCAGTAGCCGATCTCTGCGGCGATCCCGAAGGTGTCCGCGAACAACCCGACGCCGCCCACGAGCTCGGCGCCCTGCCACAAGCTTCCACCACCGAGTCCTCGTGGTTCGGCCGTGATCGACGCGAGCCACGTTCGCTCGTCTTCGATGGTCTTCGCATCGCGAACGAACGGCATCCACTCGCCGAGACGATCGCGTTGGGCAGTGGGCTCAGCGTGCCTGCGCTCGCCACTCTTCCTCGAGGATCCCGTAGATCACCAGGTCGCGGAACCCGTCGGGGGTTCGGACGCCGTCCCGCAGCACGCCCTCCTGACGCATCCCCAGGCGCTCGGCGACCGAGCGACTCCTCGTGTTCGTGTCGGCCGCGCAGAGCTCCACCCGATGCAAGCCGAGCTCCTCGAAGGCGAAGTCGAAGAACCGCCGGCACGCGCGCGCGATGATCCCCCGTCCTTCGAACTCCGCGCCGATCCAATAGCCGATCTCGCCGGCGGCGTCGGAGAGGTCGACCCGAAGACCCATGGAGCCCGCGAGACGACCCTCGACCCAGATCCCATTGCCCTCGATGTCGGTCTCCGAAGCGAGGCAGCGCTGGATGAAGGCTCTCGTGTCGGCCGGCGTGCGCGTCTGAGGCTCCCAGATCATCCAGGGGTGCAGCCGATCGCGGTTGGCGTCGACGAGCGCGAACGCCTCCTCGGCATCGTCCAACGTGTACGTTCGCACCGCGACGCCGTCGCCGAGGTCCCAGTAGATCGGGTTCACGACCCGCTGGAGGCGGCCGACCCGGCTGCCTCGCGCTTCTTCAGCTCCTCGTCGTGCAGGACACGTCGGAGCACCTTGCCGACCATCGTCTCCGGGAGGGAATCGCGGAACTCGACCTCGTGCGGGATGCGATAGCCGGTCAGTCCTACCTTCGGGTCCCTGCACCAAGCGATGAGCTCGTCCGACGAGAGGGTCGCACCCTCCTTCAGCACCACGAACGCCTTCACCCGCTCGCCGGTCCGGTCGTCCGGCACGCCGACGACGGCGACCTTCGAGATGGCGGGATGGTGGTACAGAACCTCCTCGACCTCGTTCGGGTACACGTTGAACCCTGAGACCAGGATCATGTCCTTGAGCCGATCCACGATCTTGAAGTAGCCGTCGGGATCCATCACGGCGACGTCGCCGGAATGGAGCCAGCCGTTGCGGATCATCAGTGCGGTCTCTTCCGGTCGCTTCCAGTACCCCAGCATCACCTGCGGGCCTCGGATGCAGAGCTCACCCGACTCGCCGACCGCCATATCCTTGTCCGGATCGTCGAGCGACATGATCCGAACGTCCGTGTCGGGGATCGGGAGGCCGATCGAGCCGGCCTTGCGCACACCGTTGAACGGGTTCGCATGCGTGACCGGCGAGCACTCGGTCAGCCCGAACCCCTCGACGAGCTGTCCACCCTCCGTCACCCGTTCGAACTCCTTCGCCACCGCCGCCGGCAGTGGTGCGGCGCCGGAGACACATGCCTTGATCGACTTCAGGTCGAACTTGGGTGTCTGCGGGTGCTCGTTCACCGCGATGTAGAGGCGTGGAACGCCGGGGAAGATCGTGGGGTGTTCCTCGTCGATCAGCTCGAGCAGCATGTGGATGTCGCGAGGGTTCGGCACCGGGATCAGCTTCATCGCGTTGAGCATCGCGACGTTCATGGACAGCATCCCGTAGGAATGGAAGAAGGGGAGCGCTGCGAGCATCGCGTCCTTGCCGTCCTCGATCACGGAGATCCATGCGGTCGACTGACGAGCGTTGGCCGTGATGTTGTCGTGCGAGAGCATCGCGCCCTTCGCGATCCCGGTCGTCCCGCCCGTGTAGATCAGCACCGCGGCGTCACGACCCGGGTCGACCGTGGCCACGGGCGGGATGGGATCCCCGCGCCGCAGGGCGGCGTTCCACCGCAGCACCGGCGCGCCCTTGGGCACGGGAGGCCATGGCTTCCCGGCGGCCTTCTGCGTCTTGCGGAACACGGCGATCGGCGCCAGGAGCTTCTTCGCGGGCGGCATGTAGTCGTTGAGCCGCGTGACGACGACGTTGGCGATCCCGAGGTCACCGAGGAGGTCGGCGAAATCCGAGTACAGGAGGTCGGCGATCAGCACGACCTTCGGTTCGGCGTCACGCAGCTGGTGCTCCATCTCGCGCCTCGTGTAGAGCGGGTTGTTCCCGACCGCGACCGCGCCGATCCGCTGGCACGCGTAGTAGGTGATCACGTACGGCGGCGAGTTCGGCACGATCAATGCGACCCGGTCGCCCTTGGAGACCCCCACCGCGGTGAGCATCGCGCTGCACCGCTCGACCTCTTCCAGCAGCCGCCGGTAGCTCATGTGCCTCCCGAACCACGCGAGGGCCGGCTTGTCCGGGTACCGACCTGCCGCGCCGTCGAGGATCGCGAACAGGCTCTCATGCGGGTAGGGCTCGAGCGACCGCTGCACGTCAGCGGGGTACGACGCGAACCAGGGTCGATGCTCGGTCATGCGCGGCATCATAGGCGGCATGGCGTCGGTGACGCAGGAGACGACGGGCGGCGAAGGGCGGGGGCTCTTCGTCCGCGGGATGCGGCTGGTGGTCGCGTACGTCCGCATGCACCCGAGGCCCTTCCTGGTGTCGGTCGCCGGTTCCTTGGTGTTCGCCGTTTCGTCGGTCCTGCTGACGACCGCCCTCGGTCGAGCGACCGATCAGGTGCTCAAGCCGTCGTTCAGCGGGCCGGTCCCCGCCCGCTCGATCTGGCTCGCGGTGCTGGCGCTGATGACCTTCGGGGTCGGACGGGCGCTCGGGATCATGTTCCGTCGCTACTACAGCGGGGTCGCCGGGGAGCGCGTGATGGCCACCCTCCGCAACCGGGTCGCCGACCGCTACCGCGACCTCCAACTCCAGTACCACCGCGAGACGCCGACGGGCGAGCTCCTCGCGCACATGGAGGCCGACGTGAAGGCCGCCGTCGATGTCTTCTGGCCGGTGCCGTTCGCGACCGGCGTGATCGCGATGACCCTCCTCGCGATGGGGTCGCTGCTGCACGCTGACCCGTGGCTCGCGCTGATCGGCCTGATCCTGTTCCCCTCGCTCGCGCTGATGAACCGAAGCTTCGCGAAGAGGATGGAAGAGCCCGCCCGCAGCGCGCAGGAGGACATCGGCGAGGTCTCCGCGGTGGCGCACGAATCGATCGACGGCGCCCTCGTCGTCAAGACGCTCGGACGCGAGGACGCCGAGACCGAGCGGCTCGCCGTCAAGGCGAGGGCGCTCCGCGACGATCGCGTGCGAGGCGGCTACGTCCGGGCGACCTTCGAGGCGGGGCTGGACGCGTTGCCGGCGCTCGCGACCGCCCTCCTGCTCGCCGTGGGTTCGTGGCGGGTGGCCGCGGGCGCGATCACGCCCGGCGAGTTGATCGGGTTCGTGGCGTTGTTCGGGCTGTTGTCCTGGCCGATGCGGTTCATCGGCTGGATCCTGGCGGAGCTGCCTCGGGCGGTCGTCGGATATGCGCGGCTCGAGGAGGTCTTCCGAACCAGCGTCACGCTGAACCCACCCGCTCATCCCGAGGAGCTGCCGGTCGGACCGTTGGGCGTCCAGGTGCTCGGGGTGCGGCACCTCTACGACGGGGTCCCGGTCCTCGACGGGGTCACGTTCGACGTGCAGCCGATGGAATCGGTCGCGGTCGTGGGACCGACCGGCGTCGGCAAGTCGACGCTGGCGCAGTTGCTCGTCCGGCTCGCGGATCCGGACCAAGGCCGGGTGCTGGTCGGCGGCGTCGACGTGCGGGACGCGGACACGGTCGCGCTGCGTCGTGACGTCTCGATCGTGTTCCAGGAGAGCTTCCTGTTCGCGACGAGCGTGCGGGAGAACATCGCGCTGGATGCGGGCGTGGCCGAGGCGGACGTCGTCCGCTCCGCGATGATCGCGTCTGCGGACCGGTTCATCCGAGAGCTCCCGCAGGGCTACGACACGGTGGTCGGAGAGCGTGGCTATACGCTCTCCGGCGGGCAGCGGCAGCGGGTGGCGCTCGCACGAGCCCTCGTTCGAGCGCCGCGCGTCCTGATCCTGGACGACGCCACCTCGTCGGTCGACCCGACCGTGGAGGCCGACATCCTCGCCGCGCTCCGGCGGGAGCTGTCGACGACGCTGATCGTGGTCGCCTACCGGCTCTCCACGATCCGCCTCGCCGACCGCGTGATCTTCCTGGAGGACGGCGTGGTCAAGGCCACCGGCCCACACGAGGAGCTGCTCGCGAACGAACCGGGATACGCGGCCATCATCCACGCCTACGAACGCGAGGAACGGGGCGAGCGATGAGCGCCGTCGTCGAGCTGCTCGCCGACGAGGAGGACGACAAGGTCCCCGAGCACCTGAAAGGCGCCTTCGCCGTCCTCCGGCGGGGCATCCGGGAGAGCCCCGAGCTCCGAACCGGCCTGGGCTTCACGGTGATCGTTTCGTTGGGTGTGACGGTTGCCACACTCGTCACGCCGGTGCTCGTCCAGCAGGTCTTCGACAAGGGCTTCACACCGACGTTCAACGCGCGGTTCGTCTACGGACGCTGCGCGGCGGCCTTCCTGCTCGTCGTGCTCGCGTTCCTCGCGGCGCGGGCGGCCGGTCGGCGACTCGTCCGTGCGTCCGAGAGCGCACTGATGCACCTCCGCGTGCGAACGTTCCGGCACATCCACGCGCTGTCGATCGCCGAGCAGAGCGAGGAGAAGCGTGGCGTGTTCGTGGCCCGCGTGACCGCGGATGTGGACGCGCTCCAGGAGTTCATGGAGTGGGGTGGGATCGCGTGGATCATCTCTGGTGCCCAGGCGATCGGCGCGTTGCTGTTGATGCTCTACTACTCGTGGCAGCTCGCGACGGCGATCATGCTGCTGCTGATCCCCCTGCTGATCGTCGTGTGGTCGATGCAGGCCAGACTGTCGGCCGCGTTCAACGCGGCGCGGACCCGGGTGGGCGAGATGCTGTCCGAGGTGTCCGAGTCCGTGATGGGTGCGGCCGTGGTCCGCGCCTACGGGTTGGACGAGCAGACGCACCGCAAGGTGGAGAACGCGATCAGCGAGCGCTACAAGGCTGAGGTGCTCGCCCACTTCCGTGCGGCGACCTTCTGGCCGATGTCCTCGATCTTCTACGCCGTCGCCCTGTCGACCGTCATCGTGCTGGGCTCCGTCTACGGCAGGTCGTGGGGGCTCACGTTCGGGCAGGTCTCGGCGTTCCTGTTCCTCGCCGACGTGTTCCTGCACGTCTTCACGGACCTCCCCGAGATCTACAGCGAGACCCAGACGGCGATCGCCGGCTGGCGGAAGATCCTGGCCGTCCTCGACCTGGACATCGAGGTCGTGGAGCCGTTGAGCGGTGTCGTGCTGCCTACTGGTCCCCTCTCGGTCGGAGCCGAGGACGTCCGCTTCGCCTACCGGGCGGGGCCAGAGGTGCTCCACGGGATCACGCTGTCGGTCCCAGCGGGCGGTCATGTCGCGATCGTCGGCGAGACCGGGTGTGGGAAGACCACGTTCGCGAAGCTGATGTCGCGCCTGGCGGACCCGGTCGCCGGCAGGATCGTGATCGGCGGCGTCGACCTTCGCGAGGTGGAGAGCGACTCCCGGCGCACGAGGATCCGGATGGTCCCGCAGGACGGGTTCCTGTTCGACACGACCGTCCGCGAGAACGTGCGGTACGGCAGGCCGGCGGCGAACGATCCGGAGGTGGAGGGCGCGTTCGTCGAGCTGCGGTTGTCGGATTGGGTCGCGGGGTTGCCGGATGGCCTCGCGACACCAGTCGGCGAGCGGGGCGAGGCGCTGAGCGTCGGCGAACGCCAGCTGGTGGCGCTGGCGCGAGCGCAGATCAGCGACCCGGGGCTCTTGATCCTCGATGAAGCGACGTCGGCGGTTGACCCGGCGACGGAACGACGGATCACCGAGGCCCTCCGGCGGCTCTCGGCCGGACGCACGGTGGTCACGATCGCGCACCGGTTGTCGACGGCCGAGGGCGCGCAGCGGGTGTTCGTCTTCGACGCCGGCAGGCTGGTCGAGGAGGGGACCCACGGCGAGCTGGTGATCGCGGGAGGCAGGTACGCGGCGCTCTACCGGAGCTGGCTCGGCAACGTCCGGGAGGAGGCCGCGGGCACGACCGATGGCGAGCCCGCCCGGATCCGACCCTGAGGTCATCGGGCGGCCGTCGGCAACCCAGGTCTGCGGTCGGCGTGTGCATCCCCCGCGATACCCTCGCACCGCATGTCGGACCAGCTCAAGGAGATGGCGCGGCCGTCGCTCTTCCCCGAGGAGGGCACGCTCCACCTGAGCGGGCTGGAGCGACCCGTCACGATCCGGCGCGACCCCTTCGGCGTGCCTCGGGTCGACGCCGAGAGCCTGGACGACCTGTGGTTCGCGCACGGGGTCGTGACCGCCGGCGAGCGGCTCTTCCAGCTCGAGCTCACGCTTCGCGCCGCGACCGGCCGCCTGGCCGAGATCTTCGGCGAGCGCACGTTCGAGGACGACCGGTTCATCAGGACGATCGGGCTGCATCGAGCGGCAGCGCGACATCTCCGAGGGTGGACCGACGAGGATCGGCACATCCACGAGCGGTTCCGGGCCGGGCTCCGAGCCTGGATCGACGCCGCGCCCGCGCTGCCGATCGAGTACACGCTCCTCGATCTCGCGCCCGATGCTCCCGACGACCCCCTGCCATACGCCGCGGCGTTCGCGTACCTCGCGTGGTCGCTCTCGAGCAACTGGGAGTCCGAGCTCCTGCGGGCTGAGCTGGATGAGCGGCTCGGCCGCGAAGCGGCCGAGCTGCTCATGCCGCGCGCGCCGAGCGCGCGCGGCCAGGGCTCCAACGATTGGGTCGTCGCGGGTTCCAAGACCGCATCCGGTATGCCGCTCCTCGCGAACGATCCTCATCTGCTCGTCGCCCAACCGGGGCCCTGGCTCGAGCTCCATCTCCGCGCGCCCGGCTACGAGGCTCGGGGCGTCGCGTTGCCGTTCTCGCCCGGGATCATCCTTGGCGCGACGCCGCATCACGCGTGGGGGGCGACGAACGTCACGGGCGACGTCCAGGACCTCTACGAGGAGCGCCTGAACGCCGACGGAACCGCCGTCCGGCATCGGGACGGGTGGGAGCCGCTCGTCGTGCACGAAGAGCTGATCACCGTGCGTGGCGAGCCCGAGCCCCGCACGGTGATCGTCCGCGAGACGCGCCACGGTCCGATCGTCACGCACGGCACGGCGGGTGTGCTGCGCACGACCTATCGGCCGCTGGGGCCCACCTACGCGCTCCGGTGGACCGGCCACGAGAGCGCGCTTCGGCCCACGCTCCCGCTCGATGTCGCGCGCGCCCGCGACGTCGAGGGGTTCCGACGAGCGGTGCTGCAGATCGGATGTCCCGGCCAGAACTTCGTCTACGCGGACGTCGACGGAACGATCGCGTATCAATGCACGGGCTGGTACCCGCTCCGCCAAGCCGGCGACGGCACGAGGCCGGTTCCGGGCTGGACGGGTGAGCACGAATGGCTCGGATGGATCCCGCTCGGAGAGCTCCCGAACGAGGTGAACCCGGACCGAGGCTTCATCGCCACCGCGAACCACGACATCCAACCGGCGGGGTACGGGTACCTGATCGCGAAGGACTTCCACCCGCCGTTCCGCAAGCGACGGATCGACGAGCTGCTCGAGCGCGGGGAAAACCACGACGTCGCGTCGATGCGCGCGATCCAGATGGACACCGTCTCGAAGCCCTCGCTCGAGACGGTGTCCCTGTTGCTGCGGATCGAGGCCCGTTCGGACGAGCGCGCAACGGCCATGAAGCAACTCGCCGAGTGGGACGGCGAGGTGCATGCGGATTCGGTGGAGGCGGCCCTCTACAACGTCTGGTGCGCCGCCATCGCGCGGCGGGTCCTCGAGCAGAGGATCGGCGAGGAGCTGTTCGCGGCGTACCACTCCTGGCGCGAGACCTTCCAGGGATCGGTCCTCCCGCGGCTGCTCCGCGAGCCCGACGGATGGATCGGCGACGACCTGCTGCGCGCGGCACTCGACGAGGCGATCAAGCGAACGGAGGGGAAGACGTGGGGCGAGATGCACCGGCTCCTGATCGCGCACCCGCTCGCGTCGATCCCCGGGCTCGAGCCGTTGTTCACCGCGGCCGACGCCCCATTCGGAGGTGACGAGCAGACCGTGGCCCAGGGGGGCTTCGATGGATCGCTCGGGTTCCGTCCGGCGGTGATCCCATCCTGGCGCGTGGTGTGGGACCTGGCGGACCTCGAACGGAGCCTCGGGGTCGTCCCGACCGGCGTGAGCGGCAACCCCGCCTCCGCACACTGGAACGACCAGGTCGAGCTCTACCTCGGGGGTGGGGCGAAGCCGTACGGCTTCGCCCCACCCCCAGCCGCACCCACCATGACCCTCGTCCCGTCGTGAGCCGGTACCATCGGGAGCGCCATGCCGAAGTCGAAGGGTCGCCCCAAGCAGCGGAGCAGCCGTTACCAGCTGGAGCCGCAACGCAAGAAGAAGGCGAAGGCGAGTCCTCGCTGGTACGGGCCACTCATGCTCGCGCTGATGAGCATCGGGGTCATCGCGATCGTCTGGAACTACACACGCGGCGATCAGGCCAGCAACACGGTCCTGATGGGCGGGCTCGGCGTGATCGCCGTCGGGTTCTTCGGCGTCACGTTCTGGAAGTGATCCCGGCGAGGATGGGCTCCGAAGCCCCCGGCCGCGTTCACGGCTCGTTCATGAGCGGTGGATAACCCTGTGGATGACCGGTTGGCCCCCGTGTGGAAAACGATCCGTCCCTCGGGTCAGGCTTCCGCTGCACGCCGAACCACCTGCATCTTCTCGCCACAATGACGCGGGATCTGGAGCTCTCCCAACCGGGACACCTTGTATTCGGTCCCGCACTCGCCACAGACCAGGTACACCTCGAGCTCGTCGACGTCCTCCGGCTCCGCCGGCGGCGGGCCGTCGTCGAGCGAGCCGGGAGCCGGACCCGAGAGCGCTCGAAGGTTCGCGATGCCGAGCCGCCAGACGAGGTAGGCGAACGGAACGGCGGTGAGGAAGGCGAGCCACCGGGGCACCGCTTCACCGTAGCAGTCGGCCGGATAGGCTTGCCTGGCGTTCTCGTTCCCGACGCTTCTCATCCACCGACCGGAGGTATCCGTTCCCATGGGTGATTACGTGAACCGGCTGATGGCGCAGCTCGTCGCGAAGAACCCGGGCGAGCCGGAGTTCCATCAGGCGGTCCAGGAGGTCGCCGAGTCGGTCGAACTGGCGCTCGCTCGGAACCCGCGCTACGTCGATGCGAAGGTCTTCGAGCGCACGATCGAGCCGGAACGCGTCGTGATGTTCCGGGTCCCGTGGGTCGACGATCGCGGCGACGTCCAGATCAGCCGCGGGTTCCGCGTCGAGATGAGCAGCGCGATCGGTCCGTACAAGGGCGGACTCCGCTTCCACCCGACGGTCAACCTCGGTCTGCTCAAGTTCCTCGCGTTCGAGCAGGTGTTCAAGAACGCGCTCACGACGCTCCCGATGGGTGCGGGGAAGGGTGGCGCGGACTTCGATCCGAAGGGGAAGTCCGAAGGCGAGGTGATGCGGTTCTGCCAGTCCTTCATGACGGAGCTCCAGCGACATATCGGGCAGTTCACCGACGTGCCGGCGGGTGACATCGGGGTGGGGGGACGCGAGATCGGCTACCTGTTCGGTCAGTACAAGCGGATCCGGAACGAGTTCACCGGCGTCCTCACGGGCAAAGGCCTCAAATGGGGAGGCTCGCTGATCCGACCGGAGGCGACCGGCTACGGGGCCGTCTACTTCGCCGAAGAGATGCTGAAGACGCGCGACCAGTCGCTCGAGGACAAGACCTGTCTCGTCTCGGGTTCGGGCAACGTGGCGCAGTACACGGTCGAGAAGCTGCTCGACCTCCGGGCGAAGCCCATCACGCTGAGCGACTCCGGCGGGTTCATCCACGACAAGGAGGGCATCGACCGGGAGAAGCTCGCGTACGTCATGGACCTCAAGAACGTCCGGCGCGGACGGATCATGGAGTACGCGGAGAAGTACCCGGGGGTCGACTGGACCGCGGTCGATCCCGCGAAGCACTACAACCCGCTGTGGGCGATCCAGGCGGACTGTGCGTTCCCGAGCGCGACGCAGAACGAGATCAACGGCGAAGACGCGACCAACCTCCTCGCGGGAGGCGTCTACGTCGTCAGCGAGGGTGCGAACATGCCGACCGTCCCCGCGGGCATCGAGGCGTTCCTGGATTCGAGGATCCTCTACGGGCCTGGGAAAGCGGCGAACGCCGGGGGCGTGGCGGTGAGCGGGCTCGAGATGGCACAGAACTCGGCGCGCCGTGCCTGGTCGCGGGGGACGGTCGACGAGCGCTTGCACGCGATCATGCAGGCGATCCACGACACCTGCCGGCGCACCGCGGAGGAGTACGGCGTCGCCGGCAATTACATGCACGGCGCGAACATCGCCGGGTTCACCAAGGTCGCCGACGCGATGCTGGACCAGGGCGTCGTCTGATCGTTCGGGTCAGATGGCGCGCAGCCCCGGCACGACCGACCGGAGGAAGTCCAGCACGACCCGCTGCTGCCGCACGTCCTCGTCGGTCGCGAGGGCGCCGTGCCCCGTGGAGTAGAGGTACACCTCGTGCGGCTTCTCGAGCTCCTTCAGCCGATCCGCATACGCCAGCGCTTGACCGACGGGACATCGGGAGTCGTTCTCGCCGACCACCAGGAGCACGGGGACGGCGACCCGATCCGCGTACGTGATCGGGCTCGAACGCCCGAACGCATCCGGCGCGGTCTCGGGCGTGCCGCCCATGAGCGCCCGGTCGAGCGCTTGCAGCGACGGGGCTTCTTCCTCGTACGCACGGACGCTCGGCCGTACCCGCTGGACCCGCGGTAGTTGGGCATCGCGACCAGGAACCCCGCGTCCGCGTACGCCTGAACCTCGGGGAAGTACGTGTCCTCGTAGAGCCAGTGCGGTCCGCCGTGCACGAAGACCATCACCGGATGGGGGCCCTCTCCCTCGGGCTCGACGATCCACCCGTGCACCTGCTGCCCGTGGTCGTTCGGGTAGCGCCAATCGACGAACCGCCGACCGGGCGGGGCCGGCTCGCCGAGGACCGCGATCGGCTCGTCGCCGCCGTCGTCGAGGATCCGGGCTCGGTGGACACCATCGGTGTGCCGGTACCAGACCGAACCGTCCGGACGGACGCGCGCGTCGGTGATCGAGCCGAGCGGCGTATCGATCCGCGTGAGGGACGCATCGGCGACATCGAAGCGGTAGAGCTCATGACGGCCGTCGTACGCGTGGCGCAGCAGCAGCGCCGACGCATCCGGCCACCAGTCCACGGCGGCCACATCACCGGGAAGGGAGACGTCGAGGTACGACCACGTGCCGGTCACGAGATCCCAGATGCCGGCCTGCTCCCGGTCCTGTTCGTCGTGGACCACGGCGAGGCGGAGATCGCCCTCGAGCGGGGACCAGGCGGTCGCGATGACGCTCGACGAGCCATCTCCCCGCTCGCCGACGATGCCGCCCGTCCTCGGGTCGACGATCCTGAGGGAGGGATGCAGCAGGTCGCCGTGCTCGGCGTGCTGCAACGCGAGCAACGTCCCGTCCCTCGAGAGACCGGCGCGATCAGCGGCGTCGTCCGGGTTGCCGGCGATCCCGATCCACTCGGTGCTCCGTGCGATCTCTTTCGGGGGATCCCCATCGACCGAAACGAAGACCGCGAAGCCGCCGTCGCGATCCGCGATCGCGACGGCTACGATCGCCGGGGCGAGCGCGATCCCGTCGTTCCATCCGACCGGCAGTCCTTCCAGGAGGGGCTGGGAACCGCCGCCCTCGAAGGCCTGCGTCAGCCACCGCCCGGTCTCGTCGCCGGTGTCTTGCTGCCAGAACACGACCTCGGTGCCGTCGACGCTCGCGTAGCCCTGGGTCACGCCGACCGGGTGATCGGAGACCTTCCTGCGTTCGCCCGTGGCGACGTTCCAACCGTGGATCTGCCACACACCGGACTCGTTCGATGCGAAGACGGTCCGGTCGGGAGCACTCCTCGACCAGTGCGGAAGGGCCATCTTCGGAGCGCGGAACCGACGCTCCCAGACGGGCATCTCGGACATCGGGACAGGCTACCCGGAACCGTCCGCCCGGGGGTGGGCGATGTTCCCTCAGCGGATGAAGGTTGGCCCCGACGCCCGGGTCGGGGCCAACCGAGACCTCACTTCGTTCGGTTCGGGTTGGGGCCGAGCGGGGTCTTGTTCGGGTTACACGCCAGGCCGGGATTGAACCCATGCGGATCCGCGAGACCCAGCTTGACGTCCTGCCCGAACGACTGCGATTGACCGCCGGGTCCGTTGGGGCCGGAGCCGTCAAGAGGGGCGCCGGGATCGTCATTCAATCCCGAGAAGGAGCACCACGACTTCCCTTGATTCTGGTCGACGTTCCGACCGCTTCCTGTTACTTCACCCGCGAGAGCGGCATTCGCGCCGACACTCACGGCGGCCGCCATACAGACGACAACCACACACAATGCCTTCTTCGTTCTCCCCATCGTTCCCCCCTCGAGAGTCAGCCAAGTCTCCTACAGCGGGAAACGTACTCGGGAGAGCCACTGTGGTCAAGGCGTCGCTGAGGGCGGAAACCAGCAGACTGCGAATCGGTTCGGGGCGGTGCGAGCTTCTCAGGAGCCGCCGCCGGTACCGCCGCTCGATGGTCCGTGCAACGCGGAGTTCCCGTGCACGCCCGAGTTCCCGTGCACGCCCGCGTTCCCGTGCACGCCCGCGTTCCCGTGCCCTTCGGCGGCCTTCTCGGCGTCATGCGCTTGGTGTCGCAGCCAGTTCGTGGCGAGGTGACCGAGCGCCTTCACCAGACCGGGCGCCTGCAGGTTCTTCTCGCAGTTCGCTTCAACGGTCTGGATCGCGTG
>WNGD01004559.1_pt1 | contig 13619 bp, 18 predicted proteins | sample 5400671 | NCBI WGS metagenome assembly WNGD01 (sample SAMN13153369, study PRJNA577476) | soil metagenome | isolation source: 40 cm soil or saprolite under grassland replicate 2 | place: USA:California | collected 2016-06-15
GCCATATTTCCGTTCAGTGTGAAAGTGAAATATGGAGGTGTAGGGGCCCCGGTGGGTCTCACCGTCTTCAAAACGGCTGAGGGGTCGCTCGGCGCGGTCCCTGGTGGGTTCGACTCCCATACGCCTCTGCCACTTTTTTTGTCTTCCGAAGTGTAATTTCCAGCGTAACTGCGAAATGAAATGGAATTCCGAAGACGGAGATAAAAGACGGCGTTTCTCGCATTAGTAGTTGCAGCGTTTGGTAGGCCACTAAAGTTGAGAAGGGTATACGATCAGTGATCTTCCCCTACTTTGGTAGAGTGGCTAAACATGAGCCTGCTGTTGCTCATAGGCAGCAGGGCTCATATACGTTAACTATGAGTGGCGTCGCTGTCGATTGTAGAACACCTCGATCTACTCAAAGATGGAGAGTTTGGCCTCCGAATGGCTCTGATAGGCTTGTCGGTTCACGCACTCGGTTTTGAGCGAGCTAAAGAAGCTCACTATCATGGCATTATCGTAGCAGTCACCTTTGCCGCTCATGCTCACCTGGATATGAAACTGAGCTAACACCGCTTGATAGGCTAGACTGGTGTACTGGCTGCCCCGATCTGAGTGATGCAGCAACTCTTCAACGGGCTTACGCCAGCCAAGGGCCATCAAGAGAGCTTCTTCCACCAGGCTTTCCTCTCGATGCGAGGCCATTGCCCAGCTGACGACGCCCCCATCCGCGCACTCCAGGACATCGCGCCTGCGCTAGGCCGCTTCACCGTTGAATTCGGATATGGCGATGTTCTATCCGGCCCTGCTCTTGGTTTAAAACCCCGACAACTTTGTACTGTCGCCGCTCTGGCAGCCCTGGGAAATGCTGCACCTCAACTCCGTTATCACATTCACGGTACGCTGAACGTCGGTTGGAGTCCCAGAGAGATCGTCGAGGTGCTGATCCTGGTAACCGTCTACGCTGGCTTTCCTGCGGCCCTCAACGGCATTTCGGCAGCACGTGAGGTCTTTGAGCAGCGTGGAGACAAGCCATCGGGCAACAAAATACCTCTGGAAAACGCAATGGTGTCTGATCGATATGAACAAGGTGTGCGAACGCTCCAGCGAGTGAGCCGTAGCGGTAGCAATGCTGTCGTCGAAAGTCTTAAAGATATCGCCCCCGATCTGGGTCGCTTCATCAAAGCAAAAGCCCTTGAAATTTGAAGCAATTTGTGGCAATCCGGGCCAACTCATGGAACTCCCCCACTTCCTCTTGAATACTTCGTCTTTGTAGGCCTCATACATACATTGGCGCTCTGAAGAGCAAGATTGTTATAGCAATGACTAGAAGCAAAGAAACAGGGGAGAAATGGCACAATGGTCGCCAGAAAACGTGGCACTCACCTCTTCATCTGCCGAGGGAAAGTTACAAAGCAGTGTTACAGGAACTTTTTCCACTTCTCTGTGTCGAAGGAAATACACCTTTCGCCACTTTTCTACTCTCTTACACCTACGCTTCGGCTAGAGATAACTCTCTTGCCCCAATGACATCGAAGTATGTCTTGGGCCTCAGAAGGGGAAGGAACGCGCGAGGAGCAGAGGGATCAAACGAACCATCATAAGGAGCAAACACAGATGGCTTACAGCGAGTACGGTGACCCAATCCTGGTTGACGGAGTAGTCCTGCCCCCTTTTGCAACCTTCATGTATTCGAGGGTGGAATCCATTCATGAGTCTCAATCAGCTTGTGGCCTTTGCGCCAGCGCAGGACGGTAGCCGGAGCATCGGCAAGTCGGCGATCAGATGACCAGCGAGCGGGTGGGGCAATTGTGAGCTCGGCGAGGGCGAGGAGCACGGTATCGTAGTTGACGCGCCAGCCCGCGAAATCCCGCCACGCCTGCTCGCGGTCAACTTTGAGAGGCACGCCCGCAGCCGCCATCTCGTCCAGCGCAGCCTCAAACTCCGCCCGCGAGACGCTAATCGGATCGTTTGGAGATGGGTTGGGATTGTAGGAAATGCGAAAGAAAGCGGCAATATAGCGCAAAGCCAGGTACCCGGCACGAATACAGAGATCGGCCTGGGAATCAGCCGGTATATCGACTACAGAGCGCACGAGAGCGGCACCATCCAACACAGCCCCGGCAGCAATCACCCAGGAACGATGGGGCTGCGGCGAGCGGAAGAATGACAGCGCGGCCAGCGACGTATGGCTCTCTTCGAGATCCACAAACCAGGCTTCCCAGGCTGTCCACAGCTCGCCAAGCTGCTCTAAGCGCTTTAGGCGGGAATACCGTTTGATCATCTCAACCGCGGAGGGTGGCGAGCCGGCCCGCACTTCAAGCATCGTGACAGCAGCCTCGCGCCGTGCAAACGCTGCATAAATCGTAGGCAGGTAAGCGATGAGTAACGCAATCAGAATCAAGCCGATGGTCGCTTCTGAAAAAACCAGCACTGCCGTCGGGAAGTTATCGACCAGGGCAAAACCGAGCGTGAGCAAGGACGAGCCGCTGATCTTGAAGGCGACGTACCAGGACTGCGCATCGATTGCCCAGTCCATTGCGATGTACCCCAGGTTAATCGAAAACAACCAGACAACGAGTAGGGCGATGAGGGCAACCGGGGCATACAGCTCCATCACCTTGTCACGCTCAAGATAGGTTTGCAGGCGCTTACTGCGTAACTCAAAAAGCTGGCGTACCACAATAAAAGTCGTGCGGTTAAACCTGTCCGGTGCTGACCGCGGCAGCACGAAGGTGCGCAGCGCCGAAAGGCATGCGCGAAAGACAAGATAAGCCCCAAGCGCAAAGACCACGATGCGCACCAGCAGCAACAGGATGAACATACCTTTTCCAATTCGCTCTGATCTGTGGAACCTGTTGCATGATATCACGCTGCTGAGTAAACCACAATCATGTGGTCTATGCTTCCTCTCCACCCTATTGAATAAACCACCTATTGCAGAGACGATTGAAACGAAACATTGCTTGTTAGTGCAAGCATTTTAGGCATGGTACTTGATCGCTTAACAACTCTCGGGTTTTATGCCCGTAACTGTGAATTATGAGCATGCTCCTCTGTCATCTGCTACGTGAATTGGGTCACACTGCATACACGAGTGAAGATCAGCCAGCGAAAAACTCCTCCAAAACGGGAGCGAGGACCTCCGGCGCTACATCGTGGGTCTGGCCTTCCAACGTGCGGCGCCCAGCATTGGGAAGGGCGTCCGCAGCCGCTTGCGCGGCGTTTTGCATGAATGCGGGACTCACTCCACCGTCTAGGACCAGCGTGGGCACGGTGACGGATGCCATCAATTTGGTGGGTACAGAGCCATCACCCATGATCGTGTTATCGTAGGCAAGCGTAGGTGCCACCGATTCGAAGAGTGACCATAATGGTGCTTGTCGCATCCCGGCAACGGCTTCGGCAGGCGCGCCAAAGGTCGTCATGGCGAGTGCGACAGCATCTCCTCGACGACCCCCTGCTAGCAAAGCCGTCAATTGCTTCGTGTAGTTCTCTGCCGCTTGACGAGCAGTGTCATCACCAGAGTTGAAAGGTGGCTCATACATCGCCAGTTTCTTGATCTTGAGGCCGCGCGCTGCCGCCTCCAGGGAGAGAACCGCGCCGGAGGACATACCGAACACGAACGCCGCTCCACCCGCTTCTTTCATGAGGGCTTCGAGGTCTTCAATCTCACGCTCAACTGCATACGGTTGCGTGTCACCGCTGTCGCCTCGTCCCCGACGATCGTAGTGGAACACGGTGAAGTGCTGCGCCAGGAGTGCAGCCAATTGGGCCGTCCGTGGGTCAATGGCTCGATATTGGAATGCACCACCTACCAGGATGACCGCCGGTCCCTTCCCCGACCGATCGAAGGCGATAGGGGTGCCGTCTTTGGAAGATACTTTGTTCATAGTGTTCTCCTCATTAACGAATCACCGTCCAGGTATTGTACCATATGGTCAAGATGGGCGGTGTGGTCTTCTCGACCTTCGTCAATGCCATCTCCATCGAGGGTAGCCAGTTCACTTCATCTTTTGACCGTTTGAGGAGAGCGGTATGACGGATGAATGGCAAAGCAGTCTGCGTAACGTCTTCACATTCATGCGCAAGCATCAGTTTCTCGAACCCATCGTCCAACAAAGCCCTCACAATCAAGCAAGCGGTTATACGTATGGTGTCGAGGTTCACAACGTACTTTTTCTACGATGACCGTAGAGTCATTCCACGATTACGGCGCGCATTTTTGGCCTTTCATGCTCATTCTATTCCACGATGACAGTAGACCGCACATGTGTTGAGAATTGGCCTTTTTCGCAACACTGCTGCAAGGGCTCTGGCGCTCCAAGGATCTGTCGAGGCAAGTCGTCATCACATGATGTGGAGAAGGAGTTTCTTCCCGTATTTTACATATGAAGAGAACAGCGAGCTCTTCTTCTTGTGATCATCAGCTTTTCAATAGAACTGGCTGCCCGTGGTTCACCAGCTGAGAACCCAGATACCCGTCTCGAGCATCGTATCGCCATAAGGATCGCTACTGACTCCCTTTGAGCTTGCGCCACCCGCCCGCGCGGTTATTGGCGATAATGGCTTGAAAGAGGTTCAACAGGGCGCGCCTGTTGATGGTTTCGTCCTGACGGACTTGAATCGCCCGTGCTGTCAGGTTCCCTTGCCCCTGGTTAATCAGGTCCTCGGGATCGGGCACGATGGGGTCGTAGATGAAAATGGTGAGATGATCCTTCGCTCCCAGCAGCGCGCAGATGTTGCCATGCAGCGTAAAATAGGGCTGCTTGGTGCGCTTGATGGTCTCGGTCACGTCCGGGTCGGCGGCGTGCACCAGATCTCGCACCTGGCGGCACATCTCCTGCTGCCAGCCAGGGAGCGTCTGAATGTATTCGTCGATGCGGGAGTCGGTCTGGTATGCACTCATGCAATGATGATACCACGAATCACAGTCCTTCTGCTTGGCTGACAGGGGAGGATGCGAGCCTACGACATCCACGTGGAGACGCGTGACGAGAACTATGTGGACGAACATGTGGGAAACCGCGCTGATCTACCTTGACACACCGGGATAGAATCGCGATAGCAAACGTTCCTGCTGACTGAGAGATACCGATGACGCTGCTCTGTTGAAAGGGACATCTAATGCTGGAACCAGACCGCGTTGCCCTCTCCCCAGGCGGGGTGGCGCTCCCCACTGCGGGCATCCCACACGAAGAGCTCCCCACTCTCGCTTCTTCGGCCGCCCGAGGCCAGCCACCTATCATCGGGGCTCCAGGCTACACTCGTGACTGCCCCGTGATGTCCCGCCAGCCGCAGCAGCTGCGTACCATCAGAGGCGTCCCACGCATACACGTGGCCATCTTCGTCACCGCCGACCAGCCGCGTGCCATCCCGGCTCCAGGCCACACGACGGATCCAGGTCGCGTGCGCCTCCCCGACCCCACGGTGGGAGCCGGTGGTCACATCCCACATCTGTACTCCACGCTGATAGGTTCCGCAGGCCAGAAGCTTCCCGTCTGGACTCCACGCCACCCCGAAGAAGACGATATCGGGGTGGTCGAGGTCCCGCAGGATCTGCACACAGGTTCCGGTGGTTGGGTTCCAGAGCCGGATGGCACTATCCCACCCGCTACTGGCCAGCCTGCTCCCATCAGGACTCCATCCCACGCCGTATACCTGCCAGTGATGGCCGCGCAACACCCTGAGTGGCGTCCCACCGGCTACATCCCAGATGGTGACCAGCGTATCAGTGCCGCCACTGACCAACTGCATGCCGTCTGGACTCCAGTCGAGGTTGTAGAGGGAGGCCACGGAGCCCTGTATGACCCGCAGCAACTCGCCACGCTCCAGATCCCACAGCTTGACGCTGCCATCAGGGCTCCCGCTGGCAAGCGTGCGTTCGTCCGGGCTGAAGGCAAGGGGCCAGACGAATTCGGTGTGGGCCTGCCAGGTCAGGTGCAAGCTCTGGCCTGCCTCACGCCACACCCGCACTTCCCCCCGCTTGCTCCCGGCGGCCCAATATTGCCCGCTGGAGCTGATGGCGATCGCCCAGATCGCATCAAAGGTCTCGGTAAAGACGCACTCACGCATCAGGCCCCGGCAAGGGTCGCGTCTTGCAGCTCGACCCCTTGCAGGGACACGCCGCGCAGAGCCAGACGCGAGAGATCCAGCCCACGCAGGTGTCCCCGCAGCAGCCGCAGCAGCGCCACCAGGTTGGCCGGGCCATACCCTTGTGACTGCTGGGGCCAACCGCGCAGCTGGTCGAGCAAGGAGCACAACTCTCCCTCCACCTCGGCTCGCCCCTGGTATGCGCTCTCGAGGCGCGCGAGCAGCGGGGCGAGCAGCAGACGCTGCTGCGCCTGTCGCACATATTCCGTGGCTTGTGCTCGCTCTAGTCCATGCTGGATGAGGAGCGAGAGCCGCCCCTGCTGGATCTCCTCACTTGCCGTGGCGATCAGCCTGGTGGTCACGTACTCCAGCACCACCGACTGCAAGGTGAAGCTGCCGGCACGTTGCCCCCGCTCGATGAGCGAGCGTCGGCGCAGGCCATCCACGGCTTCCAACACCTGTACGTGCGCAAGCGGGGCCACCAGGCTCATCGCTGGGCATACATTCGATATGAGGAGGCACTCGTTCGTTTCGGCATTCCGTTTCTTCAAGGGTATGTCTCCCAACGAGTGGTTCCAGCCGAGGGCCCTCGGCTGGAGGAGGAACGCTCCAACCCGGACATGAAAACGACTTCTATGCCTGGGTTCAACGCGCTCTCGCCGCAAGTGAGCGCGTTCCTGGCCATCAGGGATGCAGTCGGAAGACCGGGCCAAATTGGTGCAAGAGGCAGCGGCCTTCTCGACTCCCTACACACAAACGTGGAGCGGGCTGGAGGTATGGTTCACCCTTCCTGATTTGCTGGACATGACACCGCCAAAGTGGAAGCTGTTTCTTGCGATCATCCCCTCGGCCTACCTGGCAAGTTTGATCATTCTCCTCCTTCACAACGCTTTCCTGCATGGCTGGCCGCTCCTGATCACGAATGGGATGGTGACGGTGTTCCTTGCCTTTCTGCTGACGTATGTCGGACGGCCACTTACGACGCGCCTCTTCCATGCGTGGCTCTATCCACAGGCGAAGTAGAGGCCTGCCATATCTTCTTACGCTGAAAGCTATCCCGAGGCTACGGACTTTTCGCTTGAGTAGTGAGGAAAGGATCTCTCAATGCATATGGTCTGTCGGTGCAAAAATACGTACCCTGGGGCTGTAAGCTCGTCTGTTCATACAGAGCTGACTTTCTCTATCCTCCAACCACATCCCAAGCGGTTTCACGTTTTGCCCAGCGCCGATCTGTCTGCGGGGTGCGTGTTTTGCGTTTGTCATGAGACGGAAACCGGAGGAGTTCATTGCGAAGTTCCAGGGAGCGCATTGCTGCACATTGGGGGCATTCCACACGTGAGATACCACTGTCCAGAAAACGCTGTGGCACGATCTCCAGCACGCCAGAAAACGTACATTTCAGAGCATTCACGGCTCCATCTGATCTCCTAAGGGATCGCGGAATGCCTCACGCTCAATCCGTTTTTTGCCACGTGTGCTCCTAGTCGTGTCAGGGGATGTACTCAAAGACGAGACCCCATTGGCTTCCAGGTTCTTAAGTGCGGCGCCCGGAAGAGCCGTCGGGTTGCCGAGCAATTGTTGGAGTTCTTGCTCGCTTTGCGCTTTTGCCCGCTCCACTTTGTATTCCCCTGTGCGAGCCTCCATTTCCATGCGTAGCTGTTGGTCAGGCTGCAAGGCATGCCTTTTCAGCGCCTCGATGGTTAAGGTCGTTTCTCCTTCCTTGCACAGCGTGTCCACCGTTTCCACCATCCAATCACCCAGTACCCCAACGCACCCCAGGCTCCACTCCCCAAACCAGCGCCAATGCCCTAGCAAGCCCGGCACATCGACAGCGAGCGGCACCCGTTCCAGGAACGAGCGCAACGCTCCTACAAATTCCTCGCACTCCGTTTGGTTGTCCAAATGTTAGCGGGAAAAAGGCAGATCGCGCATGCGCCGCGCCGCTCGCCCATTGAGGTGGCAAAAGTGCCCACGTGGTGGCCAAGGCACGGCGGGTGAAGGTGACGCTGGCGGATGGGCACACCTTTGATGCCAGTCTCGTCGGCAGTGAGCCAGACGTCGATATTGCTCTGCTGCGCATTGGCGCCGAGCACTTGCCCGTGGCAGAATTGGGCCGCGGACCGCTGCGAGTCGGGCAGCTGGTCATCGCCGTCGGGAATCCATATGGCTTGAACTGGACGGTCACGGCCGGAGTCGTCAGTGCGCTTGGTCGGACGCTGCAAGGGCCGGGCACACGGAAAATGACCGACCTCATCCAGACCGATACCTCGATCAACCCTGGAAACTCTGGTGGTCCCCTGGTCGATAGCAGCGGGCGCGTGGTTGGCATCACGACGGCGATGATGCCGATGGCACAAGGACTGGGGTTCTCGATCCCGTTGGAGACGATCAAAGCGGCTCTGGCTCGCATTAATCAGAGACGCGAGGCCCCACCGGCAGGGATCTCCCTGGGTGTCGGTGGGATGCGCGTGCCAATCGACCCGACCCTGCGACAGCGGCTGCATCTCACCCAGCACTTTGGTATGGAACTGCTGGAGATCCGCCCCGGTGGGCCAGCAGCTCATGCCCAACTCAAGCGGTTGGATATCGTGATTGCGGCTGCGGGCGAGCCGGTGACCGGACCGGCAGATCTCCAACGGGTGGTGCGCCGCCACCAGGCAGGAGACACCGTGACGCTGAGTTTCTTGAGGGGAGGGATGCTGCGTCAGGTCACCGTGGTGCTCTAAGCCGGCTGCCCATCTATAGTTTGTACCGACAGTGAGCCCGGCCCCGCCCTGTGGTGGGGCCGGGCAATCGCTTGTTCAACACTGAAGTTGGTGCGCATAGATCCAATACAGATAACTGGGAATAATACCGATATATCGTATTGTTGATATACATAGATAACGATATATCGTTATCAAAGAAAAACAGGCAAGGAGGTGATTTCATATGATCGGTCACTATAGCAGACATGTTGGACCACGGTTTGACAGAGGCAATTGGTCCGGTCCCCGCTTCTTTCGCGGGTATCGGCGCCCTGCATTCTTCTACGCTCGCCCTGGCTACCACGGAGTGAGTGGTCGCTGGCAACAGCCAACAGCAGAGCAGCAGGCCCTACGCAGCACTGCGGCAGAAGTAGCACGGCTCTTCGTGATTGCAGCCCGTGCTGCGCATGGCAATGCAGAGAAACAGGGCCAACTGCGTACGTTCCTCGAGCGCTCCCGCACAGAGCTTTCCGAGTTCATCGACGGAAGCAGCCAGCATCCTCAGCAGGCGAACACTGAGAACGCGCCCGAAGTAGAGCAGGCATAACGCTCTACAAGACCTCGACAAAACGCTCGTTGAGCACTCATCAACGAGCGTTTTTCATGGCCAACCGCCCATGCCAGGATAACTCACAAACCCTAGTGGTGGCTACTTCGATCATCCGTTCTGAAATATTGCGATCTTTGTCTATTGTAGTCAGCATGTTACATGAGCGACTATGAAATAGCTGTAGAAGCGCATAATACACACTCTTACTTTTTTCGGAGTTAGCATGGAATATTACGGCCATGAAATGGGCTCTTTTCGGTATCTTGTGCTCATTTCATTGTCGTTTCATCAAGGCGAGCTCGCGTTGAAGATCGCAGGCGAGATTGGCCAGCGCTCTGATGAAGCCTACACCCTGATTCACATGGCCATGTTCCTGGGCCCACGGGGTGAGTACGCACGTGCGCTGGAGCTTGCACAAGATGGCCTCCGCATCACAGAAGAGATCGAACATCGCCAGTGGATGACGGCCGGACACCGGGCATTGGGAGCACTGTATCTCGATCTGCTTGCACTCTCAGAGGCACGTCAGCACCTGGAGCAAGCGCTCGCACTCGCACAGGAGATCGGCTCATGGTTCTGGATCTACCACGCATCAGCGCACCTCGCCTCGGTGTGTATTGGACTCAAGGATTTCGCTCGAGCCGAATCTCTTCTCACTGCCGCGCTCGCTTCGGATGCCCCTCCGCAAACGCAGGCGCAGCGCTTGATCTGGTATGCGCGTGCGCAACTCGCCCTGGCCCAGGGGGAACCGTATCGTACGCTCGCCATCACTGAGCAGCTGTTCGCGTCCGCTGCGCATGTTGCCGGTGAGCAAAGCATTCCTCACCTGGCGCATCTGCGTGGGAAAGCGCTCGCCACGCTGAATCGGCCAGCAGAGGCCGAGACTGCACTGCAAGCCGCACAAGCGGGAGCAGTGACGCAAGACCTACGACCGCTGCTGTGGCGCATCGCCATCGACCTCGGGAACCTGTATCGGGCCCAGCGGCGTGACGAGGAGGCGGAACATGCCAAGGCCTTCGCCCAGGAACTGATCGAGGACCTCGCCGCCCCCATCACAGACACCGCTCTTCGTGCTCATTTCCTGCAGCAGGCGACTGCACTGCTTCCTCGTCAAGAGCTGCTCTCGCCGCGCCGTGCCGCCAAAAGAGCTTTTGGTGGCCTCACCGAGCGCGAGCGTGAAGTGGCTGCCTTGATCGCACAGGGCAAAGCGAGTCGGGAGATCGCCGAGATCCTGGTCGTCAACTCGCGGACGATTGAGAAGCACATCGAGAACATCCTGTCCAAATTAGGCTTTGCCTCGCGGGCACAGATCGCCGTGTGGGCCACCGAAAAAGGGCTGAGGCAAAAAGCGAAAGGCCAACTCTGAAGCACCTGCCAGGGTACGACAATACGTCCCTTCTCGCACCATGCCTATATGGGTGGACCTCTGCGCACCACACAGAGGTTTCTGCATCGCTCTTCCCGAAAGCTACGTATCTCTCCCGCTCTTCCTCACAGAAATATTCGTATCTTGTCCTCGATTCTCTTCGTATTTTCACGAAGAGAAATCCGGTGATTTTCGTGCATACTAGTCCTATGCAGACAAAGACGATAGCAACACCACTGGCTGATAGTATCCTCGATCGAAGCACCTATTGTCGTTTTGTATTTTCAACCCTTTCTATCCAAACCTGAGCGCGAACAATTCGCGAGATAAGGAGGACGTGACGATGCCACTCTATATGGATACTCATCACAAGGTGGAGGGATTGACCTCTGAAGCGGTCACCGCTGCCCACCAGAAAGACCTTGAGGTTCAGAACAAGTACGGAGTCAAGTACTTGCGGTACTGGTATGATGAAGGCACCGGCAAGGTGTTTTGCCTCTGCGAGGCTCCAAGCAAAGAAGCAGCTGAGGCGGTACATCGCGAGGCCCACGGGGGAGTCGCAGATGAGATCACTGAGGTCAGGGAAGGCACGTAAGAGCGAGTCATACCATCGAGAACTCGCTAGCTTCAAGCTAGCGAGTTCCTTTGGCTCCGGTAAGCAGTTCTCTTGTTGCCTAGCATCCCCATCGTAAAAACCAGCCTCTTTTGTGCCACCATTCTGGGAAAGTCCCTTTGGTATATTGCGATAGTTTGTAAGCAAACGAACTCACTTAATGTGATCTTGGTGGCGAATTCAAAAAACGAGCGCGGACCATGCAGAGGGAAGCAAAAAGAGGCTTATCTCTCTTGCTACGAGCACATTAGGGACTCTCCGATTGAGCCGAATACGCAAGCAAAAGTTGACAATGAAAGTGCAGCCCATAAAAATTTTATGCGCAAAAAAGCGGTAGTGACATAGGTATTTCCTTTCTTTCCAACTACACATGTTCCTCATGGATCGATTGCAGCGTCTGCAGTGCTTCGTCGACATGTCTCTTCGAGGTGAATTGCGAGAAGAAGATGCTACGGACAATTCCCTGTCTGTCGGTGATGTACGTCACACGCCCCGGCAGCCCGAAAGCTGTGGGAACTCCATAACGCTTTCTGATTACGCCGTCTACGTCGCTCAACAGGATGAAGGGGAGTTGATGCTCTTTGGCGAACTGTCGATGTGACTCCACCGAATCGGAGCTGACCCCAATTACTTCCGCTCCAGCGTCTTTGAAGACCTCGTAATTGTCCCGAAATGCGCACGCCTCTTCAGTACAGAGGGAAGTGTTATCCTTCGGATAGAAATACAGCACGATATGTTTCTTACCGAGAAAATCCCCAAGGCTTACTGGCGCACCTGATTGGGCGAGGAGCGTAAAGTCTGGGGCCTTGTCGCCTACCTGCACCTTCTCCTTTCGTCTTGCCTGAGCGGAGCTAGACGCGCTAGCGTCGTTGGCAAGACGGATAGGTGCCGAGCCTTTCGCTGGTTGTGTCTGGTCGTCATGCATACTCATAGCGTATCCACCTCTGTCCGTGATTCCTTACAATAGAAACAATAGAAAGTGCATTTATTACGCGCTGCACTGTACAGTTGGTACCGGGATCAAACGCGTGGTGGCATCAGGATGTAGCACTTTATTGTTGAGCATCCCAGTGTCAACTACCACATTTTCTCCATTGAAGGAGAGCGCGAAGCGATCCAGGCTCCTTGGTGCAGGGCCATCCAGGTATTCACCGTCAACATTATAGTGAGAGCCGTGACAGGGACATTTGAAGCTCACGCAGTCATCGCGAAACGGGACCGTACAACCCAGGTGAACACAGCGTTGATACAACGCAATCCAGTGCGAGCCATCATTATCTTTGACGACAGTCTCCGCGATCAACTGGTCCTCAAACGCCGTTCCCTTTAATAAGAACTCGGTATCTTTCGCCATGTGTACTATATAGGTTTTAGCTGGCTGGCGATAGAATATGCCTGCTTGATTAATCTTGAAATCGGCTGGTCGGGCGGCAGGAAAATCCGTTTTTTGGCCAATGGTCAAGGAAGCGCCAAACTGGCCGGCCAGGTTTGGGTAGAGCATGGCGAGTGCGCCAGCCACGCTTGCGGTTGAAGACAGCCCCCAGACAGCGAACAGAGATCGACGAAGGAATCGTCGCCGCGACAATCGCTGTTTTGCAATTTCAGCAGCTTCGGCCCCTCCGCCGTGCAAAACTTCATATTGCTGTGGTGTGATAGGTGGTGTATTAATACTCATAATGATCCATTTCTACAAGATGCTCTGCATATGCACTAGTGAAATCCATACCAGCGCTGTCGCCGCTCCCATTCAAGGTTGTCAAAGCCATCATTGCTGTTGAAGCCCCAGCGCAAGGTCGCACTATCGAGCGCAACCAGCACGGCAAAAAAGACGATTAACTCCATCAAATCCTCCTTTTAGGACGGGTATAGCCTGAGATGACTTCTAGCTAACCGTCACAATAAAAGATATACCTTGCTGGGAGCAGAAGGACATCGACAAAATAGTGTAATTCCATCTCTCGTTGTGCCGTGAGCACTCTAGACCGAATTACCTAGCCTACGCCTGCACCACTTCGCTTGCGTCGCTAGCATCAATAAGACGGTGCTGCGACGGCATGTGCCCGTCCTAGATGCCTACATAGAGCGCCAGAGCACGGACCTGCGGTTCCAACGCCGGTCGGAACTCCCGTATGAGTTCACGTACTGCGTCGAGGGTCGGGAGAGCAGCAGTGTAAGCGCAATCTCGACGTCTGCCTCGGAGGTCGTCGCTGCCAGATGCAGCCCGCCACGAGGTACTCGACGGTTATCGAGCGAGAAATACCACGCCTGTGA
>WNGD01004560.1_pt1 | contig 13615 bp, 16 predicted proteins | sample 5400671 | NCBI WGS metagenome assembly WNGD01 (sample SAMN13153369, study PRJNA577476) | soil metagenome | isolation source: 40 cm soil or saprolite under grassland replicate 2 | place: USA:California | collected 2016-06-15
CTCGCCCAGATTCAGAAGACGAGCAAGTACTTGAAGGAAGAGGTGGACGCCGAGGACATCGCGGAAATCGTGGCGAAGTGGACCGGCATCCCCGTCGCCAAGATGCTCGAGTCCGAGCGCGAGCGGCTCACCAAGCTCGAGGACGAGCTGGCGCAGCGCGTGATCGGCCAACCGGAGGCGCTCGCGGCGGTGGCCAATGCAGTGCGGCGCGCGCGCGCCGGCCTTCAGGACCCGAACCGGCCTACGGGCTCCTTCATTTTCCTCGGCCCCACGGGCGTGGGCAAGACGGAGACCGCACGGGCGCTCGCCGAGTTCCTGTTCGACGACGAGCGTGCCATGGTGCGGCTCGACATGTCGGAGTACATGGAGAAGCACGCGGTGGCGCGGATGATCGGCGCGCCGCCGGGTTACGTCGGCTACGAGGAGGGTGGCCAGCTCACCGAAGCGGTGCGCCGCCGGCCGTACGCGGTGATCCTGTTCGACGAAATCGAGAAGGCGCACCCCGACGTCTTCAACGTACTGCTGCAGATCTTGGACGACGGCCGTCTGACCGACGCGCAGGGCCGCACCGTGGATTTCCGCAACAGCGTGCTCATCATGACGTCCAACATCGGGTCGCAGCACCTGCTCGAGGCCGGCTCCGGCGGCTGGGAGCAGGCGGAGACCAAGGTGCTGGAGATGATGCGGCAGACGTTCAAGCCGGAGTTCCTGAACCGCGTGGATGACGTCATCATCTTCCGGCCACTCGATCACGACGATCTGGCCAAGATCGTGGACCTGCAGATCGCCCGCGTGGCGAAACTGGTCGAGGACAAGAAGCTGCGCCTCGAAGTCACGCCCGCGGCCAAGCAGCTCATCATCTCCGAGGGCTACGATCCGGTGTACGGCGCCCGCCCCTTGAAGCGGGCCATCCAGCGGCTGTTGCAGAACCCGCTCGCCATGGCGGTGCTCGAGGGGCAGTACCACGAGGGCGACCGCGTGCGGGTGGATCGGGACGGGAACCATCTCAAGTTCGAGCGGATTCCGTCGGGCGCCGAGCCCGTTCGCGCGTGACGCGCAAGGCTGCTCCTGTTTCGACGGCTGATCGGGCCGGGATGGAAGCGGCGCTCGATGAGGCGCGCAAAGCCGCCGCGAGGAATGAGGTCCCTGTCGGCGCCGTGATCCTCCGGAACGGCGACGTCTTGTCCACGGCGCATAGCCAGACGGTCGCCCGCCGCGACCCCACCGCCCACGCCGAGCTGCTCGCGATTCAGCAGGCCTTGCAGGTCGTGGCGAGCGACCGCCTCGAGGACTGCACCCTCTACGTCACGCTCGAGCCCTGTGCCCAGTGCGCTGGCGCGCTCGTGCTGGCCAAAGTGGGGCGGCTGGTATTCGGGGCCTACGATGACAAGGCGGGGATGTGCGGGAGTGTGGGGGACCTGGTGCGGCACCAGAAACTCAATCACCGCCTCGAGGTTCAGGGTGGGGTGATGGAAGAGCCGTGTGGCGACCTCCTCAGCGAGTTTTTCCAGGCGAAGCGCTGAGCGCGTCGATCGCGTGAGCGATCTGGCTATCAGAGACATACGGCGCCGGCCCCAGCCGCAGCACACTACCTCGATAATCCGTTGACACCCCACGTTCCTTGAGCGCCGCGCACAGACGCTCGGCATGGGGTGTGCGCAGTGCGAGAAAACCTCCCAATGCTGATATGGGGACCGACCGGTCACGATCGATGAGTTTTGGGTCGAGGCCCAGATCGTCGAACTTCGTCGCGAGCAGCCCCACCTGGTGCTGGCTTAGCTCGCGCAGTCGCTGTGGCGTGAGCTTCTGCTCGTCGAAGAACGCAAACACCGCGGCCGCCCGGTAGTGACTGGTGGGATCGTACGTCGCTCCGGCAAAGCGGGCCGCCCCCGCGCCATACCTCACGGCTCCATCAGCCGGCACCTCTGCGAGCTCCGTGAACTCGCTGAACCAGCCCGTCACTACCGGTCGCAAGGTTGTGTCGGCCGGGAAACGCAGAAACGCATTCCCGCCGCCGAGCTGGCAGTACTTGTAGCCGCCCCCGACCACGTACGCGGCCTCCAATCCCTCCTTCCGCAACGAGAACGGGACGACGTTGAGCGCGTGATAGGCATCGACCAGCAGCTCAGCGCCGGCACGCTGACATGCCGTGAGCACTGCGCCGAGGTTCGGCACGATGTGCGCGTTGGCGTACAGCACCGCCGACACGAGCACCGCCGCGGTGCGGTCGTCCACGGCGGCCCCCAGTCGCTCGGCCAACGTGGCCGCGGGCTGGGCAGCCACCTTCACCACCTCGATCCCCTCCTCGGCGAGGCGATCCAGCTGGCGCCGGATCGTATGGAATTCGCCGTCGGTGGTGACCAGCCGCGGCCGCTGTCGCAGCGGCAGTGCCGAGAGGAATCGCACCACCAGCTCGTGGGTGTTGGCCCCCAGGGCGATGCGCTGCGGCGCGTCGTCCAACAGCCGGGCGAACCCCCGCCGCACCATCTCCGCCTGGGCGAACGCCCGCTCCCACATGTCGTCCACCAGCTCGGCGGCGTCGAGCCAGGCGCGCTGTTGGCCCTCGAACCCACAGTCCGGCCACGCCTGATGCGAATGCCCAGTTAGCAGGATTCGCTCCGTGACACGGAAGCGCGTGTAATGGCGGGCCAGCGCCTCGGGCTCGATCACCCCTCTACCGCCTTCTACCGCCCTCTACCGCCCTCGATCTCACAGATCGGTGCGGATCGCCCAGAGATCGGGAAACGCCGGCTGGTGCAGCGTGGTCCGCAAGTACTCCGCGCCCGCTGAGCCGCCGGTGCCACCCCGGGTGCCTATAGTGCGCTCCACCATCTTCACGTGCCGGTAGCGCCACTCCTGGAACCCTTCGTCCAAGTCCACCAGCCGCTCGCACACCTGTGAGGTGACGGGGTCACGTCGGTACACGTCGACTAAGACACGCTGCAGCTCGGGCGACGGCTCGATGGGCCGCGTCGGGTCACGGGTGAGGAGCGCCTTCGGGACGCCATAACCGTTCTGCGCCAGACAGGCGAGAAACGCGTCCCAGAGCCCCGGGTCGGTGTAGCGGGCCTCGAGGCGCCGACGGTGGGGGCTCTCGTCAGGATAGCGGTCGATCGCGGCGCGGCTCTTCTTGCCGAGCACGAACTCCAGCTCGCGGAACTGAAACGACTGAAAACCGCTCCCCGACTCGAGGCGGTCGCGAAACGACAGGAACTCGAGCGGCGTCATCGTCTCGAGGATGTCGAGCTGCGCGACCAGCACCTTGAGAATGGTGAGGATGCGCTTGAAGGTGTGCATGGCGCGGGAGCGGTCGTTGGCGCGCAGCAGCCCCTGGAGATAATCGAGCTCGTGCAGCATCTCCTTGAACCACAGCTCGTACACCTGGTGCACGATGATGAACAGCGTCTCGTCGTGCTCGGGACCGGGCTTCTGCAGGGCCAGCAGCTCGTCGAGCTGCAGGTAACTCGAATAGGTGACCGGAGGGGAGGGCATGGCGGGGAAAGTCGCCCGTCCCCCCGGCTTCCGGCAAGCGGCGCTAGCGCTGCCGCTCCTGCCGCTCCTCCAGCTTCGCGATCAGCTTCTCGATTTCGGCTTTGAGGCGCTTGAGGCCAGGCAGCATCCTCGGCTCCAGATCACGCTCCAGCTTCTTGCCTTCGTCGAGGAAATCCTTGAGCAGGTCACGGACCCGGTCGCCCAGCGCACGCCAGGTAGGCGTGGGCTCGGGCTCGGCCGGCTCCGGGCGTTTGGTCGGAAGGGTGTTCACGGTATCTCCCAGTTTAGGCGATGAGGGATGATACGAATGCCACCCGGCTCAGGGTTCACCCGTGGCGAAACCGTTGCGCCCCCCTTAATTACTACCGTCTACGCGTCTATGCCTCTAGTAGTTTGGATGGGTGTCCGAGTGGCTGAAGGAGCCGGTCTCGAAAACCGGTATGCCCGTAAGGGCATCGTGGGTTCGAATCCCACCCCATCCGTTCTTGAGGCTGGTTTGCGGTTCCCAGACGCCAAGTTGCAAGTGGATAGGTGGCCGAGCGGCTGAAGGCACGCGCCTGGAGAGCGCGTAAACGGGTAACCGTTTCGTGGGTTCGAATCCCACCCTATCCGATACCTTGAGAGGCATAGAGGCATGGTTGATTCCGATGCTGTAATCGGCGCGCTCTGCGCCGCCGATCCCAAGTTCGCGCCGCTGATCGAGCGGGCCGGGCCCTATCGCCTCCACGTCGAGCAGCTGTCGAGCCCCTTTCAGGCGCTCGCCGAGTCGATCGTGTACCAGCAGCTCACGGGCAAGGCCGCGGCGACGATCCACGGGCGGCTGGTGGCGCTCTTCCCGGGAAAACGTCTTACTCCCCTACGCCTTCTCGATACGCATCATCGCCGTTTACGCAGTGCTGGTCTTTCCCGGGCCAAGGTCCTGGCCTTGAAGGATCTCGCCGCGAAGACGCTCGATCGCACCGTCCCGACGCTCGGCAAGCTCCACGACATGCCCGACGCGGAGATCATCGAGCATCTGACCGCCGTGCGGGGCATCGGGCAGTGGACCGTCGAGATGCTGCTGATCTTTCGGCTGGGGCGACCCGACATCCTCCCCGTCACCGATTACGGCGTGCGCAAAGGCTACGCGCGCTTCTTCGGCGGCGGCAAGTTGCCGAGCCCGAAATACCTCGCGCGCCGCGGCGAGCGCTGGCGGCCGTACCGCACCGCGGCGGCGTGGTACCTGTGGCGGGCGAACGAGCTCCCCGGCAAGAACGGCGGCCGCGCCGCGCGGTGAATCCGTTCTTCTTCGGCTCGGTCGGCTACGTCGGCGTCCGCTCGGTCCTCGCCGGCGGCCAGATCGTCACGCTGTTCCGCTCGGGGGGCGCCGTCTGGGCCGTCCTCGCCCAAACACTTTCCGATGCCGCGCTCGCCCTATTCCCCCTCGCCTACACGAGCCCGTCGCTGCGCGCGGCCCTCGGCTGGTGGCCGCTGCCACTGTTCGTCTTCGCCCTGGTCTGGGAGATGTGGCAGATCGTCGCGGGGATGGCGGAGGCGGAGCCCGACGCCGGGGAGACCCAAGGCGGCGATCCCGTGACCGTCGCCGCGAAGGAGGTGGCCGGAGGGTGGCGGCCGCTCTGGCACCTGCTGTTCGTGCTGCCATGCGTCGGGGCCGGCGGCTTTCTCGCCTTCGAGGTCGTGGCCCCGGACCAGTGGGTGTTTCCGAGCAGTCTGCCGGCATTCCGATGCGAGCCGGCCGTGCTGCATCCGGGAGACACGCTCCATCTCGTCATGCCGCGCCGGCACGGCGCCGAACTCGGTGTCTACACGCGAAGCGGTCGCTTCCTCTATGTGGTGCCATTTCAGGCCGGCAGTGCGCTGCCCCAGAACCGTGGCGGGTCCTTCGCGTATCAGCCGTCGTGGACGCTGCGCGTGGCGGCTGGCACGGCCAGCCCCTCGCCGGACGGCGCTCGTGAGCCCATCTTCTCCGACACCGGTGTCTACCGCTTCCGCATCAGCGAGGAAGCGGAGCTCTCCGCATCCCTCATGTGCAGCGTACGGTACCTCAAATGAACCCGACTGAGCTGGCTCAGAAGCGGTGCGTCCCTTGCCGCGGCGGCACCCCGTCGCTCCCGGCGGAGAAGGTAAAGGAGTACCTCGGCGCGGTGCCGCAGTGGACGGTTGCCGCGGACGGCAAGCGCATCTCCCGGACGTTCACGTTCAAGGACTTCGTGCAGGCGATGAAGTTCGTGAACAAGGTGGCGGACGTCGCCGAGGGGCAGGGCCATCACCCCGACATCCACATCCACTGGAACAAGGTCGATCTGGAGCTGTGGACGCACGCGATCGGGGGGCTGCACGAAAATGATTTCGTGATGGCCGCGAAGATCGATGGATTGACGTGAGCGGACAGTGGCCGTAGCGATGTCTAAAAACTGATCGACCACCCAAGCGCCGGTGTGTGGCGATGCTCCGAGTTCGCACCGAGCTGCACCTGGTCTGTAGGGACTGCCTCCCACCGCTCGCTCCCCTGCAGCGCTCCCACGACGGTGCCGACGAACAGTCCGCTGCCGGCGCCGCCCACCCCCAGCACCAGAAAGATCCACCCGCAACCCATCTCACTGGTCTTACAGTCAGCTGTCCCCAAACCGGTGACCGCGGCGGCAACGGCGAGCCCGGTCCCCGCACCGATCAGGAAGCCAATCCCCGCTCCCTTGAGCGCTGCTGACTTCCGCCCGGCGCTCACTTCGAGTCCGCTGATCGCCGCCCGCGGGATCGGTCTTGGCGGTCGTCCAGATTCGAATCGCAGGAACAGCGTGTCTCCACGAGCCAGCTCTACGGTGCCCACTTGCCGCCGCGGTCGCAGGCCCTTGGTCGACACACGGACACGGGCTCCAGGCGCGAAGCGCACGTCCCCCGTGCCTAGCTCTACGGGGAGGGCGGCAGCCATTCTGTCCCCAGCAACTACGAGTGGCGCACCGGGCTCGCGCACGTAGGAGCGCCGCCATCTGGGAACGAGCGCCCCCACTCCGGCACCCAGCGGAGCGCCGAGGGCCGCGAACAAGGGGATGAACTCACAGTTCTCGGAGAACACGCAGAGTGCGGTGCCCGTGAGCGCGCCGGCGCCCGCGCCCGCGAGCGCGCCAAGGCCGGTGTGATGGCGGCGAATCCAGAGCGTGTCGATCTCTGCCAACGGGAGGATACGCACGACCTCTCGCCCGCCAACGGAGGCCAGGGGACGAAACAACAGGCGGTTCTCTTGTCTCCCGACGAGGAGGGCAGTCTGGCGTTGGAGCTGGGCCGTCGTGACCCGAATGGTTTGGCCGGCCTGGAGCGAGGGGAATTCGTGGGGCGGTGCGGAGTCTTGGGCACCACTGCCGGTCGATCCGACTACAGCGGCAAAAGACCACACCAGAAGGAGAGCAGGCATCCGAGCTCGTTGGGAAAACCGGAGGCGCCAAGGTACGGGCGCATTCCTGCTCCGTCAAATCGGCGTGCTTGCCCCCCTCGGCGGTTCGCGCAAGCATTTGAGCACATGCCCCAGCCCGTGCTCATCGCCGCCGAACTGAAGAACCTCCTGGAGCCGGCTGATCTCGCCGGCCTCGACATCGCGTGGCTCAGCGCCCACCAGCCCACCCCCAAGGGCGACTACGTCGCCATCATGCCGCTGCTCTCGCGCTGGGTGGGCGGCACCGAGTTCAAGAACCTTCCCTCCCTGAAGATCGTCGCCAACTGCGCCGTCGGCTACGACAACGTGGACGTCGTCGCCGCCGAGCTGCGCGGCGTGATCGTCACCAACACCCCGGATGTGCTGACCGACGCGACCGCGGACTTGACGTGGGCGTTGATCCTCGCGTGCGCCCGCCGCGTGATCGAGGGCGTCGATCTGATGCGCAGCGGCGCGTGGACCGGCTGGCACCCCGAACAGCTGCTCGGCGTGGAGTTGCGCGGCAAGACGCTGGGGATCTTCGGGGCGGGGCGCATCGGCCAGGCGGTGGGCCGGCGCGCCGCCGGGTTCGGGATGCGGCTGCTCTACGCGAGCCGGAGCCCCAAGCCGGACTTCGAGCGGGAGACCGGGGCGACGCGGGTCGAGCTGGGACCGATGCTGCGCGACAGCGACGTCGTCACGCTACATACGCCCTCGACGCCGGAGACCAAGGGCATCATCAACGCGGACACGCTGGCCCGGATGCGGCCGGGGGCGATCCTTATCAACACGGCGCGCGGCGACCTGGTGCGCGAGGAAGCGCTCGCCATCGCGCTCGAGGAGGGCCGGCTGGCGGCGGCCGGCCTCGACGTCTACGCCGATGAGCCCGCCATCCACCCACGCCTGCGCACCGCGCCCCGCACCGTGCTGCTGCCGCATATTGGCAGCGCGACCCACGAGACCCGGCGCCGCATGGCGGCGATCGCCGTCGCCAACGTGCGGGCGGTGCTCGCGGGACAGCCCCCTTTGACCCCGGTGTATCGGTAGGTAGTTTTCCGGCCCGGGATGACTCGGACCGACCGCAGCGTGATCATGGACGCCCGCGCCCTCGCGCGGGCGCTTCAGCGAATGGCGGTCGAAGTGCTCGAGTTGAACCACGGCACCGAGGGCCTGGTGCTCATCGGCATCCAGCGCCGCGGCGTCGAGCTGGCCGAGCGGCTCGGCAAGCTCATCGAGAAGGACGAGGGCGTCGAGGTGCCCCGCGGCGCCATCGATATCACTCTATACCGCGACGATCTCGCCACGGTCGGCCCCAAGCCGGTCATCGGCGAGACCCACCTGCCCGGCGACCTGACCGGCAAGCACGCGGTCATCGTGGACGACGTGCTCTACACGGGCCGCACCGTCCGGGCGGCGCTCGACGAGCTCGCCGACTTCGGCCGCCCGCGCCGCATCTCGCTGTGCGTGCTCGTCGACCGCGGCGGGCGGGAGCTGCCGATCCAGGCGGACATCGTGGGCAAGCAGATCAAGTGCGGCCCGGACGATCGCGTCGACGTCCTGATCGAGGAGGTGGACGGCCGCGAGGAGGTGAGCCTGGTGAAGGGCGGGGGATCCGGCGCCGGAGGGGGGGGCAAGACGTGACGACCCTGGGCAAGGATCTGATCGGCCTGGAGGCGCTGGCGCCCGAGCAGATCCGCCTCATCCTCGACACCGCCGAGCCGTTCAAGGAGGTGTCGGAACGGCCCATCAAGAAAGTGCCCGCGCTGCGCGGCAAAACCATCGTCAATCTCTTCTTCGAAGCCTCCACCCGTACCCGCATCTCCTTCGAGTTCGCCGAAAAGCGCCTCTCCGCCGACACCGTGAACGTGGCCGCCACGGGCTCCTCGGTGTCGAAGGGGGAGACGCTGGTGGACACGGCGAAGAACCTCGAGGCGATGCGCATCGATATGGTCGTGATCCGTCACGGCGCCTCGGGCGCCGCCCAGTTTCTCGCCCAGCGCATTGTCTCGAACGTGATCAACGCCGGCGACGGCAAGCACGAGCACCCCACCCAGGCGCTACTCGACCTGCTGACCATCCGCGACAAGCTGGGCCGCATCGAGGGCGCCAAGGTCTGCCTCGTCGGCGACATCCTGCACTCGCGCGTCGCGCGCTCGAACCTCTGGGGCTTGACCAAGCTCGGCGCCAAGGTCGCCGTGTGTGGGCCGCGCACCCTGCTGCCGCGTGGCATCGAAGAGCTGGGCGTGACGGTGTTCCGCCGCATCGAGGAAGCGATCGCCTGGGCCGACGTGCTCAACATCCTGCGACTGCAGCTCGAGCGCATGGAGGCGGGCTTCATCCCGTCGCTGCGCGAGTACTACCGCGTGTTCGGCGTCACGGCGGAGCGCCTCGAGCGCGCGCCCCGCGAGCTCCTCATCATGCACCCGGGTCCCATGAACCGCGGCGTCGAGATCGACTCCCGCGTGGCCGACGGCCCGCACAGCGTGATCCTCGACCAGGTCACCAACGGTGTGGCGGTGCGGATGGCCGTGCTCTACCTCCTCGCCGGCGGCAAGCCCGAGCTCGCCGACGCCGCCAAGGGCGGCGGGGGGAGTCCCGACTGATGCGGCCGCTGCTGCTCCGCGGCGGCCGGGTGATCGACCCCGGCCGCGGCACCGATCAGGTCGCCGACGTGCTCATCCAGGACGGCAAGATCGCCGCCGTGGGGACGGCCCTGGGGACGCCCGACGGGGCGGAAGTGCGGGAGGTTCGCGGCCGGGTGGTCGCGCCGGGACTCGTGGACGTGCACGTGCACCTGCGGGAGCCGGGGAACGAGGACGAAGAGACGGTCGCCACGGGGGCGCGCGCGGCCGCCGCGGGGGGATTCACCACCGTGTGCGCGATGCCGAATACCGACCCCGTCACCGACAATCAAGCGGCCGTGGGGTTCATCGTGCGGCAGTCGGTGCGCGCGGGCTTCGCGCGGGTATACCCGATCGGCGCCGTGTCGGTGGGACAGCGCGGGGAACAGCTCGCGGAGATGGGCGAGATGGTCGGCGCGGGCGCGGTGGCGGTCTCCGACGACGGCCGGCCCGTCGCGTCCGCCCACCTGATGCGCACTGCTCTGGAGTACGCGCGCACGTTCGACATCCCCGTGGCCGACCACTGCGAGGAGCCCACGCTCGCCGCGGGGGGCGCCATGCACGAGGGGCTGGTGGCGACGCGCCTCGGCTTGAAGGGAATCCCCGCGGCCGCCGAGGAGATCATGGTGGCCCGGGACATCCTGCTCGCCGAGCTGACGGGCGGGCACGTGCACCTCTGCCACCTCTCCACGCGCGGCGCGGTGGAGTTGGTGCGCCGCGCCAAAGAGCGGCAGCTGCGCGTGACGGCCGAGGTCACCCCGCACCACCTGGCGCTCACCGACCACGCGTGCGAAGGCTACGACACCCACGCCAAAATGAATCCGCCGCTGCGCGAGGCGGCCGACGTCGCGGCGCTGCGGGCGGCACTCCAGGATGGGACGATCGACTGCATCGCATCGGACCACGCGCCGCACGCCTACGACGAGAAGGAGGCTGCGTTCGACGACGCGCCGTTCGGCATCGTGGGGCTGGAGACCGCGTTCGGCGTCGTCCACACCGAGCTGGTCAAGGGCGGCGTGCTGTCCCTACCCGAGCTGCTGCGCCGCATGAGCACCGAGCCCGCGCGCGTCTTCGGTCTCCCCGGGGGCACGCTCGCCGCAGAAACGCCCGGCGACGTCTGCGTGCTCGACGTGGACGGCGCTTGGACGGTCGACCCGGCGCGGTTCCACTCCAAGAGCCGCAACACGCCGTTCGCGGGGCGCAGCGTCACTGGACGCGCCGTGCTCACCGTGGTGGCGGGCAAGATCGTGCACGAAGCGGAGCCTGGGTGATGCCCGCAACCCTGCGAGCGAATTGGACTTACACTCCCGAATCCCGCGACGGTGCCCGGACGTGGGTGGCGGAGGGTCACGCCCGTTCACCGGCGCCACGGTTGGATGCTTTTGTCCTGCCGGAGCTTATCTTGCTAGGCGGCGCACGGGAGACGGATGCCTAAGGGAAGCTCGTCCAAGAGCACGGCGGCCATTCAGCGGTTGCTTGAAGAGCGCCGCCAATACGAGGCCTGGATCGCGCGGCTGGATCAGGCGGCCGACGCGACGCCGGCGGGCGTGCGCTCGCGCGTCAAGTCCGACTACGAGGCCCGGCTGCTCGCCGTCTCCGAAGAGCTCAAGTCCCACGCCGAGGCCGCCCGCCAGCTGATCCTCCAGCGCAAAGAGCACCGCGTCGAGCTGCAGAAGAAGGAAGCGCGCGCCGCGGAGCGGCTCACCGAGACCGAGCTGCGACACGCGGTCGGCGAATACGACGAATCGCAGTGGGGCCAGGTCCACAAGGACGCGCTCGCCGAGCTGCTGTCGATCCGCGAAGAGCTGGCGGCGGCGGAGGCGGACATCATTCAGCTCGAGGAGCTGGATTCGCTGGTGCGGGCGAAACCAGGCGCGGGGGAGAAACCATCGCTCAAGGTGGGACCGCCGCCGAAGCCCGGGGCCCCCAAGAAAGCGGTCGTCGACGAGCTGGCGTTTCTCAAGTCGGTTACCGAAGACGACCACAACGCGCCGTCCCCCAAGCGCGCCAGCGGCGCCCAGTTTCAGCCGGCGATTCCCGCGGACTCGACGCGCGCGGCGCCGTCCTCCGCGTCCGCGACGCCGACGCCGAGCTCCGACGACGATCAGGAGCCCGATCGGACGCTCAAGTGCCGGGAATGCGGATCGATGAACCTGCCGACGGAATGGTACTGCGAGAACTGCGGGGCGGAGCTCGCGGCGCTGTAGGCCTACTTCAACTTCTTTACCGCTGCCGCCAAGCGCGCCTTGTGCCGGGCGGCGCTGTTCTTATGGATCAGCCCGCGGCGTGCGGCGCGATCGAGCACGCGGACGGCGGTGCGATACGCTTCCTGTGCGGCGGCGGCGGACGTGGCGGCGCGCACCCGCTTGACCGCGGTACGCAGCGCCGAACGCTGCGCGCGGTTGTGGATGGCATGCGCGCGGCCTTGCCGCATCGCCTTCTTCGCGGACTTGATCCTCGGCACGACCAACCCCTCCTGGTGAGGCGCGCAAGTTAGGCGGTAAGTGACGGGGCGGCAAGGCCCTACGACGTTGACCCGGGGCGTGGGCCTTCATTATCTTTGGCAGTCACCGACCTGGGGCGCGCTATCTCGTCGAGCCTTCTCATCTGGGCCCCCGTATTGCTGTTCTCGATCGTGGCCCATGAGTACGCCCACGCCGCTGCCGCCTACCGCCAGGGCGACAACACCGCCTATATGCTGGGGCGGCTGACGTTCAACCCCCTGAAGCACATCGACCCCCTGATGACCGTGATCGTCCCGGTGATGCTCTGGTACGCTTCCCATGGCACGTTCACCTTCGGGGCGGCGAAGCCGGTGCCCGTCAACGCGCGCAACTACCGGAACTACAAGCGCGGCGACATCATCGTGTCGCTCGCCGGGATCGCGACGAACCTCGGGCTGTATGTCGCTTGCGCGGTGCTGTTCGTGGTCGTGGGCGTGATCGGGGCGCACGTGGCGGGGCTGGCAGCGTCGTTCGCCATCTTCCAGCGCATGCTGCTCGCCGGGATGTACCTGAACCTCGTCCTCGCCTTCTTCAACCTGCTCCCGATTCCGCCCCTGGATGGGAGTCACGTGCTGAAGCATCTGCTGCCGCCGCAGGCCGGCCTCCAGTTCCGCGCCCTGTACCGCGGCGGGTTTCTCCTCGTGCTCGCCTTCGTGTACCTGCTCCCGGGGGCCCAGAAGATCTATCTGTGGCCCGCCCAGCAGCTCTTCGAGGCGGCCCGCTCGGTCGTCGGCGGCTACCAGCTGGCGACGGGAGTGGGGCCGTGAGCGCGCCGGTGCAGGATCACGGCGGCTTCGTCGTCGAGCTGGAACAGTTCTCGGGCCCGCTCGATCTGCTGCTGCACCTGATCCGCGAGGACGAGGTCGACATCACCGACCTGCCGATCGCGCGGATCGCCGACCAGTTCCTTGCGGCGATCGCCGACCTGGGGTTGAACCAGGCGGCCGACTACCTGGAGATGGCCGCCCGCCTGCTCCGCATCAAGGCGCAACTGCTCTTGCCGCGGCGCCTCGGTGACGACGAATGGGAAGACCCGCGCTCGGAGCTGGTGCGCCGCCTGCTCGAATACCAGCAGATCCGCGAGCTCGTGGACTGGCTGCACCACGCCGCCGGGCAGCGGGCCGACCGCTTCGGCCGCGGCTTCGAGCAGCCGGCGCCCGATCTCCCGCCGCCGCCGCTGGAGATCGGCTTGAACGATCTGCTCGCCGCCGCCGAGCGCGTCATCGCGCTCATCCCCGAGCCCGTGCTGCACCGCGTGGTGCCGCGGCCGCTCGACGTCGAGGGGGCGACCGCCCGGATCACGGCGCTGCTCGCGGAGCGGCAGGAATTCCGGTGGGTCGAAGTCGTCGGCGCCGGAGCCGGAGTGGTGGAGGTGCTGTCGGCGTTCATTGCGCTGCTCGAGCTCGCCAAGCGCGGCAGCTGCCGGCTGCATCAGCCCGAGCCGTTCGCCCCCATGGTGATCCGCCGTGAGCCCGCTCGCGCAGCTGCTTGAGGCGGCGCTGTTCGCCGCGAGCCGCCCGCTCACGCTCGACGAGCTGGCGACCCTGGACGCCGAGGCGGGCGAAGCGGGAACCCGCGCGGCGCTGAAGGAG
>WNGD01014438.1_pt1 | contig 13613 bp, 14 predicted proteins | sample 5400671 | NCBI WGS metagenome assembly WNGD01 (sample SAMN13153369, study PRJNA577476) | soil metagenome | isolation source: 40 cm soil or saprolite under grassland replicate 2 | place: USA:California | collected 2016-06-15
GGCGGCAACAAGACCCGCGCCGCCGAAGTGCTCGGGATCGATCCCTCCACGCTGTATCGCAAGCTGAGCCGCTACGAAGGCGATGTCCCCCCCGGCTGAGGCCGTCGATCAGGTCGGGGCCGCGACCCTCGAGCGCATGGCCGCGGCCCCCCGCTACAACCGCTGGATGTTCGACCGGTTACGCCCCTGGATGGGGCGTCGCGTGCTCGAGATCGGCGCCGGCATCGGCAACATGTCCGTGTTTTTCGCCGACCGCGAGCGCGTGGTGCTCACCGACACCGAGCCGTATTACCTGGGCCGCCTGCGCGAGCGGTTCGCGGGCCGGCCGCACGTGACGGTGGCCGAGCTGCGACTGCCCGCCTTGAGCCCCGGGCTCGCGGCCGAGCGGCTCGACAGCGTGGTCTGCCTGAACGTCCTGGAGCACATCGAGGACGACGGCGCGGCGCTCTCCGCCATGCACCAGCTGCTCGAGCCCGGCGGTCGGCTCGTGCTGCTCGTGCCCGCGCTGCGCGCGTTGCACGGCACCCTGGACGAGGCCCTGGGGCACTTCCGCCGCTACGTCCCCGCCGAGCTGTCCACCAAGCTCCGGGCCGCGGGCTTCCGCGTGCGCCATCTCGAGTACTTCAACCTGGCCGGCATCCCGGGGTGGTGGCTCGCGGGCCGCGTGCTGCGCCGCCGGCTCATTCCCTCGGGCGCGCTGCGCTGGTACGACGCGCTGGTGCCGCTGTTTCGGCTGGAGCGGCTCCTCCCCTGGCGCGTCGGTCAGTCGCTCATCGCGATCGGCGAGGTGCCGGCCTGATGTCGCGAGTGCAATCGACCGACGACATCCTGCTGTCGGTCGTCGTGCCGGCGTACAACGAGGCAGCGACGATCGAAGCCGCGCTGCGGCGGCTCAAACAGGTAGCGCTGCGGCTGGAGGTAATCGCCGTGAACGACGCGTCCACCGACGGCACCGGCGCCATCCTCGACGGCCTGGCGGGCACGGGGCTTGTCCAGCAGGTCCTCCACCATCCGACGAACCGCGGCAAGGGCGCCGCGTTGCGGAGCGGCATCGCGGCGGCCACCGGCGACGTGATCGTCGCCCAGGACGCCGATCTCGAGTACGACCCGGCCGAGCTGCCCGCGCTGCTGCAGCCGATCAGGGACGGCCGGGCCGATGCCGTGTACGGCTCGCGCTTCCAGGGCGGCCCGCACCGCGTGCTGCTCTTCTGGCACGCCGTCGGCAACAACCTCCTCACCCTCGTCTCCAACATGTTCACCAATCTGAACCTCACGGACATGGAGACGGGCTACAAGGTGGTGCGCGCCGACCTGTTGAAGCGACTACCGCTGACGGCGGAGCGGTTCGGGATCGAGGTCGAGCTCACCGCGCGATTGGTGCAGGCGGGGGCGCGCATCTGGGAGCTGCCCATCTCGTACAGCGGGCGCACCTACGCCGAGGGCAAGAAGATCACCTGGCACGACGGGTTGGCGGCGCTGTTTCACATCCTGCGGTATAACCTGCTCCCGCCGCGGGGGAAATGGCGTGGACGCTAAGCGCCTGTACGGCACGGTCGCCGCCTGCGCGGTCGTGGTCTACGTCGGCGCGCTGTGGAATCGGTTCGCGGTGGACGATCTCCCGATCATCGTCCTCAACCCGTTGGTCGCCGACGTCTCGGGCGTGTGGCGCGCGTTCGCCGCGCCCTACTGGTCCGCGGACCTGGGCGGCCACATGTACCGGCCGCTCGTGATCGCGGGGTTCGCGCTCGACCGACTGGTGGGAGCAGGGCCCGCCTGGTTTCACGCGATGAACCTGCTGTGGCACGCCGCCGCCTCGGTCGCCGTGGCGGCACTCGCCCGGCGCTGGGCGGACGCGACCGTCGCGCTCATCGCCGGCCTGCTGTTCGCCGTGCATCCCGTGCATGTGGAGGCCGTCGCGAACATCGTGGGCCGCGCCGAGCTCATGGCCGCGCTCTTCACCGTGCTGGCGGTGTCCGAGGCCCTTACGCGCGAGAGTGTCGGGTGGAGCGCCGCGGCCCTGGGGTTGGGCCTCCTCTCCAAGGAAAACGCCGCGGTGGCCCCCGCTCTCGTCGCGTGGGGGTGGCTGCTCGGCCTGGCGCGTCCCGGCCGGCGCCGCATGGCCCTGTTCCTCACGAGCTGGGCGCTGGTGGGCGGCGCCTACGCCGCGGTGCGCGCCGCGGTGCGCCATCCGTTCGCAGGCTACGAGAGCATCGCCCCGATGTTCGTTGGCGAGTCCCCCCTCACCGTGCGGCTGACGGCGGTACACAGCCTTGCCGACGTCACACGACTGCTCGTCTTTCCCCTGAAGCTGCGGGTGGACTATTCCCCTGCCGAGCGCACGGTGGTGACGTCACCGCTCGATCCGCTGTTCCTGGCCGGGCTGGCGTGCGTCCTCGCTTGGGGCGCGCTCCTCGTGTTGGCGTGGCGGCGCGGCCGAAAAATGGAAGCGTTCGGGCTCGGCTGGATCGGTGTCGCGTTTCTCCCGGTGGCGAACCTGCTCTTCCCCGCCGGCTTCTACCTCGCCGAGCGGACGCTGTACCTCCCCTCGGTCGGGTTCGTGCTCGCCGCGGCCGCCGGGTTGTCGCGGCTCCCCCAGCAGCGGCTCCGGCCGCTGGTCGCGGGGCTGGTGCTCCTGGCGGGCCTCCGCACGGCGTTGCGCGTGCCGGTGTGGCGTACCAATGAGAGCGTCACCCGCAGCGTGATCCACGACTCGCCCCGCTCGTACGTCGGGCCCAAGCGCCTGACCGCGCTGTTCCTCGACCGGCACGAACCGGCGCGGGCGACGGAGTGGGCGCGCATCGCGGCCGGGCTGTACGACCGGGACCCGACGATTTATGTGACCGGTGCCGTGGCGGCGTTTGCGGCCGGCGATCCGAGGGGGGCCGACTCACTGCTCGCCCACCTCGAGCGCCTGTGCCACGGAGGCTGCAGCGGGTACTATCGGCACGAGGCAGGCGTGGCCCGGGCGCGCGGATACCCGGAAGCCGCCGACTCGCTGCTGGCCCGTGCCGGCAGGTTGCGCCCTCCCTAACCGGGGTCACCAGACGGCGTTGCGGTTTGGCCTGGTGCCTTGCAAAAATCCCGACTCTCGGGCCTCGCGTCACCCCGACGCAGACCGCGGTCGGTGAGCGTAACGCGTTGTTACAGAACGAGTTAATCGCCTTTCCGTGATGCAGGGCACGGGGTTTGCTTCACCGAGGGGTGGGAAAATCCCGCTTCACTTGGGTTTTGATTGTCTTGAGATGGACTTCAACGGGGGTAATGTCAGATGAATCGCAAGGGTTTCACACTCATCGAGCTGCTGATCGTGGTGGTGATTATCGGCATCTTGGCCGCCATCGCGATCCCGAAGTTCGCGAACACGAAGGGGAAGGCGTACATCGCCTCCATGAAGTCGGACCTGCGCAACTTGGTCACCGCCGAAGAGGCGTACTTCGCCGACTCGGTCAAGTACAGCAACGTCGTGACCAGCTTGGTCGGTGGCGTGTGTCCGGCGCCCACTCCTGGTCAGGTGAGCTGGTGCCCCACGACCGGCAACACCGCGGCCCCACCCCAAGTCAACGGTGGTGGTTGGAGCGCGTCGATCTCGAACGCCAACCTGCAGACGCCGCTCGTGACCTGCTCCGTCTACATCAACCTGGCGGCAGATCCGCTCGCTATCGCAACGACCGAAGGCGCGCCTGCCTGCAAGTAGGCATGCGAGCTTGAGGGCTTGAGCAGCAGACGTCGGCGGCGGGGACTTCCCCGCCGCTTCGTTTTTATGCCTATTCCAGCGCCATGCCGGCCAAGCCCGCGCTCCGGACCGAGCTGCTGTTCTACCTATCGTTCCTCGCCGCCGCTGCCCTGCTGGTAGGCGTAGCCACCATGCTGCTCGCCACCAGTTTCGCCCCAGAGCGGACGTTCGTGCTGGTCCTGCTCATGGTCGCCCTCGAAGTGGGGGTGTTTATCGTGTTCGGACGCTACCTGGTGAGCCGGCTGGTGCTGTGGCCGCTGGAGCGAGTGGTCGCCACGGCCGATGCGGTGGCGGCCGGCGATCTGGGGCGGCGCGCGCCGGACGCGGAAACGCGTGATTTTGCCACTCTTGCCGAGCGCCTCAACCGCATGACCGATCACCTGCTCGACGCACAGGGGCAGCTGGTGCGCTCGGAGAAGCTCGCCAGCATCGGCCGGCTGGCGGCGGGGATCGCCCATGAGGTGGGGAACCCGCTGGGCGCGATCGGGACCTACGTCGAGGTGCTGCGCCGCCGTGGGGCCGACCCCGAGGTGGTGGCCGGCGTGACCCGCGAGCTCGAGCGCATCGATCACATCGTGCGGGGGCTGCTCGACTACGCGCGCCCGCAGGAAGAAACGCTGGCGCCGCTCGATGCCGGTGCGGTGGCGCACAGCGCTTACGCGCTGCTCGAGGCACAGGGAGCCCTGAAACCGGTGCACCCGAGCCTCGAGGTCGCAGCCGACGTGCCGCGGATGCTTGGGCGCGTCCATCTCCTGGAGCAGGCCATCGTCAACCTGGTGCTCAACGCGGTAGACGCCGCACCCGGCGGACTCGTGATCCTCGGCGCGCGGCGCTGGGCGTACGAGCCGCGACCCGCCATCCCCAGGCGAGCCGGGGACCCGCCCCACGCGAGCTTCCCGCGCCGCCCCGAACGGCGCCCCGCGCGGAGCGACTTCGCCGCGGGGCAGCCGGGAGCGCTCTTGTACGTCGCCGATTCCGGGCCGGGCGTGGCAGCCGAGGACCGCGACAAGATCTTCGAGCCGTTCTTCACGACCAAGCAACCCAGCCGGGGCACCGGATTGGGCCTCGCGATCGTCGCCCGCGCCGTACACGACATGGGAGGGGTCGTGTGGGTCGACACGGCGCGGGAGGGAGGGGCGGCGTTCAAAATGTTCTTCCCGGCGGCGGAGTCCAGTACATGATTGCGGATGGCGGATTGCGGATTGCGGAATGGAAGGGCTCGCCTCCGGGTTCGGAGCTGGCGTCAGGAGCCTGGGCCTGTCCTGCTAATCCGCAATCCGCATTCCGCAATCCGAAATTTTCATGACCCGTGTACTCGTGGTTGACGATGAACCGGGCCTGCGCCAATCGCTCGGGCTGTTGCTGGCGGACGCGGGCTACGACGTGGCGGCCGAGGGGAACGGGACCCGAGCCCTCGAGCGCGCGCTGGCGGAGTCGTTCGACGTCGTGCTGTGCGACGTGCGAATGCCGGACATGGACGGGCTGGCGTTCCTGCGCGGTTACAAGGGGCGCGGCGGCTCGGGGCTCGTCATCATGATGAGCGCGTACGGTGGCGAGGAAGCGGCGCTCGCCGCCATGAAAGAGGGCGCGTACGACTACGTGCCCAAGCCGTTCCGCCCGGATGAGGTCGTGCTCACGCTTCGCAAGGCCGAGGAGCGTGAGCGGCTCGGTCACACCATCGCGACACTAAGAGCACAGTTGGACAGCAACCCCGCTGCGCGGGCGCTGATTGCCGAGAGCGCGGCCATGCGGCAGGCCCTCGAGATCGTAGCGCGCGTGGCGGGACACCCCACGACCGTGCTCATCACCGGCGAGCGGGGGACCGGCAAGGAGGTCATTGCCCAGGCGATCCACCGGGCCAGTCCCCGTGCCGCCGGCCCGTTCGTGGCGGTGAACTGCGCCGCGATCCCCGACACGCTGCTCGAGTCGGAGCTGTTCGGCTACGTGAAAGGCGCCTTCACCGGTGCCGCGGGTGATCGTCCCGGGCTGTTCGAGCAGGCAGATGGGGGCACGCTGCTCCTGGACGAGGTCGGCGAGCTGCCGCTCGGGCTCCAGGCAAAGCTGTTGCGCGTGCTGCAGGAGAATGAGATCCGTCGGGTGGGCGACCAGAAGACGCGGCGCGTGGACGTGCGCTTGCTCGCGGCCACCGCCAGGGATCTCGGGGCGGAGGCGGCGGCGGGCCGGTTCCGACCCGATCTGTTCGACCGGCTGAACGTCGTGGCGATTCACCTGCGCCCGCTTTCCGAGCGGCGCGCCGACATCGCCCCCCTGGCTCAGCATTTTGCGGCGCGGCTTGTCGGCCGGCTCGGCCGGCGCGTGGCCTTGAGCGATGCGACGCTGGCGTGGCTCGCTGAGCAGCCTTGGCCGGGCAACGTACGGTCGCTCGAGCATGCCATCGAGCGCACGGCGGTGCTGTCGGATAAGGAGATGCTGGAGCCGGCGGATTTTCGGAAGGAACCGCTCCCCGCTCCCCGCTCCCTCGGCGGAGAGCAGGGAGCGGGGAGCGGTACGCTCCGTGACGCCGTCGAGCTCGCGGAACGCCAGGCGATTACGGCAGCTCTCGGGGCGGCGGCGGGAAACCGCCGCGAGGCGGCTAAGGCGCTCGGCGTGAGCCTCCGGACCCTGTTTTATAAGATGGACCGCTACGGCATCGAGTAGTGCAGTACTCTGCACTTATGCAGCATCTTGCACTACAACCAAGACACCAAACACACACTATCACAACAACTTACGTACTGGCATAGGGTGTGACATAGACACACGATGACTGGAGGCATTGTCATGCGGCGTTCCGGCTTCACAACCATCGAAATGGTCATCGTGGTGGTCCTCATCGGGATCATCGCGATGTTCGGCTTCCCGAAGATCCGGCAGGCGCTGGACAAGACCAACCTGCGCTCGGCGCGCGACGCGGTGGGTACGTTGGCGGCGACGGCACGGGCGGCCTCGGTCCAGCGCGGCTGTCGCAGCGCGTTGCACTTCACGGCGACTCCCTCCACGGTCTGGGTGACCACGGCATGCCCGACCAAAGTGGATACGGTGTCGGGCGTGCAGGACCTGACGAAGCGGTTCAAGGTGAGAGCATGGACGGGTTCAACTCCAACACCGTCGTGCGACTCACCGGCAACGTCGCGACGAACAAGGACTCGGTGATGATCAACCCGATCGGCAAGGTGGTGCGGCAATGAAACGCGAGCAGGGGTTCACGATCGTCGAGGTGATCGTCGCGATCATGGTGCTCACCGTGGGGCTGCTGGCGCTCGTCACGTCGGCGGCGTTGGTGACGCGGATGATCGGCCGCGGCCAGCGCTCGGCGGTGGCGGCGCAGTATGCCCAGCGGCGGCTCGAGATGCTGCGGACGAGTGGCTGCCAGTCGCAGGCGGCTGGTAGCGAGGTGTTGATGCGGGGCTCCTCGCCGGTCGACTCCATCTCCTGGTCATTCACGAAGTGGAGCATCCCGAACTCGACCTCTAATCACTGGCAGGTTGTGGTGCGCAGCAAATACCCGACCGCGCTGGGAAAGTGGCGCAGGGACAGCACCGAGACGGAGATCTCATGCCTCTTCTAGCACGCCGAGGGTTCACCCTCATCGAGCTGATGGTCGCGCTGGTGCTCCTGGGCCTGGTGTCGACCGCCGTCTACAAGGTGCTGGTGAACAACCAGCGGGTGTACCTGGCGCAGACGCAGACCATCGACCTGCAGCAGAACATCCGCGCGGGAGCCGCCATCCTGCCGGCCGAATTCCGCGAGCTGGACGCGGCGGACGGCGACATCAGCTTCATGGGGCCCGACTCGATCCGGATGCGCGCCATGCGGCAGCTCTCGTTCGTGTGTGCGACGCCCGCGCTGGGTGGCGGCCTCGGCCAGATCTCCCTCGCTGTCCGGTCGACAAAAATGATCTACGGCAACCGCCCGACCTTCAAGCAAGGGGACTCGATCCTGGTGTACTGGGAGGGCAACCCCACGACGCGAGCCGACGACCAATGGCTCCCCGCCCAGTTGCAGAAGGACCCCGATCCGGGGTTCTGCGCCGACAGTAATGTCGCGACGAACCCGGCCTTTCTGCTCACGTTGCAGCCGACGTGGCTCGCCAACGGTACGCTGAACAGCCCGGGCACGATTACGCGCGGCGCTCCGGTGCGCGGGTACGACAAGGTCACGTATCGCTCGTACCAGGCCGCGGACGGCAATTGGTATCTCGGGCAGCGGAATCCGGCGGTGGGCGGCACCATCCAGCCCGTGATCGGACCGCTGATCGGCGCCAACGGCATCAGCTTCACCTACTACGACACGGCGGGTGCGGTGACCAACGTGCCGACGCAGGTGGCGCAGATCGAGATCGTGCTGCGCGCCCGTACGGCGTCGCCGATCCGGAGCGGGGGTACCGGCGTGCAGACGTACAAGGTGGACAGTCTCGTAACCCGCGTCGCCCTGCGGAACAACCCGCGGTGTGGATCGGGTTCAGTCGCGCCCATCGTCGTATATCGCCCATGCGGATGACGGGCGAGACAGCCTCACACGTGAACATCAAGGAGCGGTCTATGAAGCACGTCTTGCAGAGTGAGCGCGGCATGGCGCTCGCCATCGCGATCGTCGCGCTCGTGGTCGTGGGCGCGCTCATCGCCGGCGCGTTCTTCTCGGGCACCCAGGAGCAGCGGGTGGCCGAGAACGTGCGCCGGGTCCAGGCGTCGTTCGGCGTGGCGGAAGAGGGCGTGTACGATATCATCCGCGGCTGGGGTGACCCCACCACCAGGGCGAAGTACGCCGGGCTGTATTCGTACCCCTCGGTTCCGCCCGGGCTTGACACGGCGAAGTTCCGCAAGACGTCGGCCAGCAAGACGGGGAGCTACAGCGGCACGATGTACAAGTTCAGCGACGAGCTCTACATGATCGATATGACCGGCCAGGACACGATGAGCCTCGCGGGGCGCATCCGGGGCGGCGGCGCGAGCCAGCGGCTCGGGCTCCTGGCCCGCATCCGACCCCTGAATCTCAACGTGCAGGCGGCGGTCACGTCGGGCGGCAGCAACGTGGTGGTCGGGAGCGCCAGCATCGACGGGAACGATCACCAACCCACCGGGTGGCCAGGCTGCCCCCCGCTCGATTCTGCCAAGGCCGGCATCCGGACGCAGCCGGACGGCTCGGTCTCGACCAGCGGACACCCGCTCCTTGCGGGGAACCCGCCGGTGCTGAAAGACCCGACGCTGGCGGACAGCTCGTTTTCCATCTACGGCGACGTGACGTACACGCAGCTGGCCGCCAGCGCCACGATCACGCTGCCGGCCCAGAACTTCTCGAGCAGCATCGGCCCGGCGGTGACGGGCACGACGTGTGACTACAGCGTGCTGACGAACTGGGGGAGCCCAACCACCCCGACCGGCCCGTGCGGAGGGTATTTCCCCATCATCCACATTACGGGGGACGGTACCATTATTAACGGCCAGGAAGGCCAAGGTGTCCTGCTCGTCGACGGCGGCCTCAACGTCCAAGGCGGGTTCCAGTTTTACGGGATCGTGATCGTCAAGGGCTCGATCAAGACTTCCGGCGGTGGCAGCACTCCGGCGCACTTCTGGGGCACCGTCATGGTTCAGGACACGGCGGCGTTCACGGACACGACCAACAATATCTCCGGTAGCGCCAACCTCCTGTACTCTAAGTGCGCTATTATCAAGGCGTTAAGCAAGACAGGAGTGGGTTCGATGATGCGGTCGCGGGGCTGGGTCCAGCTGTACTAACGCGACCTGGACAGCATAGGGGGCGGGGGCTACTCTAGCCCTCGCCCCGTTTCGTTTTTAACCCCATTCGGCACACTAATTGCTTCGTTCGGATGCGTAGGCGGTAACATGGGCTTGGACGCAAGGAGTCCGATTTTGAAGGACGTCCTGAAGAACGAGCGTGGCATGGCGCTCGGCCTCGCGATCGTCGCGCTCGTGGTCGTGGGCGCCCTCGTCGCCGGCGCATTGTTCGCGGGCACGCAGGAGCAGCGCCTGGGCGAGAACGTGCGCCGGGCACTGACGTCGTTCGGCGTCGCGGAGGAGGGGGTATACGACATCATCCGCGGCTGGGACAACCACAGCGCCACCTACACCGCGTTGTATCCGTTCCCTGCGGACTCGCCAGCGACAAGCTCGGTGGTCATCGACACCAACCCGTCGGCGAGCAAGATGGGGAGCTACAGCGGCACGCTCTTCAAGCTCAACGACCAGCTGTACCTCGTCGACGTGACGGCGCAGGACAACATGAGCTTCGCCGGGCGCATCCGGGGCGGCGGCGCGAGCCAGCGGCTCGGGCTCCTGGTGCGCGTGAAGCCGCTGACGCTCGGCACGCCGGCTGCGCTCGTGTCCGGTGGCGCCAACGTGCTCGGCGGCAACGCCACCATCAACGGCAACGATCAGACCCCTCCCGGGTGGAGCGGATGCGGCCCGACGGATAGCGCCGGGGCCGGCGTCCGCACCCAGACGAACAATACGGTCACGATCAACGGCCGCTCGACCGAGCTCCCCGTGGTCGGATCCCCGTCCGTGCTCAAGGACCCGACGCTGGCGGACAGCTCATTTTCCGTGTACGGGGACGTGACCTACGCGCAGCTCGCCGGCCAGGCCGATATCACAGTGCCGGGGCAGGACTTCTCGACCACGATCGCGCCAGCCGTGGTCGGCGGCGTGTGCGACCACACTCGGAGCAACGCCCAGCGGAACTGGGGGAGCCCGACCGATCCCACCGGTCCGTGCGGTCAGTATTTTCCGATCATTCACATCACCGGTACCGGCGCCGCCATCAGCGGCCAGCAAGGTCAGGGTATCCTGCTGGTGGACGGCAGCCTGAACGTACAAGGCGGGTTCCAGTTCTTCGGTGTGGTCATCATCAAGGGCAAGCTCAGGACGTCGGGTGGGGGCGGCAATCCGGCCCACTTCTGGGGCACCATGATGGTGCAGGATTCGGTAGCGCTCGCCGATACCACCAACACCATCACCGGCAACACCAGCATCATGTACTCTAAGTGCGCTATTCTCAAAGCGTTAGACAAGACAGGCGTGGGGACGATGCTGCGGTCGCGGGGGTGGGTCCAGCTCTACTAAAGTCGTCTAACTCTCAGCAACCAAAGTACTTGTTGGGTCGGCCTCAAGTAGGTTCGAGGCTTGACAGGATAAGGGGCGGGGCTTACTGTAGTTTGCCCTCGTCCCATCTTGTCTTTAGCCCATAGGCACTTATGGCCCTCTTCGGGTTGCTGGGTGGCAAAAAAACCTCGGTGGGCCTGGATATCGGTTCCGGCATCATCAAACTGGCCGTGATCGACCATTCCGGCAGCGAGCCGGAGCTCGTCAAGGTCGCCACGACCGAGGTCGCCGCCGATGCCATCGTGGAGGGTGAGGTCATGGACCCCGGGCTCGTGTCGGAGGCGATCCGGGGCCTCTTTTCCACGGCCGGCGTCAAGCAGCGATCGGTGGTGACGGCGGTGGGCGGCCGGGACGTGATCGTCAAGAAGATCCAGATGGACCGGATGAAGGAAGGGGACGCCCGCGAGGTGATCCGGTGGGAGGCCGAGCAGCATGTCCCGTTCGACATGGCGAACGTGGAGCTCGACTTCCAGATCCTCGACCCCGACGCCGAGGGGCTGCAGATGAACGTGCTGCTGGTCGCTGCCAAGCGCGAGCTGGTGGACAGCCGCACCTCGCTCCTGGGGGAGGCCGGCCTCGAGCCGGCGATCATCGACGTGGACGCGTTCGCGATCCACAACGCCTTCGAGCTGAACCACCCCGACGCGATGCAGGGAGTCGTGGGGCTGGTCAACATCGGGCACGAAGTGACCAATGTGAACATCCTGGAGGACGGCGTCCCGGTGCTGACGCGGGACCTGTCGGTGGGGACGCGGCGCTTCCGGGAGGACCTGCAGCGGGAGAAGGGGTTGTCGGCGGAGGATTCGGAGCGGGTCATCCAGGGCCAGGTCCAGAGCGGCGACTTGGCGCAATACGTGGACGCCCGGGGCGAGGAGATCGCGGTGGGGGTGGAGCGGGCGGCGGCGTTCCTCGCGACGGCGTCGCGCTCCGCGGGCGGGCTGGGGCGGGTGTACACGATCGGTGGCGGGGCACGGGTTCCGGGTTTGAACGAGGCGTTGTCGAATCGGCTGCGCGTGCCGGTGGAGCTCGCGAGCCCGGTGCAGCGGCTCAAGGTGCGCGACTCGGTCTTCGAGTCCGTCGCGGTGGATGAGGTCGCGCCGCTGCTGATGCTGTCGGTGGGCCTGGCGCTGAGGCGCGCCGCATGATCGAAATAAACCTCCTTCCTGGAAAGAAGAAGAAGGCGGCCGCCGGCGGCGCGGGCTTCAAGCTCGCGCTGCCCGACTTCCGGGGTCTGTTGGCGAGCATCAAGAACCCGTGGCTGCTGGTGGCGAGCGCGACCTCGTTGATCGTGGTCGGGGGAGGGCTGCTCTGGTTCATCACCCAGAGCACGCGGCTGCGGGTGCTTCAGAACCGCCGCGTCGAGGTGCAGGCGGAGAAGCGGCGCTTTGACGCCGTGATCGCCCAGAAGCGCCAGTCCGAGCGCATTCGCGACTCGCTCGTCGCGGAGATCACCGTCATCCGCGGTATCGACGCCGACCGCTACATCTGGCCGCACGTGCTCGACCAGATCACCAAGGCGCTGCCGCCCTACACCTGGCTCACGGGGGTCTCGGTGGCCGGGGGCGGCAGCGTCGCTCCGGGCACACCGGGTGCCTTGCCGGTCGGCCCGGGTGGCGCGGACTCGACCGGTCGGCCGCAGGTGCGGATCTGGATCACCGGCAGCACGGTGGACATCCAGGCGTTCACCACGTTCCTGCGCCAGCTCGCCGCCTCGCCCTGGCTCACCGACGTGACCCCGGCGACCACCTCCACAGTCATCGAGGCCGACCGCCCGGTCACCGCGTTCAACGTCGCTGTGCGCTTCCGGGTGGCGGACTCGGTGTACATCCGCACCGTCCCCCTGACGCAGTCGGCGAGGTAGCGCCATGGCCTTGCTGCCGCAGGATCGGCAAAGCCAGGTGATGCTGCTCATCACCATGGGGATGGTGGCGCTCGGCTACCTCTTCTGGAACTACTGGGCCACGCCGACGGGTCAGGAGATCGAGACCGCGCAGACCGAGATCCGGAGCATGGAGGCCGTGATCGCGCAAGCGAAGGCGGATCTCGCGAGCGGCACCGTGGAGGACCTGCGCCGCAAAGTCGAGGAGTACAGCGCGCTGCTCGGGGTGATGCGACGCCTCGTGCCCGAGAAGAACGAGGTCCCGGCGCTGATCGACGACATCTCGACCAAGGCCAAAGTGCGCGGCGTGACCATCGGCCGGATCGAGCCCCAGCCCGTCGAGGCGGGGCCGCCGTTCGACACGTACCGCTACCGCCTCGAGATCATCGGGCACTACGACCAGCTGGGGGAGTTCCTGTCCGACATCGCGAGTCTGCCGCGCATCATCGTCCCGCAGGACGTGATTCTCAAGGCGGCCGCGGGGCAGGCGCAGAAGCTCTTGGGCGACACGCTGGGCGCGCTGCTCGAGGCGCAATTCGGGATCCGCACGTTCGTGAAGGCGGCCGCGCCGCCACCCGCCGCGCCGGCGAAGAAGGGCGCGGGCGGCGGACCGTGAGCGCGCGCTTCGCGGCGTGCGTCGCCGCACTGCTGGCCGCCGGTTCGCCCGCCCCGTTCGCTCGAACGGGGCTTGCCGCCCAGGCGAAACCCGACAGCGTCGTGGCGCCGGTGCTGGTGCGCGAGGTGTTCTCGTACGAGGGCGGCGGGCGGGATCCGTTCCTCTCGCTGCTGCGGTCGGGCGACATCCGGCCCCTCCTGTCGGACCTGCGGCTCGTGGGGATCTACTACGACGGGCGGTATCCGGCGCGCAGCGTCGCGGTGCTGC
>WNGD01008093.1_pt1 | contig 13612 bp, 13 predicted proteins | sample 5400671 | NCBI WGS metagenome assembly WNGD01 (sample SAMN13153369, study PRJNA577476) | soil metagenome | isolation source: 40 cm soil or saprolite under grassland replicate 2 | place: USA:California | collected 2016-06-15
GACTCCCGGGTCTCGGGCCGAACCCGGGTCGGCGTCGCCAGACCTAGCGTCTACTAGGCGGCGAGTGCGAGTTCGGTCTTGTTCGCACTTGCTTTGGTGCCGGTTGATTTACGAGGCCAACCGGCGACCTCGGCTCGCAGCTCTACCGGAGTACCGACCACGTCGAAACCTGGTCGCCCCCGTATGTGTTGACTTTCCTAGGATAGCGGCGCACAGTGAAACGTAGGCCTTTCGGCGCTCTGGGTGTGCCGTCTGGCTCTGGGATCTACTGGGGAAGCACGAAAGCTGCGAGGGGTAGACGGGAGGATCGGGTTGTGACAGTTCTTGTTGAGCGGACGTACGTCGACCTCATCGAGCTGCGTGAGGCGGCGAAGGAGGAGGTCAAGAAGGTCGTCCTGGGGCAGGACCGAGCGGTCGAGCTCATGCTCGTCGCCGCTCTCGCCCGTGGCCACGTGGTCATCGAAGGGCCGCCGGGAAGCGCCAAGACCTTGATGGGAAGGGCGATCGCCCACATGCTGGGGGCGCAGTTCAAGCGCATCCAGTTCACGCCGGACACGACGCCGAGAGAGCTCACCGGACAGATGGTCAACCGCGGCGGAGAGCTGGTGTTCATGCCGGGTGCCGTGTTCGCGAACGTGCTCCTGGCGGACGAGATCAACCGCACGCCGCCGCGGACGCAGGCGGCGCTGCTCGAGGCGATGCAGGAGCGGCAGGTGACCGTCGAGGGCAGGACGCAGCGGCTGCCCGACCCGTTCCTCGTGATCGCGACGCAGAACCCGTTCGAGCACGAGGGTATCCATCCGCTCCCCGAGTCGCAGCTCGACCGCTTCCTGTTCAAGATCGTGCTCGACTACGCGGACTCGGAGAGCGAGCTCGACATGCTCGACCTTCCTCACCAGGGCGTCGCGCCGGACATGCTCGGCGAGATCAGGCCTCTACTCGGGGTGGTGGGGCTGGATCGCGCACGAGACGAGCTCAACTCGACGCTCGTCCCGGAGCAAGTCGCGCGCTACCTCGTCACGCTCGCACGGGAGACGCGGTCGCTGCCGGACGTCGAGCTCGGTGCGAGCTCCCGCGCGATCATCCACCTGCTGAGCGCGGCCAAGGCGAACGCCCGCCTGAACGGACGCCACAGCGTCTCCGCCGAGGATGTCCGCGAGATCGCGCCGTACGTCCTCCGGCACCGCTTGATCGTGCGGCCGGGGGCGAGCCAGGACGAGGCCCTTCGGCAAGCGCTCGAGCGCGTCCCCATGCCACTCGAGTCCGTCGCGATCTGAGGAAGCGCCGGGGCCGCACCGCAAGGGAGCGGCCCCGGGATTCCCTAGCGTCCGGCAGCCTCCTCGAGAGCGCGCCGGCCGAGCACCGTCGCGAGATGACGCCGGAACTCCGCGCTCGCCGCGGTGTCGGACGACGGCTCGCTACCTGAAGCGATGAGCGGTGCCGCGTCTACGATCGCCGCGCCGCCGGCGATCGCCTCCTCTGCCTCGGTCGCCCGGAGCGGAGTCGCTCCCATGTTCGTGAGCCCGATCGCCGCCCGTCCGATCGAGCCGTTCCTGCGCTCGACCAGTGTGGCGACCGCGACCGTCGCCCAGTCCTGAGCCCGGCGGCTCATCTTCATGTACGAGCAGCCCGTCGTCGAAGGGAGCTTCGGCACGCGGATCTCCACCAGCAGCTCCGTCGGCTCGAGCGCGGTTTGGAACACACCCGAGAAGAACTGCGCTGCCGGGACAATGCGTTCGCCACTCGGGCCGCGGATCACCATCTCGGCGTCGAGGGTGAGCATCACGGTGGGCAGGTCGGAGGCGGGGTCGCCGTGGGCGAGCGATCCGCCGATTGTCCCGCGGTGACGCACTTGCGGGTCTCCGACCTGCCCAGCCGCACTGGGGACGAGGGGACAATGCTCTTGCAGGAGCGGCGCCTCGACGACGTCCTTGTGCCTCGTCAGCGCCCCGATCGCGATGTGGTCGCCGGCATCGCGGACGTAGGAGAGGTCGCGGAGCCGTCCGATGTCGACGAGCAGCGATGGGCGGGCGAGGCGAAGCTTCATCGCCGGCAGCAGGGAATGGCCGCCCGCGAGCAGCTTGGCGTCCTCCCGCCCGCCGAGCAGCTCGAGCGCGTGCTCGGTGCTCTCGGCGACCTCGTAGTCGAACGTGGCGGGAATCATGACTTCGCCTCCTCGATCGCGCGCCAGACTCGTTCCGGGGTTGCCGGCAGCTGAATGTCGCTGACTCCCAGATGCGAGAGCGCGTCGACGACGGCGTTGATCACGGCCGGTGTGGCCGCGATCGTCCCGGTCTCCCCCACTCCCTTCACTCCGAGCGGGTTCGTGGGGCTCGACGTCTCGATCCGGTCGGTCTCGAACGACGGGAACTCTGCGGCGGACGGGACGAGGTAGTTCGTCATCGTCGTCGTCAGCAGATTCCCGTCCTCGTCGTAGATCCCCTCCTCGTAGAGAGCTGCCGAGATCGCCTGCGCGATCCCGCCGTGCACCTGGCCGTCGATGATCTCGGGGTTCACGGGAACGCCGACATCGTCGACGGCGATGTAGCGGACGAGCCGCGTGTCGCCCGTCTCGGTGTCGACCTCGACGATCGCCGCGTGGGCCCCGCTCGGCCAGGAGAAGTTCGGCGGGTCGTACACCGCCGTCGCCTCGAGACCGGGCTCGAGGCCGTCCGGCAGGTTGTGCGCCGCATGAGCCTGGAACGCGATCTCCTGGATCGACATCGTCCGGTCCGGCGAGCCCTTGACGCTGAACGAGCCGTTCGCAAACTCGAGGTCGTCGGGCGAGACCTCGAGCTGGTGGCTGACGATCTCGCGCGCCTTCCCGATGATCTTCTGGCTCGCGTGCCAGAGCGCTACGCCGCCGACCGCGAGCGAGCGGCTTCCGTAGGTGTCCATGCCGAGCTGCGAGACGGCGGTGTCGCCGTGCAGCACCTCGACCGCGTCGACGTCGACGCCGAGCTGGTCGGCGACGATTTGTGCCCACGTCGTCTCGTGGCTCTGCCCGTGCGGCGAGGTTCCGGTGACGACCTGGACGGAGCCGAGCGGCTGCACCCGGATCGTCGCGCTGTCCCAACCGCCCACTGCGAAGCGGACCGCGCCGAGGATACGCGAGGGCGCGAGGCCGCACATCTCGGTGTACGTGGAGAAGCCGACGCCGAGCTGCTTTACGTCGCCGTGCTCTCGGCGAGCTTTCTGGTCGGCTCGGATCGAGTCGAGATCCAGTAGCTCGAGCAGCTTGTCGAGCGCAGCGTGGAAGTCGCCCGCGTCGATCGTCAGTCCGGAGGCCAGCGTCGCGGGAAACTCGCTGATGAAGTTCTTGCGCCTGAGCTCGAGCGAGTCCATCCCGAGCTCCTCGGCGAGCGCCTCGATCGTGCGCTCGATGACGTAGGTCGCCTCCGGGCGCCCGGCTCCGCGATATGCGTCGGTCGGTGTCGTGTTCGTGAAGACCCCGGTGAACGTGACCGAGTAGTTGGGGATGTCGTAGGCGCCGTTGTAGATCACGCGCCGAGCAGCGGGATTCCCGGCGTGACGAGCTGGAGGTACGCGCCCATCGCGCACTTCGCGTCCGACTTGACGGCGGTGATCTTCCCGTCCTTCGTCGCGGCGAGCGTGAACTCGTGCACGACGTCACGGCCGTGGATCGTGGCGACGTAGTTCTCCGCGCGCTCCTCGGTCCACTTGACCGGCCGCCCCAGCCGTCGCGCGAGCGCCGCGGCGAGGGCTTCCTCGGCGTAGACGTTGAGCTTCGACCCGAAGCCGCCCCCGACGTCGGGCGCGATCACACGGATCTTCGACTCGGGGATGCCGAGGACGAGCTGGCGCGAAGCGCAGGATGTGCGGCACCTGCGTCGCCGACCAGACGGTGAGCTCTCCGCCGGGACCGGCCTGCGCCACGACCGCCCGCGGCTCCATCGCGTTCGGGATAAGACGCGGTTGGACGTACCGCCGGGTGACGACGACGTCGGCAGCTTCGAGCGCGGCCTGGCAGTAGTCCGTCTCGAGCGTCCAGACGTAGCACTCGTTCGTGCCCAGATCCGAGTGGACGATCGGCGCGCCTTTCTCGAGCGCCTTGTCGACGTGCGCGACGGCAGGGAGCTGCTCGTACTCGACCTCGACCAGCTCCGCAGCATCCTTCGCGAGGGCACGGCTCTCGGCCAGGACGACCGCGACGCCGTCGCCCTGGAAGCGTGTCTCGCCCGTCGCGAGCGGGAAGTGCGGCGGAATCTTGATGTCCTCGGTGACGGGCCACGCGCAGGGAAGCGAGCCCTGCCAGTCCTCGGCCAGCTCCGCGCCGTCCAACACGGCGACGACGCCTTCGGCCGCACGCGCGGCGTCGGTAGACACGCGCGTGATGTGCGCATGTGCGTACGGGCTCCGCACGACCGCCATGTGGACCGTCCCGGGGGGCGCGATGTTGTCGACCCACGTCGCGCGGCCCCTGAGCAGAGACGCGTCCTCCTTGCGCTTGACCGACGTGCCGACGAACGTCGTGGTCTTGGACTCGGTCACGGTCATCTAGCTCACCCCCGCCGCGGCGGCTGAAACTGCACGAACGATGTTGTGGTACCCGGTGCAACGGCAGAGGTTGCCCTCGAGGCCCTCCCGGATCGCGGACTCGCTCGTCGCCTTGCCCTCCTCGATCAGGCTGACGGCGGCGAGCACCATGCCGGGCGTGCAGTAGCCGCACTGGAGAGCGTGGTGCTCGTGAAACGCCTGTTGCACTGCGTGGAGCTGCCCGTTCGACGCGAGACCTTCGATCGTCGTGATCTCCAAGCCGTCGGCCTGGACGCCGAGCATCGTGCAGGACTTGACCGACTCTCCTCCGACGAGGACGGTGCAGGCTCCGCACGAGGACGTGTCGCAGCCGATGGTCGTACCGGTGAGCCCGAGGCGCTCCCGGAGCACGTAAACGAGAAGCTCACGGGGCTCCAACTCGAGCTCGTGGCGCGATCCGTTTACGGTCAGCGCTACGTGTCGCAAGGCACACCCCTCCTTCCCTGCGAGTTGGACAGGACGAGCGTACTCCTCCCGCACGCTCTGTGCACGTTTGTCAGCGGCGCCGTCGTAGGGCTCGCTCGACCTGCCGCTTGGCGTCGCGGTCGGCGATCGCGTGGCGCTTGTCGTAGCGCTCCTTGCCGCGCGCGAGCGCGAGCTCGACCTTGGCACGCCCGTCCTTGAAGTACATCCGCGTGGGGACGAGCGTCAGCCCTCTCTCGCGCACCTTCCCGTAAAGAGAGTCGATTTCGCGCCGGTGCAGGAGAAGTTTGCGGTCGCGCCCGGGCTCGTGGGCGAAGCGTGCGCCCTGCTCGTGCTCGTCGATCGACGCGCCTACCAGCCAGGCCTCGCCGCCGCGGACCTCTGCGTACGCCCCCGCGAGGTGCACCTTTCCCGCGCGCGCGGCCTTCACCTCGGTCCCAGAGAGCACGAGCCCGGCCTCGAGCCGCTCGAGGAGCTCGTAGTCGAACCGAGCACGGCGATTCTCGGCGATCAGCTTGGTTCCGGTCGGCGCCGCCACGTCGGCAAGTGTAGGGCCGCTAGATCGAGTTCCTACGCTGGGTTCCTACGCTGGGCTTCTACGCTGGGCTTCTACGCTGGGCTCTCGACGTCGCTGAGCCTGCGCGCGAGCTCCCGCAGCATCTTGAGCGCGAGCGACGGCTCGCTCTCGAGAAGGGCGAGAGCATCGTCCCGCGCCATGCTCAGGCACTTCGCGTGGGTCGCCGCGCGCACGCGCGCCACTCGACCGGAGGGGACGAGAAGCGCGACCTCGCCGAAGAAGCTTCCGGGCCCGAGCTCCGCGTGGAAGCCGCCCCGAACCTCGACACTGACGGTTCCCTCCAGGACGACGTACATGCCGGATCCCGGATCGCCCGGCACCGCGAGCACCTGTCCCGGCTCGCATTCGATCACCGCGGCATGGGTGGCGAGCCGCTCGAGGCCGGCCTCCGAGAGGCCCTCGAAGAGCGGAACCGAGCGGAGCTCCTCGGGAGTCATGCGCGGTTCATACCACGCGACTAGCGGCGTGCCATCGCGGCACAGCGGTCGCAGAGCGGGAACCACGGCGGGCACGAGCGCCCGCACGAGCGGCAGCGCCCGATCGTCGGAGACTCGACCTCGAGCCGAAGCCGAGAGACGACGCGCTCGGCCGCCGCCTCTTCCAAGGCGGCGGCGCGCTCGATCGAGACACCTCCGACGCCGGGGTACTGCAGAGCGAACCAGCGGAGGATGCTCGCCGCGCGGCCCGCCTGCTCGGCGTCTTCGAGCGATGCGCCGCGAAGGCGTGCGGTGTCGAGGAGAAAGTTGAGCTGCGGACGCGCGACGGGATCGCCGGCGAGCGCGAGCGCGAGATTCGCGAGGAGCTCGAGGCCGTCCTCGTCGACGGGCGCGCTCACCAGCGTCCACGTGTCGCCGAGAGAGAGCCGACGGCCGCGATCTCGCAGGCGGCGTTGCACCGCGTCCAGGCGCAGCCGGATCGGTTGCAGCGACTCGACCGCGAGCCAGCTCTCGTGCGCCCACTCGCGGATAGCAACACGGTGCCACGCGACCAGGGCGGCGTCGAGATCGGCCGGCTCCTCGACGGAGAGATCCGAGAGCCGAGGCCGGATGCGAGCCTCGTCGACTACCCGGTAGCCCCTGTGTCCGCCCGGCAACGGAACGTGCGGCTCGAGCGCCGACTCGACGACACCGGGGTCGGGGTCGCCCCAGACGAGGCCGGCGAGAACGCCCACGTGCCCACGGTCGACGAGGCCGAAGCGTCCCGCCCGTCCCGCGATCTGCGCCAGCTCCCACGGGAGCAACGTTCGCCGCTCCTGCCCGTCGAACTTCGTCGTCTCCGCGAAGAGGAGCGTCTCGCAGGGGAGATTGACCCCGTGGCCGAGAACGTCGGTCGCGACGCACACGTCGGCGGCCCCTGAGAGAAAGCGTTCGATCTCCTCGCGACGCGACGCGAGCGGCATCGCTCCGTAGAGGACGGCGACGCGGCCGGGATAGAGCCGGTTCACCTCTCCGGCGAGGGCGAGAACCGCGCGGCGACTGAAGGCGACGACGACCGTGCCGGTCTTTAGCGAGCGGAGCGTCCGCTCCCCGACCCACTCGAGCGGGAGCTTCCGGCCGAAGACCTTGAGCTCTGCCTGCGGGAACGCGCGCTCGACGAGCGGCAACGCATCGAGCGCGCCGAGCAGGAGGATCTGTCGATATTCGCCGGCGAGCAGCAGTCGCGTCCACGCCGAGCCGCGCTCCTCGTCGTCGGCCCACTGCACCTCGTCGAGGACGAGAAGCTCACCCCTGCCCGGCGCCATCTCGACCGTGGAGCAGACGATCGGAGCACCCTCGTTCACCCGCTCTTCTCCCGTGACAAGCGCCACGCGCTCCGCGCCGAGGCGTGCGCCGAGCCGGCGATGTGCCTCCTGCGCGAGCATGCGAAGTGGTCCCGCGTACACGCCGACGCCGGCCGTGGCCAGCTCCTCGAGCGCGGCGTGCGTCTTTCCCGAGTTCGTCGGCCCGAGGTGGGCGACGACCCGCACCGGTGCTATCCGCCGCGAGGGGAGCGAGATCTCGATGCGCCTCTCGGCTGCGCGCACCGCGTGGGCCGGACGACGGCGCGCGCGCTCGGAGCGGCTGGGCCGCTTCTGTCGTCCGCCCGCGGTTCGTCGGTGGCGCATCCGCCCACCGTAGCGGCCTGCCGCGACCTAGTGACACTGCGTCACAAGGCACTCGACGCTCCGCCGGGCTGCGTTAGATCTTGAGGAACCTGCGCAGGGTGAGGCCCGAGCCGATCCCACCGATGCCGAGCCCAACGGCGATGAGGATCGTGCAGGTCCACACGAAGGGCATCGCGTGGACGTTGGGATCGTTCTGGATGTGCCCGAGGATCGCGGGCACCGCGACCGCCCGGCCGAGGACCAGGAGAGCGATTGCCGCCAGGGCTCCGAGCGCACCGGTCAGCAGTCCTTCGAGCATGAACGGCCCACGGACGAACCAGTTCGTAGCTCCGACGAGCTTCATCACCTCGACCTCCCTACGGCGCGCGAAAATCGAGAGCCGGATCGTGTTCGCGATGTCGATGGTCGAGGCGACGAGCAGGATGATGATCGCGACCAGGAAGACGACCTGGATCGCGCGCGCGATCTGCAGGATGCGCTGCGAGACCTCCTTGCCCCAGCGCACCTCGTCGACGCCGGGGAGCTTGGCGCCCTTGACCGCCAGGGCGATGTCCTCCGTGTCCTCCCCGCGCTTCGGAGTGACGTCGAACGACGCCGGCAGCGGGTTGGAGGCGAGGTTCGACGTGAGCTCCGGAGCACGCTTCCGCATGAGGTCGAGCGCCTTTGCCTTCGTGATGAAGTCGATCCCGCCCGGTTTCACGCGCGGGTTCGCCTCGAGGAAGCGCCCGACGGCGTTGATCTGCTTCTTGGTCGCCGCGTCCGTCAGGAACACGTGGACCACGAGCTCCTTCTTCTTGTTGTCGGACCACGAGACGAGCCAGGTGCCGAGGCCGACGAAGACGCCGAGCAGGAACATCCCGACGAGGACGGTCGCTGCCGTGGCGAGCGTCGTCGACTTGTTTGCTCCGATCGAGCGCACCGCCTCCGACACCAAGAGACGGAACCTGATCACTCTGCGCCGTACCCGCCGCGCCGCTCGTCCCGGACGAGCTTCCCTTCCTCGAGCGCGATGACGCGCTTGCGCATCTTGTCGACCATCTCGCGGTCGTGCGTGACCATGAGGATCGTGGTCCCCGTGCGGTTGATGCGATAGAGGAGCTGCATGATCCCGACGGACGTGTCGGGATCGAGGTTGCCGGTCGGCTCGTCGCAGACGAGGAGCGGGGGATGGTTCACGAACGCGCGCGCGATGGAGACGCGCTGCTGCTCGCCGCCCGAGAGCTCCTCCGGACGCGAGTTCATCTTGTGCGCGAGCCCGACCATGTTCAGCACCTCGGGCACCTTCTTGCGAATCTGTCCGCTCGACTGGCCTTGCACACGCAGCGCGTAGCCGATGTTCTCGGCGGCTGTGCGGTTCGGGAGGAGCTTGAAGTCCTGGAAGACGCAGCCGACGTTTCTCCGCAGCAGCGGAACCTTGGAGCGCTTGAGGCGGCCGAGGTCCCTCCCACCGACGATGATCCTGCCCTGGGTAGAATCGAGCTCCTTCAGGATGAGGCGCACGACGGTCGACTTTCCCGAGCCGGACGCGCCGACGACGAAGACGAACTCGCCCTTATCGATCGTGAACGAGACACCGTCGAGCGCGACGACGTGCGGCTCGTACACCTTCTGCACGTCCTCGAACACGATCATCGTGGAGCCGCTCGGCTCCGCCTCAGCTGGCTGCCCAGCTTCCGCCGACACAGCTTCCGCCGGCCCAGCCTCCACAGGCCCGGCCTCGAGCTCACCCTCGAGGGTCTCGATCTGTTCGGGCTCTGGCTCGGCGAGGGCGGTCATCGAAGTGTCGGGTTGAGACTCGTCTTCCAGCACCGGATCGAGGGTCGACGCAGCCGCAGAAGGCCGCTCCGGCTCATTGGAGGCGCCGATTCTAGCTGACATATCGGCGCATCTCTAGACGACTCTCCCGGCCGCCTTCGCGAGCAAGTAGGCGTGGACGAACCCGTCGAGACGGCCGTCGAGCACCGACTGCGCGTTCCCGACCTCGAAGTCCGTCCGGTGGTCCTTCACGAGCTGGTATGGGTGGAGCACGTACGAGCGGATTTGACTCCCGAAGCCGATGTCCTGCGCCGCGCCCCGCTCCTTCGCCAGCTCGGCCTCGCGCCGCTCCTCCTCGAGCTCGGCGAGGCGTGACTTGAGCACGCGCATGGCCGTCGCCTTGTTCGAGGCCTGGGAGCGCTCGTTCTGGCACTGGACGACGATCCCGGTGGGAAGGTGGGTGATCCGGACCGCCGAGTCCGTCTTGTTGACGTGCTGTCCGCCCGCGCCCGTCGCGCGGTAGGTGTCGATCCGCAGGTCGTTCTCGTCGATCTCGATCGGCGCCTCGTCGGGCAGCAGCGGCGCGACGACGACCTGCGCGAACGCCGTGTGACGGCGGTGAGCCGCGTCGAACGGCGAGAGCCGGACCAGCCGGTGCACCCCGCGCTCCGCCTTGAGCGTCCCGTACGCGTTCTCTCCCCGGACCGCCATCGTCGCGGACTTCAACCCCGCTTCCTCGCCGGGGCTCGCCTCGAGCATCTCGGTCTCGAACCCGCGGTCGGACGTCCACCGCTGGTACATGCGAAGGAGCATCTCGGCCCAGTCCTGGGCGTCGGTTCCGCCGGTGCCGGCGTGGATCTCGAGGATCGCGTCGCCTGCGTCGTATTCGCCGGTGAAGAGAGCGTCCTCCTGCAGGCGCTCAAGCTCGTCCTCGATCGGAGTGAGCTGCTCCGCGAGCTGCTCCTCGAACGCCGGGTCGAGCTCGAAGAGCTCCTTCGCGTCCTCGTACTCGTGTTGCAGGCGCTCGTAGCGCGCGAGCCGGCGGCTCAGCCGGGCGTGGTCGGTCGAGACCTGCTGCGCTCGAGATTGATCGTCCCAGAAGCCCGGAGCCTGCATCTCCGTCTCGAGCGCCTCGCGCCGCTGCCCGATCCGCTCAGGGTCAAAGGTAATCACGGACCCAGGCGAGCTGGGCCCCGATCTGTTCCAGTCGCTCCGCGAGCGGCTTCCCGTTGGCCTCGGACACGCGGCGATGGTAGCCGAGGGCCGTGAAGGCATCCTCGAGCGACGGCGGCGGGTCTGTGAAAGAGCCGCCGCCGTCTACGACTCGAGGACAGTTCGAGGTCAGGTCGAGACTCGAACTCCCAGGCCCGACGCGCAAGCAGCGTCCGCCTGAACGGTGAAGCCCGTCGCGAGGTCGAAAGCCGCAGCCGGTACCGGCAAGGTCGACGCACGCACGTTGATCCTCATCGTCGCACCGTGAATCGAGAGACCGACCGTGGGCGTCGACGCGATCGAGCCGAGACAGAAATCGTTCGGCGCCGTCGCGCCGCTCGTAAGCGTCACCGTGTGCGCATGCCAGGCACGCGGGTTCTGCGTGGAGTCACGGCCGAGGACAGGGTGGATCGTCGCGACGAACGCCTTGTTCGTCTGCGCGTCGACCCACCCGAACCCCACGACGGCGTTCGAGCGGATGAACGCGTCCGGATGCCTCGGGATCGTCGCCTTCGTCGTGACCGACAAGAGGCCCGTGCTCTTGCTCTTCGAGACCGCCTTCCAGCGGACCACGCTGAGGTACGCGGGGCCTGGCGTCGAAGCGACCGCGATGCCAACTGCCATCAGGCTCAGTACGGCCATCGACGCGATTGCATGGGCGAGTTTGTGCCTCATCTCACATCCTCCCGGAGAAGGTCTAAGAGGTGGCTACCCGTTCCTCGGGGGCAGGTGCGAAGGGCTAACAGAAGCCTTACGACGAGTTCCCGCGGCTCCTCAGGCCGCCTGTCATATCGAAGCGTGCCGTCGGGCCTCAGGGGTCAGAACTCGGTCAGGCGCCGTGGCACTTCTTGAACTTCTTCCCGGAGCCGCACCAGCAGGGGTCGTTGCGTCCGATGTCCTTGTGCTCGTTCACCGCCTGCTGCTGAACGGGTAGCGCGCCCGCGGCAACCGGAGCCTCCGCGAGCGCCGTCGCCGCCCCGCCCGCGGCGGCGATGGCGTCCGCGCCGGCGGAGGTCTCGTGCGCGTACTGCAAATCGCCGTCGTGGGCCTGCATCGGCTCGAGGTCGGACTGCTGGACCTCGACGGCAACGTGGAAGAGGGTGAAGACCACCTCTTCGCGGATCGTCTGGCTGAGCTCCTCGAACAGCACGTGCCCCTCGCCGCGGTACTCGACGAGCGGATCCTTCTGGGCAAACGCACGCAGGTGGACGCCCTCGCGCAGGTAGTCCATGGCCTCCAGGTGCTCGCGCCAGCGCTGGTCGACCACCTGCAAGATCACGAAGCGCTCCACGTCGCGAGCCAGCTCCGGGCCGAGATCCTGCTCGCGCTGGGCATACGTGTCGAGCGCGTCCTCGACGAACTCGTCCCGCAGCGCATCGCGGCTCGTCAGGTCGACGCCCTCGTCCCGCAGCTCCTCGACGGTGATGTCGGTGCCGTAGAACGACTGCATGTGCGTGACGAGCCCGGCGAGATCCCAATCCTCGGCGAACTCGGCGTCCGCGAACTGGGCGACCCCGGTCTCGACCGTTTCCGCGATCCAGCCCTTGACCTCCTCGGAGAGGTCCTCGCCCTCGAGCACGCGGCGTCGCTGCTCGTAGATGACCATCCGCTGCGTGTTCATCACGTCGTCGTACTTGAGGACGTTCTTGCGCGACACGAAGTTCTGCTCCTCGACCTTCTTCTGGGCGCCCTCGATCTGCTTCGAGAGGAGCCCCGACTCCATCGGCTGGTCGTCGGGGATCTTGAAGCGGTTCATGATGTTCTGGATCCGATCGCCGGCGAAGAGCCGGACGAGGTCGTCCTGGCCGGAGAGGTAGAAGCGCGACTCGCCCGGATCTCCCTGGCGGCCCGAACGGCCGCGGAGCTGGTTGTCGATGCGACGCGCCTCGTGCCGCTCGGTTCCGAGCACGTAGAGACCACCGAGGTCGACGACGCCCTCGCCGAGCTTGATGTCGACCCCACGACCCGCCATGTTCGTCGCGATCGTCACCGCGCCTGGCTGCCCAGCGCCCTTGATGATCTCGCCCTCCCGCTCGTGCTCCTTCGCGTTCAGCACGTTGTGGTCTATGCCTCGGCGCTTGAGGAGCTCGGAGAGATACTCAGAGGTCTCGACCGCGATCGTCCCGACGAGAATCGGCTGGCCGGCCTCGTGCCGCTCGACGATGTCGGAGATCACCGCGTCGAACTTCGCCTCTTTCGTCTTGAAGATGAAGTCGTGCTGGTCCGCGCGAGCGACAGGCTCGTTCGTCGGAATCTCGACCACGTGCAGGCCGTAGATCTCGACGAACTCCTTCTCCTCGGTCTTCGCCGTCCCGGTCATCCCGGCGAGCTTGTCGTAGAGACGGAAGTAGTTCTGCAGGGTGATCGTGGCGAGCGTGACGTTCTCCTCACGGATCCGCACGCCCTCCTTCGCCTCGATCGCCTGGTGCAGTCCCTCGCTCCAGCGCCGCCCTTCCATGATCCGGCCCGTGAACTCGTCGACGATCTTCACCTCGCCGTCCTGGATCACGTAGTCGACGTCGCGCTTGTACAGCGACTCTGCCTTCAGCCCCTGGATCAGGTGGTTGACGAGGATGACGTTGCGCGGGTCGTACAGATTGTCGATCCCGAGCGCTCGCTCGACCTTTTCGATCGTCGACTGCGCAGGAGAGACGGTCTTGAACTTCTCGTCGTAGAGGTAGTCGGCTCCCGAGAGCTCGGTCTCGTCTTCTCCCTTCGCCGACTTGCGCGTCGCCGGCGCCGCATCGAGGTCGCGCACGACGCGGGCGAACTCGTAGTACGTCGCCGCGGCTGTCTCTGGCTCCCCGGAGATGATGAGCGGCGTCCGTGCCTCGTCGATCAGGATCGAGTCGACCTCGTCGACGATCGCGTAGGCGTGGCTGCGCTGGACGGTCCCGTCGAGCGAGACGGCCATGTTGTCGCGCAGGTAGTCGAAGCCGAACTCGGAGTTCGTCCCATAGGTCACGTGGCACGCATAGGCCTCG
>WNGD01008549.1_pt1 | contig 13612 bp, 13 predicted proteins | sample 5400671 | NCBI WGS metagenome assembly WNGD01 (sample SAMN13153369, study PRJNA577476) | soil metagenome | isolation source: 40 cm soil or saprolite under grassland replicate 2 | place: USA:California | collected 2016-06-15
TTGGTCGAAATCGGGGCGGCCACGCCGAACTCGGTGAGCCAGAAAACATCGCACCGCGGTTTGGGTCGCCCGCGGAAGCACCAGTGGGTGGTGGACTCCTGGGCCGGGAGGGAAGGGGAGTAGACCAGCGCGCACAACACGATCGACACTACCGCACCGCTGCGAATCATGATGCCTACCTTTCGATATCCGTCCCCCGGTATCTCGATTCGTCTGCAACATGCGGGCAAGTGCAAGCGGGCGATAGTCCCGGCGGACCGGATCATTGCGGCGCAGTGTACCAGCCCGTACGTTGAGCCTGGCTCTCTCACCTTCGTTCGACGCCTCCTTTCGACGCCCCGGCGACATCACCGTCAACGCCCTCCACGTGATCGTGACCGGGGTCGCCGACGTGATCATCGCCTCGGCGCACGCCGACATCACCTGCCAACCGGCTCGGCGTCGCGGGCGGAATCAAACAGGGCGCGTTCTGGGATCACCTGACCTACGACGATCATGGCCCGAACGGCGTGCACGTGAAGGGCACCGGCGTGACCGGGTACACGGCCGACCCTGCGATCCCGACACTGAGGCACATCAGCGGCACGGCCGAGGTGGACGGCCAGGGTGGAGTCGCGTACCAGGTCGATGTGGCCGACAACGGCGAACCGGGACGCAACGACACCTTCGTGATCAGGTTGTCGACCGGGTACCAGGCGTCAAGCACGCTCGCGGGTGGCAACATCCAGTTGCACGCGCCCGCGTGCCAGTAGCGAAACCGGATCAATAAGGGCACGGAGCCCTGCAGGCCGGTTGCTGCGGGGCTCCGTGTCGTCTCATGTGGCGGTGGATCAACGTTGGCGACCGCCACGCCGCGCGTGTAAGTTCCCGCGAGCTACGGTGCCACGAACGCCCAATTCGCCGTGGCCGTGCCGCGCTGGCCGCTCACGGTCACCCTGCCGGACACCACCTGGCCCCGCGCGGGAACCGGCTGCGGCGCCCCGAATACGGCCAGCAACTTCGCGCTCGTCGGCTCGCTGGCGAGCGACTGCAGGGCCGGGAGGAGTTGCGCCGTGCTGGTCACGCCCACGTAGATGCCTCCGGTCCGCGTGGCGAGCTCGCGCACCGCTGCCACGGCCGCGGGGTCGGTCTTGGCGCCCTGGTCCGAGGCCGGACCCAAGCCGACGGCGAAGAATCGGACCGCGCCGGCGTTGGCCGCCGCGAACAGTGAATCCCTGTACGACGTGTCGCTCGGCTGGCCGTCCGTCATGATCACCACGTATCGACCGTATCGGGCCTCGGTCAGGGTCGTGTCCGTCCACCGCACGACCTCGAGCGCGGAATGATACAGGGGAGTGCTGCCATTGAGCGGTTGGATGCTCGCGAGCTGGGCGTCGAGCTGGCTCCCGACGCTGGTGTAGGTCTGCAAGAGACGGGTTCGGTTCAATCCTGGGCTCGGTGGCCCACCGAAATCCAACAGCGCACACTGGTTGCTGACTTCCGCGCCCAGCAGCGTTTGCCAGAAGAGCTGCGCGGCGCTGGCCCGCACGCGCTGGGGGTCGCTGTAGACCATCGAAGGCGAGTCGTCGATGTCGATTGCGGCGGCGGTCAGCTGGGTGTCCGGCGGCTCGACGCGCTGCGACGTCAGGGGCAATCCCCCTGCGACGGGACTCACGAGCGTGCCCGAGATGGTCCAAGCATCCGTGACGAGCGTCTGCCCGGTTTGGTCGGCCGGCACGAGCTCGAGGGCGAACTCACCGCGCGATCGGAAGGCCGCGGAATCGACCCGCACACCGACAAACAGAGTCAGTACACGGTCAGGGCCGCAGCAGTCCCGGCGGCAGGCCGGTACGGCTGCCACCGCCAGGGCCGAGACGAGCGCCTTCGCTGCATGTCGGTACGCAGCCATGATGTCCTCGGAGTGTGCGGCAACCTGGAATGCAAGGGCCACGCCAGGGATGAGCTCGCGAGACGCAGGCGACGGGCGCCACCGAGGGTACCGCGGATCGACTAGCGAGCCGCAGCGTCGAGTCATACATGTGGCGGATGTGATACAACCCACCGCGAAAGGGAAATCCGGAACCGTGTCTGACCGCGCCCTCGCTTCGCCCCGCGTCGTGAACATCGAGGACCTGCGGCAGCTGGCCCGGCGCCGCCTCCCCAGGGTCGTCTTCGACTATCTCGACGGTGGCGCCGAAGGCGAGGTCACGCTGCGGCAGAACCGCCAGGCCTTCGACGCCGTGACCTTCCGGCCGCGCCACGCGGTGAGCGTCTCCGGCGTGGACCTCCGCACCACCGTGCTCGGCCGCGAGCTCGCCCTCCCCGTCCTGCTCGCGCCCGTGGGATACAGCCGCGTCATGCACGTCGCCGGTGAGCCCGCCGCCGCGCGCGCCGCCGGCGCCGCGGGCACCGCCTACATCCTTTCTACTATGTCTGGACACTCACTCGAGGACGTCAAGGCGGCCTCGAGCGGCTCGGTGTGGTATCAGCTGTATCTGCTGGGCGGGCGCGCTGCCGCGGAGGCGGCGATTCAGCGCGCCCGCGTGGCGGGCTACTCGGCGCTCGTCGTCACGATCGACACCGCCGTCGCCGGCCTGCGGGAGCGCGACGTCCGCAACGGCACCGCACAGCTGTTGGGCGGCACGCTGCGGGCCAGGCTGCCGTTCCTGCCGCAGCTGCTCACGCACCCCCGCTGGCTCGCGTCGTTCCTGCTGGCCGGCGGCGTCCCGCCCCTGCCGAATGTCGTCACTCCCGGCCAGGCGCCGATGCCGCTCGTGGACGTCACCACGGCCCTGGCCCGCGCCGCCGTGACCTGGGAGGACCTGCGCTGGCTGCGGGACGCCTGGAACGGACCGATCGTGGTCAAGGGCGTGCTGACGGGCGACGACGCCCGCCACGCGGTCGACGCCGGCGCGGCGGCCGTCGTCGTGTCCAATCACGGCGGGCGCCAGCTCGACGGCGTCCCCGCTTCGCTGCGCGCGCTCCCAGAGGTCGTGAAGGCCGTCGGCGACCGGGTCGAGGTCCTGATGGACGGGGGCATCCGTCGCGGCGGCGACATCGTGAAGGCGCTCTGCCTCGGCGCCCGGGCCGTGCTGGTCGGCCGCGCCTATGCCTACGGCCTCGCCGCCGCGGGCGAGGCGGGTGTCGCCCGCGCGCTCGAGATCCTGCGAGCCGACTTGGAGCGGACGCTGCGGCTCCTGGGATGTCCGGCGGTCGCCACGCTGAATCAGTCCTTCGTGGACGCTTCCGCCTAACACTGTTGCGCCCGTGCAGCACCCGGGTGCACGTGCGGGCGACGTCCCGCCGCACAATGGTGCGCTTGCTCCTCCCCGGAGCCCCGCCGACGCCAGAACTGCCACCCAGCGAACGGCACGGCCAATGCACATGTCATGATCGCGCGTTCACTTTGTGCACTTTCTTCCGGAAGGCGGTGTCGGACCAGTCGGACGTCGCTGCCATGGCAGAGCCCAAGGCGTTCTCCATTCTGGTCGTGGAAGACAACACGGCCATCCGAGCGGCCATCGCCCGCTCGCTGGAGCGCCGCAGTTGCTCGGTGACGACGGCGAGCGACGGACTCGAGGGGTTGGAGGCGGTCCGCGCGCGGAGCTTCGACGTCGTGATCACCGACCTGAGCATGCCGGATCGGGGAGGCTTGTGGCTGTGGGAGCACGCCCTCCAGCTCCGCCCCGAGCTCAAGGGCCGGTTCGTGCTCATTAGTTCCGAAAACAGGCCTGGCCAGCAGGGGATGGGTCTGTTCCTCGAGTCGGAGCATTTCTTCGTCAAGCCGTTTTCGCTGGATGGTCTCCTGGACCAGGTCGAGGCGATCGCGCGACGCGCGGGCAACGGCTTCCGGCGGGGTGACTCAAGCGGACCGAACGCCGCCGACCGGGACGGCATGCTCCCGCACGTGCCCGACGAGGTCTAGGCCGGTCTTCAAGACGACGAGCAGCAAGACGACGAGCAGGGCGATCGCGGCGAGTGGCGCCCCCAGCGCCTGGACGAGAAAGGCGCCCCCCAGGATCACGACGTCCAGCACCATCACGCGACCGTACGGCCGGGACATCAGGCTGGCCAGTGCGGCCGTGCGGTACTCGCCCCCTCCGATGTAGTTGAACGCAAACGACACGGCGTGACTCGCCCCGAGGGCCAACGCAGCGGGCCAGATGCCGGCCCCCTGCACGGCGTGGAAGAACGCGGTGGGGCCTGGGAACCCGCGCTCGTGTACTCCGCCGAACAGCGTCAGCACGAACACCCCGTGGACGGTCGTGAAGATGCCGTAGTGGACGACGAAGAAGGGGATCATACCGGCCTTCGCCACCCACATCAGCGGATTGTCCGGCTGTGCCCACAGCATGCGCAGGACGTTGAATCCCCCTACGATCACGTTCTGTCATGGCGCCTCAACGATGCGTGCGCGCGTGCTGGTGGAGTACGCGCTCGGGCGGGCGGCGGCACGTGGGGCCCGAGCCGAGCTGGTCGACCTGGCGGCGCTCCCGGCCGACGCCTTGCTGGGGCGCGGCTCGGCGCCCGCGGTCGTGGCGGCGATCGAATCGGCGACCCGGGCGCGCATCGTGGTGGCGGGTACACCGGTGTACCGCGCCACGTACAGCGGCCTGCTCAAGGTATTCTTCGATCTCTTGCCGCAGGACAGCCTGATCGGCAAGATCGGCGTTCCGATCGTGACCGGTCACGATCGCGGTCACTCGCTCGCGCTGGATCACGGGCTGCGGCCCCTGTTCGCGAGTCTGGGCGCCACGGTGGTCGCGAGCGGCGTGTACGGCACGAGCGCCCAGTTCCAGAACGGTAAGACCGCACCCGAGCTGCTCCAGGCGGTGGACCGTGCGGTCGATGAGGCGCTGGCGCTCGCCGGCGCCGCGGTCCCATGAGGAGACTGGACGGCACATGAGCGCCACGCCGCAGCGTCCGCTGGCGATTTATTACGAGCACCCCGACTGGTTCCGGCCCCTGTTCGAGGAGCTGGATCGTCGGCGCGTGCCGTACGTGCGCCTTGGCGCGGCGAGTCACCGGTTCGACACCGCCGACGGGCGCCCGCCCTACTCGCTCGTCTTCAACCGCATGAGCCCGTCGGCGTACCTGCGGGGCGCGGGGAATGCGATCTTCTACACGCTGCATTACCTGGCGCATCTCAAGCGCCACGGCGTGCGGGTGATCAACGGCCATGACGCCTGGGTCACCGAGACGTCCAAGGCGCTGCAGCTGTCGCTGCTCGAGCAGCTGGGGCTGCCGTTCCCCGCGGCGCGGGTCATCAACCACGCCGCCCAGGCGGCCGAGGCGGCGCGCGGCCTGCGCTTTCCGGTTGTATTGAAACCCAACATCGGTGGCTCCGGCGCAGGGGTGCGCCGCTTCGAGACGCCCCAGCAGCTCGAGCAGGCGGCGCAGGCCGCAGCGCTCGACTTGGGTATCGATCACACGGCGCTGGTGCAGGAATACATTCCGGCGGCCGAGCAGCGCATCGTGCGGGTCGAAGTGTTGGGCGGGCGTTATCTGTACGCGATCCGCATCTACACTTCGGGCGAGAGCTTCAACCTCTGCCCGGCCGATGTGTGCCAGACCGTGGGCGGCGCCGAGCTGGTGCGCGGGGCGTGCCCCGTGGACGCGCCCAGGAACAATCTCCGGGTCGAGGGCTACACGCCGCCCCCGGAGATCGTGGCCCAGGTGGAGTGCATCATGCAGGCGGCGCACATCGACGTGGGAGGCGTGGAATACATGATCGACGCGCGCGACGGGCGGTTGTACTTCTACGACATCAACGCCCTGTCGAACTTCGTGGCCGACGCGCCCCGGGTGGTGGGGTTCGATCCCTTCGTCCGCCTGGTCGATTACCTGGAACGGGAGGCCGTCTGACCATGCGCTTCGGCTACTGGCTCCCGGTGTTCGGCGGCTGGCTGCGGAACGTTCCCGACGAGGGGATGGAGGCGAGCTGGGCGTACGTGCGCCGGCTGGCCCAGCGCAGCGAGGCCCTCGGCTTCGACCTCACCCTGATCGCCGAGCTGAACTTGAACGACATCAAGGGGCCGGACGCGCCCTCGCTCGATGCCTGGAGCACGGCGGCGGCGCTGGCGGCCGTGACCGAGCAGCTCGAGCTCATGGTGGCCGTCCGTCCCACCTTCCATCTGCCCGCGCCGCTCGCCAAGCAGGCCGCCAACATCGACCACATCAGCGGTGGCCGGCTCTCGCTCAACGTGGTGTCGTCCTGGTGGTCGGGCGAGGCCCGGCAGTACGGCGTCGCATTCGATCAGCACGACGCGCGCTACGCACGCACGGCCGAGTGGCTCGAGGTCGTGACGGGGATGTGGTCGCAGCCGCATTTCAGCTACGCGGGTCAGTACTACCGGGTGGAGAACGCGACGCTCGAGCCCAAACCGCTGGCGCGGCCCCGGCCGACGCTCTACGCGGGCGGCGAGTCCGAGGCCGCGAAGGATCTCATCGCGCGCGCGTGTGACGCCTACTTGATGCACGGCGATCCGCCGGAGCGCGTCGCCGCCAAGGTGGCGGACATGCGGGCGCGGCGCGAGCGCCTGGCGGGGAGCCTGGCGCCGCTCACGTTCGGGCTTGCGGCGTACGTCGTGTGCGCGCACTCGGAGACGGCCGTGCGACGCGAGGTGGCGCGCATCACGGACGTGCGCCAGAGCGCCGGCGGCTACGCCAATTATCAGGACTGGCTCGCGAACACGCAGCTCGAGCAGCAGGTGAGCCTCGAGGACTACTCCGTGTCGAACCGGGGGCTGCGGGCGGGCCTGGTGGGCACGGCGCCGCAGATCGCCGAGCGCATCCGCGAGTTCGAGCGGGCAGGGGTGGATCTGTTGCTGTTGCAGTTCAGCCCGCAGTACGAGGAGATGGAGCGCTTCGCGCAGGAAGTGATGCCACTCGTCGAGACCGTCCCCGCCGGGCCGCCCAGCTGACGGATCTCTCCTCGCGAGCCCCGCCCCAGGCGGCTGACACGCCCGGCTGGTGGGCCACCGTCCGCGAGGCGCTGCGCGGCTCGCGCCACGACTACACCTCCGGGCCCCTGGGTCGGGCCGTCATCCTCCTCGCCATTCCCATGGTGATGGAGATGCTCATGGAGTCGCTGTTCGCCGTGGCGGACGTGTTCTGGGTGGCGCACCTCGGGGCCGACGCGCTGGCGACGGTGGGCCTCACCGAGTCGCTGCTCACGCTCATCTACACGGCCGCGATGGGACTGTCGATCGGCGTCACGGCGATGGTGGCCCGGCGCATCGGCGAAGGAAACGCCGACGGCGCGGCCGAGGCCGCGGTGCAGGGGATCGCCCTCGGCTTCCTCGTGGCGGCCGCGATTGGGGTGGTGGGTGTGTCGCTCGCGCCCCGCCTGCTGGCGGTGATGGGCGCCACACCCGCCGTCCAGGCGGTGGGCTCGTCCTACGCCCGCGTGATGCTCGGCGGCAACGTGGTCATCCTGCTGCTGTTTCTCATCAACGCAGTCTTCCGCGGTGCCGGCGATGCGGCGATCGCCATGCGCGTGCTCTGGCTTGCGAACAGCATCAACATCGTGCTCGGGCCGTGCTTGATCTTCGGCGTCGGGCCGTTCCCGCGGCTCGGCGTCACCGGTGCCGCGATCGCCACCACCTTCGGGCGGGGCACAGGCGTGCTGTACCAGCTGTACCGGCTGTGGCGGGGGGACGCCCGCGTGGCGATCCGCCGCGCCCAGCTCACCCTCAAGCCGGCCGTGATGCGCACTATGCTGCGGCTCTCGGGCACCGGCACCATCCAGGTCCTGATCGGTACCGCCAGCTGGATCATCCTGATTCGCATCGTGTCCAGCTTCGGGTCCGAGGCCGTGGCGGGGTACGTCATCGCGATCCGCATCGTCGTGTTCGCGCTGCTGCCGTCCTGGGGACTCGCCAACGCCGCCGCCACACTCGTGGGCCAGGGCCTCGGCGCCGGCAAACCGGACCGGGCCGAGCGGGCCGTGTGGCTCGCGGGGTTCTATAACATGCTGTTCCTCGGGACGGTGGGCGCCGTGTTCGTGCTGCTTGCCGGGCCCATCGTCACCCTGTTCACGCGCGATCCGGCGGTCGCGCCGGTGGCCGTGGTGACGCTGCGGACCATCAGCTATGGGTTCCTGTTCTATGCCTACGGCATGGTCATCACGCAGTCGTTCAACGGGGCGGGCGACACGTGGACACCCACGTGGATCAACCTGGGATGCTTTTGGCTGTGGGAGGTGCCGCTGGCGTACGGGCTCGCGCGCCAGCTGGCGCTGGGACCGCGCGGCGTGGCGCTGGCCGTGATGATCGCGTTCTCGACGGTCGCGGTCGTGAGCGCGGCGATCTTCCGGCGCGGGCGCTGGAAGCTGCGACGCGTCTGACCCGACCGCTGTTGCGTCGTCGCTACACCCCTCGCCGCTTGACAGAGAGACCGTTGCGTCCCCACCGTAGGTGCTCCTGAGCAGCGCCATCGGCCCCGTTGCGCCCGCGATACGGCCAACGGGGCGTCGTGTTCTTGAAGCGAGGGACCACGCATGGACGCGAAACTGCTGTTGGACAGTCTTGAGCAGGGCGTGGTGGCGATCGCGCCCGACTGGACAATCGCCGCGTGGTCCGCGACGGCCGCGCGCATCACCGGTCTGCCCGCCGAGCGCGTGCTGGGGCAAAGCTTCTGGGTGGCGTTCCCCGGCGCCAAGGCCACGCACATCGAGCGGGTGCTGCAGGAGGTGCTGCACGACGGCAAGGCGCAGACGTACCTCGCGCCCGCGGCCGCGGCCGACTTCCCCGGGATGGTGTTCGAGACCCACGTGAGTCGCGGGCCGCACAACCATGTCATCATGGTGTTCCGGCAAGTGCGCGAGCAGCTCGGACCCGAGTCGCGCGCGGCCCACCTGATGAGCGCAGTCGAGACCGAGCGCCGTCTGTACCTGCAGCTGTTCAGCTCGCTGCCCACACCCGCCCTGGTGCTCACCGTGGACGGCCAGATCCTCGACGCGAACCCCGAAGGGGTCAAGCTGCTGGGCGCGCCCGATGCGGTGGCGTTGCGGGGGCGCCCCATGGCCGATTGGGCGCCCGCCGCCCATCGGGCTCCGCTCGCGGCCGCGCTCCGGGACGCGGTCACACAGCGCCAGGAGGTGCGCCTCACCGTGGAGTACGCGGGCGAGCCGCCCCGGGACGTGCGCGCGGTGATCGTGAACGTCGATCCGATGCGCCAGTCGCCCAAGCTCCTGTTCCTGGCGCTCGACGTGTCGCGCGAGTCGCTGCTGCAGCAGCGCCTGCTGCAGGCGGACCGGCTCTCCCAGCTCGGCGCCCTGGTGTCGGGAGTGGCGCACGAGCTGAACAATCCCCTGGCCGCGATCGCGGCGTTCGGGGAGGCCCTCGTGCTCGATCCCAGTCAGAGCGACGTGCAGGAGAGCGCGGAGGTGATCCGCAGCGAAGCGATGCGCGCCGGCCGCATCGTGCAGACGCTGCTCGACTTCGCGCGCCAGCGGCCGCGGGTGCAGACCGCCGTGGACCTGGGGGAGATCGCGGACCGCGTGCTGGCGTTGCAGCGCAGCGGGTTCAAGAAGGCACGGATCCGGGCTAGCGTGTCCGTCCCCAAGGATGTCCCCGCCGTGGCGGGCGACCCGCAGGAGCTGCAGCAGGTGCTCCTGAACGCGGTCGTGAATGCGCGCCAGGCGATCGAGACCGGCGGTCGCCCGGGTCAGATCGTCATCACCGCCCAGGCCACGGGCAACCACGTCGTCGTGACCGTAGAAGACACCGGGCCCGGCGTGCCACCCGAAATCCTCGATCGGGTGTTCGAGCCCTTCTTCACGACCAAGGCCGAACAGGGCACGGGCCTCGGTCTGGCGATCAGCTTCGGGCTGGTGCGCGGGATGGGCGGGCGGATGTGGATGCAGAACGTGGAAGGCGGCGGGGCCCGGCTCTCGTTCGAGCTGCCCGTGGACGCGGGCGACGCGCGCGCGGGGTCTGCGGCCGACTCGACGGCGGACAGCCGGCGTCTCAAGGTGCTGGTGATCGAAGACGAGGACAGTGTCCGCCGCGCCATGGCGCTGCTCGCCAAGCGGCTGGGGCACGAGGTGACCACCGTGGGCCGGTACGCCGACGCGACGGAGCGCCTGGCCGCCCCTAACGTCCGCTACGACGCGCTACTCGTCGACGTGCATCTGGACGATGAGCACACCGGCTTCGATCTGTTCGAGCGGCTGCGGGAGGAAGGGCGGGGTCGGGAGCGGCGTATCGTGTTCACCACCGGCGACTCGATCTCGCTGCAGACGCGCGACGCGCTGCAGCTGGCCGATCGGCCCGTGCTGCGCAAGCCGTTCAGCCTCGACGAGCTGCGCGAGATCCTCGAACGTGTGGCGGGGACGTGAGGCGGGCCGGTGCCCGCTACGCCGCGACGACGACGGCGCGCGCGCGCTTACGCCGCGGCGCGTCGCGGCGCGCGCGGTAGAATCCGATGGTTTGGCGGAGCCCGTCCTCGAAGTCGACGACAGGCTCGTAGCCCATCAGGCGCCGGGCCTTGGCGAGCTCCGCGACCGAATCACGGACCTCCCCCGCCCGTCCCTGCGCGTGCAGCGGCGCGAGGGGAACGCCCGCCAGGGTGCGGATGTGGTCCCACAGCTGGTTCACGCTCACGCCCTTGCCGCATCCGATGTTGAACACCTGCCCTGCCACGTCGGCGGCCGGCGCGCGCGCCGCGAGCAGGTTGGCGTGCACGACGTTCGCGATGTAGACGAAATCGCGCGTCTGCTTGCCGTCGCCGAAGATCGTGGGGCGCTCACCCGCCAGGGCGGTGGTGATGAAGCGCGGCACGACCGCGGCGTACTGCGAGTTCGGGTCCTGGCGCGGCCCGAAGATGTTGAAGTAGCGCAGCGCCACCGTCTCCAACCCGTAGGTCGCGTGGAACGCGACGCAGTACTCCTCGCCCGCGAGCTTGGAAGCCGCGTACGGCGACAGCGGCCGGGTCACGTGCTCCTCCGAGTTCGGCAGTGTGTCGGGGTTTCCGTACGCCGAGGTGGAGCCGGCGTACACCACCCGGCGCACGCCCCTATCCCGGGCCGCGAGCAACACGTTCAACGTGCCGGTCGCGTTCACCTGGTGTGTCACGACCGGCTCGTCCACCGATCGCTGGACCGACGTGACTGCGGCGTGATGCAGCACGCAATCGACGCGCTCGACGGCGCGGCGGCAGGTGTTCAGGTCGGTGACGCTGCCGCGGATGAAGCGTATCTGACGTCGCACCGCCGCGAGGTTCGCCCGGCGACCGGACGAGAGGTCGTCCAGCACCGTGACGTCGTCTCCCGCAGCGACGAGGTGCTCCACTAGGTGCGAACCGATAAAGCCCGCACCCCCAGTGATCAGATAGCGCACGTAGTTTCCTTGGGAATCGGCCTGGTTCTTGCCCCTTGCAGGAATCCGGCCAGCGCGTCCGGACAGCTATCCCGCCACCCTGTCCTTGTGCGGGGCGCCGCCTAGGCTGTGGCGTTCGGGCCACAGGTGTCTCGCGGCTGTGGAGGTCCATGGAGTTCACGATCACGCAGGTCAACCCGCTCGATCACGCTGAGGAGATCAAGCGGCTGTTCGTGACGCATGGCCGCGCCGAATTCCCCGAGTTCTTCGACCGAGCCTACGAGCCAGCGGTGCGCGCCGGAGGCGTGAGCTGGCTGGCGCGCGACGCTGCGGGGCAGGTCGTGATGCACGTCGCCTGCTTCCCGCGACGGTTTCGCTTTGGGACGCGCGATGTGACGGGCGCGTTGCTCATGAACGCCATGGCCGCGGAGTCCTATCGATCGTTCTTCCCCGCCCGCACGCTGATGCGGCGCGCGCGGGACGACATCAAGGCCCGGGGCGACATCGATTTTCTCTACACCGATCCCAACGACCAGGCGGGCGCCGTGCTCGAGGCGTCCGGGTTCCGGCGGATCGGGACAGTCGAGCGCCTCGTGCTCCCGGTCGGCGACCACCGCTGGCTGGTGGACGGAGTGATCCGGCTGCTGCACGCCCGCGCCCGGCTGGCGCGCGGTGTCGGCCCGCGCCCCGACGCGACGCCGTGGCGTGCCGGCGAAGACTCGGCGGCGGCGTTCGCGGCGCCGTGGGGCGACTCGCCGCGGCTGCGGCCGCATTACGGGAACGGGTTGTACGCGGCGCGGCTGGAGGGGTACCCCGGTCCCCGCGACACGTGGTTCACGTTCTCGCACAACGGCGCTGGCAGTGCGCAGGCGGCAGGACTGCTGGTGCGGGGCCCCGATGCAGCGAGAATCGCGACACTGCACGCGATTCGTCGCGCGCCCGAGCTGCCACTTGGTTACGTGATCCCCGGGCTGATCCGCGCCTTGCGCGCGGCCGGCTGCGCGCGATTGTACATCGTCACGATAGCGCAATCGGCGTTCGCCGCCGAGTTGCGGCGCGCCGGTTTCGTGGCGCGGCGGGATTCGTCGCCGCTCCTCGCGGCCGCGCTGACGGCGACTGGTGACGCCGTGTTGGGCGCGGTGCGACAGTGGGAGATCACCGACCTGGATTGCGACCGGTAGCGACGCCACGCCGCGCGGCCGCCATGCCTGCGGGCGTGCGGCCACGCTGTCGCGTGCCTGCGACAGGCGCAGCCTGATGGGAGTGAGCACGACCGTTACCTGTGGGGAGCGACGCTGTTCCGGCACACCGGTTGCCTTAGGCGGGTGTACAACGAGCAACACTGCGTAGTCCACCCAACCGACGGGGGGTAAACGTGCGGACCAAGCCGGGATCTTTCCATTGATGCATCTTTCCTCTTCTAGAACGACGGCGTCTGCGCGCCGGGGGGGTCCTCCTGTCCCGATGCAACGGGGATTCGTGTCCGGGCTGCTGAGCCGCATCAGCCACGTGCCCGATCGGCTGCTGCATAACGGCCGGCGGCGTGCGGCCCTGGCGACGCTGGCAACGGCGGGGCGGGCCCCTGCCTCGGTGCTGGTGATCTGCAACGGCAACATTTTCCGGAGCCCGTTTGCAGCCGCGGTGCTGCGTCGCGCGCTCGAGCTGCGCGGCCTGGGACGGGTGCGTGTCGACTCGGCGGGCTTCGCCGGGCCGGGCCGGCCGACGCCGCTTGACGCAGTCGCGGCCGCGGCGCGGCGTGGCGTCGATCTCACGAGCCACAGCTCGCAGCTGGTCATGGCCGATGTGGTGCGCGCCGCCGATCTGATCGTCGTGATGGATGCGATGCAGCGCCGCATGATCTGCGAGCGGTTCGGCCGCAGCCCGCGGGGCGTGCTGCAGCTCGGGGACTTCGATCCGCTGCCCGTCGCGTCTCGGGGCATCGAGGATCCGGTGGAGCAGGGGCCCGAGGTGTGCGTCCGGGTGTACGCGCGCATCGAGCGCTGCGTGGAAGAGCTGGCTCAGGCGCTGGGTGGACTGGCGAGCCGGACCGCCGCGAGCAGTGGTCGGTAAGAAGAGACCCTGGTAGTCTTGCTGGACTGCCTTCTACAACCGTCACTTCCCACAAGCGAAAGCCATCTCGACACAATGAACTGAGTGAGCGGGATCTCGGAGCCGAGGCCCATGGTCTTGCGACCGCTGTGGCGCATGGTTCCGCAGAGCGTGAAGCGCACGCTACGCGATGCCGGACCGCGCGTATTCGCTGCTGATTCTCGGGGCCTGTAATCAGGACGCTGGCTACAAGGACTCGCTAG
>WNGD01011311.1_pt1 | contig 13608 bp, 21 predicted proteins | sample 5400671 | NCBI WGS metagenome assembly WNGD01 (sample SAMN13153369, study PRJNA577476) | soil metagenome | isolation source: 40 cm soil or saprolite under grassland replicate 2 | place: USA:California | collected 2016-06-15
GACAAGGTGTTGAAGGTCCGCGGGATGGACATCACGATCGTCACCACAGCGCGGACCGACGGCGAAGGACGAGCGTTGCTCGCGGCGTTCGGGTTCCCGTTCGCCGGTGAACCCGCGGAACGCGCGAGCTGAGGAAGCGGAGAAGGTAGAGAAGGATGGCGAAGAAGGCGCAGATCAACAAGCAGCGGAAGCAGCCGAAGTTCCGGGTGCGGGCGTATACGCGCTGCCAGCGATGCGGCCGCGCTCGGGCGGTCTACAAGCGGTACCTCCTGTGCCGCATCTGCTTCCGCGAACTGGCGCATCTAGGTGAGCTCCCGGGGGTGACGAAGGCCTCATGGTGACCACGATGACCCTGACGACCACGCCGAAGAAGACGAAGTTCTCCTCGAACGTCTCGGATCCGGTCGCGGATCTGTTGACGAGGATCCGCAACGGAAACACGGCATACAAGGACGAGCTGGTGGCCCCCACGTCGAAGCTCTCGAAGGCCGTTCTCGACATCCTCGCGCACGAGGGGTTCATCGACGGATACGAACGCGATGGCGAGGGAGTGCATCAGCTGTTCCGGATCCGCCTCAAGTACGGTCCGCGCAAGCAGCGCACGATCACCGGGCTCCGACGCGTGTCGAAGCCCGGCCGGCGGATCTACCGCGGACGCGGTGACCTACCACGTGTCATGGGTGGCCTCGGGATCGCGATCATCAGCACGTCGCACGGCGTGATGACCGACCGGGACGCCGCGCGCAGGGGCATCGGCGGCGAAGTGCTCGCGTACGTGTGGTGAGGGACGAGGAACGAGCGAGGCGATGAGCAGGATCGGGAAGCAACCCATCGAGCTGCCGAGCGGCGTCGAGGTCGCGGTCGGCCAGGACAACGTCGTCACCGTGAAGGGCCCGCGCGGGTCGCTGACGCAGGTCATGCATGCCAACATGCGCATCGTCGTCGAGGACGGCACGGCTCGGGTGGAGCGTCCCGACGACGAGCGGTTCAACCGTGGTCTCCACGGCCTCACCCGGTCGCTGCTCGCCAACATGGTCGTTGGCGTGACGGACGGGTTCGAGAAGCGGCTCGCGATCGTCGGCGTCGGCTACCGGGCGGCGATGAAGGGCAAGGATCTCGAGGTCCAGGTCGGGTATTCCCACCCGGTGCTCGTGCAGCAACCCGACGGGATCGAGTTCGAGGTGCCCACCCCGATCCAGATCGTGGTTCGCGGCAACGACAAGGCCCAGGTCGGCGAGACGGCGGCCAACATCCGGAAGATCCGCAAGCCCGAGCCCTACAAGGGCAAGGGGATCCGGTACGAGAACGAGTACGTGCGGAAGAAGGCAGGGAAAGCTGCGAAGGGGAGTGCGGCCTGATGGACGCGAAGACCAAACGGACCGCGCGTCTGCGCCGACACGCCCGCGTTCGCAAGACGATCGGGGGAAGCGCCGTGCGCCCGCGTCTGGCCGTGTATCGCTCCAACCGCCACATCTACGCGCAGTTGATCGATGACGTCCGGGCAGCGACCCTCGTCGCCGCCTCCGACGCGGAGGTCAACGGCGCCTCACCGACCGTGCGTGCGAAGGCGGTCGGGGAACTGATCGCGGACCGCGCCAAGGGAGCCGGCATCGCGTCGGCGGTGTTCGATCGCGGCGGGCGTCTGTATCACGGCCGCGTCGCGGCCGTCGCCGAAGGCGCGCGTGAGGGAGGACTGCAGATCTGATGCGACGCTACGACGCCAGGAACGAAGACAAGAGCCCGTACGAGGAACGGGTCATCTCGATCAACCGGGTTGCGAAGGTCGTTCGGGGTGGCCGGAGGTTCTCCTTCGCGGCCCTCGTCGTCGTCGGCGACGGCGCGGGCCGCGTCGGCGTCGGCTACGGCAAGGCGAAGGAGGTGCCATCCGCGATCGCCAAAGGGGTCGAGGAGGCCCGCCGGAAGATGTTCGAGGTGCCGATGATGGGCACCACGATCCCGCACGAGATCATCGGCGAAGCGGGGGCGGGGGTGGTCCTGCTGAAGCCGGCAGCCCCGGGAACCGGCGTGATCGCCGGTGGCCCCGTCCGGGCGTTGGTCGAGTGCGCGGGGATCAAGGACATCCTGTCGAAGTCCCTTGGCTCCTCGAACCAGATCAACATCCTCAAGGCCGCGGTCGCCGGTCTCCAGGGGCTCCGCAAACCGGATGACGTCGCCCGGAGCCGCGGGCGCGCGGTCCACCAGGTCGCTCCCAAGCCCATGGTGGATGCAATCGCGGCGGCGGAAGAGCGGACCAACGCGGCACGCGCCGCGGCGCTGCAGGAGCAGTACGGGGTGACCGAGGCGTCGCCCGGAGGCGCGCGGTGAGCCAGATCAAGGTCACGCAGGTCCGCAGCGTCATCGGTCGTCCGGAGGACCAGAAGGATACGGTCCGGAGGCTCGGTCTCCGACGCATGCACGACACCGTGATCAAGGAAGACCGCCCGGACATCCGCGGCATGATCGCCAAGGTTCGGCATCTGGTCGCGGTCGAAGACGTGAGCGGTGGCGCGAAGCGCCGCTCGAGCGGGGAGGCAGACGGATGAAGCTGCATCATCTCCGCCCAGCGGAGGGCTCATCGACGGACCGCACCAGGGTAGGTCGTGGCCGAGCAGGAGCTCGAGGCAAGACGGCGGGACGCGGGACGAAAGGGACGGGGGCGCGGAAGAACGTCCCGACGTACTTCGAGGGCGGGCAGATGCCGTACCAGCGTCGCGTCCCGAAGCTGAAGGGATTCTCCAATCCGAATCGGAAGGAGTACGCGCCCGTCAACATCGAGGTTCTGGTCACGTACTTCGACGCGGAGGTGACGCCCGAGGCCCTGTACGCCCACGGGCTCGCGCACAAGGGCCGGCCGGTCAAGGTGCTCGGCAGGGGGCAGATCGACAAGCCGCTCACCGTCAAGGCGCACGCGTTCTCCGCTGCGGCGAAGGCCAAGATCGAGGCGGCCGGCGGTCGGGTCGAGACCCTCGGTGGATGACGACCGGGTGATCCGGGGTACCCTTATCCCGCCGTGCTGAAGGCGTTCCTCAACTCGTTCAGGATTCCGGACCTCCGGAACAAGATCCTGTTCACGCTGTTCATCATCACGTTGTACCGCTTCGGGTCCCACATCCCGGTCCCGGTCGTCGACACCAGCGTGCTGCAGAACCAGGCGAGCTCTGGTGGGTTCCTGGACTTCATCAACCTCTTCTCGGGCGGCGGGCTCAACCGGTTCTCCGTCTTCTCGCTCGGGATCATGCCGTACATCACGAGCTCGATCATCATGCAGCTGCTCACGGTCGTGATCCCCAAGCTGCAGCAGTGGCAAGACCAGGGCGAGGCGGGCGTCAAGCGGATCAACCAGGCCACCCGCTACGTGACCGTCGTGCTGGCGTTGCTGCAATCCACTGGCCTGGTGTTCCTGTTCCACTCCGGACAGAACAACATCCCGGATCTCTTCCCGGCGGGAACGTTCAAGCCTCCCAACGTGCTGCTGATCGTGCTGACCATGACCGCAGGGACGGCCCTGATCATGTGGCTGGGCGAGCTGATCACGCAGCGCGGTGTCGGGAACGGCATGTCGATCCTCATCTTCACGAGCGTCATCAGTCGCTTGCCGTTCGAAGGCAGCGCGATCCTTCGGGCGGGTGGCTGGGGCAAGTTCATCGTCGTCCTGCTGATCGGTTTCGGGATCATCGTCGCGGTCGTCTACATGGACCAGGGGCAACGCAAGGTTCCCGTCCAATACGCCAAGCGCGTCGTGGGTCGCAAGCAGACGATGGGTGGGAGCACCTACCTGCCGCTCAAGGTGAACCAGGCCGGCGTGATCCCGATCATCTTCGCGACCTCGGTGCTCTACTTCCCGGTGCTGATCGCGAGCGTCTACCACGGACAGTGGTTCTCGGACTTCGTGAACAAGTACGTCCAGAACCAACGGAGCATCCTGTACATGTTCATCCTCGCGTCGTTGATCGTCTTCTTCAGCTACTTCTACACGGCGATCCAGTTCGACCCCGTCCGGACGGCCGACAACCTACGTCAGCAGGGCGGCTTCATCCCCGGGATCCGGCCCGGGCGGCCGACCGCCGACTACCTCAACGACATCCTCGTGCGCATCACGCTCCCCGGTTCGCTCTTCCTCGCGGCGATCGCCCTGATCCCGACGATCGTGCTCGCGATGTGGAACTTCCAACAGTTCCCCTTCGGGGGCACGTCGATCCTGATCGCTGTGGGCGTGGCGCTCGAGACGATGAAACAGATCGAGTCGCAGCTGATGATGCGGCACTACGAGGGTTTCCTGCGGTAGCGGGGAGCGCCCGATGCGCTTCGTGTTCCTCGGACTCCCCGGCGCCGGCAAGGGGACCCAGGCTCGGGTCCTGTCGGAGCACTTGGACATCCCCCAGATCTCGACCGGCGACATCCTGCGCGAACACGTGCAAGAGGGGACGCGCCTCGGGATCGAGGCGAGGACCTACATGGACCGTGGCGAATACGTCCCGGACGAGCTCGTCGTGAGGATGGTGGAGGAGCGTCTCGGGGAGCCCGACGCCTCCAAGGGTTTCATCCTGGATGGGTTCCCGCGCACCGTCCGCCAAGCTCAGGCGCTGGAGGTCGCGCTGGCCGAGCTCGGGACGCCGTTGACCGCCGTCGTGAAGTTCACGATCTCGGACGCGACGGCGATCCGACGCATCATCGGTCGCTATACCTGCCCTGTCTGCAAGCGCACGTACCATCAGGAGTGGAGGCCGCCGGCCAACGATCTGGTGTGCGACATCGACGGGACAACCTTGGAGAAGCGGAACGACGAAGACGAACTGACGGTCAAACGGCGTCTCGCGATCTACCGTGAGCAGACCGAGCCGCTCGATCGCTACTACGGGGAGCGCGGGCTGCTCCGAGAGGTCGACGCAGAGGCTCCGCTGGACACGGTCACCGAGCGGATGCTGGTCGCGCTCGGAGACGCGGTCTGAGGTGAGGAACCGATGATCATCCGGAAGTCACCCGACGAGCTCGACAAGATGCGCACCGCCGGTCGCATCGTGGCGGGCACGATCGGCCGCGTGCTCGATGCCGTCGCCCCCGGCCGGACCACGCTCGACCTGGACCGGGTCGCCGAGCAGTACATCGCCGAGCAGGGCGCGACCCCCTCCTTCAAGGGGTATCGGGGAGCCTCCAACACACCGTTCCCGGCCACCATCTGCGCCTCGGTGAACGAGGAGATCGTGCACGGGATCCCGTCCTCCGACCGGCGACTCGAGGAGGGCGATCTCCTCTCACTCGATTTCGGCGCGATCTGGCAGGGGTTCCATTCGGATTCCGCCGTGACGGTGTTCGTCGGGGGGATCGCGCCCAGCGCAGAAGCCGAACGGCTCGTGAAGACCACCGAGGGCGCCCTCGACGCGGCGATCTCCGTGATCGCGCCCGGTGGGAGGCTCTCCGACATCGGCAACGCGATCGAAACCGTGGCTCGCCTCGAGGGGATGGGGATCGTGCGTGAGTACGGCGGCCACGGCATCGGTCGAGCCTTGCACGAGGACCCGTTCATCCAGAACTGGGGTAAGCCCGGACGGGGCCCCGAGCTTCGACCCGGTCTGGTCGTCGCCGTCGAGCCCATGTTGAACTTCGGCGGAGACGAGACCGCGGTCATGCCGGACGGATGGACCGTGGTGACCGCCGACGGCTCGCTGTCGGCCCATTTCGAGCACACCGTCGCGGTCACCCCAGATGGGCACGAGGTCCTGACCGCCCGAGACTAGATCGCGCGTGGACGCACGGCCTGACCTGGCCGTATACTTCCTTCCTGCCCCTTCCGAGGCAGGTTCGGCGCGCCCTCGGGACGGGTCCCGACACAGAGGATCAGCTGGAGCGTGGCCAAAGACGATGTCATCGAGGTCGAGGGGACCGTCGTGGAGCCCCTTCCCAATGCCATGTTTCGGGTGGAGCTGGAGAACGGGCACAAGGTGCTCGCCCATATCTCCGGGAAGATGCGGATGCACTACATCCGGATCCTTCCCGGCGACCGGGTGCGCGTAGAGTTATCGCCGTACGACCTGACCCGGGGCCGTGTGGTGTATCGGTACAGATGAGAGGCACATCATGAAGGTCAGACCATCGGTGAAGAAGATCTGCGATCGCTGCCGTGTGGTCCGCCGGCGCGGGCGGATCCTCGTGATCTGTTCCAACCCACGGCACAAGCAGCGGCAAGGGTAAGAGGGGAGCTTCGGACATGGCTCGGATCGCCGGCGTGGACCTCCCCAGGGACAAGCGGCTCGATATCGGGCTCCGGTACATCTACGGCATCGGGCCCACCAGCGCGTATCAGATCGTGAGCGGAACCGCGATCGAGGGCGGGACCAAGGTCCGCGACCTGTCCGAGGAAGAAGTGCTCAAGATCCGCGAGTTCATCGACCGGAACTTCAAGGTCGAAGGTGACCTTCGGCGCGAGGTTGCGCAGGATATCAAGCGGAAGATCGAGATCGGCTGCTACCAGGGCATCCGCCATCGCCGGTCGCTCCCGGTCCGTGGACAGCGCACCCACACGAACGCGCGGACCCGCAAGGGACCCAAGAAGGCGATCGCTGGCAAGAAGAAGGTCGCGAAGAAGAAGTAGCGGAAAGGAAGCTTGCACCCGTATGGCGAAGCCCAAGGCGAAGAAGACCAAGCGTCGCGAGAAGAAGAACGTCCTGCACGGGCAGGCGCATATCAAGTCGACCTTCAACAACACCATCGTCACGATCACCGACCAGCAGGGGAACACCCTCAGCTGGGCGAGCGCCGGCAACGTGGGCTTCAAGGGATCCCGGAAATCCACACCGTTCGCCGCGCAGCTTGCCGCCGAGAAGGCCGCGAGGGCCGCACAGGAGCACGGTCTCCAGCGGGTCGACGTGTTCGTGAAAGGCCCGGGTTCGGGCCGAGAGACCGCGATCCGCTCGCTCGCAGCCGCGGGCCTCGAGATCGCCGGGATCCAAGACGTGACGCCGGTGCCGCACAACGGATGCCGGCCGCGCAAGCGCCGCCGCGTCTAGCGGCGGTACCCGGCCGCGAACTGCTGTCGGGAGTTCCGAGAGGTGGGGATGAATGGATGATCCCCCACCGAGGAGGGATGCACCTGTGTTCATCGTCGCGAGACCTCAGATCGCTGAGGACGTGATCTCGCCGACCCGCTCGAAGTTCACGATCGAACCGCTCGAGCCCGGTTTCGGCTATACGGTCGGCAACTCGCTGCGCCGTACGCTCCTGTCGTCCATCCCCGGCGCCGCCATCTCGTCGGTACGCATCGACGGCGTGCTGCACGAGTTCGCCACCGTGGCGAGGGTGACCGAGGACGTCACCGACATCATCTTGAACCTGAAGGAGCTCGTGGTCCGCTCCGATCTGGACGAGCCCACGCCGATCTACCTCAAGGCCAAGGGGCCCGCGGAGGTCACGGCCGGCGATGTCGCTCCGCCGGCGGGGATCGAGATCCTGAATCCGGACCTGCACATCGCCACCATCGGCAAGGGCGGCTCGCTCGAGATGGAGATGACGGTCGAGCGCGGGGTCGGGTATCGGATCGCGGACAAGAACAAGAAGGCGCGGGATCCGATCGGCGTGATCCCCGTGGACTCGATCTTCTCGCCCGTCCGCAAGGTCAGCTACACGGTGGGGAACACCCGCGTCGAGCAGATGACCGACCGCGACAAGCTGATCTTGGATGTCGAGACCGACGGCTCGGTCACCCCGCGCGAGGCACTGGCATCGGCCGGCGGAACGCTGCTGGAGCTGGTGCAGCTGTTCAGCGACCTCGCCGAGGCTCCCAGCGTCTCGGTCGGTCCAGCCGAGGACGAGGAGCTCCCGAGCGACTATCAGATCACGATCGAGGAGCTCAACCTCTCGGTCCGGTCGTACAACTGCCTGAAGCGCGAGGGGATCAACACGGTCGGCGATCTGCTCCAGAAGTCAGAGTCCGAGCTGATGGACATCCGCAACTTCGGCCAGAAGTCGATCGACGAGGTCAAGCTCAAGCTCGAGGAGCTCGGGTTGGGCCTCCGGGAGGAGTGAGGCTGCGTGCCGACCCCGAAGAAGGGTCCTCGGCTGGGCTGAAACAGCTCTTCGTCCACGAGGGCATCACGACCACGGAAGCCAAGGCCAGACAGCTTCGGCCGTACGCGGAACGTCTGATCACCAAGGCCAAGAAGGGCGACCTCACGTCGCGTCGCGCGGTGCTGAAGGAGATCCCCGACCGCGACATCGTGGCCACCCTGTTCCATGACATCGCCCCTCGGTTCACGGAACGCGAGGGCGGTTACACACGGATCCTGAAACTCGGCCCTCGAAAAGGCGACGGAGCGCCCATGGCCAGGATCGAATTGGTCGAGCGCTCGGCGTAGCAGGTTGCGGTCGGCATATCCCGTCGCATGACCCGGGTCGTGCGCTTGCTGCTCGCGTACGACGGAACAGGGTTCCGCGGCTGGGCGGCGCAACGTGACCCCTCGATCCGGACCGTCGAAGGGGTGCTCTCGGTGGTGCTCGAGCGCCTCGCGAAGGAGCGTGTCAAGCTGTCCGTCGCCGGTCGCACGGACGCGGGCGTGCACGCTCGGGGTCAGGTGGCGTCGTTCGCGACGGCGTCGACCCTGGAACCGGAGCGGGTCCGCGAGGCCGTCAACGCGATGCTCGGGCCAGAGCTCGTGGTCCGGCGAGCCTCGTACGCACCCCACGGCTTCGATGCGCGGTTCTCCGCGACCGCGCGTGAGTATCGGTACGTCGTCGCGACCGCCGACGTCGCCGATCCGTTCGTCGCTCGGTTCGTTTGGCATCGTCCCGGCCGGTTGGTCGTGCCCCGGATGCGACGGGCGGGCGCGGCGCTCCTCGGCGAACACGACTTCGCTTCATTCTGTCGGAGCCCGGGGGGTGGACGATCGACGGTTCGCGATCTCCACCGCGTCGCCGTGCGACGCGATCGAGATCTGGTCGTGATCACGTTCCGTGCGAACGCGTTCCTGCATCAGATGGTGCGCGCGCTCGTGGGAACGCTGGTGATGGTCGGCACGGGCCGCCTCGAACCGGATGCGATCGATCGGATCCTGGCGGCGCACGACCGTGGGGCGGCGCCGCAGATCGCGCCGCCCCACGGTCTGACGCTCGAGCGCGTGATCTACGGACGCCCCCGGTCTTCGTGAAGCGACCGGAGGCCGATGCCTCCGGTCGCCTCAGAGCCGCTCAGCAGCAGCCCGGCGGGCAGCAGTCCGGCGGACAGGACGGATCGTCGAACCTCACGGCTCACCCCCTTCCATCGATGACGGTCGATACGTTGACGGATACATCGACAGCTGTCAATATGTGGTCGATGCGGCTCATCCAGGAGATCGATCAGACGTGCTGTCCCCCGCTTGTCGGCTCGGCGCTTTCCGAAGCCGAAGCAGATCGGCTGGCGCAAGCGCTTCGCGTCATCGCGGATCCGGCCAGGTTGCGTCTCGTCAGCCTGGTCGCGGCCAGCGAGGGTGGCGAGTCGTGTGTGTGTGACCTGACCGATCGGCTCGATCTTGGCCAACCCACCGTGTCCCATCACCTGAGGGTCCTCACGGAGGCGGGCATCCTCCATCGTGAGAAGCGAGGGCGATGGGCCTATTACCGGGTCGAGCCCGAGCCGTTGGAGCTGTTGCGCGGCGCACTCGACCCCCGCATGAGCAGGGTCAGGGCGTCAACCGAGATGGAGGCGCCGTGATGGATGAGCTCCGGGAAGAGGTTCGCGTGCGCTACGCGTCGGCAGCGACGGCCGTCGTGGAGGGACGGGGCGCGGCGTCGGATGCCGATGCGTCGGGCTGCTGCGACCCGGAGGAGGGGCTTGGCCGGCAGCTCTACGACCTGCTGCAACGGGACGACCTCCCCGAGGAGGCCGTCCTGGCATCCCTCGGGTGCGGCGACCCGACGATGGTCGCCGAGCTCCGCGAAGGTGACACCGTCCTGGACCTCGGCAGTGGCGGCGGGATCGACGTCCTCCTGTCGGCGAAGCGCGTTGGGCCGACGGGGGTCGCGTACGGCCTCGACATGACCGACGAGATGCTCGATCTCGCTCGGGTGAACGCGTCGAAGGCAGGTGCCGACAACGTCGTCTTCCTGAAGGGACTGATCGAGGAGGTTCCACTCCCTGACGACACGGTCGACGTCGTGATCTCGAACTGCGTGGTCAACCTGTCCACCGACAAGCCGGCCGTGATCCGGGAGATCGCTCGGGTGCTCAAGCAGGGCGGGCGGGTCGGCATCTCCGATGTCGTCGCCGACGACGACTTGACGCTGGCGGACCGGGCGGCGCGGGGCTCGTACGTCGGATGCATCGCGGGTGCGCTCAGCTTCACCGAATATCGGGAGCTCCTGATGGCCGCGGGGCTCACCGACGTCCACGTCGACGCGACCCATCAACTCACGGATGGGATGCACGGCGCGATCGTGCAAGCTCGCAAGCCCCTCGCCGGCCGCTCGGGCCCTCGGGACGCCACCGACCTTTGACGCGGGCGCGTTTCCGCAGGTAGCCTTGGTGACGGGTCGGCCCTCCCGGGCCGACATCTTTCACGATGAAGACCTACTCTCCCAAGCCTGAGCACATCGAGCGAAGCTGGTACGTCGTCGACGCCAGCGGCCAAGTGCTGGGCCGCCTCGCCAGCGAGGTGGCCACCCTGCTTCGGGGCAAGCACAAACCGATCTTCGCCCCGCATATGGACACCGGTGACCACGTCGTGGTCATCAATGCAGACAAGGTCGAACTGAGCGGGAACAAGGCGCAGGACAAGTTCGCGTATCGGCACTCCGGGTACCCGGGCGGGATCAAGGGGGTTCGATACGCGGACCTGCTCGCGACCCGGCCGGTCGCGGCGGTCGAGAAGGCGGTCAGGGGCATGCTTCCGAAGAACCGTCTCGGTCGCCAGCAGATCAAGAAGCTCCACGTCGTGGCGGGCGCGGAGCATCCGCACGCGGCTCAGAAGCCCGTCCAGCTGGCGGTCGGCGAACGGCCCACGTGGCGAGGGCTTCCCGCTGCGAAGCCCCTGACTCGGGAAGCGACCGGGCCGGCGAGCCGGACGGAAGCGACCTCGCCGCCCTCCAGGAAGCCCGCGACGTCGCGGGTCGTCATCGACGGACCGACGAACACCGAGGAGCGCGATGCGAGCTCGGCGGCGACGAAGTCCGCCGCGAGGAAGCCGACCGCGGCGAAGAAGACGACCGCGAAGAAGCCGACCGCGAAGAAGCCGACCGCGAAGAAGACGACGGCGAAGAAGACGACCGCGAAAAAGCCCGCGGCCAAGAAGACGACGGCGAAGAAGCCCGCGGCTAAGAAGACGACCGCGAAGAAGACCGCGGCGAAGAAACCCGCCAAGACCGAGGAGTGATCGATCCGTGGCCCTGACCCCCGCCAAGCTCTGGACCGGCAGACGCAAGGAGTCCGTCGCCCGTGTTCGCCTCATGCCCGGTGAGGGTGCGTTCTCGATCAACGGGAGGACGATCGACGACTACTTCCCGACACGCGTCCACCGTATGGTCGCGGTCGCGCCGCTCCGGCTCGTCGGTCGCGAGAAGGATTACGACGTCGTCGCCTCGATCCGCGGTGGCGGTGTTGCAGGGCAGGCGGGCGCGGTGAAGCTCGGCGTCGCCCGAGCTCTGATCGAGCTGGATCCCGAACTACGAGCACAGCTCAAGGCCGAGGGTTATCTCACACGCGACGCCCGCGAGAAGGAACGTCGGAAGTACGGCTTGAAGAAGGCCCGGAAGGCGCCTCAGTACTCGAAGCGCTGACGTGACGCACCGTCGACGACCGCCTCGTCCCCGCGCTCACTTGGCGCTCGGCGCTACCCCGACCGATGTTCGCCCCTGATATCCGATGGCTCGGAAGGAGCTTCCTCTTCGGCCAAGGCGAAATCTCCCGACTCGACCGCGTCGACGATCACCCGGGCTCGCGTGGCATCTTCGGCCGACACCCAGAGGTAGCACGGGCCCATGCGGTAGGGACCTTCGCCCTCTCCCTTCACGAGCACCGGGATGTCCTCGGACTCGAGTCGCCCCCGCATCAGCTCGGCCGCGAACGTGTCCCCGCTGGCATACACGCGAACCAGATCGTCCATGGGGCCATGCTCCCACGACGGCGAGGTGCTGGGGAGGGCTCGTCCTCAGAGGTCAGGCGTCGCAGCAGGAAGCGCCACGGGTCCGAACATGCTCTTCATGAACTCTGACCCAGGGAACGAGTTGATCGACGTCCCGGTGGTGCTCTTCGTCTGCGTGCACAACGCAGGGCGCTCGCAGATCGCCGCAGGACTCCTCGCGAAATACGCCGGGCGACGGATCGTGGTCCGTTCCGCGGGCAGCACGCCCGCCGACGAGATCAACCCGGCCGTCGTTCAGGTGATGCGCGAGGTCGACGTCGATGTCTCCCACGAGTTCCCCAAGGCGCTCACCACCGAGGCGGTCGAGGCCTCCGACGTCGTCATCACGATGGGGTGCGGCGACGCATGCCCGATCTTCCCCGGGAAGCGCTATCTCGATTGGGATCTCCCCGACCCCTCAGGCCTTCCCGTGGAAGCCGTCCGGCCGATCCGCGACGAGATCGACGTTCGCGTTCGGGCGTTGGCAGCGGAGCTCCTCGGGTAACGTGCCGTCCTGATGGGACGGCTCTTCGGCACCGACGGCGTTCGCGGCGTGGCCGGCACCGACCTCACGCGCGACCTCGCCTACCGGCTCGGTCGCACGGCGGTCACGGTGCTCGGCCGTCACGGCGCGACGCAACCGCCGACGTTCGTTGTCGGTCGCGACACCCGCGAGTCGGGCGAGTGGCTCGAGGACGCGCTCACGGAAGGCATCCTCGACGCGGGCGGTGATGTGCTCCTCGCGGGGATCGAGCCCACCCCCGCGATCGCGTTCATGACGGTCGATCTGGAAGCCTCGAGCGGGGTCGTGATCAGCGCGTCGCACAATCCACCGGCAGACAACGGGATCAAGTTCTTCTCGCGCGATGGCATGAAGCTGCCCGACCACCTGGAGGACGAGATCGAAGCGGATCTGACCCGCGAGGGTTCCCCGGCGACCCCTCGGGGTGGGAGGTCGGGTGTTCCCGAAGGGCCGGAACGGTACCTTCGTCACCTCGAGGCCACGGCCGACGCGCGGCTCGACGGGATGAAGATCGTCGTGGATTGTGCGAACGGAGCAGCGTCGGACGTGGCGCCCGAGGTCCTGCGACGGCTGGGCGCCGACGTCATCGCGATGAACGCCGAGCCCGACGGACGCAACATCAACGTCGGATGTGGAGCGCTGCACCCCGACGTCGTCGCCGCGGAGGTGATCCGGCTGGGGGCCGACGCGGGGGTCACCCATGACGGCGATGCGGACCGAGCCTTGTTCGCCGACGCCGAGGGCGCCGTGATCGATGGCGACCAGGTGCTCACCGCGAGCGCGCTGGCGATGCACGAGCGTGGGTCGCTCAAGGGCGACGTCGTCGTCGGGACGGTGATGTCGAACCTCGGGCTCGTCAACCGGATGCGCGAGGCGGGGATCGAGTTCGTTCAAGCGCCGGTCGGTGACCGATACGTGCTCGAGGAGATGGAACGGCGAGGCGCCATGCTCGGGGGTGAGCAGAGCGGGCACGTCATCTTCCGCGAGCACGCGACGACA
>WNGD01004564.1_pt1 | contig 13606 bp, 9 predicted proteins | sample 5400671 | NCBI WGS metagenome assembly WNGD01 (sample SAMN13153369, study PRJNA577476) | soil metagenome | isolation source: 40 cm soil or saprolite under grassland replicate 2 | place: USA:California | collected 2016-06-15
CAAACCGATAAGACTCGAGCGCGTCGAGAGCGATGAGTCGCATCAGTTGATCGAAGAATTCATGCTCGCCGCCAACGAAGCGGTCGCGCGGGAGCTTCGGCACCGATCCATCGCCACGACTTATCGCGTGCACGAAGATCCCGATCCGGAAAAACTCGCGGAGTATCGCGAATTCATTCTCAGCTTTGGTTACAAAGTAGGCGATCTCTCACACCGCAAAGAAGTGCAGCAGTTCCTCGCTTCGATTCGCGGCAAACCGGAAGAGCAGGCGCTCAAGATTGGTTTACTCAAAAGTTTGAAGCGTGCGCGTTACGCTGCGCAACCGCTCGGACATTACGGCCTGGCCAAAGCCAACTATCTGCATTTCACCAGTCCAATTCGTCGCTATGCCGATCTGATTGTCCATCGCACGCTGGCCGAGCGCAATTTGCCGCGACGATCGAAGATCGACACCGGACAAATCGAATCGCTGGCCGACCACATTTCGGATACCGAACGAAACGCCGCTGAGGCCGAAATCGAATCGGTTCGACTAAAGAAGCTCCAGTTTTTTCAGCAACAACTCGAGCAGCGCAATCCGCAAATCTTCCGCGCCGCGGTCATGGATGTTCGGAATTACGGCCTGGTGGTGGAGCTTCCGGACGCGCTTGTCACCGGGGTAGTGCACGTCTCCACGCTGGCCGATGATTTCTATCGCTTCGACGCGGCCCGACGCCGCCTGGTCGGCCGCCGCACAAATCGGCGATTTTCAGTCGGCGATAAAATTCGTGTGTTCGTGGCGCGAGTCGACACTTTTAAACATCAAATCGACTTCGCCATTGCCGATCAGGCGCCGAGAAAAAGTTCGCGACGTCGTTAATTGGAACTTCGGAAATTGCTCTCAATAAAGCCTTTGCCGCGCCGCCTTTTCCTCAAAAAAACTGCTTCCCTTTTTGACGGTAGCCGGCCTAAACTCCGCGGTTTTTGCAGACATGGATAATCTCATCGAGGCCAGGGACCTGCAGATCGAACGCAAGCATTTCCACGTGGAATTCCGCGAAAATGATCGTGGGAAATTCCTGCGCATCACTGAGGAAGCGCACGGTCGTCGTAACACAATCATCGTCCCGAGCACGGGGGTGGATGAGTTTACCGCCGCGATTGACGAAGTAATCGAACACGCCGCCCGCGCCCCGGCGTAAGAAGATAGGTCGCATCAGCGGGTTTGCCGAGGTCTCCGGGCCGCTGCGTTGACACCTCAACCTGCGGAATTAGTTTGGCAATCTGCCCAATCGGGAAGATTTCATGGCCACAAAACGGAAATCGGCAAGTCGACCTTCACGGCGGACTGTTAAAACGGCGCGAAGATCGACATCCGGGAAGCGAACCGCGTCCAAGAAATCAAAGACGCCGCGTTACGTTTATTACTTTGGCGACGGCCATGCCGACGGGACTGGCAAGATGAAGCTGTTGCTCGGCGGCAAAGGCGCAAACCTCGCTGAGATGACGCGCATCGGTTTGCCGGTGCCGCCGGGCTTCACCATCACAACCGAAGTCTGCAGTTACTTTTACGCGCACAACCGCAGTTATCCGCCGCAACTCAAAGCCGAAGTGGAAGCGGCTCTGGCCAAAGTCGAAAAATCAGTCGGCAAAAGACTCGGCGACAAAGACCGGCCGCTTCTGGTTTCCGTTCGCTCGGGCGCGCGCGATTCCATGCCTGGAATGATGGACACGATCCTCAATCTCGGAATGAACAACGAAGTGGTCGAGATCGTCGCGAAGAAAACCGGCAATGCGCGTTTCGCATGGGATTCATATCGAAGATTTTTGCAAATGTACGGCGACGTCGTCATGGGCGTGCAGAAGCGCCCGGGCGAAGATCACGAGCCGTTCGAAAGCGTGATCGAACATTTGAAAGACCAGCGTTACGGCAAACACGATTTCCCGGATGTCCGCCTGAACGTGGCCGACCTGAAAGCGCTGGTAGAGCGTTTCAAAATGTTGATCAAGGAGCGCACGGGAAAATCATTTCCCCAAGATCCAAAGGAGCAGATGTGGGGCTCGATCAGCGCGGTGTTCGGTTCCTGGATGAACGACCGCGCAATTGTTTATCGGCGCAAGTATGGAATCCCGCACGATTGGGGAACCGCCGTCAACGTGCAGACGATGGTGTTCGGCAACATGGGCGAGACGAGCGCGACCGGCGTTGCGTTCACGCGCGATCCGGCCAGCGGCGAAAAAGTTTTCTACGGCGAATATCTCATTAACGCCCAAGGCGAAGACGTCGTCGCCGGCGTGCGCACCCCGCATCCGATCGCGCATTTGGCCACGGAAATGCCGGCCGCGCACACGGCGCTCATGAAAGTCCGCGAACTTCTCGAGCAGCATTTCAAGGACATGCAGGACCTCGAGTTCACTGTCGAAGAAAACCGGCTCTACATTTTGCAAACGCGCAATGGCAAACGTACCGGCCACGCCGCCGTTCGCATCGCCGTCGACATGGTCGGCGAAAAATTAATTTCCAAGAAAGATGCAGTCCGTCGTATTCCGGCCGATTCGCTCGCTCATCTGCTCGCGCCGATCTTTGATCGACGATCAGTGAGTCAGGCCAAGAAAATCGGCAGCGGACTCGCGGCTGGACCGGGCGCGGCCTCGGGGCATGTGGTTTTCAGCGCGGAAGAAGCGGTCGCGCGTTCGTCAAAAGGCCAGAAGGTCGTGCTCGCGCGCATCGAAACTTCGCCAGAAGACTTGCGCGGAATGATCGCGGCCGAGGGAATTCTCACCTCGCGCGGCGGCGTCTCTTCCCATGCCGCCTTGGTCGCACGGCAAATGGGTAAAGTTTGCGTCTGCGGCGCAAGCGGGATCCAGATCGATTACCAAAAGCGCACGCTCAGCGCCAACGGAACGACTCTCGCACAGGGCGATTACATTTCGATCGACGGGACCGCCGGCGAAGTTTTTGCGGGTGAAGTTACGACCGCGCCATCGGAAATTATTCAGGTGCTGGTGGACCGTTCTCTCGACGCGAAAAAGAGCCTGACCTATCGCGAGTACGCAAAGTTGATGAATTGGGCAGACGAGTTCCGGACCCTCGGGATTCGAACGAACGCCGACACACCCGAACAAGTAGCCAACGCGGTGGCGTTCGGCGCGGAAGGAATCGGCCTTTGCCGCACCGAACACATGTTTTTCGAAGGCAACCGCATCGATGCGATGCGCGAGATGATTTTGGCCGGTAGCAAGAAAGAACGCGAAACCGCGCTGAAAAAATTGCTGCCCTACCAGCGCGAAGATTTCGTCGGGATTTTCAAGGCGTTGAAAGGGTTGCCAGCCACGATCCGGTTTCTCGATCCGCCATTGCACGAATTTTTGCCGAGCGATCACGCCCAGCAAAGCGAGCTCGCCAATAAACTCGGTGTGCCGGTTGAACAAATTTCACGGCGCGTGCACGAGCTGCACGAATTCAATCCGATGCTCGGGCATCGCGGCTGCCGGCTCGGCATTAGTTTTCCGGAAATTTCCGAGATGCAGGCGCGCGCCATTTTTGAGGCCGCGGCCGAAGTGCAGGCGAGCGGAATCAAGGTGCGCCCGGAAATTATGATTCCCTTGGTCGGGTTCCCGCGAGAGCTCAAGTTGCAGATCGACATCGTCCGGCGTGTGGCCGACGAAGTCGCCAAGAAAAAGAAAACGAAGTTCGATTACCTCGTCGGCACGATGATCGAAATTCCGCGGGCGGCATTGCTCGCTGATGAAATTGCGCGCGACGCTCAATTCTTCAGCTTCGGCACCAACGATCTGACTCAAACAACGCTCGGAATGAGCCGCGATGATTCCGGCAGTTTTCTGCCTGCTTATGCCGAGCTCGATATCGTCGATACCAATCCGTTCGCGTCAATCGACCAGCGCGGCGTCGGACGTTTGATGGAAATGACGCGGGATCTCGGACGCAAAACGCGACCGAAGATCAAGCTCGGCATTTGCGGCGAGCACGGCGGCGAACCATCGAGTGTGAAGTTCTGCCATGGCCTTGGCTTGGATTACGTTAGTTGCAGTCCATTTCGGATTCCGATCGCTCGCCTTGCCGCCGCCCAAGCCGCCATCGCCGGGTAGATGTCGATCTTTGGATCTACTTCGCCGCAGATTGGGCTGACTGAAAAGCGAGCCAGGCGTTCCAGCCGCGTTCCCAGTTTTGTTTTTCGGCCCAGCATTGCGCTTCGAGATAGCGGAAATAGGCGGGTGAATTTGCGCGTTTGCTGAAATGACGCGCCGTATTTAGCGCGTCGTCGACCCGGCCGCTTTGCATTTGCGCGCGATAAAGTTCGTAACCGATCGCGTAATTGTCGGGTGCGGCGCGGAATCGACTTTCGAGTTGCTGGAGAGACGAACCGGAAGCGATGCGCGGCAGAGCGACGGGCTCGCCATAACGCTGCGTCAGTTCGTAGGCGGCGCGAAAATCATTTTTGCTTGCGTTGTATTTGGCCACGCCAAACCAGGCATATGGCAACCACTCCGGATGCTGTGTAGTTGCCCGCGAAAGTTCTGCGGCGTCGCCGCGATCCGACCAAAAAGTAAAGAGCGCGAGTTTTTCCGTCTCGGTGAACGACTTCAGGTCGGGGTCGTTCTCCAAAACTTTGGCCAAGGCGCGCTTGAACTCGGCGCCGGAAATTCGCGCGAGGTACGGCAACGCCAGGTCGTGACGACTAACTCCGAGCTCGGCGAGAATACGACTGACTTGTGGGCTGCGAAGTGAGGCCTTGCTCAGCATGCTCGAAAACACTCCGGCGCGTTCGCTCCCTGCCCGGCGCAACGCTTCGCGCCATGCGGTCGCGGCCAGAACGGGTTGGGATGTGAGCCAGACATTTCCTTCCGCAAGCGGAAGTTCATAGGAGATCGGCTCCAGAAATCGCGCACGCCGAAAATCCGCGAGTGCGTTCTCGGTTTGTTTCAGTTCGGCCTCCGCGATCGCGCGCGAAAAATAGAGTTCCCAATCGAGGGGCGCCCATTTCAGCCCGGTCGTAGTGACGGCGACCGTTTCAGTAAAGTTGCGTTCGCGATTGTCGATGGGGGCGAGTTGCTTCGCGCTGGTAACGCCGACCGAACCAGGAAGTAATTTCTGCCCACGCGCGGCTACAACCCATGAACCACCGACCACGAGCAAGATCAATCCTATCAACCGAAACAAGATCGATATCGATCGGCTTGGTTTGAATGAGTGCGGACGGTGGAGCGAGAGGCCGAGCAAAAATATCGCGGCAAACATTGTTCCAACGCGATGTCCGGAAACGTCGACCAGCCCGTGCAGCGCGAAGAGGATTGCCGCGATCAGCGTGGCCAGCCGATACCGCTGATTGGTCCCTTCTCGCAACGGAAACACTTTTCGAACGAGAAGGACGAGTCCGACGATGACGAGAACGACTGCGACCCAACCCAGCTCGGTCCAAAGCCACAGCCAGTCGCTTTCGGGATGGATCGCGCGCCGATCGCTATAGGAAGCAGCGCGAAAGATCGCAAAGACGTCTTCGAAATTGCCAAGACCAATCCCAACCCAAGGCGAGTCGCGAATCATTCGAATGACGTCGGAGAAAATCCGCCAGCGGAAATCGCTCGAGACGCCGGCGTTTCCGAAATCACGAAGATGAAATCGCTCTAGCGTTTGGCCGCCGAAGAGCAACAGAGCCGTCAGCAGGAGAAGAAGGAAAGAAACAGTCACCGCCAGTCGCGACGGAGAACGCTGGCAGCAAAGCGAGAACGCGCCAAGCCAGAGCGCGCTTCCGGCGACGAGAATACCAATTCCGGCGCGGGAAAAATTGAGGATGATTGCGGCGATGATCAGGGCGAGCGCAACGCCCCAAAGGATCCAGCGTTGTCGTCCCTTGCGAACATCATCCTGGCCGCTGGCCAGAATCATGATCGCGGTCAGACCAAAAAGATTCCCGGTTTGGTTGCGATTCGGAAACGGCCCGAAATTGCGTTCATTGTGCCAAAACGGGGGACTGGCGTGCCGAAGCCAAAGCAGGATACAGATCGCAGCGAGAACGACGATGCCGGTTGTGAACAAACGGAGTTGGAGCCGCGCTTCGCGCAGTTCGAGTTGTTGCGCGCAGACAACGTAGAGCCAACTCAGGCCGGCGAGGAGACTGCACAAGCAAGTCAGGGTAATCCACGGCTGCGGACTCAACGTCGTCGGAAGCGACATGCCAAAGTCGTTGACATACGAAGCACGCCACGATGGTTGAAAAAACCAACTCGCCGGCAAAAATGTGATCGCCGACCAAATCAGAATTGCCACCAACACTAGGTTGATCGCCAGTCCAAGCGAGAAATGCGGCGGCCGCGCGACCAAAAAAATTCCGAGAAGCGCAACGACAATTCCCTCGCCCCACTTTTGGGTTCCGCCGCCAAAAAAACAGGCGAGCAGAGGCAACAAAGCGACGAAGGCGTGACTCAACCAACGGCCCGGAGTGGTGTCGTGGCGATCATGAGATGACACTTCGTGTATCGGATGTGGCATTACCTGCGGAAAACAGTGGTATGGGAATCGCTTTTCCGTGGCGGGGCGAGCCGCTGGCGAAATTGAAATCTCATGAGCCCAAGAATCCTAGCACGAGTTGAAGGTGTGCGGCCATCGCGTACTCTCACGTTCAGCGCAGCGAAATAGAACATGCTCACGCAACGGACGGAAGGACTTTACCGCGTCTTCCTGTTTTGCCAGATCATCATGGTCGCCGCAATCTTCTGGCTCGGCGTCTGGATCATGGTGACCTTTTATTCGCCCGGCGGCGCGCTCACCTGGGGCCGCTACAGCATTTACTGCGGAATGCTCGTGCTCGGATTGACCTTGGAAACGCTGAGCCGTTCCAAAAACTTTTTCCTGCAAAATGAATTGCTTCGTCCGCATCGACTGAGTCTCCGCCAAACGGCGGCCAGCATCGGGCTCCTCGTGCTTTATCTCGTCGCCGCCAAGGACGCATTCATTTCGCGTGTATTTTTGTTCAATTTTGTTCCGTGGCTCTACATCGCGCTCTTGTTCTCGCATTATTATCTCCCCTCGCTTTTGGCGTGGGGAATTTTTCGCCGTGAGGACAAAACGATTCTGGTCGGTTCCAGCCAACGCGCGACCCAGCTCCGCGAATGGCTTCAGCGCAAAGCAGAAATTGGGTTGCGAACAGTCGGCTTAATTTCCGACGACGATAAGATCGACAATCCGGAGGTTCCGTTGCTCGGCCGGCTCGATCAACTCGAAAACATCATTCGCGACCACGGCATTACTCAAGTGATTCTGCTCGAGTTCCCTCTCTTTTCCGAGGCCAACCAAAACGTCATCCAGATTTGCGATCAGCTCGGCATTCGTCTTCTCATTCTGAGCGATCTGGAAGAACGATTGCGCCATTCGGTGACGCACTTTGAAGACGGCGGCTTTCGATTCATTGGATTGCGCGAGGAGCCGTTGGAGAATCCGTTGAACCGATTTCTCAAGCGCGCAATCGACCTCGCGATCGCGCTCCCGGTTATGCTCATTATTTTTCCGATTCTGGCCGCGATTGTCTTCATCGCACAGCGATTGCAGTCGCCGGGCCCGCTCTTTCACGTGCAAAACCGCGCCGGGATGCAAAATCGACAATTTAAGATCTACAAATTTCGCACGATGCATTCCAACAACGGCGAGTTATCGCGTCAGGCCAGTGCCACGGATGAGCGCGTTTATCCGCTGGGAAAATGGTTCCGCAAACTGAGCATTGACGAAGTGCCGCAGTTCTGGAACGTGCTCCGCGGTGACATGAGCATCGTCGGCCCGCGCCCGCATTTGATCGAACACAACCAACAATTTTCCAAATTCATGGGCAACTACCACGTGCGCGCGTTTGTGAAACCGGGCATCACCGGTTTGGCGCAGGTGCGCGGATTTCGCGGGGAAGCGCGCAATAACTTCGACATCGAAAACCGGGTCGCCTGCGACATCGAATATCTCGAAAACTGGAACCTCTCGCTCGAGTGGGCGATCATTCTGCGCACGTTTGCACAACTGATTCTGCCGCCGCGCAGCGCTTACTGATTGGGGCGCAGCTCGCGCATTTTCGCCCGGATTAGATATTCGTACCAGCCCATGCTAGCGCAGTAGGCGAATCCCTCGCGGCCTTCGAGAAAGCCGCCCTTCAAAATATACATGTGCAGAAAACGCAGGAGTGGCCAGGCGGGGAGGCGACCCAAGATTGGTTTGAGAGCGCGATTTCGACGAGAGGGATCTTTCGAAAACAATTCGCGCCAGGAAGCAGAGCGCGATGAGCGATCGGCCACTTCCTCATCGGAATACTGATTGTGCTTCGCCCACCACGCTTCCCAACCTTTGCTCAGCGCATAGTGCAGGTACGGTTCGCGGACATAACCGAGTTCGCCGTCGATCCGTCCCTCTTTCTGACCATGGCCGCTGTCGATGAAGTCGGCGCGGTCGCGCCGCACGATTCGAAGCTGCCATTTCGGAAACGAATCACTGCGCCGGAGCCAGCGCTGTTCCAGCATCATTTTCCAGCAACAATAAAAACCCGCGACTGAATTGTGCGTGGTTTGAACTGCGTCCGTAACCGCGCGGCGAAATTCCGGCGTGGCAACTTCATCGGCATCGAGGAACAAAACCCATTCGCTTTGCAGATCGCAATTTTCCATCGCCCAATTCCGCTGCCGTGCGAAAGATTCAAACGAATGTTCGTAAACGCGCGCGCCGGCGGTCTGCGCGATCTGCTGCGTGCCGTCGTCGCTGCCGGAATCGACCACGATAATTTCGCCGAAGCCGGCGATGGATTCCAAACAACGAGGGAGATTTTCGGCCTCATTGTAGGTCAGAACGATGATTGTGAGTGATTCCGGCATGGCGCTATTTCACTCCACACGAAACAAACTAAAGGCAACGCCGCCAACATCGACGGTCGTTGCCGAAAACGCTGAGCGAACATCGTAGCGCGCGAACAATGCGCGATAAAGTTTCGCGTCCATTTTCATGGCGTAACCCTTCTGCTTCCACTCTTGCAGCAATCCGTTCTCATAGACGGCCTCCGGCGGCAAAACAATGCAGCGGTCGCCACTGGAAAAGAACGCCGGAATATCGCGCTTAATTTGGCCGTGCAGATCCTTTTCCTGCACCGGCAAATTGCCGCGGTCGATGTGATATTCAAAGTCCCACGGCCAAGCGTCGCCAATGATCATGGCCGGCCGGTTTCCACACTGATCTAAAAGTTTCCGAAGATAATCCAGTTTGTAATACGGCTTTGGGCGGACTGCTTGTAAATAACTTCCGGCAGTGAGAAACGGGCGCACCAATTGCCGATCTTTGAAGATGTCGATGTTCACTACCGACCCGAGCAAAGTGAAAAACGTAAGAACGAGGAGCAAGACCAGCGAGCGATTAACCGCGAGTAGCAAAACGAACGGCAAGGCGACGAGCAAGTGCGCGGCTTTCGAAGGATGCAAAAAAAATACCGCTGAAAAAATGAGCAGCACAACGCACGACATCGTGAAGACGAAGTTTTTCGATTCCACTTGCTTTCCGAGATGGCGCAGTGCGGTAATCACGACCCAGCAGAGCAAAAGAAATACCGGGGGCGTAAAAGCTTGAAAGATGATCCGGTAGACGCCGCCGAGAATCGATTCCCGCAAATTCATTCCAGCGGTATAGGGCGCGCGAATGCCAATGAACAAAACTGGCAGCCAAACGATGACGACCGCTATCGCTGCTAGCGCGACGCTGGCTAGCGCATACCTCCAACCGAGTTTCGAATTCAGCAGGCAATAGATCGGAAAAATAATCGCCGCGAACACAAGCTCCGGCCGGCAACCAGTCGCGAGCGCGAAACAAAAGATCGACCACAACAGGCGGCAAACGTTCCCTGATTCCGCCGAAGCGAACAGCAGCCGGACGCCGACCAACAAAAACAGAAGTCCGAAAATAAATTCCTCGCCATCGACCGAGTTGAAAAAGAACTGCGCTGAAAATGCCAGACAGATGGTGGCCAAAAGAGCGCGCACTCGGCTCGCGCCGAGACGACAGAGCAGTTCGTAAAAAATAATCAGGGCGGCGAGCGCGCCAACGCCCTGGCAAATCAGATAGACTTTATCGCCAAACTCGACGCCAAATATTTTCAGAAAAATCCATCCCGTCGCCCCAAAAAGGTAAAACTCAGTCGTGGGATGACCGGGAGGCCGCGAGACCTCGAGATGACCGCCGTTCACGAGTGCCTGGGTCGCGCGCACAATTCCGTGTCCATCGCCGCTGGCCAGACCGTGATCGAATTGAAACGCGAGAAGCGTGCCGTAGAAAACGAGAAAAGCGATGAAAGCCCCGTGACGACACAGGGCGGATAAGTTCATGCCGACGGCAGCCGCGACTTAATAACCCGACAAGGGTTCCCGACGGCGACTACATTTTCCGGAACATCTTTCGTCACGACCGAGCAAGCGCCGATCACGCTCCGCGCGCCGATCGTTACCCCCGGCAAGATAAACGCGCGCGCTCCGATGAACGCGTCTTCGCCAATCGTAATCTTGGCCGTCACCAACGGCATTTCCGGTCGATTGAAGTCGTGAGTGGCGCTGCTGAGATAAACTTCCTGGGCGATGGTGGCGCGCGCGCCGATTTCGATTTCGCCTAACGAATAAGCATTCGCGCGATCGCCAAGACAAGCGCGATCGTGCAGCGTCAAATTCCACGGAATCTCGATGCGTGCGCGCTGATGCACGAAGGGCGTGCCGTCGATTTTCGCATCGAAGACGCGCAGCCAAAACAGCCGCCATTCGTTGAGCGGCTTTGGCGTCCAAACACAAAAGGTCGTCCAGCAGAATTTCCAGAGCACGCGCCGAAAACGCTGACTCAGCGGCCACGGTGAATCATAGGGAGACGCTTGAGCTGGATTAACGACTTGCTCGTGCGGCATCGGATTCTCGAAGCACGGAATTAAAGTCGGCCAAAAATTGATCCGCCACCCCCGGGACCGAATAATCGGCCGATCTACGATAGCCTGCGTCGGCTATACGCGCGAGCAAGGCTGGATCGACAATCGCGCTCGCGATTTTTTCTCGGAGCGATTCGACCGGATTTTGCGCGCGATGATTAAAGATGAAACCAGTCTCGCCATCGCGAATGAAATCGTGGAAGCAGCCGAGATCGGAAACAAACACGGCGCAATTGTGCGCCATTCCTTCGAGCGCGGCCAGGCCGAAAGTTTCGCCGCGCTCTGCCAATGAGGGATAAGCAAAAATTCGCGCGGAACGAAATTCCTTTTCCAGCCCAAGCGGATCGAAGATCGGTCCTCGAAAAACAACCTCTGCGCTACGCGCGCGGCGTTTAAGATCAACAAGGTAATCTGTGCCGCCGCCGCCAAGCTTCGTTTCGGTTGGGCCAACGATTATCAATCTCCAATCAGCAAAAGCAGTCCGCGCGCCGCTCACGAATGCATCTACCAAAACGTGGACGCCTTTCTCTGGATGCACGCGGCCAACAAAGAGCATGATTTTGTCTCGATCAGCGACCGGCGTTACAGTCGAAGTTATCATCGATTTTGGCAATGGGTTTGGAACCACTGACACTTTGTTCGCGAGTCGCGGCGCTTCCGCGGTAATGGCACGCGCGACCGCGTGCGACGGTGCCTGCAAGCGAGCGGCTCCGCCGTAAAGACGCATTTGCCCCTTCGGATAACGGGCGACCTGAACGTAAACTTTTCCGTATGTTGAACCGCGCAACAAAATCGGAAGCCAGAACGTATTCGTCACAATGACGTCGGCATGGGGCAAGATCGACATCGCTCGGAGTGAATAAATCAGGTCGAGAAATTTTAACCAAAGAAGCGGGCGCGGTGTATCGAAACCGTCGACCCGCAAATGTTTCACACCGTCAATCATTTCTTCGCGCGGAAGTTCAGGCATTTTGCGTGAGACCATCACGACCTCGGCGCCGCGCTTCACGAATTCTGGCGCAAGTGTGAACCAAACTTTCTCAACGCCGCCTCCCATTGTCGGCGGCACCGGAAAGAATGCACCCAAAACGATTGTGATTTTCATTGACACGTTCGCGGTTCGTTCAAGACCTGCAAAAGGGAATCGACCGCCCGATTGATTTCAAAACGGTGCTCGAAACAGCGTCGCGCATTTTGTCGAATCGTCTCGCGTTCCGCCGGCGGAGTGTCGATCCAGCGCTGAAGTAAACGGCACGTGCCCGCAACGTCGTCGGATCCAATGCAACCAGCGCGGTCGGCGTCGATCTCGCGCCAGATGTTTACTCGATTCGAAATCAAAACGGGAACGCCAGCGGCGAGCGCTTCGACCACCGAGATTCCAAAATTTTCCTGGTGTGATGGAAGAACGAATGCATCGGCGCTGGCGAGCGCGCCTTGCTTCATCGCACCCTGTAACATTCCAGTAAAAAGAACTCGACCTGTCAGATTTAAACGGGCAGCCCGTACCCGCAAATCCGACTCCCAGCCAACCTGATCGGGGCCGGCCAAGATTAGTGAAGTTGATTCACGCGAGCCAAGCCGCGCAAAGGCATCCAGCAAAATATCGCAGCCTTTTTTTGGATGTAATCGTCCGAGGAAAAGAAGATTTCGCGTGTTTTGCAATTGTGGATAGCGGGAGAGAAATTCCGACTTCGCGGTTGCCGAAATCGGCGACGCTTCAACTCCGAGCGGTGAAACCCTTTCGCGAGCGCGATAAGGCCAGAACGATTTGCGCGCCTGCAAGCGTTCTTCCTCGGAGGTGAAGATCACACCGGCGGCATCGCGCAAAACGCGATACTCAGCCCACGGCCAGTAGAGCCATTTTTTTAGGTGCTTGAGCGGAAATGTTTCTTTGAACCACGGGTCGAGCATGCCGTGCGGAAACACGTAGTACGGAATCGATGAACCGGCGTAACGACGCCACGCGGCGAAGCTCAAGTATTGCCAGATTCCGTTCACAATCACGCGATCGTAATCGCCGCCATATTCTTGCAGCCAAGGCAGGAGGGCGCGCGAATAACGATAACTCGTCACGCCAGAGCCGAGCGCGTGCAGGGTTAAATCGACATTTGCGATCCACCTCGCGGAGGGATCATCGAGCGCGACGATGTCGATCTTGTGTCCGCGGCGCACGAGCCCGCGACTGAGTGCGAGCACTGACGTCGCGACGCCTCCTACGCTCGGATCGAGCGTGTGCACTAATTGCAGAATCTTCAACGCGCTAAACAACGAAACCTTCCGTCCGCTGGAAATATTTGCAGTCGCGCGACAGCGGTTTTATCGGCCGCGCCGGCACACCGCCGTAAAGCTGACAGGTATCGGTGAAGCTCTTGTTGAGCAGAGATTTGGCCCCAAGAATGCAAAAATCGGGCAACGCGCTCCCGCCAAGAAGCACGCAATTTGTTCCAACAAAACAATAATCGCCTACCCGTACCGGCTTCGAGGATTGCCTATTTTGTTCGATGTCGATACTGTGAGTCATGATCTGCGAGTGAAATCCGGCGAAGGTCGTGAACCGGCCGATGGTGACCGAGTTTGTGCAATCAAGCAGGTGACGGTTGGTGATGGCCGAGTGTTCGCCGACGATTAGCTCCGGACGGCGATCTGTTTGATGCGCAAAATGGCGCAATGGACCCAGCGGAAATCCC
>WNGD01004565.1_pt1 | contig 13604 bp, 8 predicted proteins | sample 5400671 | NCBI WGS metagenome assembly WNGD01 (sample SAMN13153369, study PRJNA577476) | soil metagenome | isolation source: 40 cm soil or saprolite under grassland replicate 2 | place: USA:California | collected 2016-06-15
AGGCCGGACAGTTTGTCCTGCGGACAAACGATGCTGACATCCTGAGGCTTCTTGCGCCGGGCCTCCGCAACCAGAGTCCCGCACTCGGCGGCATCCAACCCGGGCCCGGCAATGATGATTTCGAAATTGTCCTGGTTCAGAAGACGTAAGGCACGGTCCATCTCAGTTACCGCTCGTACCTGGACAGACTCGGGGAGAAGGTCGTGAAGAAGAGAAGAGAGTTTCTCTGCGTTCTCTCCAACCACCAGAATGCGAGAAGAGAGCTGCGCCTGCATCATAAGAAACCTATGCAATGCTGAAAAAAATTCGCCTCCGAGCCTGCGGACACCCCACCCTCAGCCGCATACCGAACGGCAAATGATTTCACTAGTGTCGTGCGCCAGAGGGGTTTTTACTATACCACTCCCCGGCGTTCCCAGGTACCCCGATTCGATTTCGGATCGCGGATCGTGGATTGCGGATTGCGGATTGTTAACCGCGATTTCTTCTCCCAGGGCGCCGATGACATCCGAATGATCGTTTCCGAGAAAATCGTGGAATTCGTGGTGGGTTTACTGGCCACGAATTGGCACGAATTGAATTCTTCACGGCCCTTAAGAGAGTCAAGGACCCCAAATCCGAAATCCGCAATCGTTAACGAGCTCGCTTCTTATGCAGAAAATAAAAGGCGCGATGGCGCCCTTCATCCTCCGAAACCCAGAAGTCAGTGGTTGCATACCCCTTCTTGAAGTAATGCTTGAACACCTGGCGCATCTTGCCCTGCCAGTCCAAGGCAACACTGAGGCTGCGGTTTTTGAGATCCGGCAGGTTGTGAGGAATCTCGAACAGGAATTCCGGAGCCGTGCAGTTCATTTTCAGATTTGCGCATGTGGCCATCCCCGGGGCAACTTCCTCCAGGGTGTTGATACAGACGTATTTCTTCAGCTCCTTGCGCAGGTCGTGAGCAGACGGGCCTTCCTCCAGCCGCTTTTCCACTTCCTTCGAATCAAGGTCCCAACGGGTCAGGAAGCGGTCGGTTGGCAGTCCTCGATGAAGAGCGCTGGTACTCTCGCCGTAGAAGTTCTCTTCATACTTGGCGCTCCAGGCCCCAAGCTTACCCAGGTTGAAGTAGGCGTTCGGAGGCTGCATGGGGTCAAAGGTCCATGTGATTCTTCTGATTTTCCGTTTTAAGGCTTCCTTTCTTTGGGCCAGCTTCAGTCTGAAGCCAACGTCGAAATTGCGGTAGGCGATCCGCACGGCCAGCATGTGAGAGTGTTGAATGAGATCTCCGTCTTCGATGCCCAAAAAGCTGCAGACGAAGCCGATCATCTCGCCGATGGCGCTGTAGGCTCCCAGTACGATTCCGCCACAGTGGTCTACGACCATGAGCGTCGCGACCGGGACGAGATCAATGTCCTCAAACCGCCAGACCTCCCGCTGAATATCGACGCAGCTGCCGTAGTCCAAATGCGAGCGAAAGGGTCCGATCGTAATCTTGATTTCCTCTCTCCTCCTGCGCCTGGCTACCGGCGTCATTGCCTTTTTCCTCCGGGAGAACCTCGTGATCCTTTTTGCCGGGAATGGGAGCCGCAGCCCTGCGGTCGCGTCCCGAGCGGAGCTCGGGATCTTCGACGATGTCACCACATCGCCTGCGTCGCGGCGCCTTGCATCTGCCTGCCCGGCGCTCGCGCCAAAACGCCAACTTATTCTTGCGCGAACCCTAAGGCCGGTAAATCAATGCCCTTTGTCTCCTCGCCAGAAAGGCCTTCATTTCGAGAGTCGCCTCGCGCAGCACTTGCGCAGGGAGCTGGCCCTCCTTTATGGCATCTAGAGCCCGCTCACTCCCCAAAAGACGCAAAACTTTATCTACCTGAAACTTCCCGGGGTAGAGTTTGTGCAAAGCTGAGACCAGATGCAACCCGGTCAGCACCGAGTTGAACTTTTCGCGATCGGTGAGATGCAAGTTGACACCTCCGCATTTCTGGCCGTCATGCGTGCTGGAAGTTGGTGTGAAGTAGAGCGGAACGAATTTTACTCCGGGAATGCGGGCGGCATTGAGGTCAGCAGCCAGGCGCGTGGGTTCAATCCAGGGCGCGCCGATGATCTCAAAAGGCCGGTCAGTCCCCCGGCCCACGGAGACATTGGAAGACTCGAGCAGGGCCACTCCCGGGTAGAAGACCGCTTCGAGCAAGCTTCGCATATTGGGTGAAGGGTTCACCCAAAGTTGGCCGGTATCCTCGAAATAAAAATTCCGTTTCCATCCGGTCATTTCAATGATGCGCAGGTCCGCTCCGGTTTTGTTTTCCGCGTTGAAATACTGCGCCAGTTCCCCGATAGTCATTCCGTGGCGGACCGGCAGGGGCATGTATCCGATAAAGGACCTCTTGTCGGCATCGAGCATCGGCCCTTCCACTTTTACCCCACCGATAGGATTGGGCCGATCCAGAACATAGAAAGGAATCTTCGCCCTGGCAGCTTCCTCCATACAGTAGGCAAGGGTCGTCACATAAGTGTAAAAGCGAGCGCCGATATCTTGAATATCAAAGACCAGGACCTCAATCCCTTTCAGCATCTCCGGAGTGGGCCGCTGGGTCTCACCATAGAGGCTGTAAACAGGAAGGCCCGTCTCCTCGTCCATTGAGGAGCTGACCTTGCCATCCACGACGCCCCGTATGCCGTGCTCCGGACTGAATAGCGCCACAAGTTTGCACACGCCCGACCGAAACAGAAGATCGATCGTGCTCGTGCCGTCTGCAGCGCGTCCTGTATGGTTGGTAATGAGGCCGACCCGCTTGCCTGATAGTGGCGTGTATCCCTGTTGAACCAGAACGTCTATGCCATTAAGAACTCTTGGCGCGAATTCCGCGGGGAAAACGCCGGAGACAATCCCGGAACCGAGCAGCCCCGATACAAGGGCCATAGACCAAGGGAGAATATGTTTGAAGAAAAGTGCCATTCCTCAGCGCTATGGGGCACGTGAACAATGACAAATGAAAAATGACAAATTGCAAGCGAGGAACAAGTCTACAAATCCCTCATCCTTCATTTGTCATTGTTCATTTGTCATCGTTCATTTGCCAAATCTCTCTGCGCTCTCGGCGGTCGTGAGAAAAAATTGGAAAGATATTAATTGTGCGCCTGGAAGCTATCGAAAAAAAAGGGGCGCATTTTTCAAATTTCAATTATTTCTCACGATCGGCGACTCTGCGGTGAATGTGTTTTGATTTGCGGCTCCGTTGCGCCGTGTAAGTCCGTGTCCTGTAAGGTTCCCCGTAAGAAATGCGTCCCCGTTTATTTATGAAAATAAGTCTTACTCTGCGCCGGACCAGAGCAGCGAGCGCGATTATACCTCACCCGGATTCTCGTGTCTTTGTGTGTCTTCCCATGGGTGATTTCCCTAGCCCGACGAGTTGTAGGAGGCCAAGCTCAAGAAGAATTCAAGCACTTTGACTCACCACGGAGACACGGGTCGTGAGAAAAAATCGTAGCGCCGGTGTCTCGCCGGCATCTGAGCCTCGACAACTCCTTTTGGGTCAACAGAACCTTTGCCGGCTGGAAGCCGGCGCTACATTTTTTCTCACGACTACGGAGTACACGGAGACGCACGGAGAACCCCGATGCCTCTGTGAGATCTGTGCTTCCGTGGTGAAACAAGACGTCTTGTGGCTACCAGGATCACTGTCTGAATTGCACGTTCCATCGGGACCGCCCCAAAAAACAAACGACCACGACAACTCGAACAGAGGGAGAATCACGGAGCTCAGGTGCTATAATCCCACGTGCTGAGTCGGGTGAGTGATTTGAAAGCTGAAGTGATCCGTGAGCTCCAGGAAGCGGTTGGGGCAGAAAGTGTCCTTGTCGAGCCGGAGCAGACGATTGCCTACGAGTGTGACAGCTTCGCTTTTCACAGGCACACTCCGGACCTCGTCCTGCTGATTTCCAACCGGGATCAGGTTTCCCGTGCGATTCAGATAGCGCGAAAGTACGGGATCCCGTTTGTGCCTCGCGGCTCGGGCACGGGCCTGAGCGGTGGAGCCCTCCCCCGCTGCGGCGGGTTGGTTCTCGTGGTAACCCGTATGAAGGGTATCCGCGAAATCGATCTCGAGAACCGTCAGGCAGTCGTCGAGCCTGGCGTCATCAACCTGGATCTTTCCAAAGTCACGGCTCCCGCCGGATACTACTTTGCACCGGACCCGTCGAGTCAGATGATCAGCAGTGTAGGCGGCAATCTGGCCGAGAATGCCGGGGGGCCTCATTGCTTCAAGTACGGAATGACTACCAATCACGTCATCAGCCTGGAAGTCGTGCTCCCGACCGGAGAAACGGCGCAGCTTGGAACCCGTGCCGCGGACTGTCCCGGCTACGACCTGGTTGGGGTCTTTGTGGGTTCCGAAGGCACCTTTGGCATCGCAACCCAGGCGGTGCTTAAACTCACGCGGCTCCCTCAGGGAGTGAAGACTCTTCTCGCCGCGTTCCCTACCTTGAAAGACGCCTGCGACACCGTGTCGGCCATAATTGCGAGCGGGATCATTCCGGCCGCGCTGGAAATGATGGATCGGCGGACGATTCTTTCCGTCGAGGCATCGGTCAACCGCGCGGGACTTCCGGTGGATGCCGACGCGGTCCTTATTATCGAGCTGGATGGGTTTGCCGCGGCTCTCGAAACCCAGGCTGCGCGCATCATCGAAATATGCCGAAAGCATGATTGCCAGGAACTGCGCGTCGCTCAGAACGAAGAAGAGCGCACGATGATCTGGAAAGGACGAAAGCAAGCTTTCGGCGCCGCCGGCAGGATGACTCACGACCTTTATCTTCAGGACGCGGTCGTTCCACGCAACCGCCTGAGCGACGTCGTCGTACGCATCTACGACATCGCGGATCGCGCCGGCATTCGGCTGGCGAGCGTCTTTCATGCCGGGGACGGCAACCTTCATCCCATACTCCTCTTTGACAGGAAAAAAAAAGGTGAAGAGGCGCGCGTGCTGGCCGTAGCCGAAGAGATGCTTCGAGTATGCATCGATGCAGGCGGAACCCTCAGCGGAGAGCACGGGATCGGCAGCGAGAAAAATGAGTACATGGGAATGTTGTTCTCAGACGCCGATCTGGAGGCCATGAAAAGGCTTCGCACTGTGTTCAATCCCGAAGAGCTCTGCAATCCGGGGAAGGTCTTTCCCTCCCGGCATTGCCGGTTTTTTTGACGGCTTCCTTCTCACCACAAAGACGCGAAGCCGGCGCAAAGATTCTCAAGATCTTGGCCAGTTGAGGTTCGAATTGAACGGCATCGAGATTGACGGGTTCTCCGTAGATCGCGAAGAGTTCCCCGCTTCGCCAGAAGAGTTGTCTCATACAATGCGCCAGGCTTTCGAAGCGGACGCCGCTATGATACCGGTGGGAGGGGCCACGAAGCTGCATCTCGGTAACCCGCCGCGCGCCGCACACATCGCCCTCCACACCTCGGGACTGCGCGGCGTCGTGGAATATGAGCCGGACAACATGACCGTGTCCGTGCTGTCTGGAACCCCTCTGGCAGAACTGCAGAGCGTCCTCCGAGGGTCGCAACAGTTCCTTCCTCTGGATCCTCCGCATCCTGAGCGCGCTACTTTGGGCGGCATCGTATCCTGCAACAGCAGCGGTCCTATCCGATTCCGATACGGTACTGTACGCGACATGCTTATCGGAGTGAAGATCGCGCATCCAGACGGAACCCGGACCAAGGCGGGCGGAAAGCTGGTAAAGAATGTCACCGGCTACGACATGTGCAAGCTTTATACCGGGTCGCTCGGCACGCTCGGAGTTCTGACCGAACTGACCTTCAAAGTTCAGCCACTCTGCGACGCCCTGGCCACAGTTCTGATCGCGTATCCTTCCATTCATGCCGCTCTCGAGGCCGCTCAGCAATCCATGAAATCCGGTCTCCTCCCCGATGCCATGGAAGCCTGGAACCGGGAAGCGCTCCAAGCTGTCCCCTACCCAGCCGCAAGCTCCGGCTCTCCGTGGGTGCTGATGCTCCGTTTTGGCGAAGTCGATGCCGCGGTTCGCTGGCAGGTGGACAAACTAAAGGAAATGGTCCAAGGTAGTCCCGGGGAGATTCTGAATACTCTCTCCACAGAAGAATCGGAACAGTTTTGGGAAAAGGCGGCTTCAGCCCGCGACGCCCCTTTCCCGGGAGAGGAGGCGCTCGTCAAATGCTCAGTTCTCTACCAGTCCGCGGCCGAGACGGCGCGACAGATGCAGGAGGCAGGGCAGCGTCTGGGAGCAAGGACATCCCTGTTCTGCCACGCTGGGACTTTTATCCTTTACGCGCGCTACCTGTGGACCGACAGCGAACCCGGAGCGGCTGACGAAGTGCGTCAGGTTTTTCAGGACCTTCGCCGCCAAACCACTTCCGCGGGAGGGCACGCAGTCATTGAAAAAATCAGGCCGGAGGTGAAGAATGCAATCGATGTCTGGGGGTACGAAGCTCCGGCATTGGAAATAATGAGGCGCATCAAACGCGAGTTCGACCCCAAAGGCCTTCTGAATCCCGGCAGGTTTGTCGGTGGTATCTAGCTCTGTCATCCCTGGGAGCGCGGAGATTTGGCAAATGACCAATGAAAAATGACAAAGCGCAGTTCGTTGTGCGGACTTCTGACTTCTATTTGTCATTGTTCATTTGTCATTTGTCATTTGACCGAAAACGCGTGCCCGCTTGCGAAGGATTTTCATGTTTAGCAGTACAGATATGTGTTCATCGGTGGTTTCATGAAGGGAGAGGCAGGGCATCTAGTGGCCACTTTGCCAACAGAACACGAAACCCCCAACCTGGACTGCATTCACTGCGGCCTCTGCCTCCCTGTCTGTCCCACGTACCTGCAGCTGGGAAGCGAAGTGGATTCTCCGCGCGGCCGTATCTACCTGATGAAGGCCGTCGACGAGGGCCGCATATCTCCTTCCAGCGTCACCTTCGAAAAGCACATGTTTCTGTGCCTGGAATGCCGCGCCTGCGAAACCGCCTGTCCTTCGGGCGTCAAGTTCTCGCTCATGATGAACGAAGCGCGGTCCGCAATCCGCGAAACGCGGAAGCCTGCTGCGTGGGAAGGGCTGTTGCGCAACTTCATCTTCAAAACCATGCTCCCCAGCCGGCGGCTCCTGCACGTTAACTTCCGCCTGCTGAGATTCTATCAGCGCAACGGGTTCCAGAAGCTGGTTCGCGCATCCGGCATGCTGCATCTCTTCCCAAGGAGAGTGCGGGAGATGGAGGCCCTGCTCCCCGAGGTTCCGCCATCGCCCCGCTACCGGTTACCTGAGGCCGCTTTATCCTCAGCGCGACGCCGGGTCTCGCTTTTCGAGGGGTGCATTATGCCGGAGCTATTCGGGCCGGTGCATGAAGCCACAGTGCGGGTTTTGGAGCGTAACGAAAGCTCCGTCTGCAGCCCCTCGCGGCAGACCTGCTGTGGCGCCCTGCACCTGCACGACGGAGAAGAGGCCATGGCCCGGGAATTGGCCCGCCGGAACATCGAGGCCTTCGAGAAAGATGGCGCCGATTTTGTCATCGTCAATGCAGCCGGCTGCGGGGCCATGCTCAAAGAGTACGCGCATCTGCTGGAAGACGATCCGGTGTTCGCGGAGCGCGCCCGCGCCTTCAGCCGGAGGGTAAAGGACATTTCGGAATATCTTGACTCCATAGGTTTGAACCAGAAGCTGGGAAGGGTGGATCTGAAGGTGACCTATGACGATCCCTGCCATCTGCTCCATGGACAGGGGATAAAAGCGGCGCCACGAAACCTGCTGAAGAGTATCCCCGGACTGGAACTGGTGGAGCTGCGCGACGCGGACCGCTGCTGCGGGAGCGCGGGAATCTACAACCTCACCCAGCCTGAAATGGCGGCCCGGATCCTTGACGACAAGATCGGCAATCTCGCGCGCACGGGCGCGCAGGTAGTCGCGACAGGAAATCCGGGATGTCTGCTGCAAATCAGCCAGGGTATTCGAAGCAGGAACTTACCCATGGACGTCGCGCATCCTGTAGAGCTCCTGGACCGCGCCTACCAGGCTTACGAATCGAAGCAAATGACCGGAACTCCCGAAGAACTCTCCACAAACTGACCCCAAGGAGTTGACGCATGCGTGCCCTGAACGATCGAGACATCTGGCTCCGGTGTGGAACTCTCTTTACTCCTTTTCAACGGCTTAGGGATTGCATTCTCCATATCAAAGAGGGAAAGATTTATCAGATACTTTCGGCTGCCGATCCCCGGGATATTCCCGACGCCGAAATCCAGGAAGAGCTCGATTCCACCGTCGCGCCCGGCTTTATCGACCTGCATGTGCATGGAGCGCGCGGGAGGGATGTGATGGATGGGACCCTGGAATCGCTCCATGCAATGTCTGCGGCACTTGCGGCTCACGGCGTGACGTCGTTCCTCGCCACTACGCTGAGCGCGTCCGACTCGGATACGGAAGTGGCCCTTAAAGGGTTTGCGGCCCATCACGCGAAGGTCGTCGACGGCGCCCGCCCGCTCGGCATTCACATGGAGGGCCCGTACCTGAATCCGATCCGCAAAGGCACTCACAACGCCACCTATCTGAAGCCCACGGAGCCCGAAACTTTCCGCCGCTTCATCGAGGTCTCGGGTAACGCGATCCGCAAGATGACCGTGGCGCCCGAGATGGACCGTGGACTGAAGCTGATTCGAGAAGCGTTGAATCGGGGAATTCAAATATCGATCGGCCATTCGGATGCTTCCGTCGAGCAAGCCAGAGAGGCCGTAAATGCCGGTGTGCACCAGGCGACGCACGTCTTTAACGCCATGCGGCCCTTCCATCAGAGGGAGCCCGGCATTCTCGGCTTGGTCCTGACAGACAACCGGGTGTTTGCAGAGCTGATCGCAGACGGAATTCATGTCCACCCCGTCGCGATGCGCCTGCTTTGGCGCGTTAAGGGCTCGGACCGAACCATACTCGTCACCGATGGTTTGAGCGCCGTGGACATGCCCGATGGCGAGTACCCCCTGGGAAACAAAAAGGTGATCGTAAGAGACGGGGCGTGCCGCGATCCTGACGGAACTCTTGCCGGGAGCACGCTGACACTGGACCGCGCCGTGCGAAACCTTGTTGAGTGGCTCGACGTTCCTCTCTACGAAGCCATTGCTTCAGCCAGCGCAACTCCCGCGCGCAGTATGAAGCTGGACAATGTGAAAGGTATCATCCACCCCGGCGCGGATGCGGATCTTGTCTTTTTGGACGGGGACCTCGTGGTTCAGAAGACCATGGTCGCCGGGCGGATCGTTTACAGCAGGAACACGGATCAGCACAAGAGCAGAGGCGCGACGGTGTAGCGGGCGGGTTCCAGGCGAAGTCGGACTACGGAGGGTTGACGGTTCAGGCGCTGGACCTTAGGGCTCGCGCAGAAATAAATTCACATTTTGGCGCGAGCGCCGGGCGGGCAGATGCGAGGCGCCGCGACGCAGGCGATGTCGGACGTCGTCGAGGAGCGGCAACAACGCAGATGCCCGCCCGCCGCCGCGCCCCTCCGGGCTGCGGCCCGCAGGCCCGCTGGCATTGTTGCTCGCTCCTCACATACCGCCCTGGGTATAGCTCGTCGCTCGCGCCTCGCCAGCGGGCCTGGGGGCCTGCAGCAAAATGCGAATTTATTTCTGCGCGAGCCCTTAGAATCCGCAGCCGCAAGCATGAATGGTTTCTGGTACAGGAAGAAGAGACTTTACTGCGAACAAGTGTCTGTGGCGAAGGCGGCCGGCACAGTCGGCACGCCTTTTTATCTTTACAGCCAGGCTGCCCTCGAGCGGAACTTCCAGGTGTTCGATTCCTCGTTCCGGGAGATCCCTCACCTGACCTGCTATGCCATAAAAGCCAATTCGAATATTGCGATTTTACGAGTGTTCCGCAGCCTAGGCGCGGGATTCGACATCGTCTCCGGCGGTGAGCTTTTTCGCGCTCTCAAGGCGGGCGCGGACCCGCAAAAGATAGTCTTCTCCGGCGTGGGTAAGGCTCAGGAAGAAATCGATCTGGCCTTGAAACACCGCATCTTGCTGTTCAACGTGGAATCGGCGGCCGAAATGAAGATGCTTGAGGAGCGCGCGCGTTCGGTCAGAAAGGTCGCTCAGGTCTCCCTGCGCGTCAATCCGGACGTGGATCCCCGAACGCACCCTTATATTGCGACGGGCCTGAGGCAACACAAATTCGGAGTTCCGATGGAAGACGCAGCGGAGCTCTATCGGATCGCAAGCCGGTCGCGGCATCTCAGGATTGGCGGGATCGGGTGTCACATAGGATCTCAGATCACGCGATTAGAGCCTTTTGTAGATGCCGTAAAGAAACTGAAGGGGCTCGTGGCGGCCCTGAGTGCTTCAGGCATCCATATCCGGCATCTGGATCTGGGCGGCGGGTTGGGTATCAGCTATAACGACGAGGATCCCCCTCCTCCGGAGGCCTACGCAAAGGCCATCTGTGAAATAGTCAAGGATATGGAGTGCACCGTCTTGTTGGAACCAGGCCGCGTGATTGTGGGGAGCGCCGCGATCTTAGTGACTCGAGTGCTGCTGACAAAGCAGAACGGATCCAAGAACTTCATTGTGGTGGATGCTGGAATGAACGACCTTCTGCGCCCCAGCCTCTACGGTTCCTATCACGCTATTCAACCGGAAAGAGTCAACGGCCGCGGACTTTGGAAGGCGGACGTTGTCGGCCCGGTCTGCGAATCCGGAGATTTCCTGGCACGGGATCGGGAAATACAGATACCAAAGAAAGGGGACCTGCTGGCTGTGATGAATGCCGGAGCGTATGGGATGGTTCTTGCTTCCAACTATAATTCCCGTCCTCGCGCTGCCGAAGTGATCGTCAAGGAGCGACGCATGAAGGTGATTCGAAGGCGCGAAGGCTTCATAGACCTTGTCCGCGGAGAAGCCGTAAATCCCCTTTGAATTTCGGATTGCGGATTGCGGATTTCGGATTGCGGATTTCAAGTCGCCTGACGAATCTTTGAAGTCCGAAACCGCAAATCCGAAATTCCAGAGAGTCCGGTGACCACTATATGTAGCGAGTAACCCCACTCCCCTCAGTCATTCACGGGCGTCTGCAATCGTCAAACCGAAATCCGCAATCGGCAATCCGAAATCCGAAATCCGAAATCGGACGTGCTATAATCCTGTGCAAGCGAAATTACAATGACGGACGACCTCAAGCGGCAAGCTTCGGAGCTTTACAAGGAACGGACTGACGAGATTCCCACTTCCGACAGCCTTTCAATGAAGAAGCTGTTTTATATCGTCTTGGGGCTGTCGCTTCTGGCCGCTCTCGTAATTCAGACATTTGGCGGACACCACGGGGCCCCGGCCAGCACAAGCGTTGCGCCTCCTCCCGTGACAAAGGAACTCCCCCCTCCGGCTTCCCCGCAACCGATGGCTCCCGCTCCACAACCGGAGCCGAGAAAGCCGGTCGATCAGAAAGCCGAGATTTCCAGGCAAGAAACAGAGCCCTTGAAGGCACCAAATCCTTCGTTTGGGAAAAAGGAAAACCGGAAATCTGCAAGCCCGGAAAAACAGCGGCGGGAACCGGCGAAGCCCGTGAAGCAGGCGGATAGTAAGCCGGAAACGACGCCCGGGGTCACTCCCCTGGAGACGGCACGCCAGGAACTTGCCAGGGACATTGTTCTGGAGAAAAGCCCGGCCCTGAACACGATGATAGGGGTTAAAAATGACAACCTGGATTACCGCGGATGGCAAGCGCAAGCAGCGGGGACGGACGCCTATCAGGTGACGTTCACCTTCTACGACAAGCCCCTCGCCTCGCCGGTCCAGTACGTCTGGCGCGTAGATCTCAACGCCCGGAGCATCTCGCCGCTGAGTTACTATGCTCGTAAACTGCCGTGAGGTCAGTCACTACGATGAGACCCCGGTCCTTTTCAGATGGGTATGGCGCTTAGAGAGTTTAGAATTGCAACCTTTCTACCGGCGGACACGCAGGTACCCGCCTGTAAAGATTCCGGAAGTGAACTTTAAAGAATTTACCAATCGCTGCGTCGGGACCATTGTAGGCTTCGCCATCGGGGATGCGCTGGGGATGCCTGCAGAGTTTCTAACACGGGACCAGATCCGGCGGTATTACGGCAAGACCATCACGGACTTTTTGAGAGCCCACCAGGGACACGCCAGCGATTTCCTGCCTTCAGGCTCCTACACCGACGATACCCAGATGATGCTGGCCACTGCCGAATGCCTGATCGAGTGCCAGAAGATGGATGCCGCGCGACAAGGGGATGCTCTGCTGTCATGGTATCTCAACACAGTACCCCACCGTACGCCCATGCGAGCTAATATGCGGGCGTGCAAGCATCTCTCAACCGGCCGTGCGTGGACGAAGAGCGGAGTATTCAGCGGCGGCTGCGGCGCAGCTGTTCGCATGCCGCCTATTGGCTTGTTTTTCTGCCAAAGTCCGGAAATCTTGATCAAGGCAGCGCTGGACGATTGCATCATTACGCACACCGAGCCGCGCGCCCGGGCGGCTGCTGTGGCAGTTGCCTATCTCATTGCGCGATTGGCTCAAGCGACGGAAAAATGCTCGCCCGGAGATCAGGTGCTCGAGACGGCTGACCGCGTGGCGCACATAGATGAAGATATGGCGGCCTTGCTGCGTTGGGTGACCCAGATCACGCATTTGCCGCCGGAAGAAGCTCTCTTTGAAATCGGCTGCAGCGCGGACGCGCTGGAGGCAATCCCTGCTGCGACTTACTGCTTTCTGAAATATCCGCGACAATTCCACAACGCAGTTTTGGCGGCAGTGAACGCCGGTGACGCAGCGGATTCGGTCGGCGCGCTTACCGGGAGCTTTGTCGGCGCGCTCGCCGGTGTGGAGGCGATCCCGCAGAGTTTGCGCCGGCAGGTCGAGAATGCTGACCTCCTCGCGGCTGTCGGAGAGAGGCTTGCGTCACTCGCATCCTCGGCGGGCGCGCAATCAATGGCAAGCTAGAGACGTAATTGAAATCTCAAATTTGAAATAGGGCTATGCACTTGATTCCCCTGAACCCGGCAGGAGCCTCGGAAACGAACCGCCGATCCGGCTTCCTGGGTCGGAGTGTTGCGAGAGGAACTCGCCCACCTGAAGCCAAACGCGGCGGCTTTCTACGCCGAATCCCGGCCCGCTACGGAAACGCGCAAGGGCAATGAAGTGCATAGCCCTAATTTGAAATTTGAGATTTCAAATGGCGGGCGCTCTGCACAAAATTTAAGCAAACAGGAACGATCTTCTTCCGCAGCAACATGTTATCCATGTCGAAAAAGTTGATTTCCACCTAGTTTTCCACAGTTTCTGTGAAAATCCGAGTCTGGAGATCGGCCTTCAGGCGGCCGCTCAGAGTGCCTTCTCCGAGCAGGCTGGAACCTGAACTCCGAATGCCTGCGTCCTTGCAGGGGTCTTCACCTTATGCAAATTAACCTAAGTACATGATTTCATAAATACGGCAGCGTATTTTGCAGACAAGCTCGGGGAGGGCGCCGGGAGGTTAGCCGGGGCGAGCGAAGCGAACCTTCGGAATATTGCAATAAACGAATGCGCCCCGGCAGCAGCGCGGGGAGTTCCTGCGACGCCTGCCGGGGTGCGTATCGTTGTTTCTCTTCTACCCGGGCTTCGCT
>WNGD01009196.1_pt1 | contig 13604 bp, 19 predicted proteins | sample 5400671 | NCBI WGS metagenome assembly WNGD01 (sample SAMN13153369, study PRJNA577476) | soil metagenome | isolation source: 40 cm soil or saprolite under grassland replicate 2 | place: USA:California | collected 2016-06-15
GACCGCATGAAGGCCTTCATGCCATAGAACCCTTTTGGTGCCGGGCGGGACGTCAGCCATTCGAGATCGCCGTCGGAACGCGCGATATAGCCGTCCGCGCTGGTCGCGATGTGGACGATGACTCTGCGACGCTTCCTCACGAGTCCGACCTCCGTTGCCAAGAGCCTAGGTTGGCAGCCGCGTGGACTGCCAGGCGATCAGCTCCCAGCCGTGAACACCGTGGCGGTACACCGCCAGATAGCGAATGCGGAAGGCGTGAGCTTGGCCGCCAGCTTCGACTCGCATCGCCGACTGGCCCGTGACAATCGCGTTTGACCCGAACACCCGGACCTCGCGTGCCTCGGGAGCGATCGACGCATACCGCAAGGCGCCGGTACCCACAATCTGCAGCAACTCCGCCCTCGTGTTCTGGGCACCATCGGTATGGGTATACGTGAGATCGGTGGCGAGGAGTTGCCCGAGTGCACTGGTATCGGCGTGCACCATGGCCGCGAACCGCCGATCCTCGGTAGCGAGCACTTGGCGGATGGAAGCACTATCGACTTGCGCTCCGCAGAGACTTGGCAAGAGCGCGCACGCGGCGACGAGGAGGGGCGAGCGACCGTTCATCAGGGTGCCGTCATTATATACCTTGACACGCATATGCTCTGTAGAGTATATTCCAAGCATGGCATCTGCGTTCGCAATCATTGCGGAGCCGAACCGCCGCGCGATATTGAGCCTCCTGGTCTCGTCCCAACAGTCGGTGGGAGAGATCGAGCGTCAACTTCGTATGCCGCAGCCGACCGTGTCAAAGCACCTGCGAGTGCTGCGCGAGGCCGGTTTCGTGGAATCCACGGTGGATGCACAGCGCCGTCTCTACCGATTGAAACCCGACCCACTTCAGGAGGTCGCTGCCTGGCTGGCTCCGTTCCGTCGGTTCTGGTCCGCTCACGTGGATGCGCTCGAACGCCACCTCGACCGTCTGGATCAATCAACACCAACGAGAAGGAAGACAAGGAGAAGAAGATGACCGATCGCGAGCCGTACGCACCGGGTCCGGCCAGCGGGGCGCAGGTACGACAGGACGGAGAGAAGTGGACGCTCATTCTCGTCAGAGAACTGCGCCACCCGCCGGCAAAAGTCTGGCAGGCGCTAACCGACCCGGCGCAGCTGCGCGAGTGGGCGCCCTTCGACGCCGATGGGAGCCTGGGTACGGTTGGAACCACGGTGAAGCTCACCACGGTGGGAGCGCCCACGCCGCACGTTACCGAAACAACAGTGACGCGAGCCGACGCTCCCAAGGCGCTTGAGTACAACTGGGGTGGCTTCGATATGCGGTGGGAGCTCGAAGCCGTTGGTGGCGGCACCCGCCTGACGCTGTGGACCAACATCGATCGCCGCTTCATCTCGATGGGTGCTGCCGGGTGGCACATCTGCCTCGATGTGCTGGCGCGGCTGCTCGCCGGCCAGCCCATTGGACGCATCGTCGGCCCCCAGGCCATGAAGTTCGGCGGCTGGCAGCGACTGAACGCCGAGTACGCAAAGCAGTTCGGTATTGGAACGCGAGGTACCGATGTCTAGTGCAACCGCCCCCGCCCCCGCCCCCGCCCTCTCCGTTCCCCGCTGGATGCTCCGGACCGGCTGGCTCCTTTCCTTTGGCCCGGTCGCGGTGCTCTTGAGCAGCGCTTGGGTCAGGGCTACTCACCACCCCTACGCCGTGGCCGAAATCGTTGCGGGCTATGGCTATCCCGAATCGGCCATCGTCCCCATTGTCATTGCGGAATGCACCTTGGTGGTGCTCTACCTTGTCCCGCAAACATCTGTCCTCGCCGCAATCGTGATGACCGGTTATCTCGGCGGCGCGGTGGCCACTCATTTGCGGATCGCAGACACGGCACGCGCGGCAATTCCGTTGGTCGTAGGAATTCTCGCCTGGGGCGGCCTGTACTTGCGGGACAGTCGCATCCGCCAACTTATTCCGTTCCGCCGGTCGGCGTGAGTCCGGGGCTGGCCGGGCTGCAGAGTTGCCAATAAAAGCTATCTGGAACTTCCAGGAGGCGAAGATGAAAAAGTCGGGCGCGAGCCAAGGCCAGTCGGCATCGGAGCTCATCTCGAAACGAATCGCCGAACTCGCGGACTGGCGCGGGGAGACCCTCAGCAGCATGCGCAAGCTCGTCAAGGAAGCGGACCCGGACGTGGTCGAGGAGTGGAAGTGGATCAAACGAACAAGACCCGGCACGCCAGTTTGGTCGCACGACGGCATCATCTGCACTGGCGAATCCTACAAGAATGTCGTGAAGCTGACCTTCGCCAAGGGCGCGTTGCTGAAGGATCCGGCCCGTCTCTTCAACTCGAGTCTCGACGGACACACACGCCGCGCGATCGACATCCACGAAGGAGAAGCAGTTGACGAGTCCGCCTTCAAGGCACTGGTTCGCCAAGCGGTCGCCCTCAACAGCTCTGGCAAGTCCTAAATCCTAAATCACCTTGATGACGACCTTGCCTTTTGCACGCCCCGTGTCGAGGTAAGCCCAAGCCTGTTTGGTGGCTTCGAACGGGAAGATCCGATCCACGACCTGCCGGATGCTGCCAGATTCAACGAGGGATGTGATCTTGCTCAACTGCTCGCCGCTTGCTCGCATGAAAACAAACGAGTAGCTCACGCCGTGATGCTTGGCCTTCTTCCGGATGCCGAAGCTCAAAAGGCGCATGACTTGTTGCAAGAACCAGTTCGACCCGTTCTGCTTGGCGAACGCTACGTCCGGCGGACCGGAGATGGAAATGAGCTTTCCACCGCGCTTCAGCACCTTGAGGGACTTTTCGAGCGTGTCCTTGCCCAGACTGTTCAGGACGACGTCGTAGCCGCTCAGGACCTTCTCGAAATGTTCTTTCTTGTAGTCGATGACGACGTCCGCGCCGAGACTTTTGACCAGATCGACATTCGCTGTGCTCGTGGTAGTCGCCACCGTTGCGCCGATGTGCTTTGCCAGTTGAATGGCGAATGTGCCTACTCCACCGGAACCCGCGTGGATCAGGACTTTTTGGCCCCTCTTCAGGTTGGCGCGTTCAATCAATACCTGCCAAGCCGTCAGACTCACCAGAGGGATGGACGCGGCCTCTTCCATGGTGAGATTCTTGGGCTTCAACGCCACGTCAGCTTCATTCATGGCGATGAATTCCGCGAACGTCCCGATCCGGTCCTGATGCGGCCGCGCATAAACCTCGTCGCCCGGCTTGAACCGTCGCACTTTGGACCCGACACGGACTACGACCCCGGCCACGTCGTTGCCTAGAATCAGCGGCAAGCGATAGGGCAGAATGAGTTTGAACTCGCCGTCCCGAATCTTGGAATCCAGCTGGTTTAAACTGGCTGCGTGGACTTGGACCAGTACATCATCGTCTCGGACTTCCGGTTCCGGCATTTCGCCGAGACGTCCTGCGCTCTTGTAACGATCGACGACGAATGCCTTCATGACCTTTCTGTCATGCAATGGGTCCTTGAGCTGCTGCCTAACGGATGGTGCTTAAGCTGCGCTTGCCCACACCGAGCCAAGGCATGCCGCGGTAGGAATCCGCCACCACCCAAGCGCCGGCCGTCAACGCCCACGAGCTGACGAACTCGGTCCAATCGTCGGCGGTGGGGTGTGCCACGACGATGGGCACCCACACCAGCAGCGTGAACAGGCCCAGCTGCAACGCCGAGAGCGTGGCGGCCAGCCGGGCATACACGCCGATGAGCACAGCCACGCCCGCCACGATGAAGGCACAGCCGGTGAAGATCGCCCACGTCAAGTGCCAGGGCAGCCAGCCCGGCACCATCGAGACGGTTCTTTCGAGATAAGTGAAATGGGCTACGCCGAAGGGGATCAAACCCAGGCCGTAAAGCACCCTCGCGATGCGCAGACCCTTGTCGCCGGTGGCGAAACTGAGGCGCTGATGGTCCCGGTCACCGACGAACCACGTGTAGAGAACCCAAGCGGCCGCCGCCATCACCGCGGTGTCACCGCTGGCCCACCAAGCCACCGTGGCAGTAGGAGCACGGACGATGAGCGTCACCCTAAACAGTAGCAGCCAAACCAAGAGAGAGGTGAGCAGCACGCGGGATGCGATGACGGCTGCGCGGCGCCACAGTAGGCCGATGCCAGATACCAGAGAGATGAAGGCGCACAGATAGGCTAGTGCCTCGCGCGCAGGGAGACCCTTGGGCACCCCCGACCATGTCGGGGTGAAGCCGCCTTGGATCAGGCCCAAGATTCCGAGGGCGACCATGGTCGCAGCAAAGACCGCATGGCCCAAGCTTGCGATGCCCATCGCCCTTGCACCGGTGCTGTTCCAGTTCACTCGATCCGCTTCTTGTTAGGCTGCTCCCTTCATTACCTTAATGGCTTCGCACAGGCGCTCTGGCTCGTCCGTGCCCACCCGAAGCCGCCGGCCATCCTGCAGCTCGAGTTGAACGGCTCCACTCCCCCCAACGTTGTAGAGCCAGCCGTGCGGAGTCAGATGGATACCCCAGCCGTACCACCAGGGATTCCTCACCGCGGCCCAGGTTCGGATCTCGGCTAGGTGGAAGGAGCGACGGATCCACCCCGGCCCGAACCAGAAGATGAGCCGGTCTTGATCGACCTCGATCGTCATCGAGCTGAAGCTGAATACCCCAAGCCCCGCGACGACGACAACTAGCCAGAGGATGGGGTGAGGACCGATTCGGGCAAGAGTGGATACGGCGGCTGCGAGGCCAGCAGCAGCGGCGATGCGGGTCAGCTTCAAGCGCTGGTTAGACAGCGGCGCCACGACGAATCTCTAGTGTGCGGAAACCAGGGCCCGAGACAAGTCGGGATACTCCCTCCGTACGAGTGCCCACAGGGCTGAATCCGAGGGAAGTTGAGATCGTGTGTCCGCCTCAACGCACGCCGCTAATGGTTTGGGCACCTGGCCAGAGAGTTGAGCAAGACGGAACCCTTGGCGATGAGCGGCAAAGTCCATGAGGATGTCACGCGCCCCGACATTGGGTCGGGACGGGAGGAGATAAAGGGCATCGACCCGAAATTGACCGAATGTGGCTCTCACGTCGGCCGAGGCGACATGGGACTGAACGCCGCCTATTCGCAGCAAGTCCGTGCCCGCAGATCCTGACCCGAAATAGATCCTCGCCGGTGGCAGTTCGGTGCTGTCCTGAACCACCGCAGTCACCACCAGCACCGCGTGGCCGCTCATGTTTGTGAACTCAGCGCAGTCCTTTGGAAAGGCAATGTCGTAGAAGGCGATGCGCGGCACGGGCGCGTAGCTCCGATACTGGATGGCAGCCTGGCTGAGGCGGCCATCCAAGGCCGTGTTTGTAACGGCCCCGTTGGCCCAGCCGAGATTGTGCTCTCGGTGCGTGATCTGAGCGGTGGACACGCTTGCGATGGAAGCCAGGCTCATCGCTAGAACCGAAGATCGGGGAAGGCGTTCGATCATGGCAGTCCCTGCCGCTGGCGCTGACAGCTTCAAGCGCTTGTTAGGGGGCCTCGGGGGCACCATCGAAAACGTCTACCATACCCGTCCGCAAACAGTATTCAGCTCCGACGATCAGCAGCCCGTCTTCTTCAACCAGGCGCTCGAGGATGGCTGACCCGTGGCGCAGATGGTCCGCCGCAGCCCGAATGTTCGCGCGCACGGCGTGCGCGACGAGGGCCTCGGCTTGCTCGCGGATCGGCGTGGCCAGCAAGGGCTCCACGGCGGGCCGGATCCGATCGACAATCGCGCGCAGACCAGCCGACTGATGAAGGGCGGGTTGACGTAGCTCCTCTATGGTGGCCGTAATCGCGCCGCAATCCGTGTGCCCGAGCACGACGACAAGCCTCGTGCCGAAGCGTGCGGCCGCAAATTCCACGCTGCCGACCTGAGAGGGCGCCACGATATTCCCAGCCACCCGGATGACGAACAGGTCGCCAAATCCCTGCCCGAAGACGAGCTCGGCGGGAACCCGGGAGTCTGAGCACCCGAGGACAATGGCGAAGGGCTGCTGTCCCTGGGCGAGCGCGAAGCGACGGGTCTGGCTGAGAGCGGGAGCGGTGTCTGCCAGGCTCGCGACAAACCGCCCGTTGCCCTGCTGCAATCGCATGAGCGCTTCATAGCCTGACAGCATTCGTGGTGAGGCCGCCTAACGGGTCGCGCTCAAGCTGCGGCGCGCGCTGAAGAGAGAGTCGTCATTCAATCTGCTACGCGCGCCGCCAGCTTCAAGCGCTTGTTAGGCGGCGCCACCATGGTCACCAAGCACACGAGGTGATGACGTGTCTGACGGAGTGGACCCCGTCCTCTCACGAGACGAAAGCGATTGCTCGAGAGCACGAATACTCTCGATTCTCGAAAAGAGGCGCCAGGCCACAAGGCCCGCGCCCAGAACGCCCCCCGCGACAGGCAACAAAGCTTTCGGCCCGGCTATGTAGGCGACTTCCGCGAACGGCACCAGTCCGACGACGAAAAGGGCGTATCTCGCCAAGCGGCTTTTAGGGCTGATTTCTCCGTGCATGGCGTCCGCCTAACGGATCGCGCTTAAGCTGCGGGCGCAACGTCCGCAGGCGAAAGACGGTGCGGCGGCAGAAAAAAGGCTCGTCGGCGAGGCAACGCAATTCCTCCGTACTTGTGAGCGCCCGGGTACCTTCAAGCGCTTGTTAGACGGCCCTTCGCAAGGCGAGGCTATTTCCGATAGAAGATGACGGTGTTGGACGTGGTGCCTTCTACCCAGGTGCCATCAAGCTCATTCGGCCCCATGAAAAGGCCTGCGTACGTGGCAACGAAGCTACTGTCGCTTCGAATCGTGAGCTGAATGCTCATGCCGGTGGATTGACCGGTGATGGTGACGGCACCGGGCGAACAAGCTGGCCCAACTCCACAGATGGTTCCGGTACCAGAGACCGCTGACCCCGCGGTGGTCAAGGAGAGCGATACGCTAGAGCCGGCAGGATTGCGGTTGAACTGCCACTCCCAGCGACCGTCGAGGCTGCTGCCAGGGGAGAGAAGGGAGTGGCTGCAACCGACCGTGGTCAGAAGCACTAGTGAGGCGAGGAGTGAGACGCGCATACGGACCTCTGCGCTGGATTCCGTAGGAAGCTATAGATACCGAGCGCGGCAGAACAGGGTTAGGAGATATCGGGAAGGGCCGCCTAACGGATCGCGCTTAAGCTGCGGGCGACCCGCCCGCCAGCTTCAAGCGCTTGTTAGGCAGCTCCGGACTGAAGCCGGCCCCCACGAAACAACGAGGTCCAGTAGGCCCGGTCGCTGTCACTCAGTACGCCAAGCTCGGCCATGATTTCTTCCGCGAACTCGACATCGGCCAGACCGCTGGCGGTAATGAGGCAACGGTCGCGTACGGCCGGCGCGTTCACGTACATCGCGGACCCAGTGTAGTCCGGCACGTGCTGCTTCAGGTAGTCAAGGCCGTTACTCGTGTGCCGACGTCCACCAAGAAGCCCTGCTCGTGCGACAACGGTCGTCGCCGCACAAATGGCGGCGATTGGCACCGCACGCGCCTCGAGGGTCTTGAGGGCTTCGACTAGCTCGCGCTCAACCGGTTGCTGTTCCCACCGATCACCGCCTGGCAGGATGAACACCGCTACGTCGGCCGGGTCGAGCTCGGCGAGAGCAGCAGTTGGCTGAACGGTGAGGCCGCCCATCGACTGAACCGGTTCGCGGGTGAAACCCATGACCCGGACGTCATACTGGCCGTGCCGCCGGAGCTCCGCAAGCGCATGTGCCGCTTCCCAATCGGCGAAGCCAGGTACCGCTAGGAAGTAGACAGCCTTAGTTGGCATTGATCGCCTGAGCCCGGTGGAGCGGCCTAACGGATCGCGCTTAAGCTGCGGGCGCAACGTCCGCAGGCGAAAGACGGTGCAGCGGCAGAAAAAGAGGCTGGGCGGCGAGGGAACGCAACTCTTCCCTGCTTGTGAGCGCCCGGCAGCTTCAAGCGCTGGTTAGGCGGCATCGTACTAGCGAGTCAACTGCCACGTAACTCGGCCGTCGCCCCCGCTGCCCGCAATAAGCAGCGAGGCACGGTTGCCGGCGGTCACCGAGAACTCGACGATCCGCCCGGCCTCATCGGCATGGCGAAACACGCCCCTACTGGTGCGCGCCAGCACGTAGACCGGCCCACCTTCAAGCTTCAGCTCGGCTGGCAGCGTGATCTGCAGCCGGCTGGCCGCCCGCTTCACATCGATCGCGAATGGGTGTGCCGTGTCGCCAGACTGAAAGGAGACACCCCTTGCCACCCAATGCCCGATGCTCCGATCAAGGTCCGAGTCAGAAGCCGAGCGACTCTGAGCTGATCCCGAGCTGACGGTACACATGAGCCACGCGGCGACGAGGATGGTGGAGGAGCGTGCGTGCATGAGTAGTGTCCTCGAGTGGGCCGACGATGCCGCCAGCTTCAAGCGCTTGTTAGGCAGCAATCCGGGCAATGTAGAGACCACGACCAGCGAGGCCCTCTGGTTGGTGTTCTGCCGTTAGTCCCGCGGCGGCAAATGCCGCAAGCATTTCGTCGATGGCGAAGAGGCCCAATTCATGAACCTCTGTCGCTTGCCGCGTTCCACTCCCGGTCTCAATGGTGTACTCAAACCGGAGACGCGACAGGCGACCGTCCACTTCGGTCGTCCCGATGCGGCGGACACGCACGTCCGGGCCTTGGCCCGTGCGCTCTGAGTGGTGCCCCGTCCGCATCTTGTCCGGCGGAAACCACGGCTCAAGAATGACGACCCCGTCTCCCGCCAGATGCTTCCGAAAGCAGCGCAGCGTCTGGGCCACTCGGTCCAGAGTCTTCACGTACCCGATGGAACTGAAGAGACAGAGGATGACGTCGTAGCGAGTGGGAAGATGAAAGTCGCTCATGTCGGCTTCGAAGAACTGCCCGGAGGGGTTCTTCGCTCGCGCAATGCGGAGGAACTCTGGATTGAGGTCGAGACCGTCCACCGTGAAACCATGAATCTCGGCCAGGAGGCGAGCGTGTTCGCCCGTCCCGCACCCGACGTCCAGCACAGTGCGGTAGACGGGATCGATTGACTCTAGGAGTGCAGCGATTTGCGCAGCTTCCGCCCCGTAATCCTTGAAGCTCGAATAGATGAGGTCATACAGCTCAGCGGATTCCGTGAACACGAATTGCCTGTGTTAAGGATTGCTGCCTAACGGATCGCGTCTAAGCTGCAGGCGACTCGCCCGCCGGCGCAATGCTGTGGGACGACAGTCCGTGCCCGCCAGGCCGCAAACACTCCGCTTCCATTAAAGCGATCACCGCCCGTCAGCTTCAAGCGCTTGTTAGGCGGCGGCCCGGTACCGTGGTTCCTCAACGGGGAGGACCTTCAAGATGAACAGGCTTGCCTAGGCGATACCTGGGCGCCGGCGGGCAAGGTGACGCGCCACCCCGGCGCGCTGGCTGGCACGAACTCATCTGTGCTCGGTGTGGCTTGAATGCGAGACGCAGGCGGCTGCAGCGCTCCCAACGACAATCCTTCAGCCGTCGTCCACGTGTAAGTCGTCGTCGCGCCCGTTGACGCATTAATGACACGGAAGGTCGCTGAGAGCGGGAGGGTAAGGCACGCTGTTGGCGCAGAGACGAGGCCGAGGTCGACCGACCAGAATCCCCCCGGCGTGTGCGGCTGATTGCTTGGAAAGCCGAGAATCTGCACGGGCGTGCACTGGCCCGTCTCACAGGTCCCGTTTGTGATGAGCAACGTCACATCGGCGCGGGGCTGAACGGTCGACGAGCAACCAAGCGCTCCGAAAAGGAAGGACATCCAAGCGGTCGTTGCGCGCATGCGAAACCGTCGTCGAGGGTTTGCGTGACGAGATGCATCCTCCTAAACGATACCCTCAGATCATGCTGAAGGTCACACCTGGCCGCCGCCTAACGAATCGTCTTAAGCTGCGGGCGGCGTGCCCGCCGGCGCAAGGCGGCTGAGCGTAGGGGGAAGTTGGGAGGGGAGACAATGCAATTCTTCCCTACTTGTGAGCGCCCGTCAGCTTGAAGCGCTTGTTAGGCCGCGCGTTACTGCCCCGGCCCTTTCTCGGTCTGGGCTTGAGAACGGAATAATGGAGACGCACAACCCCATCTGAATAGTGCCGGCACGAACGTAACTGTAGGGGAACGTCGAGATGCCGCGCTGCGATCAGGGGGATGCCCTCGCCGATAAGGGTTGGTATCACATGGATGATGAAATGGTCGATCTCGTTCTCATCGAGAAAGGACGCGATAAGCCCTGCCCCACCCATCATCCAGATATCCTTCCCCGGCGTCGCGCGCAGACGCCTCGCCAATGCCGGAATCGCCTCTGTGACGAACTCGACGGGCGGCGTGGCCGATGACGGTGGATGATGTGAGAAGATGTAGTTCTTGACCTTTGGGTCGAATGCGGCGCCCTTGATTCCTTGTTTCTGGAACTCGAGCGCGACGTCGTAGGTCTTGCGTCCCCAGAGAATCGTATCGATGGAGCGGTAGAACGCACGCATGCCATAATCGCCGGCGAAACGGCGACTGTTCAGCCAGTCGACGTTGCCATCGGGGCGAGCAATGTAGCCATCTGCGCTGGTCGCGATGTAGACGATGATCTTCCGCATGACACTCTTCGTAGCGCGGCCTAACGGATCGCGCTTCAGCTGCGGGCGACTCGCTCGCAGGGCGCAGTGTAGGTGAACGATAGTTCGTGCGCGCCAGCGCACAACGCTCCGCTTCCCTTAGAGCGGTCACCGCCCCCCACCTTCAAGCGCTTGTTAGGCAGCATTCCCCCTCGGGCCAAAGGGACCCCTTAGTGCAGCTGCTGTACCAGCCACCTGCCGGCGTGACAATAGAACCGCGCAGCGAGACCATCGTACGAGTTGCTCTCAATGACGGGCCCCTCGGTCATCTGGCCTGCGGGGCCGTTCTGTCGGGGGTTATCGCGATACCAGAAAGCGCTGAGCGGCAGGCGCTCGTTACGTAGTAGGTGAAGCCCGTAGGGATGGTTGTGCCACGCAATTGTCGGGGGACATCGTTGGGCGGTCGCGAGCGACGTATCAGAGACCCAGACGACCAGTAAGTAACGCTCCGGACCAGCCTTGCGGTCGCACCAGTAAACTGCGCTGCGTTCACCGAACCGGTCGAGGGTCGAATCGACGTAACCCCAGACATACGGCGGATCAACACGGCCGGGATGGTCGTAGAACCCTGCCACTTCAGAGCAGCCCACTTGTCGGGCGTGTTCACGGAGCGTCTGCGGTAGCGTGCCGTCCTGGCCAACGAGCGGCACTACCCCGAAGAGCAGAAACACGAGTGACAGGAGCACCCGACAATCGTTCACTCCAAGCTCCTATTGGGAATGCTGCCTAACGGATCGCGCTTAAGCTGCGGGCGCCATACCAAGGGGCGCAAGGCGGCCGAGCGGCAGACAAAAAGGCTGGCCGGCGAGGCAACGCAATTCCTCCCTACTTGGGAGCGCCCGCCAGCTTCAAGCGCTTGTTAGGCGGCGGCTTCGGATCTCCACTTGGCTCCTTGCGATCTACCCCCTCTGAAGAACTGGCGTAGCGCAGGATCCACTCAAGCACGGGATCGCGGCCTAGGCGGTAGTCGGCCCACGTCGGGACAAGTTCGTGATCCGGCTGGATGACGTTGGGGCTTCGGCCAACGAAGTGATAATACTGAGTCGAATACCGCACCCGGAGATGCGAGTTTGGGAGCCGCATCTCCCGCGCTTCCTGGAAGCTGTTGGGTTTCTCTCCGATCATCTGCCCTACCAGAATGGCGGCAGTTTGGGTGTGAAACTGCGCGGCGTTCGCCATGCCCGCAGAGAACGTGTTCGTGCCGATGGCAACGAACAGATGCCCTCGCCGATTGAGGTGCGACATGCGGCTGATAGGCTCAACGAGGTACCGGAGCCCTAGTGTGTAATCTCCGCCACCATTCTGACGCATGTCGATCACGAGCTTGTCCGGGCGCGTCCGCGCGACCAGCGCCAGGAGATCGGCCGCACGTGTCGAGAGACTGTCGTAGCCGCGAAAGCTGCAGTAGACCGTGCGGGCCTCCGGCAGGTACTGGTGCCAGAAAGCCTGATTCGCGTGCTGTAGATACAACGGCCTCGAACTAAACACGTGCGTCCAGGGGGAAGCGTCCGCGACGTTCATTGGCACCGCGTGGGCCTCGAAGCTGAAGTGGTGCCCGGCGTCGTCCGCTAGAGTCAGAGTCACCACTTCCCGAGCAGACGTGAGATCGATCCCGTGCACGATCATACCCATGCTGAGGAAGCCTTCGGCGCGCGCTTGCCGCAACGAAAGGTGTTCATCCGCGGGTGTGAGTGCCAGCAGCCGATGCATCACGACTGCAATAGGCTGGTTCTGGAGCGTCAGGAGTCGGGCGCCGAGAATGCGTTCGCTGCCACGCAGGACGGCGATGACCCGGTACTCGGTGCCGAAGCGCCGGATTTGGAAGGGAAACTGCGGACTATCGTCCGGCATTACGATAAAGGTGTGCGCGTCACCGATGAGGTTTGCGATCTGGTCCATCTTGGCGTACACCTGATCGCCGTTGAGGCTGTCCAATCGGCGGTCGAGCTCCGTCACCAACGAGTCGAAGCGGTGCCGAGGGAGCGAGTGGAACGCGTTGGTATGCCGCGCCACGATCTCGCGTGCGAAAAATGCTAGGTCCTGGCGCCACCGCGCGGCGTCGAGATCCAGGGTCGGGGTGTCCCAGCCATCCGGACGCGTCTCCCCGACCCGTCGAAGAGCGATCACCCCGCTGTCGCCCGAGACCGCGAAGCCTCCGCGCACCGCGTCGGCGCTTAACGTTGCGTCAAGCGTGCCCACGTCAGGTCCGGCTGTGAACAGGAGGTGTAAATGGCTGGAGTCAGCGCGTCCGCCCGTAATGGCGAACGTCCCCACCGGGGTCACAAGCTCACCGTCGTATCTGCCGTCGGCGCAGCGCAGATTGAGCGAAACTTCCAGTGCACCGCTCTCCCGACTGGTGGCAGTCCCCGTGAAGTAGCCCTTCGGATCGTCGGGCTGGCAGCCGTGGACCTCCTGACCGCTGGTCAATTGCGTGTGTAGAGTGGCGGCCAAGCCAGACAGAGCCAGAACTCTCACCACTATGTGCGCCACAATCGGGTCTCGGCGTGCCGCCGCCTAACGAAATGGCGTTGGAGCCTGCTCATTGGCCTTGAGGCGGCTGCCATAGCTCGACCTTGTTTCCTTCTGGATCAATGACCCAGCCAAACTTCCCATAGTCGGATTCATCAATCTTCTCGAGCACATTGCAGCCTTCTTCCTTCAAGGCTTTGACCAAGGCGTGGAGGTCTTCCACTCGGTAGTTGACCATGAAGGGAGCAGAGCTCGGAGCAAACTGCTTACTTTCTTGCGGACTGATTAGCCAGGCAGTTGTGCCTGCAACCGGCTTGCCCTCGGAGTCGGTCCAATCGAAGGCAGCTCCGCCCCAGGCTTGGACCTCGATTCCCAAGTGCCGCTGGTACCAAGCCTGCAGTGACGGAGCGTGCTTGGCCTTGAAGAAGATGCCGCCGATGCCAGTGACTCGTTTCATGTGACTCCGATGCGCGGTGGTGTGAGAGGAATGGGCTAGCGCACAACACTCCGCTTCCCTTAAACCGATCATCGCCCGCCAGCTTCAAGCGCAT
>WNGD01001974.1_pt1 | contig 13603 bp, 14 predicted proteins | sample 5400671 | NCBI WGS metagenome assembly WNGD01 (sample SAMN13153369, study PRJNA577476) | soil metagenome | isolation source: 40 cm soil or saprolite under grassland replicate 2 | place: USA:California | collected 2016-06-15
AGGACGCCAATCTGGAGCCGCTCGAGCAACCGCAGCGTCCGAATGTACGCGAGGTCGGTGGTGATGAGCTCGGCGAGGCCGCGCGACAGCGGTTGCACGCTCGAATCCCCCACCACAACGAGCGGCAGCACAGCGACGGTCGCAGGCTCCGGCGGCGCCGCGGCGAGCTCCGCCTCGCGCGCGAGCGCCGCCTGTGCAGTCAGCTCGGCTTGGGCGCGCAGCGCCAGCAGCGCTTTGGCGCGCAGCGCGGCGATCCCGCGGGCCCCGGGATGCTGGGCGGCGAAGTCCTGGTACGTCGCGATCGCCTCGTCGTAGCGGCCGGCCTGCTCCTGACAGGCTCCCACGACGAGTGGCCCGAGCACGTCGGCGGGCTCGAGCAGCTGCGCGGCGCGCGTGACCACGGTGGCAGTGTCGCACCGCTGGGCGGCGGCGAGCGCGGCGGCGAGCCGGAAGCGGAGGGCGGCGTTGTTGGGTTGCTGCTGGGCTTGAGCGATGAGATCGGGAATGTCGGCGGGCGTGACGCTGGCGGGCCGGGGCGCGCGGGCGCACGCCCCGGCCAGGACCACCAAGAGGAGCGGCAGCTGGCGCTGGCTCACCGCCGTGATTTCTTTTTCCCGGGCTTCTTCTTCGGCGCCCCCCCCGTCCCTGCCTTCGGCTTCCCGCCGCGCACCGGCTTACGCTTGGACGCGAGAGGACCTTCCACGTCCAGCAGGAGGCGGTCGCCTTCCTCGGGCCCGATCAGGCCCCGCCGCACGGCGTAGCGGACCAGCTCCTCGGCGTCGTCGAACGTGAATTCGCCCACGCCAGCGGCGGCGCGGATGGCTTTGACGAGCGCATCCGCGACAGGGCTCCGCAGGACGCTTGCGATGCCGGGGAGGGCCTCGAGCAGCGAAGAGATCTGCGACCCGCCGAGCTCAGCTGGGGGGGGCATCGACACGCTGCTCCGGCGCTGAAGGTCGCGCCAAGCTACATCCCCCCCTTTAGACCGTCAAGGATTTTTGCGGGAACTACCGTTGGGGCGCGGGGTTACGGCGCTGCCGCAGCGCTGCGGCGACGCCGCCGGGCGCGCGCCGCGAGATGGTGAGATCGGAGTGCGAGAGCAGCTCGCCCAGCACCGCGCGCGTGCGCGGGTCGAGTGGCATCTCGAAGCGCAGATCGAGCTGGTACTCGGCGTGATCGACGCCCTCGCCGGTGAGCGTGAAGCCCTGGTGCGAGGGGCTCGCCGCGTCGACTTCGATCTCCGCCAAGGGCTCGTACTCGGGGCGGTCCATGGCAACCTCCGGTTTCCGTGAGAGATACGCCCCGGACCGGGGGTGTCAAGGCGGCGCGGCGTGCGTTGCTGGCCTTCCCGGGGTGGCTAGATTTCGGCCGGAGGTTCCAGACAAACCGTGGGGCGACGCGGCATCAAGGAATACCGGGCGCCGGAGGCGTTGGCGCTGATCGCGGCGGACCGCGAGCACGTGCCCTTGGTATGTCCCTCGTGCGGGACGCGGTCCATCGTGCGGTCGCCGCGGCGCCATGGTGGGCGAGTGTCGTTGGCGCCGGAGCGCGTCACCCTGACGTGCCAGAGCTGCGGCCGCCACGCCTCCTACATCGAGCGCGCCGAGCCGCCCCGGGACGAGACCATGGACCCGCACGTGCAGGTGTGAGGCGTCACGCGCTCACGGGTCAGCCAACAGGAGAGCGACAGGCGAGTGGCAGGCGACGCGATACAGATGATGGGCACGGTCACCGAAGTGCTCCCCAACACGACCTTCCGCGTGAAGCTCGAGAACGGCCACGAGGTCCTGGCCTACGTGAGCGGCAAGATGCGTAAGAACTACATCCGCATCCTGCAGGGGGATCGGGTGGCGGTGGACCTTTCACCCTACGACCTGACGCGCGGCAGGATTACCTACCGTTACAAATAAATGGCGTCACGCGAAGACGTCACGGAAATACGTCACGAGCAAACGTAGAGGCCGGGATCGCTCCCGGCCTCTTGACGTTTCTGGGCGACGTTCCTTGCGTGACGTCTCTACGTGACGCCTTCGCCTAGACGTCGTCTAGAAGAACAGCATCAACCCGCCCGAGACGTCCACCTGACCCGGCGCAGCGCCGCCTGCGCCCTGCTCCTCGCGGGTGCCTTCGAAGACGAGCTTCAAGGACTTCGTCCACTGGTGGTAGATGCCCACGGTGTACGACGCCCAGTTGACCAGCACGCCGCTGAAGCCGTCACCGGTCGCGTCGGCCTTGAGCCGGCTGAAGCCCCAGCTCGCGCCCACGTTGGTCTTCGGGCCGATCTTGTACATGAGCTGCGCGTAGCCGCCGTCCGACGGACGGGCGGTCGTCCCATCAGCCGCGACCTCGCCCCCCGAGAACATCGTGATCGTGCCGAGGCCCTTGCCGATGTAGCCGCTCACCACGACCGACAGGTCCGAGACGTCTGCTTTGACGCCCGCGGTGGCGCCGAACGAGCTCACGGAGTTGACCGTGCCGGTCGGCCCGTCGGAGGTCGTCTGCCACAGGCCGCCCACCCAGATCATGTACCGGCTCTTGCCGGACTTCTGGTTGTAGGTGACCTCTGCCTCGACCCGCGGCACCTTCGTGAACTGATACGTGCCGCTACCCAGAATGCTTGGCTGGAAGAGGCCGACGCTGACCTGCGTCTGCCCCGGCTTCGTGCTGTAGGTCACCTGCGCATTGAAGTTGGGGTAGATGTAGCCGTAGCCGATGCGGCCCAGGGTGGTGCCACCGCCTTGAGCAGCTTGACCGGTCGCGGTGGTGCCGTCGAAGATGCCCACCGCGCCGACGCCGAACAGCGTCATGTCGTTGAGGATGTTCTGGCGGCCGAACAGACCGAGCTCGCGGCCGGCGAGAATCTGCGACCCATCCTTGAACCCGACCGTCAGGTAGATCTGGCGCATGTCGATCTGGGCGCCCGCGACGACTCCACCGAAGACGTCATGGAGCTGGGCGAAGTTCTGGATCTGGGGCGCGAATCCCACGTGCACTCCGAGATTGAGCCCACCTTCCTTCCCCTTCGCGTCGAACGTGGCGAACCCCGGGAGCAGCCCGGTGCGGATGTTGCTGTTTGAGGCGTCGCCCGCGTTCGTGTTCCCCTTCGTGAAGACCCAGAACACGTTCACGTTTCCGGAGAACGTGAAGGCCCAGCCGTTCGACATCTGCATCGTCAGGCCTTGCGCCTTGGCCGTCGCACTGACGCCAAACGCCAGACCTAACAACAACAGTGTGAGACGCTTCATACGAGAATCCCTCCTTGGGAGTTTACCTGGTCAATCCTGCCGCTCGTGTCCTGCGCTGCTACATCTCGCCTGCGCCAGGTACAGCCGAGTGGGAACGTGGTCCTCCCACCAGTAATGCTCGTCTGTGCTTCTCACCTACATCGGTTGTGACTGAAAGGGAAAGCGAGCCCACCTCCTCGTGAGAGCGAGTCGATCGTGCTGCCCAACGCCCGGGGCCTCCCGCACCAGCCCACGCCAGCGTCTGCTCGGCACTGCCCGCTTGCCGCGGGCTAGTGCATACCCGCAGGAGTGGCCGCCAGGGACGGCTTCCGAACCGATCCCGAAACCGCGAGGCGAATCCACATACCGGCCGCCCCATGGCCCGGAACCCCGCAAAATATTAGGTAGGACCCCCCCTTATCCGCAATGAACCGAATGTCGTCCCGCCCTTCGGAGGGAAGTCCCTCGGCCAACCGGATCGTGGACGCGCGCGGGAAGGCGGGCGTAACCGGCTGCGTGGGCAGGGGATGCACGTCCTCGATCACCTCGGCCGAGTGCGGCAACATGCCATCGTGATTGCGGAAGTGCAACACCGCGGTCCACCCCAGCGGGACGGTCAACGTGAGCTCCCCGTCCCGGAACCCGTTGAAGTTCAAGGCCCCGTTCAGCCCCGTGAGACCCGCGATCAGCTCGAACGTCGCCGTATGAGACGCCGTGTCCGCACTCAACCAGCTGGAGTCGATCGCCTGGGGCGCCACTTCCCGCTGCGCCACGGCGTCGCGCGGCACGCCCGCCCCGGTTGCCACGGCGAGCATTCCGGCGAGGCGCAAAAGCTTGACCATCAGAACCCCGTTTTGGGGGAAGACCTTCGCGACGTTCACGTCGGGGTCTCCCGGAGCGACTGCGTATTCTTGTCGCGCAGGGAGACCCCGACGGGAACGGGGATGAGGCTACATCCCCGCCTTCGGCAGCCCGAACACGAAGACCGCGTCGCCCAGCGGATAACTGATCTGGAAGTTGCCGCCCGCGGCCACGGCGACGAACTCCTCGCCGTCCACTTCGAAGACGGACGGTGCGGCGTTGACGCCAGCCCCGCAGTAGAACTTCCACAGCACCGCACCGGTCTTGGCGTCGTACGCCTTGAACCAGCCGTTGCCCTCACCCGTGAACACGAGCCCGCCCGCCGTGGCGGTGGCGCCGCCCATCATCGGCAGCTCGGTCTTCACCGTCCAGGCGATCTTTCCGGTGTTCAGGTCGATCGCGTTGACGTTGCCGTACTCACCCGAGTAGCCGCCCTTCTCGTCGGGGATGCGGACGAAGGCGCTGCCGAGCCACAACCGGCCTTTTTCCCACGGCGCGTAATGGACCTTGTAGTGCATCGGCTGATGCAGGCCCACCGTGTAGGCGTAGCCCAGGTCGGGGTGCACGGCGATCGGCGACCACTCCTGGCCGCCGTTGGCGCCCGGGAGCATGAACACCCCGTCCGCCGTCGGCTGCGTGTACATGTTCTGCTGCGGCACGAACGCCGCCGAGCGGCGGATCAGCTTGCCGGTCGCCGCGTCGAGCACGTAGACGAAGCCGGTCTTGCCCGCCTCGACCACCGCCTTCTTGCCGCCGACCGTCGCAATCACCGGCGGGCTCACGGCGTCCAGGTCCCACACGTCGTGCGGCACTTCCTGGTAGCCCCACTTGAACTTGCCGTTGGTCGCGTCGATCGCGACGATCGACTCGGTCCAGCGGTTGTCTCCCGGACGGATGGAGCCGTCCAGGTCGGGCGACGGATTGCCGATCGCGACGAACAACGTCCTCGTGGTCTCGTCGTAGGCCGGTGTCATCCACATCGAGCCGCCGCCGGTCTTCCAGGCATCGGCGTACTTGGCGGAGTCGGCCTTCTCCTGCGCGATGTTGCGCTTCAGATCGTCGCCCTCGGGCGTGGTCTTGGACCAGGGGCCCCACCAGCCGCCCTCTTCCGGCGACGGGAGCGAGTACCACGTCCAGACGGGCGCGCCGGTCGAGGCGTTGAAGGCCTTCACGTAGCCGCGAATGCCGTACTCGGCGCCCGACGTACCGATGATCACGTTGTCGCCGATCACCAGCGGCGCCATCGTCTCGGTGTAGCCGGCCTCGGGGCCGTCGCCCACCTTCACTTCCCACTTCACCTTCCCGTTCGTCGCGTCGAGCGCCACTAGATAGTCGTCGAGCGTTCCGAGAAAGACCGAGCCGCCGGCCACGGCCACGCCGCGGTTATTGGGGCCGCAGCACGCGGTGCTGACCGGGGCGTTCTTGTGCTCGTACTCCCACAACTTCTTCTGCGTCCGCAGGTCGAACGCGCGCACGATGTTGTTGGGCGTCGCGGGCGACGTGATGTACATGATCCCGCTCACCACGATCGGCGTGGTCTCGAAGCTGCCCAACCGCTCGGCGCCGTGCGTGTAGACCGCGCGCGGGACGAGATTCTTGACGTTCGCCGTGGTGATGGTCTTCAGGGGGGAGAACCGGTTGTTCCAGTAGTTGTGGCCGTACATCAGCCAGTCGCCGCTCGCCGCGGCGTTGAGCAGCATGTCGTTCGTGACGACGCCGCGCGGCGCGGCCGGCGGGTCGCCCGTTCCGCCCGACCCTTGTGCGCACAGCGGTGCCGCGACGAAACACGCGACTATCACCGTCGCGCACCATCGAGCCCAATGCGTCATACCCACCTCCGTTGAAGGTCGAAGCCTACTCCCCAGCACCCAGTGAGAACCCGACGTACATGTTGCGGCCGGGGGCCGGCTCATAGTAGCGCCCCGGCACGAAGTTGCCACTCACGCGAATCGGCGCCGCGTTGATCGACACGGACCCGACGTACTTGCGGTTGAACACGTTATTGAAGCCCACGAAGGGGCGGAACCGCACGCTTCCGAGCGAACCATCCCACCCCACCCGCACGTTGGTCGTCCACCAGGGACTGGTCCGCATCGCGAGGGTATCGTCCACGAAGAAGCCGGACGAATGCGTCTCTTCCAGCTCGGCCCAACCTCCGCGGCCCCACTCGGGCCGCGCCTGCACGATGAGATGCAGCCAGTGCTTGGGAATGCCCGGGAGCGCGCGGTCGTGCAGGTCGTGGATCGTCGTATCGGGGGGCGTGACCCCCTTGTTCACCGAGATCACCTGAAACCGGTCATAGCGGTAGTCCGCAAACGTGTAGGCACCCAGCACATTGAGCCCGGCACTCAGCGCGACGTCGGCGCCGATTTCGATGCCGCGGTGGATGGACCGTCCGGCGTTCTGATAAAACACGCGTTGCAGCGTGTCGGGGAACGGGATGAGCTGATCTCGCACGTTAGCCTGGAATCCGGCCACGGAGTAGTTCACGCGACCGCGCCAATCGCCGCGCACCCCGACTTCGAAGGTCGTGGCCTTCTGGGGCTGCAGGTCGGGATTGAAGCCTCCCGCACTCCCGGGGCGGTTGGTGAGCTCGGTCGTGGTCGGCGTTTCGAACGAGGTGCCGACGTTGCCGTAGACGGTGACCGCGTCGGACGGCGTCACGGCGACCCCGACCGAGCCGGAGAGTGCGTTCAGCAGCCGCCGCCCCGAGTCGTCGGGGTTAGTGGCGGTGACGAGCCGGTCGTGCACCTGAAAGTTCACCCAGTCGTAACGCAGGCCGCCGGTGACCGACACGTGGGGCGTCACCTGCACCGTGCTCTGCACGAACGGCCCGACTTCGGTCACGTGCTCAAGCTGGTCGAGGGACCGCACCGTGTCGGGCAACCAGACGGTATCCGTGCGATACTGGAGGTTGAGCCGATCGTCCCGCTGCCGCTGGAAGTCCAACCCTGCCGTGATCCGCTGCGGCAGGATGCCGAGCGGGACGGGGCGCGTCAGCGTGAGGCGCGCCCCGTAGGCCCAGCGGTTCAGATCGATGTAGGCGAACGTCGTGGGATTCGTGAGGCCGCGCTTCAGACCGAACAGGGTGACCGCCGCTTCGCCGCCCGTCGCGAACTGGTGCCGCAGCGTCGCTCCACCCTGCCCCTGCCATACGTCCTTGCCCGCCCGCTTCGTGATGTTCAGCGGAGCCGCGCCGTCGGGGTTGGCCGCCAGCTCGCCCGCGGTCAACGACCCGGGATTATCGGCGCGGGGATCGTCTCCGTAATCCGCCACCACGGCGAGCGACCAGTCGGGCGCGAGCGGCACGTGGAGCCGCGAGTTGAAGTTGCGGATGTCGGTGCGGCTGTGGCGACGCTCCCCGTTGTACGCGAGCTGCGACATGGTGACGAGCCCGCTGCCCGAGCCCGCGCGGAACTGGGTGCTCGTCTCCCACTTGTACCAGGTGCGGCCGCTGTAGGGATCGAACACGTTCAGATCGTGCCGGTCGAAGGTGCCGCCCGTGAACCGGATCTCCTGCACGACCTGGCGGGGCGCGGCGGGGTCGCTCCAGATGCTGATCACGCCGCCCGCGGCGTTGCCGAACAGGGCGGATGAGGAGCCGCGCAGCACCTCGATGTGGTCGGCCGCGGTGAGCTCGACATTCGTAAGCTGGCCCTGGCCGTCAGGGAGCGTCTGGGGGATCCCGTCGAGCAGGACCTTGATCCCCCGCACGGCGAACGCCGAGCGGGCCCCGAACCCGCGGATCGAGATCCGCTGGTCGAGGGAGAAGTTGAACCGGTTGGCTGCGTACACCCCAGGCACCGTCGCCAGCGCCTCGTCCAAGCCCCAGGTGGGCCGGCCCGCGCTGATCTCGCGCTTGTCGACGAGCTGGACTGCCTGGGGGATGCGGTTGATCGGGGGGTTGGCGCGGGTGACCGAGACGACGGCGGGGGGCAGCGTGTAGACTCTCAAGCTGTCGGTCGGCCGGGTGGTCGTATCGCGCTGTTGGGCGACCAGCAGTTGCGGCAGCGCGGCGCACAGCACAGCCGCCACCCGCCCGACCGTCACGAGCTGCGACATCCGTTCCTGTCCTTTGAGGCTTACAGAGCGTAGGGGTTTGGTTTTAACCGCCCGAGCGGAGCCCGTCAAGGCTTCAGTGAGGCCGCCGCAGCATCCGGTTCCAGCGGATGCGCCACGGATCGTTGGCCACGCTCAGGTAGATGATCACCGGCTGGCCCACGATGTGGGATCGCGGCAGAAAGCCCCAGAAACGGCTGTCATACGACTCGTCGCGGTTGTCGCCCATCACGAAGAAGTGGCGGGGCGGCACCACGATCGGTCCCCAGTCGTGCGTGGTGGGACGGTAGTGCGCGGCGTCCCGGCCGATGTAGTAGGGCAGCTGCCACGCCCGGATCTGCTGGAGGCGGAAGTCGGGATCGAGCGTCAGGCCGCCGGCGAGATGCAGCGCATACGGCTCGTCGAGCCGCTTGCCGCTGCGATACACTGTGTCGTGCACCATTCGCAGCGTGTCGCCGGCGGCGCCGATCACCCGCTTCACGATGTTCAGGTCGGGCGTCGAGTCCTCGACCGAGCGGAACACCACGATCCCGTCCCGCTGCGGTTCGGCGTAGCCCGGCAGCCGCCCGAAGCGGATTCCCGTCAAGGGGATCTCGAGCTCGCCGCCGTAGATGGCCTTGTTGACGAACAGGAAGTCGCCGATGAGCAGCGTGTTCTCCATGCTCGCCGACGGGATCCGGAACGCTTCGATGAGGTAGGAGCGCAGCACGATCCAGATCACGACCGCGACGGCGATCGACGTGTCCCATCCCTTGAGTTTCGCGCGGAACGCGCGCATCTCCGCGAGCATCAGGGCCGGTCCACCCAGTCGGCGATGAAGATGTTCGTCTCGTGCGGCACGCGGCCGTGGCGGTTTGACGCCCACACCAGCTGCCGGCCGTCGGGGGAGAACATCGGGAAGGCGTCGAACTCGGGGGACGTGGTCACCTGCTCGAGCCCGCCGCCGTCCAGGTTGACGAGAAAGAGATCGAAGTCGCGCGACTCGGGGTGCCGGTAGTTCGAGGAGAAGATGATCCGCCGGCCGTCGGGGTGGAAATACGGCGCGAAGCTCGCGCCCCCGAGGTTCGTCACCCGGCGCTGGTGCGAGCCGTCGGCGTGCATCACCCAGAGGTCCATGCGCGTCGGTCGTACCAGGTGCTGCGCCAGCAGCGAGTGGTACTCGGCCGAGTCCGCGGCCGTCTCAGGGTGGTAGGCGCGGTACACGATGAGCGCTCCGTCGGGCGAAAAGAACGGCCCGCCGTCGTAACCCAGCGCGGTGGTGAGACGCCGCAGGTTCGTCCCGTCCACGCCCATTGTGTAGATGTCGAGATCGCCGTCGCGCAGCGAGGTGAAGACGATGGTCCGGCCGTCAGGCGAAAGCGTCCCCTCGGCGTCGTAGCCGGGATTGCTCGTCAGGCGCCGGGTATCGGCACCGTCCGCGCGGGCGGTGTAGAGGTCGTAGTCGTACAGCGCCCACACGTAGCCCCGGGAATAATCCGGCCGCGGCGGGCACGCGGCGCCGGCATGCTCGGTGCTCGAATAGAAGATCCGGCGGTCATGGTCGTAGAAGTAGCCGCACGTCGTCCGCCCGCGCCCCGACGAGACCCGCTTCAGGCCGCTCCCGTCCACACCCATGACGTACATCTGGTCGCATTGCTCGGCGGGGCCCTCCCCCTGACGCTGGAAGATCAGCAGTCGCCCCGACGCCGCGAAGTACGCCTCCGCATTCTGCCCGCCGAAGGTGAGCTGGCGCACATTGCGCAGGTGCACTTCGCTCGGCTCGGCCGGCACGACCGCGCTCTGCGCGACGAGGTGCAGCAGCAACAGGGGCGCCATGGAACCCGCAAGCTAGAGACGCCCGGGAGTTCGGGCAACCGCCCGTTGCGGCGCGTTTCTGGGTATTATTGATCCTCGCATGAGCCAATCCGACGCGCCGCGCCGCTCGCAGCCGCCGTTGATGGACGCCCTCGGTAAGCTGTGCACCGAGGGCAAGGACCTGGCCGGTTACCTGTGGCAGGTGCCCGATGACGCCGGCGCGCGCCAGAAAATCCTCGGCATCATCGATCAGATCGCGGCGGAGAGCGCGAAGCAGGGCCGCAGGGAGATGCCGAAGATCTGCGACGAGTTGCGGACCGCGGCCAAGGCGACCCCCAGCCCGCAGCAGGTGGACGTGCTGGTGAGCGGCTTCGACCGGCTCGTCCAGCTGTGGCAGGCGGCGAAGTCCGGATTGTTGTGACGCCGCGCACGACTGGGGCTGCTCCCGGGCCCGCCGCCGCGGCGACCCGCGCCGCGGCCCTCGACCAGCTCTGCATCAACACCGTCCGCACCCTCGCGCTGGACGCAGTGCAGCAGGCGGACTCCGGGCACCCCGGCACCGCGATGGCGCTCGCGCCCCTCGCCTACGTCCTGTGGCAGCGGCATCTCCGCTACAACCCGGCGAACCCCGACTGGTTCGGGCGCGACCGCTTCGTGCTGTCGGCCGGCCACGCATGCATGCTGCTGTACGCGGTGCTGTACCTCACGGGGTACGACCTCTCGCTCGATGACATCAAGCAGTTCCGCCAGTGGGGCAGCCGCACGCCGGGCCACTCCGAGCACGGGCTCACGCCCGGGGTGGAGGCCACCACGGGCCCGCTGGGCCAGGGCGTGGGGAACGCCGTCGGCATGGCGCTGGCCCAGGCGCACCTCGCGGCGCAGTTCGACCGCCCCGGCCACGCGATCGGCGACCACCACACGTACTTCCTCGCGTCGGACGGCGATCTGATGGAGGGTGCGTCGCATGAGGCGTGCTCGCTCGCCGGGCACCTGAAGCTCGGGCGCCTGATCGGCATCTACGACGACAACCGCATCACCATCGACGGCAAGACCGATCTCACGTTCTCGGACGACACCGCCCGGCGGTTCGAGAGCTACGCCTGGCACGTGCAGCGAGTGGCGGACGGGAACGACCTCGGTGCGCTCGACGCGGCGCTGGCGGCCGCGCGGCGCGTGACCGACCGGCCGTCGCTCATCATCGTGCGCACCCACATCGCCTGGGGGAGCCCGCACAAGCAGGACACCCCCGAGGCGCACGGCGCGCCGCTCGGCGCCGAAGAGGTGAAGCTCACGAAGCAGAACCTGGGCTGGCCGAGTCTCGAGCCGTTCTACGTGCCGGAGGATGCGCTGGCGCAGTGGCGGCGCGCGCGGGAGCGGGGCGCGCGCCTAGAAGCCGAGTGGCGGACCCACTACGACGCCTACCGGAAGGCGTATCCCGACCTGGCAGCGGAGCTCGAGCGTCGCCTCGCGGGCCGGCTCCCCGACGACTGGGACGCCGTGCTCCCCGACTTCACCGTCGGGGACGCCCAGGCGACCCGCGTGGCGTCGGGCAAGGTGCTGAACGCGATCGCGCCCCAGCTCCCCGAGCTGATCGGCGGCTCGGCGGACCTTGCGGGCTCGACGCATCTCGTGTTCAAGAGCGGCGGCGACGTCGCGGCGGGGAGCTGGGGCGCCCGGAACATCCACTTCGGCGTGCGCGAGCACGGGATGGGCACGATCCTGAACGGCCTGGCGCTGCATGGCGGCGTGCGACCAGTCGGCTCGACGTTCCTCATCTTCTCCGAGTACATGCGGCCGCCGCTCCGGCTCGCGGCCCTGTGCCGGCTGCCGACGATCTACGTGTTCAGCCACGACTCGATCGGGCTGGGCGAGGACGGTCCCACGCATCAGCCGATCGAGCAGCTCGCCTCGTTGCGCGCCATTCCGAACCTGACGGTGATGCGGCCGGCCGATCCGACCGAGGTGATCGAGGCGTGGCGCCTCGCCATCCTGCACCGCGACGGGCCCGTGGCGCTCGTGCTCACCCGGCAAAAAGTCCCGGTGATCGACCGCGCGAAATACGCCCCCGCGAACGGGCTGCGGCTGGGGGCGTATGTGCTGGCGGACAGCTCGGGCAAGGGCGGCAAGGGCGGCAACCCGGCGATTATCCTCATGGCGAGCGGCTCCGAGGTGGAGCTCATCCTCGGCGCCTACGAGCGATTGACGGCCGAGGGTGTCGCGGCGCGCGCCGTGAGCATGCCGTGCATGGAGTTGTTCGCGCGGCAACCCCAGGAGTACCGCGACGCCGTGTTGGCGCCCGGGGTGGGTGCGCGCCTCGCCGTGGAAGCGGCGTCGCCGCAGCCGTGGTACCGCTGGGTGGGGGATCGCGGCGCCGTGCTCGGGATCGAGCGGTTCGGGGCTTCCGCGCCGTACCAGCGGATCTACCAGGAATTCGGGCTGACAGTGGAGAACGTGGTGAAAAAGGCAAAAGAACTAATAGGCGGATAGCCGGATAGGCTGATAGAACCTTCGGTCGAGCGCCGGCCTGCTATCCGCCTATCCGTCTATCCGGCTAACCGCCTTATCAGTCGCCGAGCCGCTTCTCTCCCGGAACACACGCACGCCGACACGCCCGCCCCGTCCACCGCAGCCCCCGCGAGCTCGAGCGGCGCCAGCCTGGCGAGCTGGGCGCGAACGTGGGCGACGCGCTCGGCGTGCCCGGGCTTGTAGCGCGGCAGGCCGCGCGGCCAATGGAAGGCACGGGTCCAGAGCGGCGCGCCCCTGAGCCCGAGGATCGTCACGAGCTCCGCGTGCGCCCGCGCGCCGGGGTCGCCGTCCCCCGGCCCAACGAACGCCCGCAGCAGCGCGTGCCCCCGGGGCGCACGGTTCGCGTACTTGAGCCAGGCGTAGCTGCAGGCGCGCACCCCCGCGCCCGAATCCCCCGCCGACACAAAGCCGGTGCCTTCGAGCCGCGCGGGGATTTGATCCGCGCGGTACGCGAGCGACACCGTGATGCTCGGATAATAGACGACCTGATCCAGCTCCCGGCCCCCCCCCGGCCCCCCCGCGCCGGCGGCCGCGAGGAACCGCGCCGCGACCCACGCCGGCACGGCGAGGACCACGCCCCCGGCCTCGTATGTCGAGCCGCCGGTCACCGCGAGCCGCCAGCCGCGCGGCGACGGTGCGACGGCGGTCACGCCCTGGTCCGTCCGAACGGCGGCACCGAGCCGGGCGACCAACGCCTCCACGATATCCGCCATCCCGCCCGCGAAGCTCCGGAAGCCGCGATCGAGCGCGCCTTCCGTTTGAACCTGGATGCCGAGCAGCTCGGCGGCGCGCCCCTCCGCGAGCGACTCGAGCCGCGCGCCGGTCCAGAGCATCGACCCCGTCGCGAGCTGGTCCACGAGCCGGTCGGCGCTGCCGAGCTCACGCGCGAGCGCGGGGATATCCGGCTCTGCGGCGAGGAACCCGTCGGGGCCGCCCTCCACGACGAACCCGTCCGGGCGCTCCGTAACGGTCACCCCGCCCGGGCGCCGCCCGCTCTCGAGCACGATCACGTCAGCCCCTGCCTGCCGCAGCTCCCACGCCGCCGACAGCCCGGCGAGCCCGGCCCCCACGACGACGACTGTCAGGCCCCCGCCCCCGCCCCCGCCCCCACCCCCACCCACCCCCGCTCCACCGCGGCC
>WNGD01010920.1_pt1 | contig 13602 bp, 9 predicted proteins | sample 5400671 | NCBI WGS metagenome assembly WNGD01 (sample SAMN13153369, study PRJNA577476) | soil metagenome | isolation source: 40 cm soil or saprolite under grassland replicate 2 | place: USA:California | collected 2016-06-15
GGGGTATGCTTTGGCATAGAAGAGAATCCTTTCTGATGGAGATTGTTGTTCTTGAATGGATTCTCTTCTTTTTTCCCTGCCTTGACAAGTCGTTTTTTAATTTAATTGTCACCGATGGCTGGAAGCTGGTCCCTACCCCAAAAAATCTCGTTTCTGAAAAAGTGTCGGTGAGAGAACCATCCGGCTCGGGGCGCGCGATCAGGCCGGGGAGCCGCCTTCTCGGGGCACCGGATGGGGCAAGCCCCATCCCTACTGAGATTACTAAGCTGACAGGCCGTAGAGCAAATATACGACCGCATCGATAAGCTTATCCGTAAGAGCAAGCCTGCGTTCAAGCTCTCTGCTCTCCTCAAACGATGCCCTTTGTGCGGCTCGCCTCTCCCTATGCAACGCCTGCATCGTTCCAGCCAGAAAGGCCAGCAGATCGTGCACCACGTCTGAACGTTCGGGTCGGAGCGAGAGGTGACGGTGCACGAAAGCCATCACGGGATCGGCATCGTTGGTAGCGAGATAGTATCGATAGTAGCGTCGCCCCTCCTCAAGGTAGGTGGCCCGGTCGGCAGCGGACGTGACGAAAGCGACGCGGCGAATGGGGAGAACGCGCAGTTGGGGCGCCTGGAACTGGATGTAGCCGCCGCTCATCATCAACGCGCCGAAGTAGCCTGTATATATCCTGGATAGCAAGGCACTATTCAGCAGCGCGAGTAGGTACTTGAGATCGTATAAGGAGGAGGAGACGAAATTAGTGTTCGCCGAAGCAAAAGCCCCCTCCTCGTCGAGAAATGCCTCGATCCCGCGCGCCATCTTCGCGATAATGAGCTTTGGCTGCTGGTACTGAGACCTGCGCGCATCCGAAACGGCGTCATGAGATACATCGAGAAAAGGCGTAGCAAGAGAGTGGCCCTTGTGGGTGAGCGCTTCCATGCCCCAGGAGGTATCGTAGCGATCGATAAGGCCCGTATTGATGAATTGCTTGCTCGCGCCAGTCTGCTCATTCGAGAGGGCCATTGCATATGCGTCGGCCTCAGAAGCAGAAGTGGAGGCGCGCACAAGCGCACACTGCTGAAGCTGTAGCGAGACGGACTGCGCCTTGAGTAGCAGTGGCAGCGCGTCGTCGGAGAGCAGAAAGCTCCATAACTTCTCCGGCAGCGCATCCAGATGCTCACTGCGGTGAACCGCCACACAGTAGGGAGGGAGCTTGCCCTCCTCCGCACCCGGCAGCCGTTCCACCTCAATGGCATAAACATGCGAGCAAGCATCAGCCTGACTTACGAGCACCACGGGATAGACCGACGGATCGGCGAAGACATCAGCGCCTGACGCATCGAGCAGGCGCAACATCTTCGCCGCGCGGCTGTAGTATGCCCTGAACGCTGAGGCGTACGGAGCTGACAGGAACTTATTGGGCGTGATGAACGCCGAGTATCCTTGTTTACGCGAGAGCCTGATGGCAAGCTCCATAAAGAGCAGATAGATATCGTAGGCGCCCACTGCGCTGGTGAAGTGGACCTTCCAGTATGGCTTCTCGCGGGCCGATAGCGACCTGTTCAGCTCGTTGGCGTTGATATAGGGTGGGTTGCCGATGATAGCGTCGAAGCCCGCGCGCTCTCCTGATCCGGCAAGAAATACCTCTGGAAACTCTATCTCCCAGTGGAAGCTCCTGTATGCCTGCACATCGTTCCCGAACCAGCGAGCCAGATAGCCGTCCAGCGCGTCTTTGTAGGGTGCGATCTGTCTGCGCGCCTGCGAAAACCTTGTCCGGCTCTCCCGCGCCTGATCCGGCGTTAGATCGTTGCATTTGCTTACGTCGATGATAGGCGCATCGTGCCGCCGGGTATTCTCTATGTCAAGATTGTGCAAGCGGGCACCGATCAGGGCGTTGCCGCAGCGCAGGTGGGCGTCCAGAAATGGGAGGGGTACGCCGGCGATAGGGCTATCGAGGCTGAGACTGATCTTCGCAAGCTCAACCGCCATGGGATCGAGATCGACGCCGAAGATGCAGCGTTTCACCACCAGGCGTTTGAGCAGATCGAGATCGGAGGGCGGGTTGAGAGCCGCGCTTTCTCGGTGAAGAGAGGCGCGCATGGAGGCCAGTTCGACCAGCACGGGATTGTCAGGAAAATGCGCGAGGAACGCCAGCATCGTTGTAGCGAGATAGTTGACGGCGGCGACCAGGAAGTGGCCGCTGCCCATCGCGGGATCGAGAACTCTGATGGCGAAGAAGTCCGCGACAAGCTCGTCGTCCTGACGCGTACCATCATTATCCGTAGACTCGTGCGTGTCGTGCAGCCCTGTGAAGCGATCTGCCAGAACTGCAAACTTCGCTGCCAGGACCGGACCGAGCGTGTGCTCAAGGATGTACTGGACGATACTATCGGGCGTGTAATAGCTGCCGGTGGACCTGCGCGCGCGTCGATCGCTGACAAGGTAGACCGCGCCAGGAGCGTACTTACGCTTCACCCACCCGGGCCGCTGTGTGGCGAGGGCCTCGCGATATGGAATAATCTCATCGGCGCGCCTGCCCTTCACGATGACCATCTCCTCAGTGGCGACCTGCAAGGTGAACGCCTGCAAACTCTCATAGATGCTACCGAGGAGGCGAACGGGAAGGTTCCCGTAATCGATAGGCTTGAGCGTGTGCGTAACGGGATCTTCAGCGTAGATCAGTTGAGCGAGGCCGGCAGCCAGGGCGCGATCGGGGATTTTGTTCTCGCTCAGGAAACGGGCTGTGGTGCGCATGGACGAAACGTCTCCCTGAGAAGTAGTAGAAAGAGTATCGGTCAGGAAGAGATTGCCAGAGTAGAATGGGCCATCGTCGCCATTGAGATTGTGGAAGAGCTTCTGCAGGCGTTCATAGAGCGCGGTGTCCGTGTCGCTAAGCTCTTCGGAGGCCATGACATCATGTATGAGCCGCGCCAGGCTCTCCGGGCGGCGCCTGTTGCGCGTGGGCAGCAGGCCGCGTCCCTCGGTGTAGAGCAGGAAGAGCAGTCGATAGATAAATATCAATGTGGCGTTGTAGACAGGTTGAAGTAAAGGGGAGGATAGGTGCGCCTCCAGCAAGCATAGATCGCGTGGAAAGTTGCCTTGCTGCTGTGCATGATGAATAAAACCTTGCGCGAAGGTCGGGAAGACGTGCGCTATGAGCGTGTTTTTGAGCACGTCGTCCGGATTGAGCGCACGTTTTTTATACACTAATGATGTAGTCAAGAGCTTGAGGGATTACTTACTAGAGATAGTGTAGATCAGTTTCTCTCCCTGGTTGCTACGCTCATAGTTGAGGTTCAGCGATGCGACGATCGGTTTGAACAGATCGGACCAGGCATCCACATCTTTCGTGTTCAGGCCGAAGTAGCTGAGCCATTGCCTGGGGGGCCAGTTGCTAATAATCGCGGTGGCGCGGAACTCATCCCCGACCAGGGACTCCAGTTTGGCGCCGTAGGAGACCATGTTCAGGGCCACGAAGTTCATCGTACTTATGGCTCCCTGCCCCCGCATCGTCTCCCAGCCGCGCGCGAGCTGCGTTCCCATGAAGTCCACCAGTTGTTCAAACGCCAGTCCTTGCGCCTTGAAGAACGCGACTGTTGCCAGCGTCAGGGCAGCGGCATTGCCTCTAGCCTGGTCCAATAGTTGTTCTGGTGTGAATTGCAGATCTGTCATTTGCGTTTCCTTCCTTGCTAATTCCTTGCTACTGTATATGTATGCATGGAACGTGCTATGCTCGAATTGTTCACACCCTACGCCGACAATTCATGGTATCTGCTATCACTATACATTACTATTGCATAGATTTGGTACTCATTATGTATGTGCATATCACAGATACCTCACATTTCTAAGGAAGAGTAGATATGAAACCATGAGCACGTTTCATCCGTGCTCTAATATGAGGCACAGAGCCAGGATACGCATTTTGCTTATAGATAGAATTCGGCTATTGAATGGAGGAAGGTATGGCCAGAAATACGGCGAGCAAGAATCTTGAGCAGACCAGGAACGCAGCCACCGATAAGGCACAGGATGTGTATATGAACGCGAGAGACCTCGCACAGAATATATACGCAAGCGCGAAAGATGTGGCCCAGTCTGCTTACGAGAGCGCACAGGAGAATCTGCGGTCCCGTACAAAGAAGGGCGCAGCGGGTCTTGGAACGGCACGGCGTCTATTCAATCGTGAACAGAAGCGATCGTGGAGAAACCTGAAAAGGGCGCAGAAGAATCTCAGGAAGGCGTCAAACAACTTCGCCGATGCGTTGCAGAGCGTTACGAGCAATGCCACCGGCACGTTGCAGGATGTCTCGGGCAACGTCCTCGATGTGATGAAACCCAGGGCAGCGGCCACGCAGGCGGCGCTGGCAGCGAGTCTCGCGGCTACCCAGGATGCGCTAGCGAAAAACGCGAAGAAGGCCCAGGAGAATCTGAGAAAGGCCCAGAAGAACCTGCAGGACCTGCAAGGTCCTGCACTAGAGAACCTGGGAGCTGGCTGGGAGAGGACGCAGGATGTCGTTAATCGGAGCGCGCAGCAGGCCAGCAAGGGTCTTTCGCAGGTCGCTGCGACCGCGCAGGATATGCGGGACGCGGCCCAGGACAGTTATGCGAGCTATCAGAGGCGACGACGGCGGGCCAGGACGCTCTTCCGCTGGGGACTGGTCATCGGCGTTGTGCTGGCATTGCTCTATACTCCTGTCACCGGCGAAGAGACGAGGAAGCGCATCGGCGAGCAGTGGCATCAGTATAAAGGCTACCTGGGACTCTAACAGGGCGCAGATAATGCGTCAAGAGGCGCAGGCGGTCTGCATCTGCCCGCTGAGTATCTTACGCAAGAGCACCTTGGCGCGATGGAAGTACGTCTTCGCAGTGGCCTCCGGCATATTCAGGGTGCGCCCGATCTCAGAGAAACTGAGCTGAGATGAATAGCGGAGCAGAACTACGGCGCGAAACTTCGGCGGCAAGGACTGGATGGCTTTGTTGAGCGCCTGTTGGAGATCGTGGCGCTCAGCCAGCTCCTCGGGCAGGGGATGGGTATCGGGGATCTCGTTGAGGAAAGAGAGCTCGCCCTCGCTATTCTCCGTCTCCAGTTGCGAGAACTGGATCGCGTACCTGCGCCTGCGCCTTAGCTCATCTACGCAGCAGTTGCGTGCCACTTGAAAGAGCCAGGGTTTGAGCGGCTCAGCGGTATCGAGCCGTGGAAGAGTTGTATAAAAGCGCATGAACACCTGCTGCAACACATCGCATGCCTGGTCGTAATCGCTCAGGAAGCGACAGATAAAGTTAAATAGCGGTGTACTATAGCGATAAACCATTACCTCGAATGCCCGCTGATCGCCAGCCAGCGACTGCTGCGCCAGGCATGCATCAGGGAGAAGGGATATATCAATTGTTTTTGTAGCTACCTCCTGAGTATGCACGAGAAACCTCCTCGTTGGTAGGTGGGGATGATGCGTATTTTCTTTCGGTTCTGCTAATAGGGTATCTCTTTACGACAAGAAATACAATGAAAATCTCTTCGAGTAAGCTCTACCATAAGCGATTGTAAGGAGATACTAAACCAAATTAGAAAATGCTTAGAGATAATACCTACTTCCGTGCCAGCTTCCAGCATTCCTTTGCAATCTGCCAGTCCTCTTCGGTATGTACAACCAGGATCCTTACCGTCGAGTCTGCCATGGCGATATCCTGGTCAACGGGAGATGCGGCGTTCTTCTCGGGGTCGATCTTAAGATTAAGGAACGCAAATCCTTCGCAGGCCCGTGCCCGTACCTCTGCATCGTTTTCGCCGATGCCCGCCGTAAATGTGATCGCGTCGACCCCGCCCAGCGATGCCAGCATCGCTCCCATGAAGAAGCGCAGCCGGTAGATAAACATATCGATCGCCAGCGTTGCCCTCTCGTTGCCCTGCGCCCTGGCCTGCTCGACCAGCCGCAGGTCGCTCGATATACCAGAGATGCCTATGAAGCCGGATTGCTTGTTTAGCACCTGGTCCAGTTGTTCAGCCGTCGCGTGTTGCTCGCGCATCAGGTAGGTCAGGATGCCAGGATCGATCGAGCCAGTACGCGTCCCCATCATCAATCCGTCGATAGGTGTGAAGCCCATCGTCATATCAATACTGTGCCCATGCTGGATCGCGGCCAGCGAACAGCCGTTGCCCAGGTGGCAGTTGATGATGCGCAGCGTATCCAGGTCGCGGCCAAGAATGTGCGCGGTGCGCTCTGAACAGTATTGATGACTCGTCCCGTGAAATCCGTAGCGCCGAATCCCTTGCTCGTACCAATCATACGGCCCTGGATAGACCGTAGCCTGCAAGGGAAGGCTGCGATGAAATGCAGTATCGAAGACCGCTACCTGAGGCACAGCGGGCAAGATATGTTCGATCGTCTCGATCCCTGCCAGGTTGGCCGGATTGTGCAGTGGCGCGAACGTGGAGAGCCGTCGAATCTCCTCTTTCACCTCCGACGTGATCCTGACGCTCTCGCTGTAGTGCGACCCTCCATGCACGACGCGGTGCCCGACCATCTCGATCTCATGCGGCGTCTCAATCACCTGCGTCTCCCCCCTCCACATAGTCTTCAAGAGCTGCTCGACGATCTCAGACCGCGATCCCGTTGGAACCTGCTGTTTGATCGTCTTCCCGTGTGCATGAATCTCGATCTCGGCTGTACCCTTCTCTTTTGTCCAGTCGGCGTCGCCCTTCCACAATGGTTCTGGCGGCTCGACTGGCAACGTGTTCCCAATATCGTACAACTGGCTCTTCTGGCTGCTGGAACCTGCGTTTAAGACGAGTATCTTCATCGGATCTCTCCTCCAATATACTGTACCTTTCGGCGTGTCTCTTCAGGTCCTCACCATCTAGTAGGGATGGGGCTTGCCCCCATCCGGCTCTTCTCTCACCGACACATTTTTTCATCAATTCTGCGATCGGGGTAGGGACCAGCTTCTAGCGCGTCCGGATTGATCATGTTCCTTCCCTCTAACGACGAGAAAACCGTGCCCAACGGGTAGGAAATGATCAATCCGGACGCGCCGAGGCTGGTCCCTACCCCCAAAATCTCTTCACTGAAAAGTGTCAGTGAGAGAACCATCCGGCTCGGCCAACGCGATCCGGCCACAGAACGGAGTGTTCGGGGACCAGGATGGGGGCAAGCCCCATCCCTACTGAATAGACACCTTTCGGTCCTTCGTTGCCATTGTATCATATCGTTCGCTAAGAGCGCCTGCAGGCGGGAACCAGCGTCATCTGGCAACGAAATACCTGCGGGAGCTATAGTAATAAGTGCGAATAGTTCAGTGAGCCATTTCCAGTATGCGAGGATAGAGCAAACGATGGCACAAAAAGTCAAACTAACTACCCATTGTATACAGGTAAGAGGCCGCCCTGCGCGCTATCAGACTGTGGGTGAGGGCGAGTCCGTGGTCCTGGTGCATGGGCTATCCGCCCCCTCGCTCTGGTGGCGACGTAACGTTCCGGCCCTTGCCCGTCACTATCGCCTCTATCTTGTCGATCTCCCCGGCTTCGGTGCTATGCACTTTCCGCGTGCCCGCTTTGTCCTCGCCGATGCCACCTCCTGGCTGCTGGACTGGATGAAGGCTATCGGACTGAAGCGCGCTCACTTTATCGGTCACTCGATGGGCGGCTACGTCTCTTTGTGGCTGGCCGCGCACCACCCCGAGGTCGTGGCGCGTCTCGTCCTCGTCGCGCCTGCCGTCATGCCACAGGTAAAGACGGTCTCTGGATACTTTGTACCCCTGGTAGCGGCGGTACGCCATATGCCGCCTGCCTTTTTGCCCATCCTGTCGTTCGATGCACTGCGCGCCGGTCCCGTGACCCTACTGCGCGCGCTCCGCTCCCTGATCATGCTGGACGTACGCGAGGAGATTGCCGCCGTCACCGCTCCCACCCTGTTGCTCTGGGGCGAGAACGATACGCTGGTCCCACCCTCATTGGGGCATATTCTCCACAAAGAGATTTCTCATTCCCGCCTCGTTGTCCTGAAAGATGCCGCCCACGTCTGCATGTTTGATCGTCCACGCGATTTCGATGCCGCCGTCCTGTCCTTTCTAAACGGCAGGCAAGGCGATAAGGCGGAAGATGTATAAAGATCTTGAGCAACAATATATCTATGCAGATATATTTGAGATTATGATACGTTTTGTGGCTATATTGAGCGCATCTTAACCATGTCGCAACTACTTCATCACCTCTGCTGAAGAATTTATGTGCTATTATTTTATTGCAAGCGAAATACACTTTGCTCGCGATAAATAACGTTTAGTGGAAGGGAATAGTATATGTTACAGACTCACAATTCCGAAGTCCAACAGGTTCGTACTCGTGCATCGTCTCCTCTGGCCCGCGTATTTAGTAAGCGGGCGGCGTGGTTCTCTATCGTTATATGTTTGCTCTTGCTAGCCGCGATCGTAGGGATTACACAGAAGGACGCGGGCGTGTACGCCGCGCAGGCGGCACACGCTGTCAGTTTCCCAAAGCATGCCCCTTCTTCACATCGTCCTGCTCATCCATCTCATGCTGGCAGAATGATGCCCACTATGACTATCTCGTCATCCAGCCTGAGTTTTACCCAGTCCCTGGCACATCCACAGGTCGCTACTCAGTCGTTGACGATAAAAAATAATGGGTCGCGCTCTCTCTACTGGCACGTCGCGACGCCGACGCCCTTGCCCGCCTGGGTCTCCTCCTACGCGCCGGCGAAGGGAACGCTGGGGGCCGGCATGACGGTACAGATCACGTTCACCGTCAAACCAACGCAGGTCGGTACCTACACAACGCAGTTCGTCCTGCAGGGGATGGATCAGCAAGGAACCGTCATTGCGGGTAGTCCTCAGACGATCAATCTCACATTGAATGTCACCCAATAGGAGTCCCTCTCTTTAGAGAGAGAGAAGGTGAGAGAAAGGGTAACATTGGTAACGAGCATTGGTGGTAGAAGGTTGGGATGTCAACGAGGTCACTAAGCGCCCATGAGGAACATCGTTACCCTGCCCTCTCACGCCCCAACCCTGAGAGCGTGAGAGAGTTATCTCTCTAATTACAGTATACAGCGCAAACAAAATGCTATCGCCGTTGGGGTCGTGGACGCTTAAGAAGTCAGACATTGCTTGTCTGTGAGCTTGAAAAGAGCTTATCCTTTGCTGTGCGCCTCATGTTTCGTTGCCAGACCGCTTAGTTGCTCCATGAACTGGATCATGACCGAGTAGTCTTCGTCGTGTCCCCCGGCGAGCGCGGCGGCGTACATCTGCTCGGCGGCAGCGGTGGCCGGCATGGCTACTGAGAGCTCCGCCGCCATGCGCATGATCAGGCTGAAGTCTTTACGCATCAAGGATAGCGCGAAGGTGACCGGGTATTCTTCGTTCCTGGCATTGGCCAGTTTTGCTTTGTGCGTCGGGGCAATAGCTGCTGTTTGCCCAAGCACATCGAGAAGCTGCTGCTTCTCCAGTCCCGCCTTTTCGCCCAGGGCGATAGCTTCCGCGACCGCCTGCAGTCCCAGCCCCAGGAGTGTGTTGACGACCATTTTCATGGTTGTGCCCATACCGTGGTCGCCCATGTGGAAGATGGACTGCCCCAGGTGCTCCAGGATCGGCTGGCACTTTTGGAAGGTCTCTTGCTCTCCACCGACAAAGATCACTAAGTTCCCCTCTTTCGCCTGCGGTGTGCTCCCTGATACGGCAGCGTCGATCATGTGCGCGCCTCTCTCGTGTGCTACCTTCGCGATGTGCCGCGACTCTTCCGGCGAGACCGTGCTCAGGTCGACGAGGGTTGTGTGCGAGTTCGCGCCCGCCAGGGCCCCGTCCGGCCCGTGCATAATCGCCTCTAGTGCGGAATTGTCCGTGACCATCGACATCACGATATCGCACGCCGCCGCCAGCTCGCGTGGACTGTCCGCCACCTTGATATTCTGGCGCGCAACCTCTTGCGCCTTCTCTCTCGTTCGATCGTAGACCGTCATCTGATAGCCCGCCTGGTGCAGGCGCTGCACCATCAGCGTCCCCATATGGCCCAGACCGATGAAACCGATGCTCGGCCTGCCCTGTGAACTGTTCTCTGCCATAATTGTGTCCTTTCCTGGCGTTGCCCGTTTGTTTATTTGCTTCTTGCTTGATTGCTCGAAAAAGTGTTTCTACAATCAACACGACAGGGAAGATACGAAGGTACACATATCTGGAAGAGGTAGGGGCCTAGCTCGCCCGGGCCCATAGGCTAGTAATACCGGGCAATACACCTGTAGGCGTTCTCGAAAAGCTCTTGATCGGTGTGGAGCTTGTAACGTAACAGTGTTCTGCGCAAGGCTCTCTTGATATCGCGTTCGCCAGCATTGGTTTCTTGCCATCCGTCAAAGCGAGCATATTTGACGACGGTATCGACATCGTTGACGAGCTGTTCGACGCTTGCCGGATCGGGGAGGGCCTGGCTAAACAGTTCTTGCAGTGCCGCTTTGCCTTTTTCTTCTTCTACGATAGGATCGATGGCGTTTTCGGCTTCGATAAGCTCTCTCATGATTTCGAGTAGCTGTTTCATATATTCAATGCCGAGCAGCAGACCTTGCTCGTGGCGCTGTCTGAGTTTGTCGAGGCGCTCTCCCAGCTCGATGAATTGCGGGTTGTCCTGGTGACGACGCAGGCGCGTGACGATCTTTATTTCGAAGTCTTTTACCTGGTTGGGATCGTGCAGGCTGAGGAGTTCGGTGAGTACGTCGGCGTCCATGACCAGGATTTCAAGGTCGTCGCGTATGGCTTCGACGTGGACGTTTTCGTGGATGAGTTCGATGGTTTTTGCGCCCAGGCTATGCCAGAGAAGCGCTCCATGCCCGCTATTCTCCTTGACCGATTCGTATACTTCGCTTAACCATCTGTAATCGTCGATGTATGGGTAAAGGCTCTCGTCGGGGGAGAGCGCTTCCCATAATTTTGCCAGCGCCAGGTAATCCTCGGCGAAGCCATCGCGCTTATTGTTATCTGAGAGGCGATCCTGCGCCGCTTGCAGCCCGGCGTAGCCGGAGATGCTGCGATCCACGCCAGGAAAGTGGGCGAGGCATTTCTCTACGGCGGCAGGGAGTTCATCCTTTAGTGCTGTGAGGGCGGTGATGACCTTCTGCATAGATTTTTCGTCGAAGTTGAATGCGGCGGCAACGTTGTCGAAGATGCCGAGGTAGTCTACGATCAGGCCGTGCGTCTTGTTCGGGTAGGGTCGGTTAGTGCGGCAGATGGCCTGCAGCAAGTTGTGCTCCTGGATTATCTTGTCGAGATACATCGCTTGCAGAATTGGCGCATCGAAGCCTGTAAGCAGGCGGGCGGTGACGATAAGGAATTTGAGCGGGTCCCTGGGATCGCGGAAACGATCCAGGATCTTCTCTTCTTCGTCCTTGTTATAATTGTATTGCTGATATGCTCGCTCTCCGCGTGAAACGGTCATAATAATTTCGCTTGTACCAGGAGCCAGGCGCTCCAGTTCGTTCCGGTATTGTACGCAGGCGTCGCGGTCAACGGTGACGATCATGGCTTTGAAGCCGTTGGGCTCTACTTTCTCGCGATAGTGCTGCACGATGTCGGCGACGACGGCTTTGACGCGTTCGGGCGCTTTGACCAGTACGTTAAACCTCGCTACCTGGGACGCGATCTTTGCCTGATCCTCTTTCGAATGTTCACCTGCCTCACTGGCGAAGGCGGCGTCGATGGTTGCTTTGTCGACGCGTAGATTGAGCGGGCGCGGCTCGAAGTGCAGCGGCAACGTGGCATGGTCCCGGATCGACTCCTGGAAGGTGTAGCGGCTCATGTAGCGCTGCCTGTCCTCGTCGGCGCCAAAGTTCCAGAAGGTGTTGCGATCGAGCTTGTTGATGGGGGTGCCTGTGAGGCCAAAGAAGAATGCGTTGGGCAGGGCGGCGTGCATGATGGTGCCCAGGTCGCCCTCCTGTGTGCGGTGGGCTTCGTCGACCATCACTATGATGTTGGTGCGTGTATCGGTTCCGGCATCCATTTCGGCGAATTTGTGGACGGTGGTGATAATGATCTTGCGCGAACCGCTGCGCAGTAGCGTCTCCAACTGCTCGCGCCTGTCCACTGCTATCATATTGGGAACGTCGGTAGCGTTGAAGGTCGCGGTGATCTGCGTATCCAGGTCGATGCGATCCACTACGATGAGCACGGTGGGATTTTTCAGTTCCCGCTGCATGCGCAATTTCTGGGCGGCGAAGACCATGAGCAGCGATTTGCCTGAGCCCTGAAAGTGCCAGATGAGCCCCTTTTTGATGCGTCCGGCCACTACGCGCTCAACGATCTGGTTGGCGGCCTGGTATTGCTGGTAGCGGCAGATGATCTTGATTTTGCGGTGCCGTTTATCGGTGGCGAAGACGGTGAAGTATTGCAGTATATCGAGCACGACTTCCGGGCGCAGCATGCTCAGTATGGCGGACTCCAGTTCGGCCAGGCCGACCAGTTGCTCTTCGTCGGCGCGCCAGGGAGCCCACAGGTCCAGCGGCATACGGATGGAACCGAAGCGGTAGTTTTTGCCTTCGGTGGCGAAGGAGAAGACGTTGGGTACGAAGAAGGCCGGCACGCTCTGCTCATAGTCGTCGTGCAGGTCTTTCGCGCCGTCAACCCAGGTGATCGCGGGTCGCACCGGCGTTTTGGTCTCGCCTACGATGAGCGGGATACCATTAACCAGTAGCACCAGGTCGAAGCGCTTCTCGGGATTGCGGTAGGTAAGCTGCGTTGTCAGGACGAAGCGGTTATTAACCATATCCTTGAAGTCAATCAGGCGTACGGTCGTATGTTCGTTGTTGGGACCAAAGGGCATCGTATGTTCACCGAGCAGCCAGCCCGCAAACTTCTCATTCGCCTGCACCAGTCCTTCGCTCGGGACGGATGCAATGATGGTATGTAATCTATGCAGTACTTCGTCCGCCCGCGCTGGTTGGGCCGCGATTTCTGGATTCAAACGCGCCAACGCCTCGCGCAGGTCCGCTTCGACGAGCACGTCGGTCTCTTTGCGCCGCAGTTGCGTGGCTGGAATGTATTGCCATATCGGTGTATATGCTGCGTCCTGCTCGCGAATGGTCCTGACGCGGGTCGTGGCTGGTGGGCTGCATAGAAGATCGCGAATGAAGTTTTCGACGCTGTTGGCTTCGTTGAACATGCCCTAACTCCTTCTAATTAAAAGGCATTTAAAGGGTTCGAATGAGATCTAGAAGCTTTAGTAACTGCCTTTTTAGCTCTAAGTGATTTTTAAGATGGTTTTGAGCCTGAGTGATATGAGTTTCGATATTTCTACAAAGATGGACGAATCTCTGCTGCTCATCTAATGGGATATAAGGTACCTGTAATTTGCGGACGTTTTGTAAATTCATTCCAGCTTTAGCACCAGCATCATTGAACATATGAAATTGTTTCTGTCCCTCCGTACTTAGCAGATAATATGCTACAAAGTAAGGATTTATTTTATCGGTTTGTAGACGTACTGGTAGCTCTCCATTAATTGGTGAACGAGCCTGCTGTTCTGGCAGCGGCTAAAACCTCAGCCAGGACATACTTGGGAGGACGCCCGCGTGGTCGTTTTGGTTGAGTCTGCTTGCCTTCGGCAGGTTTTTCAGAGCAACC
>WNGD01007898.1_pt1 | contig 13600 bp, 13 predicted proteins | sample 5400671 | NCBI WGS metagenome assembly WNGD01 (sample SAMN13153369, study PRJNA577476) | soil metagenome | isolation source: 40 cm soil or saprolite under grassland replicate 2 | place: USA:California | collected 2016-06-15
TGCTTCGCCCGAAGAAATAGTACCGCGGCCTATTGCTTCGGCTTCGAGTCTCGGGTCTCTTGTCTCAGCTGCTTCGTTCGGTCACCCACCGAGTCGGATGCGGCGTCCAGCTCCTCGTCGGTGCGGATGACTCTCGGCGTCAAGAAGATGAACAGCTCTGTCTCGGTCGCCCGCTTGGTGTGTCGGCCAAACAGCCCACCAATGATCGGAATCCCCGAGAGCACGGGTACACCCGCCCGAGTCACGTCTTGCTGCTTATCGGCTAACCCGCCCAGAACCGCCGTGTGGCCGTCCTTGACGAGCAGCTGCGTTTGGATGGTGCGAGTGGAGATGACAGGCGCATCGAAGGCGATCTCTGCGGTCGCCGCGTTCACTTCCTGGACGACGTGCAGCATCACGTATCCATCGTCACTGATCGTCGGACGGACTGCCAGTCGCGTCCCAACGTCCTTGAACTGAATCACCTGATCCCGTAGCGGGGCGTCGGTCGGAAGTGCGCGCTGCACCTGGACGAAGGGACGCTGGCTGCCCACCAGGATCTCGGCGCTCTCGTTGTTCGCGGTCAACACGACTGGTCGACTCAAGATGGTTACATCCCCGCGAGACGCGGCGGCGTTCAAGGTAGCGGTTACATCGATGGTACCGAGCTTCATCACCGTCAGTACGAAGTCCCCGGCGCTGAGGCCCGTCGTCGATCCCGACACCTCCGTGTTGCTGCCCTCGATCTTCTGGCGCGGGATGAGCACGCCCACTCCAAAGCTGAGGCTCCGATCCCGACGTAGCTCCGCGATCACGACCTCGATGAGCACTTGAAGCGGCCGGACGTCGAGCTGCTCCACGGCGGCACGAATCAGCTCGAAGTCTTGTCGCGACGCCCGAATCAATAGATTGTTGGAGCGGGAGTCAGGGATGATCGTCACATCGCCGCTCAGCTCGGCTACCTGTTTGGTCACCGGCTGCGGCTGGCCGGACGCGGCCGCCTCCACGGGAGCGACGAGATTCTGACGCAGGCCTTCGGCCAACGTGGGTCGCTGGGCGCCGATCTCTCCTACCGCGCTGGCTCGCCCGTAGAGCGCATTCACCGTCGCCGCCACGTCGGCCGCTCGCGCATGGCGAATCGGAATCACGAAGAGCTGGATGGGGCCCGCCCCCGCCGCAGGCTGAGCCGGAGCTTGGGGCGGCGGCGCACCGATCTCGTAGAACGTGGCCTGTGGGGTGAGTGCCAGCCCGTAACTGCGCAGCATACCGCGCAGCAGGTCGGGAAGCCTGTCGCGCGGCACCGGCTGAGGCGTTTCGAGCGTGACGCGCAGATCGCCGATGTTGCCGAATACGACCGGTCGATCGAGGTAGCGCGCCAGCGCCTGGATGGCGAGCCGCAAGTCGGCGTTCACGAGGCGTACCGACACGCTGTCGTTGCGAGCTGAGACGAGGCTATCCTGCTGCGCGTGCGCCGCCTTGGTGAGCAGCAGCGCGACGCATAGACCGGCCACTCTCATCGCGCCGCCCGTCCGGCGACGAGAATCCAAGTGGTATCGAGCCCGGACACGAACGCGGTGTCGACATGAATCTTGTCCAGTCGAATCCCGTTCACCGAGTCGCCGACGCTTAAGACCACGCCCGCCTCGCGACCGGGGATCCCTTGGATGACAGCGTTCCACGGCGGCCCGCCTACCAGGCCCATGAGACCGAGAGCGGGACGCTGGGGTGCTCGCGGGGGTACGGCGGCGATCGCCGGCTCCCACGGGTTGAAACGCAGCTTGGTGGGCTTCCGCTCGAACCGGAACGGATCGTGGTCGCGCAGCATCGCGGCGGCGGCCACGAGCCCGGTGGTGTCACCCGGCGCGACCGGCGCCGCCGCCTGATAGGCCTTGCGCTGCTCACGCGGTACCAGCGGCACGGCCGTCGCCCAGCCCCAGATCGCCCCGAGGCTAACGACGCCTGCCAAGGTCCATGCGGCCGCGATCAGCGCATGGAATCGGTTCACATGCTGTCCTTGGCGGCCCGCACCAGCGCCACACCTTCGACCGCGAGACGGATGGCGAGCATCTCCACCCGGTCCGCCGGCGTGTCGGGGTTCTGGGGTCGAACCTCGAGCCGACGCACCGCGAGCAAGGTGGGCCCGCGCTCCAAACCTTGGACGAAAGCGGCGAGGCCCGTGACGTCGGCCGTAGCTTGGATCTCGGCCGTCACGCGCGGGAGCACGCGCGTCTTCGAGGTGTCGAGGTGAATGTCGATGGCGTCGAGACGCGTCAGGGTCTGCCGCGACAGCTCCGCCAGGAGACCGGAAAGCGTCGAGCCCGCCTCCGCGGGCGTGTCGCCCGTGAGGAGCGCGGGACCGAGCGCGCGCACTCGCCGCGTCCGCGCCTCGAGCGTGTCGAGCGCCTCCGCGAAGCCACCGAGCAGGGCATCCGCGTGGGCGAGGTCGGACAACCGCTCGATCGCCTCTGCGCGGGCTTCAGAGCGCCACGCGCGCCACGCGGGCAAGACCCGGAACACGCCGACCAACGCGAGGATGCACATCGCTCCCAGCATCAGGGCCCGCTGATCACGTGGCGCCGGCACGCCGCGGCTCATGCTCGACCTCGCCGCCACCGTACGGTGACACGCTGCGCCTCTCGAGCCGCGCTTGCGTCGCGACGCACCGCCCCCACCAGCTCGGCGGACCGCGCCCCGGGCAGCCGCTGCACCGCCGCGACCACGGCCGCCGGGTTCGGGGTCAGCACGCTTATCTGGCCTTGTTCGTCGCTCAGCTCCAAGCTCAGGAGCGTGCTGCCCTCCGGAAGCGCACGCGCCAGCGCGCCGGCCACCGGTGTCGCTGGCGAGCGAGATACGGAGAATCCCTGTACCGTGGTGAGGATGGCGCTCAATCGGTCGAGCTGTTGGGTCGCGGACGCGACGGCACGCCACTCGTTCGCCTGCACCGTGGCGAGGCGCGCCTGGGCACGCCGGGCGGCGCGGGACGCCCCGAGCGGCGAGAGAGCGAATGCGACAATTGCCAGCGCGAGCGCGAGGACCGGCGCCACCAGTCGTCGGCGCGCCTCGCGCGTGGTCCATACGCCCGCGGCGAGTGCGTCCAACGCGAGCGCTTGCGGTCCCTCCAAGAGGGCGGCGCCGTAGGCGTCCGCGTAACGCACCGCACCCTCGCCCAGCGCCGCGAGGGCGGGAACCGGTTGCGGCGCCGCACCCGGTTCCGCCCCCGACGCCGAGCGCGTTCGAATCGACTCGATCGTGCGATCGGAGCGGCCGACGTCGGTCACGACTCCGGCATCGGTCCACGAGAATGCCGAGTCCAGCACGCCGTGGATTAGTGCGACTGGTAGGGGAGCGATGAATCCAAGCTGCCAACGCCTCGACCAACAGATGTCGCGTACCAGCTCGACGCTCGGCCCGTCGATGGCCCCGGCGAGCGCGATACCGCTACTGACCGGTTGCGTGCCGGTTGTAACCAACGGGACGCCGTTCTTCAAGAAGAAGGACGCGGCGCTTTCCTTGATGATCGCAGCCAGGGTTCCGGCATCCTGCACGTCCGGTAATCCCGCGGCGAGCTTGAGCTGCGAGGCGTGCGCGCCGACCGCGACCGACAGGATCGCGCGTGGAAAGCGCCTCACAGGAGCCGCGTCGAGGAGTGCCGCGACGGCCTCCGCGATCACGGCGTTGGGCTCGACCGCGGCCTCCGCCGCCCACACGACGTGATGGCGGCGGACGACGACGGCGCGCACCGCGTCGTGTCCCAACGCGAGGCCGATTCTCGTCGTCACTCGACCCAGCTCTTCTGGGGGCCGATGCTAGTGCCCGAGCCCGCCCGCCCGAGACGCACTTCAACCACACTGGTGACCGCCGGCCTGCCCGCCATCGCCCGTGCCGTAATCACCCAGGCGACGGGCTGGAAGACCGCCGCCGCTGGCAGTCGCGCGGACGCTCCGGGGTCATCGGGCGAGAGCAGCTCCGACAGCGCCTGAAAGCTGGCGATCGGCTCCCCCCGTGCTCGCGCCTCGAGCACACGCTGCACGGTCTCGTCGGTAAAACCGGGGAGCAGCGCGAGCACCGAAGCGGGCGCCTGATTGAGCGCGATGGGCCCCGGCTCGACGTCGAGTACCGAGTCGAGCACGCCGACCGACTCGAGACCGGGGAGCAAGTGTAGCTGCCGCAGGTCGACGTACGGCTTGTGCGCGGCAACAGCGCTGGCAGCGGAGTCGGCCCGGGGCGGTTTCATCCCGATGTTTCGAAACAGCCGTCCGAGAGTCGAACCGTCGCTGGCATTGAGGTCGAGACGGGCCCCTACCGGACGCGCCGCGAGCGTACAGCCGGCCGGCAGGGGCTCAGCCCTGAGAAGCTGGTCCACGCGGTCCCAGCTCTTGAGCATCAGGTCGGCATGCTCGATAATTTCGTGCTGCAGCGCGTCGGCCACCGCCACTCGAGCACGAGCCACGCATCCCGCAGCGAGCCACCCCGCCGCTGCCAGGGCGATCCGATTGCGGGAGGAGGCGATGGCACCGCTGGCGGCTTCGGAAATGAGGACGGCCAGCCCGCCGATCCCCACCGAGATCCACAGCACGGCGAGGAGGGCGTAGCCACGATCCAAGCGCCGCCTGGCTCTAGCCACCGGCACCCACCGGAACGAGCAGCGTGTCGCCGTCGATGATCACGGCGAGCCCCCTCGGCGTTATGCGCTCCGACCAGGTGTCGATCCACGACAAGCGCCGATCGACCTCCTGGAGATAACGCAGCCGCCCCTTCTGAAAGCCTGTTCGCAGGTCGAGCGTGGTCGAATACGCCCCGCGCAGCTGGAGTCTCAGGACTGCCTTACCCCCCTGCGGCTCGAAGGCGAGTCGCACGGTGCAGTGGTCGAGCCAGCCGGCGGGCGTTTCGCACCAGCTCCGAAACGATGCGCTGCTCAAGTCTCCGACGAATGAAGGCGTCGTCGTGCCGGCGCCAAACTGGAGGTTCGCGACCAGGGTCCGCAGCAGCCGCTCCCCGTTGGCATCCTGGTCTGCTCGCGCTGCCGCGCGCTCGATCGCCTGCGCACGATTGCCCAGGGCACTGAGCAACGCCGCGGCACCAGCCACGACCATCCCGCCTATCACCAGGGCGACCATGACTTCGACGAGGGTGAACCCCGTCCCCTCGCGATCCACTATCACGGGCCGGGCTCCTCTCGAAACAGCACCGTGCGCAGCAGCACCGCGTCGGTCGCCCCGTCGGTGACCGTCACCTCATACGTAGTCGGCCGGGGCCGGTCGATCCGCATCCGCAATGGTCCTTCGGCTCGCGAGCCCAGATGGCGATCGAGGTCCTCCCGCGGCCAGAGCGAGGCGGCCGTCAGGAGTCGGTTTGCCAGGCGGACTTGGGCTTCCGTCTCGTGCGTTCGCCCGACCGCCCGAATCGATTCGGACGCAATCCACGCGGCAGCGCTCCCGATGATCGCCAGCACGACAAGCGCCACGAGCGTTTCCAACAGGACAGCGCCCCGCCGATCGACAGCGCCCCGCCGATCAGTGAGCCGGATGCATCGCATCGCGCGACTCTCCCGAGAGTGGGTCCACGCCGAGCTGCTCGGCGCCGACGACGCGGCCGTCCGGGAAAGCGATCACCTGAACCACACTGTCGCCGCTCGACAGCGAGACCTTGATCACCCTCCCTGATTCGAGCGCCCGGCGTCGCGCCCTGGCAACCTCCCCGCGATCCGGCGACGTCCAGCGTCCCGGCTGCCAGGCGAGACCGACCAGACCCGCCATCGCGCCCAGAATCGCCAGCACCACGAGGAGCTCCACGAGCGTGACCCCCCTCGAACGCAGCCTCACGGAGCGCCTAACCACCCGGTCGCAAGCCGTACATCGCTTGCAGCAGCGCCGCCGCGACCATCATCACGAGTCCACCAAACAGGAGAATGAGACCGGGCTCGATCACTCGGATAGCCCGCTGCACCCGCTGCAACGCCTGGGCGGACTCGACCGTCGCAGCGTGAGCCAGCATCCCCGCGAGACGCCCGGTCTCCTCGCCCAGCCGCACCAGGCGCACGGCCGCGGGCGTGAGGGCGTCCTCTGCTCCACACGCGGACGCGATACCCTGACCGGCGGCGATGCGGCGGCGGGCTGCGAGAAGGCGGACGGCGATCGCGCTGTCGCCTGTGGCGCGCGCCGCGTGCGGCAGCGCCGCGGCGAGGGGCACGCCGGCGTCGAGCAGCGCGGCTAATACAGAGCATGCCCCCGCCGCCGCCGCGGAGCGTCGTATCGGGCCCACGACCGGCGCGTCGAGCAACAACCGGTGCCATCTTTCCATACCGGTCGGTCGGGCGATCCAGGTCCGCCACAGCGCCACGCCGCCGGCGAGGACGAACAGCCCCGGGACGAAGGCGGCATGCATCACTGCGCCGAGTGCGAGCACGAGACGGGTGCTCGCGGGAAGCGCCTGTCCCGCGTCCGCCAGCAGCGCGGCAAACCGTGGGAGCACCACGCCGACCAGCAGGGCGACTGATGCCGATCCGGCGACGGCGAGAATCGAGGGGTACGCGAGCGCGTTGCGGAGCGCCGCGCGCGTCGCCGCTCGCGCCTCGAGCAGCTGAGCCGCGCGCTCGACCGCCGCCGCGAGCCCACTGCCGCCTTCGCCCGCCTGAATGACGCCGATCACGTCCGAGGGCAGCGGCACCCTTGATGCGCCAAGCGCCGCCGCCAGGTGCTCGCCCTGGGCGACGCGGTGGCGTAAGTCCGGCAGCGCCACGATCCAGCCGGGGGAGACCAGGTCGGGCAGGATCGCGAGCGCCCGGCTGAGCGCGATGCCAGAGCCGAGCAGCGTCGCGAGCCCGCGCAGCCCGAGCGCCAGATCGTCCGCGGCAATGCGCAGCCGGGTCTCGCGCGCGGGTGATTCCGCCACCACCTCGATGGGGAACGCGCCGCGGCTCGCGATCAGCGCCACGGCCGCGTCACGACTCGCGGCGTCGACTACGCCCGCTTCGAGCGCGCCGTCGCGGCGCACGGCCTTGAATGCGAACGTCCCGGCGCTCATCGCTTCACTGCCTCACCCCAGGACGTGATGTCCGCGCTCTCGCCGTCACCACCGGGCAGGCTGTCGCGGCCGAGCGTGTAGAGGTCGTACGAATCCGGATTGTGCGCGCCGGGTGCCGTGTAGAGGTAGGGACGACCCCACGGGTCGGGCGGCACGGCCTTCCGCAAGTATGGTCCCCGCCACCCGGGGCGTCCGCCGAGCGGCTGCACGCGGAGCGCCGAGAGTCCTTCTTCCGTAGTGGGGTAGGTCCCGACGTCCAGCCGATACGCGTCGAGCGCCACGGCGAACGTCTCGATCTGGGTCCTTGCCGCAGTCACGTTCGCGTCGCCCACGTTTCTGAGAATCGACGGACCCACGAGCATGGCGAGCGTGCCGATGATCGCGAGCACGACCATCATCTCGATCAGCGTGAATCCGGACCCGCTAGTCACGCGTGACACGTAGCACCTCCTCGACCGTGGTCACACCGGCCTGGACCTTGGCCCAGCCATCGGCGCGCAGCGTCTGCATGCCGCTGTCCCGAGCTAGCTGGTCCAAGCGTGCGCACGAGGGCTTCGTGACCACCGCTTCGCGCAGCGCGTCGTCCAGCGCAAGCAGCTCGAACAGTCCAGTACGGCCGCGGTATCCCGTCCTACGGCACGCCGCGCAGCCGCGTCCTCGATACAGCTCGGCCGGTGCTTCGTCCGCCGGGCCGAGGGCGGCCAGGGCCGCGGCGTCGGGGATGTAGCGCTCCTTACACGCCTCACAGATCGTGCGCACCAGGCGCTGCGCCAGCACCGCCTGGAGCGTCGAGGTCACGAGATAGGAGGGAATGCCGAGGTCGAGGAGACGCGGGATCGCACCGACGGCGTCGTTGGTGTGTAAGGTCGAGAACACGACGTGCCCCGTCAGCGCGGCCTGAACGGCGAGCTCCGCGGTCTCGCTGTCCCGCATCTCGCCGACGAACACGACGTCGGGGTCCTGGCGCAGAATGGAGCGGAGCATTGACGCAAAGGTCACGCCGGTCTCGGCGTGCACCGGCACTTGCGCCACGGACTCGAGCGAATACTCCACCGGGTCTTCGAGCGTTATGATCTTTTCGGCGCGCGCGGCGCGCAGGCCGAGCGCCGCATAGAGGGTCGTGGTCTTGCCGCTCCCCGTGGGGCCGGTGACCAGGATCAGCCCGTGGGGTCGCTGCGCCAGGCGTTGCATCGCCGCGAACAGCTCGGCGGAGAGCCCCAGCGCCTCGAGCGCGATCGCGCCGCCGCCGCGGTCGAGCAGCCGCAGCACGACGCTCTCGCCGAACACCGTGGGGACGGCGGAGACCCGCAGATCGAGCTCACGGTCTTTCAGCCGTACGCGAATGCGGCCGTCCTGGGGCCGGCGCCGCTCCGCGATGTCCAGGTCGGCGAGGAGCTTCACGCGCGAGACGACGGCTCGATCGGAACGGGGCGGCGGGTCGATCCCCGGCTGCAGCACGCCGTCGATGCGGAACCGGGTCCGCACGCCATCGCGTGTCGACTCGAGGTGGATGTCGCTCGCCCCGGCGTCGTACGCCTCCCGGATCAACAGGTTTACGTAACGCACCACCGGCGGCTGGTTGGCGAGGTCGCGCGCGTCCGAGGTGAACGCCGCGTCATCCTCCGCCGCGTGCTCGAGCTCGACCGTGCCGTCGTCGGGTGCCCGCAGCCGGGCGAGCAGGACATCGAGCTCCTGCGTCGGCACGACCTGCGCCACGACGCGGCGATCGTACGCCACGCTCAGGTCGTCGAGGCCCCCGAGCAGCGAGTCCTCGGTCACGGCGACCACCAAGCCGCCATCCGGGAGGGCGCCAACCGGGCAGATGCGATGGTGGTAGAGGAAGTCGGTCGATACTCGATCGGCCAGTGGAATCTCGGTTGCTTCCGGAGCTATAGGTGTCATTGACGTGCCCCGCATATGGGAAGAAACGAGCCAGGTGCGGCGAGCGCCCCTAACGAATGGCAGGGCTTGCGACTACACGCCCCCGCCGCCCACAGCCCGGACCGGTCGACTCGCAGACTTGCGAGTCCTAAGGGGTTGTTCTCGTCTGCCGCCCCCCTGCGTCGTATCCACGCCACACGGACTGTGGTGCGTTCGCAACCACGACTCGTGACGATTATGATGTTTGGTGCGCGCGTCATGACCGTCGGTTCGCGACGCAGGCTTCAGCAGTCCCGAGATTCACCGCGGAACGAGAGATGCAGCAGGGGCGCAGCGTTCGGCCTTGCTGGCGCGGCGTTCATGCAGCACCCGCACCGAGGAGCGGCCACGCGACCGGAAGCAGCGCTGGCGCAACCTGAGGGGACCGCCGTCTCCCAAGCAGATCCCCTTCACAAGCTGCTGGGCCGCTCCGCGGCCATGCAGCAGGTGCGAGAGCGGATTCAGCGGGTCGCCCACTCGCCCGTCCCGGTCCTGATCCTGGGCGATACCGGCACGGGCAAGGAAGTGTGTGCGGAAGGGATCGCCCGGTTGTCCGGGCGCACGCCCTTCCTCCCCGTCAACTGCGCTGCTTTCCCCGAGAGCCTGGCCGAGAGCGAGCTGTTCGGCCACGAGCGCGGCGCGTTCACTGGGGCAGTCCGCAGCCATCCCGGTGTGATCGCGCTCGCAAACGGCGGCGTGCTGTTCCTGGATGAGCTAGCCGAGTTGCCCGCGCCCGTACAGGCGAAGCTGCTGCGCACGTTGGAATCGGGCGAGTACCGGCCAGTCGGCGCGACCAAGACGCTGCGGTCGGACTTCCGTATCCTCGCCGCCACGAGCGGCGACCTGGACCGCGCTATTACGTCGGGCCGGCTGCGTGCGGATCTGGTGCACCGGCTTGGCGCCGTCCGCCTGTCATTGCCGCCGTTGCGCCAGCGCCTCGAAGACATCCCGCTCCTGGCCGAGGAGTTTCTCCGGCACTACCTCGAGAAGTGTCCGTGCGGGCCCGCGCGCATTGCCCCGGAAGCGTCCGTCGGCATGTTGCACGTGCTGGAGGTCCTGCCCCGGTCCGCAGATTGGAAAGCGATGCCGGAGGCGTTTCCCAGTCTCGCAGAAGTGCGGCTGGAAGCCGAGCGGCGCGCTATTCTCGAGGCGCTGCGGCGGGTCGAGGGCAATCGCGAGCGCGCGGCAAAGCTGCTGCACATCAGCGAAGCGACCTTGTACCGCAAGCTCGGGCACAGCTCACGGCTGATGTACGCGTAATCGCTCGCATCGCTGCGACTCCGAGCGCAGCGGAAAACTCGCAGGACTGAGAGCCCCGGCACCACGGGGGCCAAGACGCGGCTCAACCGACTATCCCGCTCTTCAACGACTTATGATCTGATCGTTCGGCTGGCCCACTTCTTCCCTTGCGTGGCGGCGTCCTGCGCTCCCTGGAGCCCGAGCCATGCGCCGCACGATCGTTTCGCTCTCCGCACTCGCACTGTTCCTCGCCACAGAAGACCTCACGGCTCAACAAGGCGCGATGCGCGTCTCCGTGCCGTCCCCCGCCGCCGCCTCTCTCGGGAGGTTCGGTGATATCCCGGTGAACCTCAACACCGGGGTCGCGGACATCAGCGTCCCATTGTTCACCGCCAAGGGAAAGACGCTGGAGCTTCCGATAGCACTGCGATATCACGCCTCGGGGCTCAAGGTGGATGACGCCGGTAGTTGGGTCGGCATGGGGTGGGCACTCGACGCAGGCGGCGTCATCACGCGCACGGCTCGTTACACGCTGGATGAGAGGTCAAATGGGTACTGGAACACCGGCTCCACGTTTTACGTCGGGAACAACTGGTCCTCACCGTCGTCGCAGCTCCTCCTAAACATCTACTATCGTGTCGTAGACGGCGAACCAGACGATTTCTTCTACAACTTCGCGGGTCGATCGGGCAAGTTCGTCATGGGACCCACGACGTCGGATCCCAACCTCAGAGAAGTGCGCACGATTCCCTATCAGAAGTGGGTCATCCAGCCGACGATTGGCACGGGGGGGGGAGGGGAGATTACATCCTGGGTGATCACGACCGAGGATGGGACAAAGTACTCGTTCACGGCGCAGGAGAGGATCACCGACTGGTCCCCAGACGCGTCGGTCGATTTCTACGGCAGCAGCAAGGCGTATCCCCAGAGCTGGTATCTGACTCAGATCACCGCCCCGAGCGGCGACGTCATTACGCTCACGTACGCAGGCTACTGGGCAGCACACGACATGGGTCTGTATCAAGAATCATTCGAGGACGTGGCGTCCGATAACCTGTATTCAGCCTGTTATAGCCTGCCTCCGCTAAGAAGCAGTGCCACCTACTACGAGATCAACGCGCAACGACTCAGCTCCATAACCACGGCGCAGCATACCATCAGTTTCGCGACGAGTCTGCGGACGGATGCCATAGGGCCGAGCGATTTCCCTCAAACGCAGTACGCGTCTACGTCTGGCCACCCCTACCTCCAGGAGTATAAGCTCGACCAGATCACGGTCTCGACGCGCGATCCTACTCCGGTTGTGCTGCGGCGTTTTGCGCTCAGCTATGACTATTCGATTGGCGGGAGACTCACGCTCACGAGCGTGGCCGAGCAGGACCGCAATGGCATTTCATTGCCGCCGTACAGTTTCATCTACGACCCCACCCCATTCCCCGCGCTTGGGGACTGGAACCTCAACAACCCGCAAGGCAACCGCTATTTCAGCTGGTCCGTCGCGACCGATCATTGGGGCTATTACAACGGCGCAGACAATAACGGCACCTACATCCCTCCCGGCGTGTCACTGCTGACCGGTCACCAATGGCCTGGGAACGACCGGGACCCGCACCCCGCGTTCACCAAGGCCGGCGTTCTAATAAAAATCACGTATCCCACCGGCGGCTATGACACCCTGTCGTACGAGAACAACGACTACGGTTGGGTCGGGTCTACCCTGACCTCCGAGCCGGCGAGGCTCGCGAGCGGACTTCGCATCGCGCGCGTCGGCATGGCCGACGCCATGGGGAACCTCACCGTTCGGAAGTACTTCTATACCAGCGGGACCTACGCCGGCAGGTCGAGCGGTGTCGTCCAAGCCGAGCCCAAGTATGACTATGCGGTAACGGGTTACGACGACGGGGGCTACTACTGTCAGTACTACTCGCGCTCCTCAGTGTCCCGGATGCCCCTTGGGAGTGGGCCTGTGGTCGGGTACACGTTTGTAACGGTCTGGGACGGTCCAAATGCGGAGTCCGGGAAGACCATTTCGACGTTCACGACCACTGCCGATCCAGCGATGAACCCATGGCCCTACGGGCCGTGGCCATACCTGCGGCGCACGAGCTACGAATGGAGACGGGGCCAGGAGGACGGCAGCGGCGAGTACACCGCTGCCGATCAAATGCAACATCGCGTGCTCAATACGTACCAGTTTCCTGAGCCGACACAGACGACCCGCAAGTTCAAAGGCATTGCGATCAGTGTTGTAGGCAACGGGGGGGGGCTCACCGGGCTCCTCACCTGGAATCCGTTCTTAGTGGAGTCGGGATGGCGCTATCGGGACACGGAGATGAGCACGGCGTGCGACACGACGGGAGGGAACTGTATCTCGACCTCGAAGACGTTCGTGTACGGTAACCCCAACCACACGCAGCTGACAGAACTGCAGGAGACCAACTCCGACGGCACACAGCGTATCACGCGCATGAGATACCCAGCGGACTATGCGGGCGGCTCGGGGAATCCCGACGCCGCGGCGTTCACCGCCATGACGGACACGGCGAACAACATCCAGAACGCAGTGATCGAGCGCTGGATAATCAAGCGCGTCGGCAGCGTCGACTCGGTGATGACGGCGGCGCTCACGACGTACAGAAATTTCGCCGTGCCGCCAGCACTTCCCCAGTTTCTGCCGTTCCAGCGGTTCGTCCTCAACAGCCCGAGTCCACTACCATGACGCGGATCTTCACCCGGTTCGCCGGGCTGCTGCTTACCGCCGCGGCATCGACCGGCCGCGTGGCCGCCCAAGCGCCTCCGAGCGTCTACCCTGATGGCGGTTCGCTCACCGTCCCTCCGAACACGAACAATCAGACGACCTCGTTCTCGATCCGGAAGGCGGGATCCGGGTCGGTCACATACGACTACGCGGCGTACTGCTCCGCGTCGGTCACCTACTGCGTCGCCAGCGGCACCCGGGTCACGCTCGACCAATACACGCCGGGCGCCACCGTGAATGTGACGTTCAACACCGGCGCATTGGGTACGGGCACGCTCAGCCTCTACGTCGAAGGCGGTGGGGGGAGTGACTGGGGCTCGTACAACGTCACGGTCGCGACGTTTGGTGTGAACGTGACACCGCATGGAGCGACGGTGACGCGACTCCAGAATAGCACGGGGCTGAGCGAACTGTTCACCGTGGCCAACACGGGATCACAATCGAACACCTATACGTTCACGTGCAGTGGAAGCGGGGGCGCGACGTGCGGCACCTTGCCGGCACCCGTGACGGTGGGTCCGGGGCTTTCAGCGCAGGTCAGCATGCCCTACAGCGTGGGGGCGCCGGCCTCGGCGGCGCTTAACCTTACCGCGACGGGCACCAACGCCACGAACACCGGGTCCTACTACCTGAACGTGATCACGAGCACCGGCGCGTTCACCCCAGCAGCCACGTCGCTCG
>WNGD01006436.1_pt1 | contig 13595 bp, 16 predicted proteins | sample 5400671 | NCBI WGS metagenome assembly WNGD01 (sample SAMN13153369, study PRJNA577476) | soil metagenome | isolation source: 40 cm soil or saprolite under grassland replicate 2 | place: USA:California | collected 2016-06-15
ATGCAGGGTTCCGGGACGATCGTCGCGATCAACAAGGACCCGAATGCGCCCATCTTCGACTTCTGCGACCTCGGGGTCGTGGGCGATCTCCACCAGGTCGTCCCGAAGCTGACCGAGCTCGTTCGCGCTCGCCGCGGAGACCACTAGAGATGACTCGCCCGCTCGACTTCCCGCCCGCCTTCGGCCCTACCGACGTCATGGCGGTCCCGACCGACCCGCCCGACCAGCGGATCGAGGTCGGGATTCTCATCGTCGGCGCCGGGCCAGGCGGTCTCGCGTGCGCGATTCGGCTCGGGCAGCTGCTCGAGGAGCGGCCGGACATCAAAGAGCGGCTCGGGGAGGTTCCGGTCGCGGTTCTCGAGAAGGGCAAACAGCCGGGGTCGCACCTGCTCTCGGGAGCAGTCGTCCAGCCGCGGGCTCTGCGCGAGCTCTTCCGCGGGCGGCTCACGATGGCCGACATCCCGACCTACGGGCAGGTCCCGGGCGAGGCGGTCTACGCGCTCACTCGGCGCACCAGCTACCGGATCCCTGCGCCTCCCACCATGCGGAACCACGGCAACTTCATCCTCTCGGTCTCGGAGCTCGGGCGCTTTCTCGCCCAGCAGGCGGAGTCGCTCGGGATCGCGGTGCTTCCGGAGACACCGGCGACGAGGCTGCTCGTCCAGGAAGGCCGTGTGGTTGGGGCACGCACGGGAGACCGGGGGAGAGGGCGGAACGGAGAGCGGCTGGCGAACTTCGAGGCCGGCTCGGATGTCGTGGCGGGCGTCACGGTGCTCGCGGACGGGACGCAGGGGCTGCTGTCGAGCGCCGCCATCGAGCGGTTCGGGCTCGCGGGAGAGAACCCGCAGATCTGGGCGCTCGGAGTGAAGGAGGTCTGGCGCGTTCGGCGCCCGCTCCGGCGGATCATTCACACGATGGGCTGGCCGCTCCGCGCCTTCGCCGGCTACGGCGAGTTCGGAGGGTCGTTCGTCTACCCGATGGGAGACGACCTCGTCTCCGTCGGCTTCGTCGCCGGGCTCGAGTCGCGTGACGTCGAGCTGTCGGTGCACGACCTGCTCCAGGAGTTCAAGACCCATCGCCTCGTGTGGTCGATCCTGCGCGGCGGGGAGCGGGTCGCCTGGGGCGCGAAGACGATCACCGAGGGCGGCTTCTACTCGCTCCCGAGGCGGTTCAACGCGCCCGGGCTCCTGCTAGTGGGCGAGGGGGCCGGCCTCGTGAACGTGCCAAGGCTGAAGGGCATCCACTACGCGATCGAGTCGGGCCGGCTCGCGGCCGAGGCGGCCTTCCGCGTGCTCGAGCGCGGCGAGGTCCCGAGCCGGATCGGCGCGCTCGACTCCTACGACGCATCGCTCCGGCGCAGCGGTCTCTGGCAGGAGCTGTACGAGGTCCGGAACATGCGCCAGGCGTTCGACAAGGGCTTCTTCGTGGGCGGCGCGTTGGCGAGCGCGATGACGGTGACGAAAGGACACGCGCCGAACGGCCGTCGTCCGACGCACCCGAATGCGGCGGCGCCGCTCGTCCGGACCGGGCGGGCAAGGCGTTATCCGAAGCCCGACGGGAAGTACATCTTCGACAAGCTCTCCTCGGTCTTCGCGTCAGGAAACAGGACGCGCGACGACCAGCCGAGCCACCTGCGCGTCGAGACTCGCGTGCGGCGACCGGTCGCCGAGGCATGGGAGTGGATGTGCCCGGCGCACGTCTACGAGGTCGGACGAGACCTCGGGGAGGGGATGGTCTCGGTGCACGTCACGCCCTCGAACTGCGTGCAATGCGGCGCGATCACAGCGAAGGGCGGACAACTGACTCCGCCCGAGGGCGGCTCCGGGCCCGAGTACACCGTCACCTGATGTCGATCGAGTCCTTGCCCGTCAGCCGCGACGACGTCGAGCGCGCGGCTAAGGTCATCGCCGGTCGACTCCATCGCACACCGACGCTCTCGTGCCGGACTCTCGCGCCGGAGGCGTTCCTCAAGGCCGAGCTCCTGCAACGGACGGGCTCGTTCAAGCCGCGCGGCGTGCTCACGAAGCTCGCGTCGCTGACCTCCGAGGAGAAGGAGCGGGGCGTGATCGCGATCTCGGCCGGCAACCACGCGCAAGCGGTCGCCTGGGGCGCCGCGCAGCAGGGGCTGGATGCGCTCGTCGTCATGTACCGCTCAGCGAGCGAGACGAAGATCGCGGCGACGCGCGAGTACGGCGCAGTCGTCGACCTCGAGGCAGCCGATCCGGCCGAGGCCTTCGAGCGTCTCGACGAGCTGCTCGACGAGACCGGCCGCACGCTCGTCCATCCCTTCGACGACCCGCTCACGATCGCGGGCCAGGGCACCGTCGGGCTCGAGATCCTCGAAGACCTTCCGGGAGTTGAGACGATCGTCGTCCCGGTGGGAGGCGGCGGCCTCGTTGCCGGGATCGCGGTCGCTGCGGCCGGCCGGGCGAAGGTTGTGGGGGTCGAGCCCGAGGGTTCGGCCGCGTTGCACTCGGCGCTCGCCGCCGGCGAGCCGGTGGATGTGACGCCGACGTCGATTGCCGACGGTCTCAACGCTCCGCACGCCGGCAGAAACGCGCTCGCCATCGCGCGGCAGCACGTGCAGGAGGTCGTTCTCGTGAGCGAGCAGGAGATCGAGGAAGGGTTCCGTTTCCTCTACGAGCGGGCCAAGCTCGCCTGTGAGCCGGCGGGCGCTGCAGCGGTTGCTGCGGTGCTCGCAGGCAAGGTGGAAGGCGGCCGAACGATCTGTGTCGTCTCGGGAGGCAACGTCGCCGCAGAGACGGCCGCTGGTATCCTGGCCAGCCGATGAAGGCCGGAATCCACCCCGATTACGTTCTCGCGCACGTGACCTGCTCGTGCGGCAATGAGTTCTGGACGCGCTCGACCAAAGCGGAGCTGCACGTCGAGATCTGCGCCGAGTGCCACCCGTTCTACACGGGCAAGCAGAAGCTCATGGACACGGGCGGCCGGGTGGAACGGTTCCAGCGCCGGCTCGAGAAGGCCGGCTCCCGCCGCGGCTAGGCCGCTATGGCCGTCAGCTACGGCGGGCAAGCCGTTCTCGAAGGCGTGATGATGCGCAGCCCGTCGAGCTGGGCCGTCGCGGTCCGGACGCCCGAGGGCGACATCACCGAGGTCGTCCGGCCGATCGACTCCCCCATGAAGCGGCGGCTGATCTGGCGGCTGCCGATCGTGCGGGGGGTCATCGCACTCGGTGAGTCGCTCACGATCGGCTTCAAGGCACTCGCCATCTCGGCGAACGTGATGACGCAGGAGCGCGACGAGAACGGTGAGATCAAGACGCAGATCGGCCGCACGCAGCTCGCGTTCTCCTTCGCGATCGCGATCGGCTTCGCGCTCATGCTCTTCAAGGTCGGCCCGGCTCTCCTCACGAGCTGGCTGCCGATCCACTCCACTGCGCTCTTCGTAATCGTCGAGGGAGTCATCCGTGTCTCCGTCTTCATCGGCTACATCGCGCTCGTGTCGCTCCTCCCGGACCTGCGCCGCGTCTTCCAGTACCACGGCGCCGAGCACAAGACGATCAATGCGCTCGAGGCCGGTGCAGAGCTGACCCCGACCACCGTGCAGAAATACAGCTTGATTCATCCTCGTTGCGGAACAGCTTTTTTGCTCTGGGTGATGGTGATCGCGATCTTCGTGTTCGCGTTCGTGGGAAGGCCTGCGCTCCACTGGCTGATCCTGAGCCGGATCCTGCTCCTGCCGGTCATCGCGGGGCTCGCCTACGAGCTCATCCGCTTCGCTGGGAAGCACCAGTCGAGCCGAGTCCTGATGACGCTCCTCGCGCCGGGTCTCTGGCTCCAGCGGCTGACGACCCGCGAGCCGACGCTCGACCAGATCGAGGTCTCCATCCAGGCCTTGCGCCGGGTCGTCGAGCGTGAAGCGTCCGAGACCGCGGACGAGCAGAGACTCGAGACCCGGGTCGAGGTGATGGCGTAAGCCCGAGCTCGGGCGACGCCGCTACGGTGACGATCCACCTGCGATGGAAGGAGGATCGTGATGGCCACCGAGCGCACGGCGGAGGTGAGCTGGAGAGGATCGCTCTTCGAGGGGCGCGGAACGATCGAGCGCGTGCAGAGCGGCGCGTTCGGGCCGCTCGACGTCACATGGGCCTCTCGGTCCGAGGAGCCTGACGGTCTCACGAGCCCGGAAGAGCTCATCGCGGCAGCGCACGCAGCGTGTTTCTCGATGGCCCTTTCCAACGGTCTCGCACAGGCGGGAAGCCCGCCGGAGCGGCTGCAGACGTCCGCGACGGTGACGTTCGTCCCGGGCACCGGGATCACGAAGGTTGCTCTGCAGGTGCGGGGCGAGGTCTCCGGGATGGACGAGGGGTCGTTCCGCGAGCAGGCGGAGTCCGCGAAGCAGAATTGCCCCGTCTCGAAGGCGCTCGCGAGCGTTCCCGAGATCACGCTCGACGCCGCCCTCGGGTAGCCGTCGAGCAGCGTAAGAGCCGTCGGGTAGCCGTGAAAACCAGGTCCGCGCGGATTCGGCTTATCACGATCGTAGGAGTGCTCACACTGCTCACTGCAGCCTCCGCCTCGACAATTCCCTCTTCCGTCATAAACGCCGTTCACGGCCGCGTCGTCGGTTGGAGCCGAAGCGATCGAGACTGGTTCGTCGTGTACGTCGATCGTGCCGGCCGCGGGTGGTGCGGGTTGGAAGGAGCGTCGTGGCGAATGGCGCTCGTCGCGAGTGCGCCCTTGCCGGTGCATGTCGTCGCCGATCGCCGCATCGGGGGAGCGATGTGCGGCAACGAGCTCGCGTGGGTCCGTTCCGGACACTTCAGCGATGGTCGTCATCGCGAAGTGGCCTTCATGTTGTGGACCACGCCGTCCCTCGGCGCAAGCGCATTCATCTATCGCGTCGAAGGTCGCGGACTCGTCCGCCTTGCCTCGTTTCACGGCGACCGCGTCTCGATCGAACGCGGCATCGCGACCGTCAGCTTCGAGAATCGCGGGCGCAGCGTTCACGGCGAGATCGAGGACACCTACCGCTTCGGTCAGGGGCGCTACTACCTGGTTCGAAGGCACTGAGCGGGTCCGCGAGACGGACTCGTGCCGGCCGGACTCCGCTGACGACGGGGCTACGATCACCTCATGAGCACGATCGAGCGACTCGTCGACGAGCTGGAGCGGTCGTATGCCGAGGCACAGGAACGGATGGCCGATCCGACCGTCTACAACGACCGCCGCAAGGCGGCGGAGACGGGCCGGCGGCTCAAGGAGCTCCAGGCCCCCGTCAAGCTCGCGGAGGCCTGGCGCAGCGCCCGTGCGGATCTCGACGATGCTCGCGAGGACGCCGAGCTGGCGACGATGACTAGCGAGCTCGAGGCGGAGGTCGAGCGGCTCGAGGAGGAGCTCCGGCTCGCGCTCGTCGAGAAGGACCCAGCGGACGAGAAGGACGTGATCGTCGAGATCCGGCAGGGGGTCGGTGGCGACGAGGCGGCGCTCTGGGCCGGCGACGTCTACCGCATGCTGACGCGGTACGCCGAGCGTCGTCGCTTCCGGACGGAGACGCTTTCGACGAGCGAGAACGAAGCGGGCGGCTTCAAGGAGGTCGTGTTCGCGGTCAAGGGGCAGGGAGCGTTCTCGGTGTTCAAGTACGAGGGCGGGACGCACCGCGTACAGCGCGTTCCCGAGACGGAGTCGCAGGGACGGATCCACACCTCCACCGCGACCGTGGCGGTGATGCCCGAGGTCGAGGACGTCGAGATCGCGATCGAGGACAAGGACCTGAAGATCGACGTCTTCCGCTCGACCGGCCCGGGCGGACAGAGCGTGAACACGACCGACTCCGCCGTGCGGATCACGCACCTGCCGACCGGGATCGTCGTCGCGATGCAGGACGAGAAGTCGCAACTCCAGAACAAGAACAAGGCGATGCGCGTTCTGCGCGCACGGCTGTACGAGGCGGAGCGCGAGAAGCAGCTCGCAGAGGTCGCCGCCGCCCGCCGCTTGCAGATCGGGACCGGGGAGCGGGCGGAGAAGATCCGGACCTATAACTTCGCCGAGAACAGGCTCACCGACCACCGAATCAAGCTGACCGTGCACCGGCTCGACCAGATCCTCGAGGGCGAGCTCGACGAGTTCACCGGCGCTCTGCAGGCCGAGGAGCGGCGGCGGGCGCTCGCCCTCGCCTCAGCGTGACCTTGTGGCACCTGGTGTCAGACACCCGGTGTGAGAGACTGCGGTTCGTCGGAGCGGACCCAGCGCTTCAAGGGCCATGTCTGGACGACGTTCTCGGCGTAAGTGCGAGTGCCCGTTTGTGGAGCGCTTTCGATTGTTTTGGCGCAGGTTTCTCTTGACAGAGACCGGTGTCTGACACCGTCGGCTACCTCGTGACGGTGCGCGAGGCCATCGCGGTCGCGAGCCGGAAGCTCGAGGTCGCCGGCTGTGACACGCCGCGCGTCGACGCCGAGCTCCTGCTCGCCCACGTGCTCGCGTCCACTCGTTCGGAGCTGCGCGCCGACGGGCGACGTCAGCTCTCGCCGACCGAGCTCGCCGACTTTGAGCGGATGGTCGAGCGTCGCGAGGCGCGCGAACCTCTCGCCTACGTCCTCGGCGAGTGGGGTTTTCGCCGGCTCGTCCTGAAGACCGACGCACGTGCGCTCGTCCCCCGGCCCGAGACGGAGGTCGTCGTCGAGCGCTGCCTGACACTTCTCGCGGGCCGGGACGAGCCACGGATCCTCGACGTCGGAACAGGGAGCGGAGCTATCGCACTCGCCCTCGCACAGGAGAAGTCGGACGCGCACGTCACTGGCCTCGACGCATCGTCAGACGCGCTCGCGCTGGCAAAGGAGAACGTCGAGCGGACGGGTATCCGCATCGAGCTCCTTCAGCGAGACCTCTTCTCCGGTCTGCCCGATGGGCCCTGGGATGTCGTCGTCTCGAACCCGCCCTACGTCCGACCCGACGAGATCGACGCGCTCCCACCCGAGGTCGGGATGTGGGAGCCTCGGCTGGCGGTGGTGGGGGAGGGCGCGACCGCGACGGTGGCGCGCGGCGCACTGCAGGTGCTCCGTTCGCAGGGCGTTCTCGTCCTCGAGGTCGCGGACGGCGAAGCGGCGCGCGTGGCCGGATTGCTTCGAGAGCTCGGCTATGGCGAGGTTCGCATCACGCGGGACCTCGCCGGGCGTGATCGGGTGGTCGAGGGCGTGCGTGCGTGACCAGCCCCGAGGTCGAAGCCGCGATCACGGCGCTTCGCGCCGGAGGACTTGCCGTGATCCCGACGGACACGGTGTACGGGCTGGCCTGCGATCCCGAGCGCGTGGAATCGGTCGCTCGTCTCTCGGAAGCCAAGGGCCGAACGTCCGACCAGCCGATCGCGCTCGTCGCCGCGAGCCTCGCCGCGCTTTTGGGATGCCTCCCGGAGCTGCGCGGCCGCGACGAGGCAGTTGCGCGGGAGCTTCTTCCGGGGCCGTACACACTCGTCTTCCGAAACACCGCACGCCGCTACCCGTTGCTCACCGGCTCCCGACCCGACACCATCGGCATCCGGGTCCCCGAGCTCACGGGCCAGGCGAAGGAGCTCCTCGAGACCGTCGAGGCCGTCGCGGCGACGAGCGCCAACCTCCACGGCGGTCCGGATCCCGCGCGTCTCGAAGACGTTCCCGGTGAACTTCGTGGGATTGCGGCAGCGATCGACGGAGGCGAGCTCCCCGGAGTTCCGTCAACGGTTCTCGACCTGACCGGCGCCGAGCCGAGCATTCTCCGGGAGGGCGCGGTGCCGGCGGCGGAGGCACTCGAACGCGTACGCGCCGGACTCGCCGAGTAGCATCCCGTCGATGGCGGTTGCGCCGCTGACCTTCGAGGATCTGCGCGCGGCGACTCTGCTCGATGTCGACCCGGAGATCGCTGTGCTCATCGAGCGCGAGCTCGACCGTCAGCGCGCGGGGATCGAGCTCATCGCGTCGGAGAACTTCACCTGGCCGGCGATGCTGGAGGCGGTCGGAAGCGTCCCGACGAACAAGTATTCGGAGGGCTATCCGGGCCGGCGCTACTACGGAGGCTGCGAGGTCGTAGACGAGATCGAGCAGCTCGCGATCGACCGCGCAAAGTCTCTCTTCGGCGCGGAGCACGCCAACGTGCAGCCGCACGCGGGAGCGCAGACGAACATGGCCGTCTACTTCGCCTGCCTGCAGCGGGGCGACACGATCCTCTCGCTCGAGCTCTCGCACGGCGGACACCTAACGCACGGGCTCAAGGTCAATTTCTCCGGGCGCCTGTACACGATCGTCCACTACGGCGTGTCGCGTGAGACGAACGTCGTCGACTACGACGACGTTCTCGCGCTCGCGAAGGAGCACCGCCCGCGGCTGATCGTGTGCGGCGGGTCCGCCTACCCGCGGACGGTCGAGGCGTGGCGTTTCCGCGAGATCGCTGACGAGGTCGGCGCCCTCCTCCTGTGCGACATGGCGCACTTCGCGGGGCTCGTGGCGGCCGGGATCCACCCGAGCCCGGTGCCGCATTGCGACTTCGTGACCTCGACGACGCACAAGACGCTCGCCGGCCCGCGCTCGGGCTTCGTCCTCTGCAGGGCGGAGCACGCGCAGGCGCTCGATCGCGCCGTCTTTCCGGGGATGCAGGGTGGCGCGCTCGACCACGTGATCGCCGCCAAGGCGGCCTGCTTCAAGATCGCGGCCACGGAGCCGTTTCGCCGCTACCAGGAGCAGATCCGCGCGAATGCCGACGCGCTCTCCGACACGCTGCAGGAGGAAGGGCTCGACGTGCTCACCGGAGGCACCGACACGCACCTGCTCCAGGTCGACCTGCGGCGCACGGCGTGGACGGGCAAGGAGGCGGAGGAGCGGTTGGCCGAGGTGCGCATGACCGTGAACCGGAACACCGTCCCGTTCGACGAGCGGCCCCCGACGGTCGCATCGGGCTTCCGGGTCGGGACGCCCGCGGCGACGATGCGCGGGTTCGACGAGGACGACTTCCGGGAGGTCGGACGGATCATCTGCGAGGCCTTGACGGCGGAAGCCGACCTCGAGGCGCTCGCGGGCCGGAGCCTCGCGCTTTGCGAGCGGCGGCCGCTCTATCCGGGCTTCCGCGGGTACACGACGTTCGTGACCGAGGTCTCATGAGCAGCCACGCTCGCCTTCGGCTCGCGTTCACGGGGGAAACCATGTTTCCCCATGTCTTTCTGCGACCGGGATTCGCGCGAGCGAATTCCGGTCTTGCGCAAGCTCAGTGCGACCCGCTTCTTCTCGAAGACGTGGGGAACCTCCCAGTTCCCCACGCCCCTCCACCCGCACATGTGCCGGAGACCGGCCCATGACCACCGCGGACACCTCGACCACCTCCCAGGTCACGGTCGTCACCCACCCGCTCGTGCAGCACAAGCTCGGACTGCTCCGCGACGTGACGACCACGACGCAGATGTTCCGTCAGCTCGTCAACGAGCTCACGCTGCTCCTCACATACGAGGCGACGAAGGACCTCGCAGACGAGGAGATCGAGATCGAGACGCCTCTCGAATGGACGAGAGGGCGGCGGATCTCCGGGAAGAAGGTCGCCGTCTGCCCGATTCTGCGGGCGGGCGTCGGGATGCTGGACGCGGTGCTCTCGCTCGTTCCGGGCGCGCGCGTCGGCTTCATCGGGCTCTTTCGCGACGAGGAGACGCTCCAGCCGGTCGAGTACTACGTCAAGCTGCCCGGAGACATCGCCGACCGCGACGTCATCCTGCTCGACCCGATGCTCGCCACTGGGAACTCGACCGCTGCGGCGATCGAGACGGTTCAGCGCGTGGGCGCCACCTCGGTGCGCCTGATCGCGCTCATCGCCGCGCCCGAGGGAATCGCTCGCGTACACCGCGACCACCCCGAGGTGCCGATCGTGGTCGCTGCGATCGACCGCGAACTCAACGACATCGGCTACATCCTCCCAGGACTAGGCGACGCAGGCGATCGCCTGTACGGGACGAAGTAGAGCACCGAGTGGTTCTCGACGAGCTGCGGGCGAATCCGGAGGTCCTGTACGGGGCCGCCGTCGCATTCGGGGTTGTCGTCTTGCTCACCCCGGCAGTGGGCGGGATGGCGAGGCTGCTCGGGGCCGTCGACCGTCCCGACGCGCGAAGGCTCAACCGGAGGCCGATCCCGCGACTGGGTGGGCTCGCGATCTTCCTCGGGATCGTCGTCCCCTCGCTTGCCTTCCTCAACCTCTCAGACGAGACGCGCGGTGTGCTGCTCGGCGCGGCGGTCGCGACCGTCGTCGGCGCGGTCGACGACTTCCGCGGGCTGAGTCCGCCGACGAAACTCGCCGGCCAGGTTGCGGCGGCCGCGATCCCGATCTCGTTCGGGGTCTGGATCGACCACTTCACCTTTCCGTTCCTCGGTGCAGTCGACCTGCCCGCCTGGATCGGGATGCCGCTCTCGATCCTCTGGATCGTCGCAGTGATGAACATGGTCAACTTCCTCGACGGGTTGGACGGCCTCGCGGCCGGTGTGTGTGCGATCGCGGGGCTGACATTCGCCATCCTCGCGCTCTCCCTCGGGAAGACGGACCCAGCGATCCTGTCGGCGATCGTCGCCGGCGGCTGTCTCGGCTTCCTCCGCCACAACTTCTTCCCGGCGCGCATCTTCATGGGTGACTCCGGAGCGCTCTGCCTCGGGTTCATCCTCGCTTCCGTCTCGATCCAGGGTCTGCTGAAGACGGCGTCGACCGTGGTCCTGCTCCTCCCGCTCCTCGTCCTCGCGGTGCCGATCATCGACACCTCGTTCGTCGTCGCGAAGCGGCTCAAGTACAACCAGCCGATCTACACCGCCGACCGCAGCCACCTCCACCACCGCTTCATGAACATCGGCTACTCGCAGCGGCGGGCGGCCGTGACGATGTGGCTCTGGTGCGCGAGCCTCGCGGGTGCCGCGCTCGCCACGCGATTCGTCCCCTTCCGCGAGGGCGGCAGATGGCATCCGTGGGAGACCGTCGGGGTCGCCGTGATCGCGTTGTCCGCCCTCGCGTTCTCGGTGTTCATCGTGTACCTGCTCGAGATCGTGAAGCTCGCGAACCCACGCATCCGTCGCCGCGAGCGCGGAAAGGAGAGGACCCGCGATCGGATGAGCGCTTAGCTCGCGGTTGCGCGGTCGATGAAATCGGCCAGCGTCGCGTTGAAGTCCGGATGCCGCGCAACCGAGTGCCCGTAGCCGGGGAGTACCGCGCGTTCCGCCACGAGCTCGCGCTCCAGAGCGTCGCAGATCGCGTCGAAAGCGGCACTGTGCGCGCCCGAGACGACAAGCTTTCAGGAGGGAGCGGTGAGGGCGGGTCGTAGGCCGACCCGACCATGCGCAGGAACCCGCGCAGGAACGCCTCTGGATCGTCCTTCGGCGTTTGCGCCCAGAACGCGGCGCCCTCCGCAGCGAAGCGCGCCACGACCGGGTCGTCGAGCGCGACGCCGGCTGCGGGTGGCTCGATCACGGTCAGCGAGCGCAGGAGGTCGCCTCGCCCAGCCGCGACGAGCAGCGAGATCACGCCGCCGTACGAGTGACCGACGAGGTGGTCGCCGTCGCGCAGCCGCTCCCCGAGCCAGCGAGCGTGCTCCTCGAAATCGACCCGCTCGACCAGCGGGTTCGGCGGGAATCCGGGCCTGTCGAGGACTGCGAGCTCGAACCGATCCGCGAGCGTCCGCTGGCCGCTCCACGTCGCTTCGCCGTTTGCGACGCTCCCGTGGACGAAGACGATGCGTTCCATGAAACTGGATCGTACGCGTGTAACGAAGTCCGGCGCTATTCGTGGAAAAGAGGCGGAATTGACTGTTACAAGGCAGTGATATTCTCTCTTCTCGGATGACCCCCGACGCCGCTGCATCCCCACATTCCCTCGCCACGGCTTCCGGGCTCCTCCTCGGCACGGTCGGTGCGGCGATGGCCGCGGGAGCCCTCCTCGGCTGGGCGTTCGGCTCGTGGGGGATCGGACTGCTCGTGGGGGCGGTCGCAGGAATACCGCTCGCAGTTCTCGTCGTGTACCTCGTCTACTCGAAACAGGAGCAGCGCGCTTGACGGCCGGGATCTTCTCGACGCCGAGACCGATTCCGGGCAGGCTCGGGCCGACGATTGCGGCCGGCGCTCTGATCGTCCTCGCGCTGCCGGTCTTCGCGGTCGCCGGCTGGCCGCTCCAGGGGTGGCTGCTCGCCGCGGTGCTGTGGGCAGGCGCGCTCGGCTTCTCCCTCCTACTGGCGCGCCTTCCGGGCGACCCCGGTAACCTCGCCGCGGCAAGCATGCGCGGCATCGGGACCAGCTCTCGCGCGCTTCTCGTCGGCATCCCACTCGTCGCGGTGACCGTGGCGAACGAGAGCGTCGGCGTGTCGGCGGCGATCCTCTACGCACTTGCCTTCACGGTTGAGCTCGTCGTGGGTCTCGTAGCCTACTTCGGCGCGGAGACTCGGACGTGAGGCGGCTCGCGTTGCTCGTGCCGACGCTCCTCGTGGCGTCGCCGTCGCTTGCGCTCGGCGCCGGCGACACGAGTGAGAACAAGGGCGCCTTCATCTCGGACGAGTGGGAGCTCCACGACTGGATCCCGATTCACATCGGGCCGCTCAACCTGTCGATCAACAAGGCGGTCGCATATCTGCTGCTCGGCGCGCTCGTCTCGTGTGTCATCGGGATCGTCTTCATGCGCGTCAAGGTGGGGAAGGATCCGACGCGCCGGCAGGCGCTCGGCGAGCAGATCTACGAGATCGCCCAGGTGCAGGTGGCCGAGCAGGGCCTTCCCACCAAGGCGGTCGGGCGCTGGTTCCCGTACGTCGCCTCGCTGATGATCTTCATCTGGACGGTCAACATGCTCGGGTTCATCCCGCTCCCGCTCTCGGATCAGAAGACGACGATCGCCGGAGTCCAGGTGCCGACGCTCGCGATCTTCGCCGCAACGTCCACGCTCTCGGTCACTCTCGCGCTCGCGCTCCTGACGTTCGTCTTCACCCACGTCGAGGGCATTCGTGCGAACGGCGCGTGGAAGTACTTCAAGAGTTGGATTCCAGACGTGCCGAAGGGGCTCTATCCGCTGATCGTCCCGCTCGAGATCCTCGGCCAGTTCATGCGGCTGATCAGCCTCTCCGTCCGTCTCTACGCGAACATGCTCGCCGGGCACATGCTGATCCTGACGTTCGTCGGGCTCATCATCGTGCTCGGCAACGTCTTCCTCGCGATCATCGCGGTTCCCGCCGCGACGCTCTTCTATCTCTTCGAGGTGATCATCGTCGTCTCGATCCAGGCCTACATTTTCGCCGCCCTGTCCGCCATCTACATCGGCTCGGCCATCGAGCCGGAGCATTAGGTGGTCGCCACCGCGGATACGCCAGTGCCTGTGCGGCTGCAAACCGTCGCAGGACGGCGTCCTCGGTCGCGTCCATATGCCCCGCATATGAACGCTCCCTGCGTCCTTGTCCTGCTCGGTTTTCGCGTGCCCAGACACCACCGTATCCGCGGTGGCAACCACTAGGAGGGAACCCCACATGCTGTCCTCGTTCTTCTACCTCGCAGCCGCCTCGGACGGCTCCGACGCCGGGAAGGCGATCGCGCTCGCGCTCGGCATCGGCCTCGGCGCGCTCGGCGCCGGCGTCGGTATCGGCAACATCTTCGGCTCGATGATCCAGGCGGTCGCGCG
>WNGD01004571.1_pt1 | contig 13591 bp, 13 predicted proteins | sample 5400671 | NCBI WGS metagenome assembly WNGD01 (sample SAMN13153369, study PRJNA577476) | soil metagenome | isolation source: 40 cm soil or saprolite under grassland replicate 2 | place: USA:California | collected 2016-06-15
GACGAGCAGCTCGCGCGGATGCCAACAGCGGGCGACGCCGGTGGCTGCCGGCGGGAGCACGGTTCTGCGCCAACAGGGTGGTCTACGGCGCGGCTTCATTTGCGGGCTTCTAGGCGTTCGCGCCCAGCTCTCGCCGCCCATCGCACTTCCAACAAACCGCGTGCCATCGCAGACTTTTCGACCGCCTGCGAGTGCTCACGAACACGTTGCCGCGCCTCATTCTCTGTAGCCTGACCGAACGAACCGGTTCCTTCAACCGCGAAGGCGCGCCGACCTGCAGCGTGCTCGTCGACGAGCTCGAGGGCATGCGCGTACCCCTCGCTGTTCGCGGCCACGGTCGCCTCGAGCACGATCGCGCCGCTGATCACGTGCACGACCGCGAGCGCGTGCGAATCGCGGTGCGGATCGACACCAACGACGTAGTCCAGCTGATCTGCGAGCATCCGTTCGACCTCCAGCCCAAGCGTTGGGGGACACATCTCGTGTCGGTCTGGGGTGAAAACCGCGGGCGGCAGAACTGTGACGGGTCACGCGCTCACAACGCGGACAGGCTTCTGATCAGGCCAGCAAGCGGGCGCCAGGCCGACACCGGGCTCTCCGCTCGGACACATCACTGGAAAGACACTCACACGTGAGGTCATTCAAGAATCGAGTCACGAACAAAGAGCACCGACGCCAACCTGACAAACGCCCCAGACGAGACGTCGACACACTCACAGTTCAGGAATGTTGCCCGCACCCGGTCGGCCACGCGCGGTTGTCGCAGGCTCTCAGCCGAGCACGAGAGGTTCCGGTTGCGGCGTAATCCTGACCCTGATAATCACTGCTCAGCGGCCAGTTGGGACTCGTCTTTGCGGCGCATCGCCTCATAGACCGCGTTCCAATGACCTGAAATCTCCTGGAGGGCGCGGGCGGTGGTTAGTGCAGCGTCTTCCAGCCGCGCGTTCACCTTCTCGACCTCGTCCAGACGGTTCTCGATCGCCTCGAAGCGAGTGCGATACCCGCTGACCTCGCGAGCGATGATGTCGAAATCAGTCAACTCTTGAACTTAGGAACGCGATCGCTTGTACTGGTCGATCCAGCAAGAACTGGCCCCGCAGTCAAACTCCGTCGCCTTAGGCTCCTCGCCTCGCGCGCATCGCGCGTTGGTGGTTTGCGGGCTTTGGGCCGGGACCGAATGCAGAGCCAGGTCAGAACATCTTACGCCGTTTGGGACGTGAGAAACGACTAAGTCTTCTTCCCCATACCCAACCACTTGCGGATCTTTGCGATGAGACTCGCCATAGGGCAAGTCTACGGCGTTTGGATTGGCGAAACGCCCTACAGCTTCGCCGTCCCTATCGGTGCCTGCGGCCTCCGCGACGCAAAATGTAGATCAGCGCGACGAAGGCGACGATGACCGCCGCAGCGCTGAGCTTCGTCCGTTGACCTCGACACGAGCAAATCCTGAACGCCCCTCAAGAATCCGAATCGTGCGCGGCTGCGCCGAGCGGAGTGCGAGTGTCGTTTGCATACGCCCGTGCCTCCTCATCGACGTGGCGGACGGAGGTCGGCAACCCCGTGGGGCACGCGCGCTACCGGGTGCGGATAGCTGAGGGGCGAGCTGCGCGACGGGCCGCCTGGATGCCGCTTCGATTTAGTCGTTTGTTCGGCCGAGCGGAGCGTCGGTTGTTTCGGCCGCGAGCGCCAGGATCGTCGCGTGTAGGCGCTCGGGAACTTCGCTCTTCTCTAGGTAGGCGTCTGTTCCGCGCTCGTCTGGGTGAGGTCGCTTGTCTTCGAAGATCGAGCCGCTGATCAAGATCACGCGCGCCTTCGGGTAGCGCTCCTGCAGCAGGTGGGCGCATTCGATCCCGCTCATCGTCGGCATGAGTACGTCGATGACGGCCACGTCGGGTTCGACGCGGGCAGCTGCCGCAAGCGCCTCCTCTCCGCTTGCTGCCGTGCCGATGATCTCCAGCCCTGGTTTGCCTGTAAGCAGAGCCTCGAGCGAGTGCAGGAAGGACACATCGTCGTCGACGAGCAGAATCCGGATCGGTTGGGCTTCCATCGCGCTGACCTACCCGGCTTTAGGCTACCTCCAGACCCAAGTCCTGACTCCGAGAATTCCTGCAAATTGGGGTTTTTTGAGGTTACGACCAGGCGAACAAGTTCCTGCGCGTCGCTTTTCGGTTCTTCTGCGACAACCACGCCGGCGATACCCCGGCAGCAGGACGAACGCACGGTCGGCGTGCGCTGGCCTTTTACGGTGGCGGACGTGGCGGGGCTCCGCCAAGTACCGCCACCCCGCCCGGACAGGCTGGCAGGCGCGGAGCCCGGTGGGTCTTCTGCGCTTCCAAGGCACGCGCGCGCGTGGGCAAGCATGCGTCAGCTGGCCATTGGGTCCCGTGCCGCTCGTGGCGTACGCGAGTCGCTCAAGCAAGAGGTTGGCCCGGCACGCGAACTCCGTTCGCCTGAAGCCCCTCGCCTCGATCACGAGCAGACGCAGAGGCAGGAGCAGATGCAGGGCTGCTGGAAATGAACACCGCGCTGACCGAAGAGGTTAAGGCGCTGACCGCCGAGATCCACGCGCCTGTCGCGCGCAAGGTCTGACGCCTGCCCATTGTGAGTTCGAGTGCCCGAGCAGTGGGCTCTGCTGCATCCAGGGTCGATGGTCCTCTTCATCGACGGCCGAGGAGCAGCGCGGTCTGTCCGAGTAGCTCCGAGATTTGCGGTTCGCACGAGATTGTGATCCTCAGCACAAAACTTCAGGTACAGTTAGGGAGCGCGTAGACCCAGCGCGGAAGCCGCTGAGGCTCCTCATTCCTCTCCGACTTACACAAACGGCCTAAGTGCGTCGGGCGGACCCGTTCTCGGAGTTCGCCGTCGGCAAGTCGAGAGAGATGGAGGCAATCACATGTATGCGACCGTGCGCCGCTACGAGGGCATCGACAAGGTGCGCTCCGAGGAAGTGACGAGGAAGGTCGGGGACAGCTTGCTGCCAAGTCTGCGCGAGCTGCCTGGCTTCGGCGGCTATTACCTGATCGACGCCGGTGGGGGTGTTCTGACCTCAGTCGGGCTCTTCGAGACATCGGCGCAGGCCCACGAGTCGACGCGTCTGGCGGCAAGGTGGGTGCGGGAGCAGAAGCTCGAAGAGGCACTCCCGAACACGCCGAAGATCACTGCCGGCCCGGTGATCGCCTGCGAGGCGAGCGGCGCGGCGGTCACGAACGGGGTTGCCGCGCTCGCGTAGGGCTCCGCAGACGCCCCGTCCGAGTTATAGGAGCGCGCCTGCTGAGGGCCTTCTCCAATTCGCCACAGAGACCGTCACTGGTCAGAAACCAAAGTTCTTCCCAGGAGGTTTTTCATGAATCTGCAGCCGCTTGGTGACCGCTTGATCGTCGAGGTTCTCGATGAGGAAGAGGAGACGGTTAGCGGGATCGTGTTGCCCGACACGGCGAAGGAAAAGCCGCAGCGGGGCAAAGTCCTCGCGGTCGGGCCCGGCGCCCGCAACCAGGAGACGAGCGAATACATCCAGATGGACGTCGGCGAGGGGGACGAGATCATCTTCTCGAAGTTCGGCGGCACCGAGATCAAGCTCGGCACCGAGGAGGTTCTGATCTTGCGCGAGTCGGATGTGCTCGCGAAGGTCGTAAACACGGGTGGCAAGCGCAAACGCAAGCTTGCCGGTGCCACCGCTTAGCTCGTATCAATCAGGAGGAATGACATGGCTCACAAGGAGCTCAAGTTCAACGAGGACGCACGTCGCGCGCTCGAGCGTGGCGTGAACATTCTCGCGGATGCGGTCAGGGTGACGCTTGGCCCGAAGGGCCGGTACGTGGTTCTGGATAAGAGGTTCGGCGCGCCGACGATCACGAACGACGGCGTCACGATCGCGCGTGAGATCGAGGTCGAGGACGTCTTCGAGAACCAGGGCGCACAGCTCGTCCGTGAGGTCGCCACGTCGACGAACGACGTCGCCGGCGACGGCACCACGACGGCGACGCTGCTCGCGCAGGCGATCGTGCGCGAGGGCCTGAAGAACGTCGCCGCGGGCGCGAACCCGATGGCGCTCAAGCGCGGGATCGAGCAGGCGGTCGAGGCCGTGGTCGAGCACCTGAAGTCGCAGTCCAAGGAGATCTCGGGCAAGGAGGACATCGCCCGAGTCGCCACGATCTCGGCGCGCGAGCGCGAGATCGGCGACGTGATCTCCGACGCGATCGAGAAGGTCGGCAAGGACGGCGTCGTCAACGTCGAGGAGGGCCAGACGTTCGGCCTCGAGCTCGAGTTCACCGAGGGCATGCAGTTCGACAAGGGCTACCTGTCGCCGTACATGATCACCGATGCCGACCGGATGGAGGCCGTGCTCGACGAGCCGTATGTCCTAGTCGCGAACCAGAAGATCGGCGCCGTCAAGGACCTGCTGCCCGTGCTCGAGCAGGTGATTCAGGCCGGCAAGCCGCTGCTGATCGTGGCCGAGGACGTCGAGGGCGAGTCGCTCGCGACGATCGTCGTCAACAAGCTGCGCGGCACGTTCACGGCCGTCGCCGTGAAGGCGCCGGGCTTTGGCGATCGCCGCAAGCGGATGCTCGAGGACATCGCGATCCTCACCGGCGCCGAGGTGATCACCGAGGAGTTGGGCCTCAAGCTGGAGAACACGAAGCTCTCGCAGCTGGGCAAGGCCCGCCGCGTCGTGATCGACAAGGATGCGACGACGATCATCGACGGTAACGGAAAGGCGGACGCGATCAAAGCCCGGATCAAGCAGCTGAAGTCCGAGATCGAGGACACCGACTCAGACTTCGACCGGGAGAAGCTGCAGGAGCGGCTCGCGAAGCTCGCCGGCGGCGTCGCGGTGGTTAAGGTCGGCGCTGCGACCGAGACCGAGATGAAGGAGAAGAAGCACCGCGTCGAGGACGCGCTCCAGGCCACCCGCGCGGCCCTCGAGGAGGGCATCGTGCCGGGCGGCGGTGTCGCGCTCCTGAACGCGACTGGGTCGATCAAGCTGGAGGGCTTCGGGGATCCGGACGAGCGGACGGGCGCGCAGATCATCGTCCGCGCGCTCGAGGAGCCGCTCCGCCAGCTCGCCGACAACGCAGGACTCGAGGCCTCGGTCGTCGTGAACAAGGTCCGCACGGCCGCCAAGGGCCAGGGCCTGAACGTCGACACGAACGAAGTCGAAGACCTGGTCAAGGCGGGGATCATCGATCCGACCATGGTCACGCGCTCGGCGCTGCAGAACGCCGCCTCGATTGCGAAGAACATCCTCATGACAGAGGCGATCGTCGCCGAGCCACCCGAAAAGGCCGGAGCCGGCATGGGCGGCGGCATGGGCGGCATGGGCGACATGGGCGGAATGATGTAAGGCAAGCGACCAAAGAACGCTGAGCGGTCATTGCAAGCTAGAAGGCCGGCCAGAGGGCCGGCCTTCTGCGTGTCTCCAGAGGAGCAGGCGCTCTTTGCGGTGATGCCGGCGCGGAGTGACCTGACGCCAGTTCACGCCACTTGTGGTATTCACGCGCGCGCGCGTGAAATAGAGATCACCTCCGCCTCGTCCCGACGGTGACCTCTCCCCCAAGGAGCCACCCGCCTCTCCGCGTGGTCAAGCACGCCCAACCCGCGCGAGCCAGAGACCGGGCTCGAACCGTGTTCAGCTCGATTTCGAGAACCGCTGCTCTATCCACTGAGCTACGGGGGCTCACCAGGAGGGTAGCGCCGCCGGGATACGGTGCACCTCGGGCCGAGCTCTCCCGCGCGACTCCCACTTCGACGTATGAGCGGCACGGACGCGCGATGATCGACTTGACGGCGAGGTGGCAGTTAGTTGGTGTGATCGTGGCTAGGATCACGGGCCACGTGGAGGAGAGCCTTCAAGAGCAAGGCGCTCCGGTTCTTCGACCCTCATCGCGCGCGCGCCGACTGCTTGGCTCTCTGGCTCGGAGGCGGGCGATCCTTGGCGCGAGCGCTCTCAGCTTTTACGCGCTCGCGGCTCTGGCGATCTTTGGACGCGGTGTCGTCGGTTCTCTCGGAAGCAAGGTCGTCGGCGACGCGGGCGCGGACAAAACGATCTTCATGTGGTCCTTTCGTTGGTGGCCGCACGCCCTTGTGCATGGACACGATGCCTTCAACGCCAACCTGGTCTGGGTGCCTCACGGCATTGATCTTGCGTGGGCAACGTCAGTCCCACTGCTCAGCGTCGCGTCTGCTCCATTGACGGCCGCTGTCGGCCCGATCGCTGCATACAACATCGCTGCCTTGGCTGGCCTGGCGCTGAGTGCTTGGACCGCCTATCTTCTCGCGCGCTATCTCACTCGGTCGTTCTGGCCGTCTCTCCTAGCCGGCTGGATCTTCGGCTTCTCGGCATTCGAGATCGGGCAGATGATCAGTCACCTCAACCTTGTGTTCCTGCCGTTCGTGCCGCTTTGCGCCTTGTTGGCGCTGAAGCACTTGAACGGTGGGGTCACCAATCGCCGCTTCGTGATTCTGCTCGCTCTCGTGCTAACCGCTCAGTTCCTGACGTCGACGGAGATCTTCCTCGATGTCCTGATTGTTGGCGCCCTCTTCCTGGCCTCCGCGGCTCTGCTCGTCCCAGAGTTTCGAGGGACGGTGCGCAAGACCATGCTTAGCGCGGTCGCCGCCACCGCCCTAGCGTGTGTGCTCGTCTCGCCTTACCTTTGGCACGCCTTCGTCGTGGCGGGGACGAAGAGCGCCCCCGTTCGTGCGCCTTTCACAGAGTCCGCGGACCTCTTGAACTTCGTCGTCCCCACGCATCTCATCTGGCTTCAGTTGCCCGGCAGTCGTAGCATCGCCCGCCACTTCACCGCGACTGGCGCCGAACGCGGCGCTTACCTTGGCCTTCCTCTTCTCGTGATCGTAGTTCTGTTTCTATGGACTCGTCGCCAATCACGCGTCATGCGAGCAGTCGCTCTGGCGTTTGCGGCGACTTTTGTCGCCGCGCTCGGAGCCTGGATCCGCATTGCCGGCCACCGGACTCTGCCCGCTCCCTGGAGGGTGCTTTCGACGCTTCCTCTGAGCAAGACGCTCCTGCCAATTCGCTTAACACTCTTCGTCGCCCTCATTGCCGCGCTCATCCTAGCGGCGTGGCTAGCCGAGGGAGCTCGCGGGCTTGGATGGTGGCGATGGGCTCTCGCCATTCTGGCGATCGTGTTCCTGTTCCCGAATCCCACAAATAGGATCTGGTCCTCGCAGGCGCCTAACCCAACCTTCTTCAAGAGCACGGCCTACAAACATCAGATCCGTCGCGGTGCGACGATCCTCGTCTTTCCGTTCGGCGGCGCCGGGTGGAGCCTTCTTTGGCAAGCCGAAGATGGTTTCTCGTATCGGTTAGTCGGTGGCCACCTCGGTCGCAAAGTCACCCCCGCCGAAGAACGCTGGAGCGCGGTCTATCTGGCATTCGGCACGGGCCCACCCATAGCCAAGCTCGAGTCCAGGTTCCGAAGCTTCCTCAAAGCCCATAACGTCAGTGCCGTAGTGGTCGCCCCACACACGAACTTCCGTGCTCGCCGCTTGATCACGGGTTTGGGGGTCGCGCCGATTCGAGTGGGCGACGTGCTGGTGTATCGCTTGAGCCAGACACAGTTCGGCTCGTAGATAATCCCGAAGCGGCACGTTCGCGCACCTCCGGCGCGCTGTCTTTAAGTTGGCCCCTTTGGGATGAAGTGGCAGATGGGCGATTGCGCGGATTTTGTAAATCCTGCGCGGTGCAGTGCCCAATCGTGGGCGAAAAGGGACCTTTGTGTAGTGAGGACCAGCTCGCGTTCGTTTGGGCTGACCCTCGCTGATGCTGTCACATGGCCAGTTCTGCAACACACGCAACACACCGATCGCAACCGCCCTCGGCAAGAGCCGAGGGCGACCCGGCTCCGTACGCCAGCGTCGCTGCGCTGAGCGAGCTCTCCATTGCGACCGACCTCGAATCTTCACATGCTGGATGTGAGGAACAAGCCCTGAAAGCGCATTGGCTCTGTGGAGGGTGTTCGGTTGGCCCGCCCGAAAGCGCATTGGTCCAGTGGAGGTGTTTGCCCCGTTTTTCGATGTCCCGTTTGCGTGGGTGAGCTGGTGCAGCTCGCCCGGCTCGGAGGCGAGTGGGTAAGAGGGCTGAGTTGAAGGTTCTTCGGCCGCGGCTTGTTCCGTTGAACGCCGAGGGCGAGCGCGAGGCGATCGCGCTGCTTGCCGACTTGCTGCTTGATGCCGCCGGCAAGCGCCGGGCCGACGTTTCCAGCGGCGCTTTGCGCGGCGCTTCCGGTAGCGCTACCGGCGGCGTCGTCTCGCTGCCGGCGAAGGCTGGAAAGGCGCCCAAAGCGGCGTGATTCGGGCCACAGGGCAGCCCCGACATAGATGGTCGAAGGGGAGTTCTGCATCGTCAAGCCGGTCTGGTCGGCGGCTGGTAGTGAGCGCGGAGCGCGTGTTCGAGCTGGCGCCGCATCTGACGGAGCGTGACCGGGAGATCGCACTGGCGCTCTACGACCAGCAGCTCGGACACGTCGAGCCTGATGCGGACGCGGGCCGCGCGGTCGCGCCACGGCCGAGTCGAGTCGCCGAACTAGCCGTCCCCGTCGAAAAGCTCGAAGCTGACCAGACACGCGCCTTTTTCTCGAGCGGTGGTCTTCGCGTGTGGTCTGCGCAGACTGGACGCATGCGCGCGCAGCGCGGCGATTGCGAGAACCTCGTAGATTTGGCGATTGCCGGAGGACGTGTCGCCTGGGTATGTGAAGAGCAGTTCCTGTCGTCCTGCGCAGCCACTCTGAAGACGGCGACGCTCGCACAATCTCGTCCTGTCGATGTCGTCAAGTTGAAGTATTGCGAGCTGAGTGTCGCCGCACGGGGCTCGCTCGTGGTGTACAGCACCGGTCGAAAGCTCTGGCGGCTCGAGGGATCTCGGAAGCGCCTCGTGCGAATCGAGCCGATGGTCTCGCGACCGCTCTCCGTCGACGGCGATCGAGTGTTGCTCGAGCGGCGAAGTGGATCTCTCGAAGTCGTGACCGCCGCGGGCGCACTCATCCGCGTCCTCGCTTTGCGAGCCGTCCCGCGGACGCTGAGCTTGCCGGAGACCGCGTAGTCGTCTTGAAGCGCGAGGAAGACTCGGCACGCCTACTGGTGATCCGGCTGCGTGACGGCAAGCTCATTCGCTCGTGGCCACTTCCCGCCGCGGACACGCTTGAGTTCGAGAGCGCGTACGGCAAGCTCGCCGTCTACGTCGTGGGGATCGCGCTCCATGTGATGAATCTCGAGGATGGTCGTGACGTCGCCCTGATGTTTCCGCAGCAGGTCGGTGAGACGCATGCGCGGCTCGTTGCAGGTGGACTGTTCTACAGCCATGGTCGAGCGTACGCCGCACGAACTGGCCAGCTCGGCTTCATCCCGCGCAGTCGCCTCGTCGAGCTGGATGCGGTGAAAGCGAGAGAGTGGCGGCAGCCACTTCACATCCCACGGTTGTCCGCGACCGGTCCCCTCTCGGATGCTGGACAGCGAGGTGGTTTTGCGTAATCGTTGAGAGGCCGTGCGAGTCGCTCGGGGTCTGGTGCGGAGACTCGGCGCCCAGCGTCACAAAGCGCCGGTGCTCATTGCCGTTGTCGTCGCCGCCGGTGTGCTCGTCATCGCTGGCGGTGGCGGAGCCGCGGCGATGCGCGCGTCAAGTGTCCCTCCGCTGTCGCCGACCGGAGAGGTGGTAGCCCTGGCGGTCGCGAAGGGCACGGTGTATGTCCACGGCGCGTTCTCGCGCTTCGGCCCGCACACGGGAGGCTTCGCGGTGATCGACCGGCTGACCGCGAGGCGTCGACCGATCGTGGACGCGGTCTCGGGCGAGGTCGAAGCGGTCGTGTCGGACGGCCGTGGAGGTTGGTTCTTTGGGGGGGCTTCGACCATGTCGGCAGTGTGGCTTGCGAAAACCTCGCGCATCTCACTGGGGATGGCCGGCTTGACCAGCGGTTTTGCCTCGATCCGGATCACATCGTGGAGGAACTGGCGCTTAACGGAAAGACGCTCTACGTTGGAGGCGCTTTCGACAGCATCGGCGGCGAGCAGCGAAAGCGCATTGCTTCGATTGATGCGGACACCGGCGCGGTCAACCCGTGGCATCCGAGTGCCAGTGGCAAGGACGTGGACGCGATCGCCACGACCGGCTCGATCGTGTACGTCGGGGGAAGCTTCACGGCGCTCGGCGGTGCTCCGCGGCGTAACCTCGCAGCCCTGGACGCCGACACCGGCAACGTCCTGCCATGGAACCCCCACCCGAACGACAGCGTCGACGCCATCACGCTGCTCGGGTCGTCTGTCTTCGTAGGAGGAGGCTTCACTCGAGTCGACGACGAACCACGTCTCGGGGTTGCCGCGTTCGATGCGGGGACCGGAGAGCTGAGGACCTGGCGCGCCGATGTGGCAGGGTCCGACACCGAAGAAGTGTCGGCGCTTGCGGGCAGCGGGTCGACCCTCTACCTGGGCGGATTGTTCGACCACGTCGGCGGCCTGCCACGGGATGGACTTGCCGCCGTTGACAGCGTGAGTGGCGCGCCGTTGCGCAGTGGCATTCGCCGCTCAGTGCGCTCACGGACACGCTCGTCATCGCCGGGGACACGGTGTATGCAGGTGGAGACTTCTTCTCGCCCAACGGGGAGAAGGAGATCGGTTCGCTGGTGGCGCTCGCCGCGGACACCGGTGCGATCGAGGACTGGCAGCCCGATCCCAATGACGAGGTGAAGGCGGTCGCGGTCGCCGGTGACACTGTCGCCATTGGCGGAGCGTTCGCCAGCGTGGGTGACGCCCGGCCGCGCCCGTGCCTGGCGGCTGTCACACCCGCTGGCGGTCTCACGAGCTGGCGGCCTCGAACCGTCTGTGACCCGGACAATGTCGAGATTGGCAATGGAGTCGCGGTGTCGGGGCAAGATGTGTTCGCCGTCGCCGGAATTACCCTGTCGTACAACGATCGGGTGACCGTGACCGACGCCCGGACTGGACGCGTAGAGCGGTCGCTGTCGATTGCCGCGAACGGAGGGGAATGCTGCGCACTCGTCGTTCTCGGTTCAAGGTTGTATGTCGGCGGATCGTTCAACCGGATCGCCGGGATGCGACGTTCGAACCTGGCCGCGGTCGACCGTACAAGCTTGCGCGCGCTTCCCTGGAACCCACGAGCGAACGGCGACATCGATTCGCTCGCAGCGTCACGAGACACTGTTTGGGTCGCCGGGACGTTCAACCGGATCGGCGGAGCGCGCCGAACGCACGTTGCTGCTCTCGACACCCGCAGCGGACGAGCAAAGCCCTGGAGCCCAAACGTCAACGGGCCGGCCAGTTCCATCAGACGATTCGGCTCGACGATCTACCTGCGCGGATCGTTCACGAAGGTCGGAAACGTGGAGCGGCCTGACGGGCTCGCCGCGGTCGATGCGGTCACGGGAAGACCAAGGGCATGGAACCCGCGGCTGCCCCGCCGCGCTTCCGGGGCGATCCTGGTAACCGGCTCGGCTGTCTACGTCGTGATGGAACAAACGTACGTCGGACAAGACCTATCCGCACCCGCACAGATCATCGCGCTCGACCGAAGATCGGGAGCCGAGCTCGCGTGGAAACCAGTGCCTCCCGAGCGAGGATTCTTCGCGCCCGGCTGGACGGATGCCATCGACGCGCTAGCAGCCTCACGGGGTCGGCTGATCGTCGGCGGCGAGTTCGAGCCCTTCCTCATCACGATGCCGCTGGCCCACTCCTTAGGCCGCTGATCGCCGCTGCTCCGACGATTCCGCAGTGCGACGCTTTCAGGTCGGCGACGAAGGCGGGAGTAAAGAGCGGGAGCGACGGGACTCGAACCCGCGACCTCCGGCGTGACAGGTATCGCGAGAACCCTTCATCTGGCTTCGTCTAACCGCACGCAGCCCGTAACGATGCGACTTCTTCCCACGGTTAGGTCACCTTGCGACGCCGATCGCGTGCTTCATGGAAGCGGCTGCCAATCCAGGTCTGACGCGGGGGTGGAAAGCGTCGTGAGGTGCTCAACGTTTCGTCCGTTCGCGCGCGCGAGATAGATCATCCCGTTGCCGCTTCCGAGGTCTTCGCGCACGAAGGCGATCGTCGTTCCGTCAGGGGACCAGACAGGCTCGTTGTCGTACGCCGGATCCCCGATCAGCAGGCGTGCGCGTCCAGTGCGCAGCGTTAGAACGAAGATGTCGAGACTGCGACTTGCCTTGCCGTTTCTGGCAAAGACGAGCCGCGTTCCGTCGGGCGACCAGCTTGGCCTGCCCTCATCCCTGCCCGTGTGCGTAAGCCTTCGAAGGCCTTTCCCGTTCGGATGTATGACGTACAAGTCCCACTCCGCGTGGCGCGAGTAGCCAGTCTCGCCGAGGAAGGCGATCCACTGTCCGTCCGGGGACCAGACGGGAGCCTCGAGGTCGGCATCCCAGCGCCGCACGAGCTTTAGCGCGGTTCCGTCTGCGGTGGCGATGAAGATTCCGGGGTACACGGAGTCACTTCGGGGATCGAGGACGAACGCGAGCCGCTTTCCGTCCGGCGACCAGCTCGGTGCGTACTCCCGCGCAACGGGACGCGAGAGTTCATGGACGTTGCCGCCATCCGCGTCGGCGACATACACGTCGCCGGAACGCGGGCCGTCAAAGGCGAGGCGCTTTCCGTCGGCTGACCAAGCAGGATTTTCTGCGTCCGTCGCAAGCGTGAGCTCGGGCCCGCCGTCCGACGAGACCGCCGCTATCCATTCGACTCCCTCGCCCTGCCAACGCGTGAACGCGATCAAGCCGTTGTGACCGCGAAACGTAGCGCCCGCGGGATTTGCGCAAAGGAGCACCGCGGCGAGGAGTGCGGATACGACACGCGCGAGCATGTCTACCTCAGAGCAGGATCCTTCGCGCGCTTCGAGCGCGCGCACGCGACCTCAACGGATGATCATCGTTCAAGCCGCAAGCGGTGAGAGTGTTCAACCCCGTACTCCTCCTCGGTTCCTCCAGAAGGATGAACGAGAGACGCGGAGGATTCAAGAAGGCCGCCTGCGCGAGCGCCCACGGAAGATGCGGCCGCTTCCAGGACGTCGAAGACCTGCCCGCCCAGCGCCTCACGCATAGCGTTCAGCTTGTCGAGCAGACGCTTGAAGACCTCACCTTCGCGTGTCTCGACCGCGACCAAGTTCCACATGTGGCAGACCTCCGTCTGCCCAATGCGGTGGATGCGTCCGAAGCGCTGCTCGATCCGGTTCGGGTTCCAGGGAAGGTCGTAGTTGACGAGCAGATGCGCCCGCTGAAGGTTGATGCCTTCTCCGGCGGCTTCGGTGGCCACGACGACGACGGTGTCTTTGTCCTGGATGAAGAGTTCTTGCGCCTTACGCCGATCCTCGCGGCCCTTCGCAGCTCCGCTTCTTTTCATGGAGCGCGTTACGCGCGGCCACGTTCGGGCTCTCGTCGATCGCGCGGTAGACCTCGTCATCGACGACGCGCTCGAGACCGGACGCGAGAGACCGCTGACAACCCGCGACCTCGACAACGCTCTCAACGACATGCGACCGTCGACGCTCGAGTGGATCGCAACGGCGGGGAACTACGTCGAGTTCGCGAACCAGAGCGGGCGATACGACGAGGTCGCCTCCTCTTTGGTGTCTCGT
>WNGD01004572.1_pt1 | contig 13591 bp, 8 predicted proteins | sample 5400671 | NCBI WGS metagenome assembly WNGD01 (sample SAMN13153369, study PRJNA577476) | soil metagenome | isolation source: 40 cm soil or saprolite under grassland replicate 2 | place: USA:California | collected 2016-06-15
CGCTGGTCAAAGGCCCGGCAGAAGATCGCCGGCGAATACAAGAGGAAGTTTCAGGCCGCAGACTTGTTGGATCGCATCGCCCTGCCCGAGGTGCTTCCCAATCGGGTGCATGTCTTCCACCAGTTTGTCATCCGCTGCCAGCGCAGAGACGAGCTTCGCAGCTTCCTGAGCGAACGTGGCATTGAAACGGAGATTTATTACCCGGTGCCTCTCCACGAGCAGGAATGTTTCAGGTACCTGGGTTACCAGCCGTCGGATTTTCCTCAAGCGCATGCAGCCTCCCGCCAGGCCCTGGCATTGCCCATATATCCGGAGCTGACCGGAGAGCAGATTGATTGCATCGTCTCCACGATCGCCGAGTTGCTTGCGGGGTAGCCTAATTTCCCCTTTTGCTTCGCGCCCTTTGCGTCTTTGCGGTTCCTAGGCGAAATCAGAACTAACCGCGAAGGCGCGGAGGGCGCGCCACGATCTTTTTTGCCACGAGAGCCGGAGTTCATGACTTGACAGAAAGAGTTCTCAAGTAGTCCCTTACAAGAGACGATACAGGTCTGTTAGAATGGGCCTTGTCGACCGGAGCGGCAACAGATGGGGAAAGCAACCTACATTCTTGGAATAAATGCCTACCACGGAGACGCATCGGCAGTTCTTCTCAAGGACGGGAGCGTCGTGGCTGCAGTCGAAGAGGAGCGGTTTAGCCGGATGAAGCACTCCGCGGGCTTTCCCTCTCACGCGATCCGGTATTGCTTGCGGCGTGCGGGTATTTCCATTTCGGAAGTGGATCACATCGGAATTTCCCGCGTTCCCAGCGCGCACCTCATCAACAAGATAACCTTCGTTCTTTACAACCGTCTCATGTTCACACAGCAGGGCCTGGACCGTCTGCGCAACGTCGACAGGATTCGAAATATCCAGACCGTGTTGGCGGACTCCCTTGGCGTTCGCGAGTCCGACCTCAAGATGGAATTTCACAATGTGGAGCACCACGTGGCGCACATGGCCAGCGCGTTCCTGGTCTCGCCTTTCCAGGAAGCGGCCCTGCTTTCCGTGGACGGCTTTGGTGATTTCTGCAGCACCATGCTCGGTCGCGGCGCGGGAGGAAACGTCGAGAAACTGGATTCCGTGCTGTTTCCTCACTCTCTCGGTCTCTTTTATACCTCCATCACCCAGTATCTCGGATTTCTCAATTACGGGGATGAGGGAAAGGTAATGGCGCTGGCTCCTTACGGCGAGCCCCGGTACCTGGACGAGATGATGAGCATTGTCAAACCGGACGGCGAACACGGCTTTCAGCTGAACCTCGACTTCTTCACCCATCACGCCCGAGGGGTCGAGATGAGCTGGGATGAAGGAAAACCGCACGTCGGCAGAGTTTATTCGGACAAGCTCGCCGAGATTTTCGGCCCTGCGCGTCTGCCTCATGAAGAAATCACCCAGCACCACCGGGACATCGCTGCCTCGCTGCAAAAATGCCTGGAAGCGCATCTCTTCAGAATTCTCAACGCGCTTCACCGGTACACGGGCTCGACGAATCTGTGCCTCGCGGGCGGAGTGGCTTATAACAGCGTGGCGAATGGCCTCATCCGGCAGCAAACTCCTTTTCGGGAGATCTTTATCCAGCCCGCGGCCGGCGACAGCGGAACGGCGCTGGGTGTTGCCTTCTACATCTGGAACACCCTCCTCGGAAATCCCCGCACCTACGTAATGAGAGACGCCTATCTGGGGCCGGAATACAGCGATGCGGAACTGGAGGAGGCGATTAGAAGTTTTGGGGCTTCATATCAGCGGGCTGACGACGTGGAAGAGCGCGCCGCAGAATTGATAGCCTCGGGAAAGATTGTAGGCTGGTTTCAGGGGCGAATGGAGTTTGGTCCCCGAGCTTTGGGGAACAGGAGCATCCTTGCGGACCCGCGCCAGCCTGAGATGAAGGACCTCTTGAACCTGCGCATCAAGCACCGGGAGAGTTTCCGGCCTTTTGCTCCGGCCGTGTTGGAGGAATATGTCCAGGAATACTTTGAAGACTCGTATCCCTCTCCGTTTATGCTGATGGTGTTCAAGGTGCGGCCGGGAAGAAGCGCGAATATCCCGGCCACCCGTCACGTGGACAACACGGGCCGGGTCCAGTCCGTCTCGCGCAGCGTCAATCCTCGCTTTTGGAATCTGATCGAATCCTTCCGCCGGCGGACCGGCATACCGCTGGTCCTGAACACTTCCTTCAACGAAAACGAGCCCATTGTCTGCTCTCCGCAGGATGCGTTGCACTGCTTCGCCACCACGAAGATGGATGCCCTGGTATTGGGCAATTTTCTGATTACAAAGTAACCACCCCTGTGGCTTAGAGTTCAGGCTTTAACCTGCACAGCTCCTGGGCAGCCTAAAGGCTGAACTCCAAACCGGCCTCCAACAACTAGCGCAGGGAACGGATCTGGGCCTGGAAGCTCTTGGAGTTCTTCTGGATAATGCGGTTCAAGATTTCGACCGTGCGCGGCTCCAGCGGAACCATGCGCCGTTGGCTTAACAAGGCGGCAATCTGTCGGGCGTGGAGGTCGTCAACGTTCATGGTCTTGAGTCCCTGGATGACGCGCGTCTTGCAGCGCCGCAGGATATTTCTGAAGTACTGGACGCCGTCCTGGATAATGGCATTCATCTGGGTTACCGACTCACGCAGGTGTGTGTTTCCTGCCGGGTTGAAGCTGCAATAGCAGCGGGGGTAACTCTCCAGGATTTCGAGTACGGGAAAGTCGCATTGGTTGGCCTCGACCCACTTCCCGATAATTCGTACGCGGTTCAGATAGTTCTTGTCTGCGAACGGCAGATTCGAAAGCATTTCCAGGTTGCGGAGGGCGGCGTGGTCCAGCTTCGATTCTGTTTTCCCCTCTCGTCCGGCGATGTGCAGGGCACTGTCGTGCACCCTGCAGTAATAGTCCACGTAGCCCTTCTTGAACTGGAGGAACCGCTGCTCGAAGGTGTCGCGATTAAGCGCCTCGAGAAAGTGCTCTGGGCGGTCCAGAGAAGCCAGGAGTTGGCTTCGGATGCGCTCGAGCGCCTGCTGGCCTGTAGGAACGGCGGAATAAAGATAATTGCAAGCGCGTTCAAAGCCAGAAACCCAGCGAATGAATCCCCGGAGATTCTCAAGCGACTGTTTCCATATTTGCAGACGGTCTTCTTCGAGGTTAAAGGATCGCGCCACCTGGGCCATTGTTTCTTCGAAAGTCTGATCTCCCTCGCGCAGCCGTATCATGGCAGGACGCAACAGCTCCAGATAAGTCCCAAAAGACTTCACGTAGTCCCAGAACTGAATGGTGAGGAGACTGTCAGGGAGCTCCACCAGCCCGCCTGCCAGACCCGAAGATTCTACGTGGGTCCACCAGTCGATCACTTGCTTCTTCGCTTCGTCCGGGTTGCTGTCGCGAATGGCATCCCGGCCGGCCAATAGCGCTGCCCAGTGCAGCCATTGTTTTTCAGACTCCAAATCTCGCGCGGCGACTCCTGCCTGGGGCAGACCTGAACCGGCCAGGCCGGCTTCGAAAGCATCCTGCAGGAACACAAGGTGACCCGCAATGAAACCGGAGAGTCTCTGTTTTTTGATCTCATCCCCGATGGAGAACTGAACGGACGCGGTCATCAGGCGCCCGCGCTGAACATACAGGGACCGCAGAATCTCCCCGGCTTCGAGCCTGGCCTTGTTCCAAGCCTCCTTCTCTGCGGACGTTGCTTTGGGAGGCCTGTTCAACTCAAGGTCATAACGTTCCGCGGCGAGCTTGCGTAATTGCCCGGTTTCATCGAGGGTCGGAATGTCCGGGTGCCAGATGATCAGCCGGCTCAGGCCGGAGGACAGTTCGCGGAAAGCCTGTTCGAATTCGTAGAAGCGCTCGAAGGGACTCAGTATCAACAGGATCCATGGAAATGGACTCTCTTCAAGCGATACCAGATCCTCGGGCGACCAGATTGGGTCGAAGATACTCTTGAAAAAAACCAATCCCCTTGGGGCATTCAGCTCTCCCGGAGCGGGGGACACCAGCGACTGGGAGTTGCGCAAAGCCCGCGCTGTGGTGTCGGGGTTCCAATCCGGGATTTCGCTGTGCAACCACTCATAAACGAGAAGCGGAAACTGGAGGGCAAACTCGTCTTCGTTCGCCAGAAGGTCCCGCACCGTGGGGAAACCGAGTCTGTTTGACGAATCGAGCAGGCGGTAGCGGCGGTCTTGCTTCTCTCCTTCGGCTACAAGATATTTCCCCCCCTTTTGTTCCAGCTCCATCAGGATGGCCGAGGTCATGCTGTAGCTCGGCAGGAAATCCGCGTCATGATAGATCAACAGGGAGTTGGTGAGCGCTCGAACGGAAGGAGGCTGGGACTCGCAGATCGACAGGAAAGCGATTCCCTTCAGCAACAACTGGGCCCTGGCTTGTACTGCGGGCTTCAGAAACGGCACGATTTCCTGCTGAAGACGGTCATAGGCGTAGAGCAAGGATGTGTATTTGCCGGACGCCCTCAAATCGTCCACTATGCGATCAAACAGGAAATCGAGGGTGACGAGACGCTCCGCGGGCTCTCCGCTCATCGCATCGATGGCGCCCTGGACAAAACGCAGAGGGGAGAATCCGGGGAGGAGCGAGCGCAAGCGAAAGAGACTGTAAAACACATCGGGGTGAATCGGGTAAAGGTCGATAAAGTTTTCCGCCTTCGTTCCGAAGTAAGGAAGCTTTTTTCGTAGCCGATTCAAGATTCCGCGGATTGCCAGTTTCTGACCGTCGTTCTTGCTCGCCAGCGCCGAAGCGATGATCTCCACAATATGGTTGCGGCTGAGCCAGATAAAGTCGCAGGAGTCTCCCAGGCTGTTCATGAGGGTCAACTGTATGCCGGTTGCGTTTTCCCACTTGAGATGCTGCTCGTCCATTATCAGAACAACCAGCACGCCACTCGGTGCAAAGCTGTCCGTCACGATCTTGAGAAGCCGAAATTCCCGCTCCAGACTCTCGGGAGTGGCGATCCGATCGAGACGCCGGGAGATGTTGTCCAGAACCAGCATGCCCACGGAGCGCATAGCCTGCTCCGAAACGGCCTCCGGGATCAAGGCGGCAAACTCTTCTTCTGAAAGGTCGGCCTCAGGCTTTTCACTGATGCCGGGAGCGGACGGCTTCGGCGTTCGCAATTGCGCCGCCAGAAAACGCCCCAGCGGGACGGAGGGGTCTTCCGGGATGTTTATGAACAAGCTGTTTACTGGCACACGAGGTTGGGCGTTATCGGGAAGGAACGGTTCAAACACAGCCCATTCCGGGTCCGATAGATTCTCGAGGAACGTGCCAAGGTAGCGAAGGAGGTGGGTCTTTCCCACTCCACGCTCACCTGTGAAGAAGAATCCTCCGGGCTGGGAATCCGCATAACAGGCGAGCCGGCGCAGAATACGAGCGCAGATCTCCCCCGTCTCCCGGGTGAGAACATATGTCTCTCGGATCGAATGACCGTCGGCTTCCATGGGATCGGGAAACCTAGGCCTCGGATGTAAGGTGACATGGTCGCCGACTAGCATTCTTCAAGATCCGAGGCAAGTGCGCCCTGGAAGGGCGCTGGGAGCGTAGCCGCGCGTGAGCGCAAGCGAACCCCCGGGAATATTGCAACAAACGAAATGCGCCCCGGCAGCGGCGCTGGGACCTCCGGCGACCCCTGCCGGGGTGCGTATCGTTGTTCCTCTTCCACCAGGGATTCGCTTCGCTCACCCCCGGCTAATTTCCTTTCGCCTCGCTGGGGCGGAATAAACGTTGCCATATTTACGAAATCATGTTCTAAGGCAGGTTTGCCGGCTTTCTCTTTTCCTCGGGGGGAAGTACATCCTTACTATCGGCACTGTTGGGAGAGTCTTTAGTGGGAGAGGAGTAAATGCCGGAGGCCCCGCCGAGCATCTGCTCGTAGCTGTTACCGTAGCACTGGATAGCGGGTTCTGTTCCCTTGATGAAGTACTCTGACTGCCGGTCGAGGCAGTGTTCTGTGGCAAGGAGCCCGGTGGTCGGGTCGATTTCAACCTGAACGATCCCTTCCGGCGGCGTGAACCCCTCGCCGCTCGAGGGATATCGTGTGACGGCGCGTTTCATGAACGCCGTCCAGATTGGCAGCGCAGACTGGGACCCGGAAAGGTTGAGCTCCCGATTGTCGTCGAACCCGACCCAGACGATGCAGAGCAGATCCGGCGTATACCCCGCGAACCAGCCGTCATGGGACGTGCCCGTTTTGCCCGCGGCGGGCAGGTTGAACCCGCGTGCGCGTACCCCCGCCCCTGTGCCATTGTTGACCACGGACTCCAAAAGGGAAGTGATCATGAATGCCACTTGAGGCGCGAGAACCGGCTCGCTCTTTGGACTTGCCGCAAAAACCAGTCCGGCTTGCCCGTCAGTGATTTTCAAAACCGGTGTAAGCTCGGCGAGGCGGCCGCCGTTGGCAAAGGCGGTATAGGCTCGCGCCATCTCAATCGGGGTCACCTCGAAGGCGCCGATAGCCATCGCAGGATAAGGCTTGATCTGCTCGTTCAGACCCAGTCGGCGCGCCAGCTCCGTGATCTTGGGGTACCCCACTCTCTCGGCCAATTTGATTGTGGCGACGTTCAGCGATTTGGATATCGCCTGCCGCATCGTCACCTGGCCGAGATATTCGTCCTTGAAGTTTCTGGGCTCGTAGACCAGGTCCTCAAATGAGAAGGAGGTCGGCTCGTCCAGCACAGTGGAGACCGCGGTCAGAGGCTCGGCATTTCCATATGCCGTCTCGAGCGCCGCCGTGTAAACAAAAGGCTTAAAGATGCTCCCAGGCTGCCGGCTTGACTGTGTGATCCGGTTGAACTGGCTGGCTCCGTAATTTCGACCGCCCACCATTGCAAGTATCCGGCCGTTCCTGGGATCCAGGGCGATCAGGCTGGCTTGCACCGTGCCGGGCGGGATTCCTCTTTTCCCCTTCGCGAAGTGCGCGTCGAGCTCGACAAGGCCTTCACGGATCGATTCAAACGCGGCCTGCTGCACTCCGAAGTCCAGGCTGGTGTAGATCTTGTAGTTGGAGCGCGTGAGGACGGGATCGCCAAACTTATCGACCAGAATGTCCTGAACGTAATCGACAAAGTAGGGAGCCTCCGAGTAATTGAACGCGGAACTGGGCTTAACTTCGAGGGGTTTGGCCTTGGCCTCGTCCCTTTCCTTCCGCGAGATCGTCCCGGACTCGGCCATCACGTCCAGAACAAGGTTCCGGCGGGCTTTGGTCTTGTCGGGATAGCGAATAGGCGTGTATCGATTGGGCGCAGAAATGATGCCTGCCAAGGTAGCCGCTTCCCCCAGCGTAAGATCTTTCACACTCTTGTCAAAGTAAGCTTCTGCCGCCTCTCCGAATCCGACGATGCCGAAGGACCCCCTCTGCCCGAGATAGACATCATTGCTGTACAGTTCGAAAATCTCCTCCTTGGAGAGGCGCTGTTCCAACAGTATCGACATGTAGGCATCCGCCAACTTACGCTTCCAGGTCCGCTCCGGCGTCAGGAAGTAGTTCTTCACAAACTGCTGTGTTAACGTGCTGGCGCCCTGCACAGTGTCGCCCTCGCGGACGTCGATAATCAGGGCCTTGAGAATGCGAATGGGATCGACGCCGCTGTGACTGAAAAAACGCCGGTCTTCCGAGGCCAGCACCGCGTTGACAAGCACCTTCGGCAGATCGCGATAGGAAACATACCTGCGTTTTTCACGGTTTTTGTTGATGACATTGCTCAACAGTTCGGGTTTCAGAGAGAAGCGGTTCAAGGGCGCGCGCGTATCAGCGTCCACGATCGAACGGATCGAGTTGGCCGAGAAATGCACTTCCGCGGATCGATTGGCATCTTCAGGCAGATTGGCCTCGTTGTGAAGGAGTATCCGATTCGCCTTCTCAACCCGGAAAGTGGAGAGCGACGCGCGCCCGGGCTTTTCTTCCTCGACGTAGCCCATGCGCCGGATCGCGGTGACGAGGTCACTGGGCGGCAGAGGCTTTCCCGGATAGAGGACGGAGGGGCCGGCGAAAATCTGCGTGTCGCCGAGCGTATAGTGTTTGGCGAGCTTTTCCGTCATGATACGGTTGAAAATGAAATAGTAGCGGATGAGAAAAATCCCGATGACAATCGCCGGAATGCTGACCAGAGCAGCGGCGATCTTCCAAAAGCGGATTCGGGGAAATCTCATGAATGGTTCAACTCCCTGAGCATATCGGCGAATTATATCAGCTTGTGAGCCCGATTCTAGCCACAGAGCCACGGAGACACAGAGACAGATTTTCTCGGTGTCTCTGTGTCTCCGTGGCTACTAGCCCTCACACATGACGCTTATGCTACGATATTGACCAGACTGCGGAGAATGGCGATGGAAAGATATTCCAGGCAAGTTCTCTTCCAGCCCATTGGACGGGAAGGTCAGGAAAAACTGGGCCGTGCGCGCGTGCTTCTCGTTGGGTGCGGCGCCCTCGGCTCGGTGCTTGCCGAGATCCTGGTGCGCGCGGGCATCGGACGCCTCACACTGGCGGACAGGGACTATGTGGACGAGTCCAACCTGCAGCGCCAGTCGCTCTACACCGAGGCGGATGCCCGGGAGGGATTGCCGAAGGCTGTCGCGGCGGTGCGGCATCTGCGCGAGATCAATAGCGCCGTGGAGATCGTGGAGCGAATCGCGGACGTGAACGCGCTGTCGGTGGCGTCTCTCGTTCAAGAACAGGACCTGATCCTCGACGGAACCGACAACTTTGAAACGCGCTATCTGCTTAACGATGCCAGCCTGAAATGGAACATTCCCTGGATCTACGGCGCATGCGTGGGAAGCTACGGGCTGTGCCTGGCTTTCTTGCCGGGCCTGACCGCTTGTCTGCGCTGCGTTTTGCAGCAACTTCCTCCTCCGGGAAGCTCTCCCACCTGTGATACAAGCGGAGTCGTAGGGCCGATCGTCCACCTGGTTGCCGCCCTGCAGGCCGCGGAGGCCTTGAAAATCCTTACCGGGAACCTGCGCCAGGTGAACCGCAAGGTTGTCACTGTGGACGTATGGGAAAATCGGGTTGCGACACTGGACCTGTCCCAACTGAATCGCGACGGCCGGTGCCCTGCCTGCGGCCAGCGGCGATTCGAGTTCCTTGAAGGGGCGCACGAGGGGCGGACGCAGGCACTGTGCGGCCGCAACGCCGTTCAGATATGGAGAAGCAGTCCCAGGCCGGTCGATTTCAAACCCATCGCCGAACGCCTCGCGCGATTGGGGCCGGTCCAGTACAACGAGTTTCTGTTGCGGGCCCACGTAGACAATCTGGAGATCGCACTTTTCCGAGACGGGCGCGGCATTATCCGAGGCACCCAGAATTCGGATGAGGCGCAGCGCATCTATGCGAAATACATCGGAAACTGACGTCGATTGCGGATTGCGGATTGCGGATTGCGGATTGCGGATCTCGGGCTTCCGATTTACGGTCTTTCCCAATCCGCAATTTTGCCTGTTTCTGGCGTGCGCGGTGTTGCTAATTCCTCTGCTGCCGGCGCAGGACGAGGAAAAGATCCAGAAACTATTCCGCGAGGCGATCGAGGCCATGGGCGGCGAGACCTACTTGAAAGTCACCGATACGGTGAGCGAGGGGAATTACTTTCTCTTCAACCGAGACGGGGACTCCTCGGGACTCATCAAATTCAACGACTGGACAAAATTCCCTGACAAAAGCCGAAACGAACTGGGCAACAAGAAAAAGGAACGCGATGTCACCGTCTTCAACCTCGAAAAGAACGAAGGCTGGATCCTGGAGGGGCAGAAGGACACTCGCGACGCCACGCCGGACGAGATGAAGTCTTTCAAAAACGCCGTCAAGCACAGCCTGGACAACATCCTGCGCTTCCGCTGGAAGGATCCTCAGAACAAGGTCTTCTATCTCGGGCCGGGAGAGGGGGGTGACGTTTCCCTCGAGTTGGTGCAGATTCTGGATCCGGAAAACGATACGGTCACGATTTACTTTGACCGTTTGAGCAAATTGCCGGCCAAGGTGGAATATCGAGATGTGGACAAACGAGGAGTCCACCTCAGGAATGTGGAAGAGTACAGTCAGTGGCACGTCGTTCAGGGAGTAAAACTTCCTCTTCGCATCGACGGTTTCGTCAACGGCCGGAAGGCATCCCAGCTCTTTCTGACCAAGATCACGCTGAGCAACAATCTTCTCGATTCCTTCTTTTCGAAACCGGTGCCACCCAAGTAGGGGGCGATGATGGCCGCAACCGCCCCAGAGACGCGTAGCGCCGGCGTCTCGCCGGCACTGGGTATGTAAACAAAGGAGATGCCGGCTGGAAGCCGGCGCTACATTTCGGCAAATGACAAATGAAAAAATGAAAAATGCCAGTTCGTCGTCCGGAACTTCTGACCTCAATTTGTCATTGGTCATTGGTCATTTGTCATTGGTCATTTTCGCCTTCCATTGGAGGGGATGATGCCGGATGACATGCTGCTGAAATGGCGGCCGGAATTCCCCATTTTGCAAAAGTGCACCTACCTGATCAGTAACTCCCTCGGCGCCATGCCCCAAGCGGCCTATACTGCCTTGAAGGAGTACGCCGACGCGTGGTCAAGCCGGGGAGTCGAGGCGTGGTCGGATTCCTGGTGGGAGATGCCTGTCCGTATGGGCGATCTGGTCGCTCCGATTATTGGCGCAAATCCAGGGGAAGTCTCCTTTCATCCGAACGTGACCATCGCGGAAGCGATCGTTCTTTCGTGTTTCGATTTTCGCGGTCCCAGGCGGAAGATCGTCCTTACGGACATGGACTTCCCTTCCGTGACGTATCTCTGCCACGCCCAAAAATCCGAAGGTGCGGAGATCTGCATCGTAAGATCTGAAGACGGCATCGGCGTGGACCTCTCGCGTCTTCTCGACGCCATCGATGAGCGGACTCTCCTGGTGCCGGTGAGCCACGTCTTGTTTCGGACCGCATGCGTCATGGATGCCGAGGCCATCGTGAGACGCGCGCGCGAAGCCGGCGCCTATGTCGTTCTCGATGTGTACCAGTCCGCGGGGGCGGTTCCCGTAAACGTGAAAGAATGGGGCGTGGATTTTGCGATAGGAGGCTGCTTGAAATGGCTTTGCGGAGGGCCGGGGGCCGCCTTCCTTTACGTGCGGCCCGAGCTGCGCGCGACGCTGTGCCCGCGCTTGACCGGATGGATGGCGCATCGGGACCCGTTCGCCTTCCAGATCGGAGATATGCAATTTCGCGATGACGCCTTCCGATTTCTCAACGGGACGCCGCAGATTCCCTGTCTCTATGGGGCCCGCCCGGGCCTGGAGATTGTCGGAAAGATCGGGGTCGAGGCGATCCGGGAGAAGTCTCGGCGCCAGGTGGCCCGGCTGATCGAGCTGGCGCGCGGTGAGGGTTTTACCGTCAACGTTCCCGAAGAGGCGGAACGGCGCGGCGGAACGGTCGCGGTCAATACGCCGCACGCCTACGAGATTTCGCGCGAGTTGGTGCGCCGTCAGTACCTGGTGGATTTTCGGCCCGGCGCAGGGATCCGAATCTCGCCTCATTTCTACACGGCGGACGAAGAACTCGAGGCGGTAGTACAAGAGATCCGCCGGATCATCGACACCAGAGCCTTTTGAATTGCGGATTTCGGATTGCGGATTTCGGATTGTCGTAATCGAGGCTTTCCATTAAATCCGCAATCCTGCAATCGCCAATCCGCAATCCGTCGAACAGGGATTCATGAGGATCTACGACATTTCACAGACGCTACGGGAGGGGATGGCAGTTTGGCCGGGGGACCAGGAATTCCACCGGAACTGGACGATGCAAATCCGCAAAGGCGATTCTTGCAACGTATCTTGGGTGACCATGAGTACCCACACGGGCACTCATCTCGACGCCCCCTTTCATTTCGATGATTCCGGCCTCGACATTGCTTCAGTCTGCCTCGAACAGTACCTGGGTCCGGCGCGCGTCGTATCGATGGAAGTCGAGCGGGTGATTGCGGTTCCCGATCTCGAACGTTTGAACTGGGAGGGGGTGGACCGCGTAATTTTCAAGACGCGTACCATCGGGTGGGCGGAGGAGCATTTTGATCCCCGTTTTGTCTATCTGAGCGAGGATGGAGCGGAATTCCTGGGGAAGAGGGGTCTGCGCCTCGTAGGTACGGATGCGCCTTCCATTGATGCGTTCGAAAGCAAGACACTCCTTTCTCACAAGCTACTGTTGAAGCACGGCGTGGCGATTCTGGAAGGAGCGCGGTTGGCTGACGTGCGACCCGGCGACTACGAGTTGATCTGCCTGCCGCTGAGACTCGCGGGGCTCGATGGCTCTCCGGTCCGTGCGATCCTCCGTGAGCTATGATCGCAGCCCAGACACTACGAAATGGTGAACAGGATCCCTGCGCTCTCAGGAGAACGCGGAGCGCGCATTCTTAGGAAGATCTAATAACTCCTCTGCGTTCCCGCCCACGTCATGACGGGCGTGGTACTCTGTACGTCGCGGAGAAGCCCCTCGGTGCAGCGGATATGGGACCCGCTGCTGGCGGTAAGAGAGTTCGCTGTGAAGGAACCATAAAACTCACTGGCGCTGTTCAGTTCCAGCTTCGCGTTTGGGGCATACACCGTGCCACAGAAGCCGCCGTATCCGCACAGGGTTGCCTTCGTGGCGCCCGCATAGAAGATTTGGAAAAAGGCCGGTTTCCGGCTCGGGCTCGTTACCGATCCCTCGGACAGGTCCAACCGCGATTTTATGAAGAGCACTGTCTTGACGTCCTCGGGCAGGACAAGAGAGGACCCTCCGGACAGTACCAGTTGATCGGCGTAGTACGTCCCTCCTGTCAAGATAATCTTCGCCCCTTCGCTGGCTGTGATCTTCCTGTACCTTCCGGCGGCGAGAGTCTGGGAGACGCCGCTCGCCGTCACCTGGGTAACGCCGACCGCAAAAGGTGGAATAGGAGGGAATGTGGGCAGCTCGCCAGGTGGGTGCGCTTGTCCCCTTACGTTTAGAGTTCCCCGTGTCTTGACGCCAAAAACGAGGCTAGCCGTCAAAATGCTCAACGCCGAAAGTATCAAAAGAACCGTGATCAATGCAACTCACCCTTGGCGGTCGAGTCCCGCTCTTGCAACGCAATTCGAGACGGGAAAGACCACTTTCGCGCTTCGCCAGAACCTCATCCTGCAGGAGCGACCTGCCAAAGGCGCCGTCTTTGCGAAACTCTGTTCACTTGAGGCGCAACGTTTCTCAGTTGAAAAACACTTCGCTCATTGCGCACAACACTGGGGGGAGGAACGCCATAGATAATATTTCATTCGAGATGGGCGATTCAATTCCACAACCGAACTAACCGTCCGGGGGGTAAGTTAACGGACTAACCATGCAGGCTAGCCCTCCGGAGACCACTCCGGAAAGCCTTACCGCGGATTTCACGAATTTGTTCTCTCGCTGGCGGTCTATGTCAGCGAAATCCCTCCAAATGAAGCCAGCCCCCGCCAGCCAGGCTAGCGCTAGCCAGCAATTCTTGCACTTTCAGGAAAATTCTTGGCGACCCTTCGCGCTCTTCGCGTCTTCGCGGTTAACTCCGGCTCAGTCTTACGGCAAAGTCGCTAAGTGCGCAAAGGAATCGCG
>WNGD01014697.1_pt1 | contig 13591 bp, 13 predicted proteins | sample 5400671 | NCBI WGS metagenome assembly WNGD01 (sample SAMN13153369, study PRJNA577476) | soil metagenome | isolation source: 40 cm soil or saprolite under grassland replicate 2 | place: USA:California | collected 2016-06-15
GCAAGCCGGCGGACGCCTACGACGTCGCGGAGCCTTCGCTTGGTTACGCCAACGATGCGCAGCTGAACGCTGGATTGCAGCTGTTGGCGGGTGGGTAGACTGGCTAGCGCGAAAACGGGCGGTTAGCTCTGCTGGCTAGAGCGCCTCGCTTACACCGAGGAGGTCGTTGGTTCAAGTCCATCACCGCCCACATGCGCGCCTCACCTGATCGAGACGGAATCCTCGCGGCGACCGGATCGACCGAGAAGAACGCCCAGCGCCAGCGCGGCGGAAGCCACAGCCGCTACAAACACCGCCGGGGTGTCCCACAGGCTGAAATGCTGCGCGGCAGCGACCCCGAGCACCACTGCACCGGCAATCGGACCGAGAAGAACCACAGTCCATCGCCGGATCAGGACGCCTATGACCATGGCCGGCACGATCACCAGGAGCAACGACACGCGGGCAGCATAGCTGTATGCACAACGGGCGGCGGCGCGTACGTGGCGCGCACCCCCCGGATATTCCCTGGGTCAGATGTTCAAGGTCTGGGGCCAACCGCTTGGTCTGAACGGTGCCCTGGGTTATCGAGGTGCGGCGGCCGTGCTCGTCAACGGGCTCCCGTTCGCCGGCGACCCGCAAGAGGTTGCCCTGAAGAGCTTTGAGAACATCGTGCTCGAGCTTGGCCGGCCTCCAGCGACGCCGCCTCCGTCCTCATATGACTTCGGTACGATGCGGCGTTAGCGCAACAGGGGCGGTCAGGGCCGCCTCCGGCCGACTCCGTGCGGCCGATAGAATCATCGGCCGTGCCGAGGTAGCTCAGCTTGGTAGAGCACTTGACTGAAAATCAAGGTGTCGCCAGTTCAAATCTGGCCCTCGGCACCACAAGCCTGTGCAGGTTCGCCTCCTTGGCGACAAAACACCTTCGGCTCTTGTGCGAGAGATCTTTGGCTGATTCGCGACAGCTACTTCGGTACCTGCGCGACACTCCCCGGCGATGAGGGAGATGAGGACCACCCCACCCCGACCCGGCGAGCCACTTCGGGTGAGAATTCGGCCTCTGAGACGACTTGCTCAAGTGCCCAATATCAGCAAGCGCGCGCTGAGCCTTCCGGGCGCCCTTGGCCGCGGAGGGCTGAGCTCCGCCCGATTTCGCCCAGTTCTGATCGCATTGCCGGCCGTATATGCGTTGATCCGGGGCGCCGATCAGGCTTACCTTGTCCGCGGCCGCCTTCTGGACCCGGACGTACTGACCTTCCAGAATTTGGCCGCCGAGATGACACCCCAGTCGATATTCGGCGGGGTGCGTGAGCCGCTGTGGCCGCTGCTTTTCGTGGTGCCCGTGCGAATGCTTGGTGCGAACAGCGAGATTGCCATCAGGCTCATCGGCGTGCTGGGTTTCGTTTTCATGATCGTCGCTTTCCAGCTGGTTGTACGGGAGCTGTTTGGTCGAGCCTGGAGCATCGTAGCCGCACTCCTGTTGGCTTCAAGCCCATGGCTGATCTACCAGGCTGCTCGAGGGCTGCGTGAGGAGACGTCAGCAGGATTGGTCTTGATGTTCTGTCTTGGCCTGATGCGGCGTCCAGTAACGGGCCATCGCGTGGTTCTGCTCTTCGGATTGGCCGGCCTGACCGGACTGTTGCGATGGGACGCGATGATGGTCATGCTGCCCGTGCTCGCGCTGGCCATGATCATTTTGCGTCCGCCTCCCATTGCTTGGACCGCTGTGCCAGCCCTCCTGGCGCTGCTGGTGGCTCCGCTTCTGGCCACCGACAGCTACGCCGGACCGCCCATCACTTGGACCCAATATGTATTCGGTCTTCACTCGCTGGGCGAGTTGTTCAGTCGCGCGCTCCACGCATATAGAGGTGTCCCGATCGAGTCCACCATGCTCGCCTTGTTTTACCCTCACCTCGGATCACGTCCACTCCTCGTAGTGGATTTGCACACGTTGGAAATGCTCGCGGCGTGGTTGCTGTGGTTCCCAGCGGTGATCGGGGGCATCAGCCTGCTTCGGACCCGCGCGTGGCCCATTCCCTTGATGCTCGGTGGAACCATACTCGCGTACTCGCCGATCGCCGAGCTAATCGACTACAGGCTCGTCCTGGTGGTGATACCGTTGCTGGCCGTCTGCGTTATCGAGTGCATACGCCTCGCGACGACGTACTGGCGTCCGGCCATCCGATTGGTTCTGCGCCGAACCTGATGGGCGCCGCGTCAAGCCCCAATTGGTCTACGGCATCGATCGCGTCTGGCTCATCTGACCTCGCAGTCCTTGGTGTCTCCGCCCGACCCTAACCCTGGATTGTTCGAGCGGCAGCTCTGGGTGGGGGATCGCAATGTCGGCGGATGTCCACCTGGTACTTATCGCCTTCGCTGCCCTTCTCATGTTTTGGCCGCCCACAATGGCGTGGCTCTTTGGCCGCGAAGGGTGCGCCGATAAGACGCCTTGGAGGCTCCGAGTGGGAGGCTCCACAGCTCTGCAACGACGCTGACGTGACGCGATCAACCGCGCAGCCCTCATTTTTCGGTTGGCAGCAGAACACCCACGATGGTTAGGACCAAAGCCGCCAGCAACGGGGGCGGTGATCCCCACCGCGATCCGTACAGTTTCGTCACCGTATTGCTTGCCGGATTTGATCTGTCCCTCTGTGATCAACGAACCCGAAATCGCCAGCGTCAACAGGGTCGCGATGCGGCGGCGCGCTAACACATCAAGTTCGAGGTAACGCGTGAAGCAAATGGGTGAAGATCTCTTCAAGGAGTTTCAAGGAGAGCGTGCCCAAAGTGGCCCCGCGAGACCATGCAGCCGCCACTCGCCGTAGCGAACCTGACATTCCAAACTTGGGCGGTTTGGCTTAGGGCGCCAGAGGGACACCCGAAATCGTGATGTCGTCCGCGTACCACGCGTAGGTGCGATTGGTCGAATCGTCTCCCACCTGCACGTTGCTCATCGGAACGCTCCCCAGGTTCTGGCCGCCGAGCACCGCGGTCCAAGTACCTGACGTGCTGAACTGCACCGGAATGCCATCCAGCCACACCTGCAGCGTCCCAGCGGACTCATTCACGGCGAACGTCACTACATGCCAGCCTCCCCCGGTGATCGCGGTATTTCCGAGGTAGCTGGCCTTGGATACGTTGTTCAGCACCTTGATGGTCCCGGCTGCGTTGAGATACACCTGCGCCACCTGATAGGCGCCGCTTGTCGGGGTCGCCTGTGTTCGCAGGCCGAACAGAGTGACGCTTGTCGACTGGCTCGCGACGCTAACCCACGCGCGCGCGTAAATCGTCGTCGAGGATGCCGGCAAATTCTGCAGCGCAAATGTCTGACCGCCACTGCTAGTCAGCCCCGTGGCGTAGACGCCGCCATGCGTGACGGCCGTCTGGACGGTCATCTGTCCGACGACCGGACTCCATCCGCCCAGCGTGCCGCCCTCAAAGCCCGTCGTCATGAGCGGCGTGGTGACCAAGTTAGAGATGCCAGGGTCAGAAACGACACCGCTCTGGTCGATCGCCGTGACCGCGAAAGAGTATGAGGTTCCGGGTTGGAGTGCCGAGTCGACATAGGAAGTGACAGATCCCGGCACGGCCGTCACCGGCGTCTGATTGCGAGTGATCTGGTATCCGGCAATGCTCCCGCCAGGCTCGCTCGATGCGGCCCAGGTCAAGCTTCCGGAGGTCGCACCAGTTGCCATCGCTACGACGTTCGAGGGCACCGACGGAACCGGCATCGCGAATGTGTAGGTCTGTTCATCGAACACCTGGCCCGCGGCGTTGACCGGATCCACAACCATGGTGTTGCCTCGAATCGTGATCTTCAGGAAGTGGTAGACCATCGAATCGGAAGTCGGGGCGGATGATGCTGTACCGCACCTCTGACCGGTACCGCTGCTGTATGTCCAGCCGATGGCGTACGCGTCCCAGGATGAGCAACCCTTGCCGGCGACGGTGCTGATCACGCCACCCCCTCCTCCGGTGACGTAGCTGACGACCGTGTTTGGACCGGCGGTCAGGTTTCGCTCGTAATCGTGAGCGTGGCCCGAGAAAGCGATCTGTACCCCGTACCTCGCGAGAAGGGGCTCCAGGGTTTGCTGCAGGTAGACGTCGCTGTCCTGGGTCGCGTTGTCAGACCGAAGCGGGTAATGAAAAAAGGCGAGCTTGATTCCGCCTGGATGTGTCTGCAGGTCATTGCTAAGCCACTGATACTCAGCTGAGGTCGGTTGGAAGTGCGCGTCCGCGTCGACCTGATATGCCTTGCACGTCGAAGTGCCCGGCGTGTAGGAAGAGAACGCGTACCAATCAGACGGGTAGTTGGCGGGATTGGTCCCGTCGACTGACGCGTACGCCTGCATCGCATAGGTGCCGTTCGAGCTAGAGGCGGTGGCCGGCTCCGGCCATGTATTCAGGAGGTTCGCGTTCTGGCCATGGTTCCCGCCCGCCGTGAACAGCGGCATGCCGCCGGTGAGGGGCCAGTAGCTGGGACCGAATATGTCGCTGATCTCGGTCAGATTCGGGCTTCCGACGCTGATTCCTGTCTGTTGAAGATCGCCGTAGTTGTAGTTCCCGCCGTCGTTGTATGCGATGTCGCCGACGCTGATGACAAATCGTGCGCCCGATGAGCCGATCAGAGATTGGATCGCGGCCTGATTTGTGTTGACCGAGGTCGGGTTGTTGGCCGCCGGATCGTTCGCGGTGCCCCGATTCGACGTCTCGCCGAAGTCACCGATGACAGCGAACGTAAGAGGTGACGTCGACCTGAGATCGATGGGATCCAGTGTGGTGAAGGTCTGGAACGGCTGCGACGCCGGCAGCAGATCGACGGCGCTGGCATCCGAGCCGAACACCTCGTAGCAGTAGGCCGTACCGGGGCTGAGTCCGGTGAGAGGAACCGACGACTGATAGTCCAATCGGGCCGGGTACGTGGTGGTCGGATTGGGAGAAACTCGAACCTGGGTGACCATCCCCGACAGCACGGGAACGACATTTGCCGTGCAGCTGCCGGTCGGACCATATGAAACCGAACCATGGATGTTGGGATTCGTCGCCCAGTTGATGACCGCCGATGTCTGAGTCAGATCGGTCACATACGGCGCGCGAGCCAAGACCGGGTTGAATCCGCTGTATGGGGTGATTGGAACGGGGCCCGGCCCGTTTCCGTATCCGGCGGACGCAAACGCGCTGCCGGCGCTGCTGGGGAGCACCAGGCCAACACACGCCAGACAGGTCAAAAGCCAAGGCGCGAGGCGCCGTGAAATGCGGGACCCCGGCTTGGCCGGGCCCCGGAACCGACGCTGATGGCGATTGATGGCCTACTCCCTTGGACGTGTCGCCAGACCGAAGGACGTGCGGATATTGGACTCGCGGGCGCCAGCGGGGTGCAATGGGATGATTGCCCACACGGACTGGGAGACGGCGCGGATCGCCGGCCGCTAGTCTCGAGCCCGTGAACAAGCTTCGGCCGTTCCGGTTCGGGGTCCAGGAGCATCGCGCACACAGCGCCAAGCAGTGGCGCGAGAGGGCACGTGTGCTCGAGTCAATTGGGTTCGCGACCCTATACCTCCCGGACCACTTCAGCGATCAGCCCGGGCCGATCGCGGCGCTGATGGCGGCGGCAGACGCGACGACGACGCTCCGCGTCGGCTCGCTGGTCATTGACAACGACTATCGGCATCCGGTTGTGCTGGCGAAGGAGGCGGCGACGATCGATCTCCTATCAGACGGCCGTTTCGAGCTCGGCGTGGGCGCCGGATGGTTGGTGTCGGACTACGAGCAGGCGGGAATTTCCTATGACTCCGCAGGGACCCGAATCGAGCGCCTCGCGGAGGCCGTCCAGATCGTCAAGAAGTTCTTCGCGGGCGGAGAGTTCTCATTCACCGGCAAGCACTACACGATCAAGGGCCTCGAGGGCGCTCCGTCGCCGGTCCAGAAGCCACACCCGCCTCTCCTCCTGGGTGGCGGAGGCCGTCGCATGCTGCGCCTGGCGGCGCGGGAGGCGGATATCGTCCACGTGAACTACAACCTGAACGAGGGCAGAATTAACCCCCGGCTCGTGCGCACCGGGATGGCCGAGGCAACCGACGAGAAGCTCGGCTGGATCAAGGAAGCCGCGGGCGACCGCATGCAGGCGATCGATCTTGGGTTCACGATCTTTTTCGCCAGCATCACGGACGACCGGGAGTCGCTGGCCTCGGCGCTTGCGCCATCGATGGCCTTCGAGCCCCAAGACGTGTTGGAGATGCCGCATTTTCTGATCGGCACCGCCGCTCAGATCGAAGAAAACCTTCGCGCCCGACGCGAGCGCTACGGCTTCTCGCATGTGATCCTGCCGGGTGAGAGCGCGGACGAGCTGTCGCCAATCGTGGAGCGACTAACCGGCCAATAACTCCCTACGGTAGATTGATTCGCATGGCCGCCACCGAGCACGTCCAGCTCAAAGCCAACGTGGAGGGCCGGGCGAGCGAGGTCCTGACCCCGAAGGCGCTCGAATTCATCGCCAAGCTGCAGCGCGAGTTTGTCAGCCGGCGCCAGGAGCTGCTGCGACTGCGCGATGAGCGCCAGGCGCGACTCGACGCAGGGGAGTCACCGCAATTCCTGGTGACCACGAGCTCGGTGCGGGACTCCGAGTGGAAGGTGGGGAAGGCGCCGAACGACCTCGAGGACCGGCGGGTCGAGATCACCGGACCGACCGATCGCAAGATGCTCATCAACGCGCTGAACTCTGGGGCACGAGTCTTCATGGCGGACTTCGAGGACGCGAACTCTCCGACGTGGTCGAACCTGGTCGAGGGCCAGGTGAACCTGATCGACGCCATCGAGCGCCGTATCGATTTCACGAGTCCGGAGGGCAAGGAATACCGGCTGAACGACAAGGTGGCGACGCTGCTGGTGCGGCCACGCGGCTGGCACCTCGACGAGCGACACGTCGAAGTCGACAGCAAGCCGATCTCCGGCGGCCTCTTCGACTTCGGCCTCTACTTCTTTCACAACGTCGAGCGTCTGCTGAAAAAGGGTAGCGGCCCGTATTTCTACCTCCCGAAGCTCGAGAGCCATCTCGAGGCGCGGCTCTGGAACGATGTTTTCAACCTGGCGCAGGACGAGCTCGGAATCCCGAGAGGGACGATTCGCGCCACCGTCCTGATCGAAACGATCCTTGCGGCCTTCGAGATGGAAGAGATCCTGTACGAGCTGCGCGACCATTCGAGCGGCCTGAACGCGGGTCGGTGGGACTACATCTTCAGCGTCATCAAGAAGTTCAACAGCCGTCCTGAGTTCGTCCTGCCCGACCGCGCCCAGGTCACGATGACGGTGCCGTTCATGCGCGCGTACACCGAGCTGCTGGTCAAGACGTGTCACCGGCGAGGAGCACATGCGATGGGTGGCATGGCTGCCTTCATTCCGTCGCGGCGCGATGCCGAGGTGAATCGCGTGGCGCTGGCGAAGGTGAAGGAAGACAAGGACCGCGAGGCCGGCGACGGATTCGACGGGACGTGGGTTGCCCATCCCGACCTGGTGCCGACGGCGACCGAGGCTTTCGACCGAGTCCTTGGGGATCGCCCCAACCAGCTCGAGCGCCAGCGGCCTGAGGTGTCGGTCAAGGCGGCGCAGCTCATCGACGTCAAGGTGCCGGGCGGAACGATCACCGAGAACGGGGTCCGCACCAACGTCAGCGTCGGGATTCAGTACATCGAGTCGTGGATGCGCGGGACTGGGGCCGCGGCGATCAACAACCTGATGGAAGACGTGGCCACGGCCGAGATCTCGCGGTCGCAGGTGTGGCAGTGGGTTAAGCAGGGGTCGCGCCTCGACGACGGTGCGATCGTCACGGCCGACCTCGTGCGCGAGATTGCCGACGACGAGATGTCGAAGTTGAGGGAGCGGTTCGGCGAAGAGGGCTGGAAGAAGAGCCGGTTCGCCGAAGCGCGCAAGGTTTTTGAGGAAGTCGCGCTGTCGAAGGACTTCCAGCCGTTCCTTACGCTCGTGGCGCTGAAGCACATCAACTGAGACGCAGCCTTAACAGGCTGGGTGGTCAAGGGTTGAGCCGATTTTCTAAGCTGACCTCAGGTTTGGTTTGGCTCGGGGGAGGGGGCCAGGGAGGAAGGGAGGGCCCGCCACAGTAGCGACGCAGGAGCGAAACAAATTGGTGCGCGGCGCCGGGTGGAGGAGCTAGGGCTGTTTCGCCGGGGCGGGTGGCTTGCCCGGCAAGCGTCGCCACTGCCGCGGCCCAACTCCGTTGTTGGGATTACCGAGCACGAAAGCGACCGCCGACGGCTTGACCATGCAGTTGTCTTTGCGCACGACGCTGCGCTCGCCGCCCTCGTGGTGCTCGATGATCACCGTCCGCTCCAGCACCGCTCGCACTCGCACTTGCTTGCCATCGACGATTGCGTTGAAGCCACCGCTGACTTCGTGGTTGGGGGGCGGAACGATGCTGGCCAGCGAGACGAGTTCGACGATCTTGTTCATAGAGTGGCTTCCCTCGGGCTAGGCGGCAAAAAGCGCGCCGCGGAAATCAACATGCGCCGAGCGTTCGGCAGCAGCGAATGTTACCAGAGGGGGATCGACCGACTTACGAAGGGTAAGCGGCCTACGCGGCCGAGCTCTGCTGTTCCTGAAGCCTCAGTTGGCGCGCTGCCTCGCGGCCGCGCCGCGCTGCTTCCTTGCTCGCCAGGTGGCGGACACGAAGGTGTCGCGGATTGACGAACAGCCTGCGCCGGTTGACGAGCACCTTGGGCTCGCCCGGGGCGGGTTCGATCACGGCTGTACGCTCGAGGACCGCGGTCACCCAGACGCGACGACCGTCGTCCACCTCGGCCTCGAAGTCCGGGAGGATTTCGTCGTCCTCATCCATGGACACGTTGTCCAGGCGGACGAGCTCGACCTTGGTCTTTACGGCGCTCTTGCGGCTAGTTGGCATGCTCATATCCCACTTACCCGATAACGATCCGGGCCAAACGGAGTACCCCTTCCATCCTCATTAGTACCCACGCTATCAATACCGAGTGGGTAACGGGGCGTATTCCGTTAAGTCCGTACGGGCGTTCCCCGGGCCCGGATCGCGGCCGGCGGCACCCATTCCAGGGCGGCATCGAATGCCTCCGCGAAGTGCCTGGCGTAGCCTTCGGCGGCTGCTTTGGTGGCCACCGAGCGACCGCTGGCTGCTTCGACCGAGGTCGGCCGGAGCTCCACGTGGCCGCACGGGACGATGCCATCGAAGTAGCCGAGATCGGTGGTCAGGTTGAGGGCGAAGCCATGGCTGACGACCGAGCGGTTGAGCTTGATCCCGATCGCAGCCAGCTTCTCACCCCGCCGCCAAACCCCCGTCAGGCCAGGCTCACCAGGTTTGGCGTCGATGCCCAGCTCGCCCAGATACGTGATTAACGACCGCTCCAGCTTCTCGAGGTATTGCGGGATGGTCAGGCCCAGGTGCTGGAGGTCGATGACCGGATAGCCGACCAGTTGGCCCGGGCCGTGGTAGGTCGCCTCGCCGCCTCGGTCCGACCAGACCGCCTCGACATCGCGCCGCGAGCGCTCTTCTTCATCCCAGAGCAAGTCCGAGGGCGATGCCGCCTTGCCCAAGGTAAATACGTGCGGGTGCTCGAGAAGCAAGAGAGTGTCCGCTCCCTTGCCCTCCCCGGCGCGCAGCTCCCCGACCAGCTCGGCCTGGAGGTCCCAGGCCTCGCGGTAGGGAACGCTACCCAGCCAGGAGGCTCTTACGGGCTGGGATTTGCTCATCAGCGTGGTACGAGGACCGCACCAGGGGGCCTGCTTCGACGTGCCCGAAGCCCATCGCCAGCGCCTGCTCTTTCAGACGTCCGAACTCTTCGGGTCGGTAGTAGCGGATGACCTCGGCGTGCTTTTTCGACGGGCGCAGGTACTGGCCCACCGTGAGCACGTCGATGTTGTGAGCTCGCATGTTGCGAAACACATCGAGCAGCTCATCCTCGCTCTCGCCCAGTCCAACCATCAGGCCGGACTTGGTGACCATGTCCGGCGCGAGCGACTTGACGTGGCGGAGCAGCGCCAGGCTGTTCGCGTAAACAGCCTTGGGCCGGATCCTCGCGTAGAGCCGAGGGACTGTCTCGGTGTTGTGGTTGAAGATATCGGGACGCGCCTCCACGACGGTCCGCACAGCGCTGAAGTCGCCCTGGAAGTCCGGGGTCAACACCTCGATCGTTGTTCCCGGGCTGCGACGCCGAATGGCCAGGATGGTGCGGCCGAAGATCCCGGCGCCGCCGTCCTTCAAGTCGTCGCGATCGACCGACGTGATGACCGCGTGCTTGAGGCCGAGCTCCGCGACCGATTCCGCGACGCGCAGCGGCTCGCCGAGGTCAAGCTCCGACGGCCGGCCCGACGTCACGGCGCAAAAGCGACAGGCTCGTGTGCAGACGCCGCCCAGGATCATGAAGGTCGCCGTGCGCCGATTCCAGCAGTCGAAGATGTTGGGGCACCGCGCTTCCTCGCAGACCGTGTGCAGCTTCCGCCCCTGCACGATCTGCTTGAGCTCCTTGAAATTGCCGCCCTCGGAGACTCTTACCCGGATCCATTCCGGGATCGGCGCCGGCCGAAGTTCCGCCGTGCTCACAGCCGAATGCTACCGGGGGTCCATTCTTCAAGCCGCTTCTTGACCGCGTTTAGAAACTGGCCCGCCATCATGCCGTCGATGATCCGGTGATCGAAGCTCAAGCACACGTTCATGATGTGGCGGATCGCGATGGCGTCGTCGATGACGACCGGACGTTTGATGATCGACTCGGTGGTCAGGATCGCTGCCTGAGGCTGGTTGATGATGGGCTGGCTGGCCACCGAGCCCGTCGCGCCGGTGTTGTTGAGGGTGAACGTGCCGCCCTGGACGTCGTCCGGTTTCAGCTGCTTGTTGCGCGCCCTTTCAACCAGGTCGTTGAGCACACGCACGAGGTCGGTGAAACCCAGCTTGTCGGCGTCCTTCGCCACGGGCACGATCAACCCGTCGGGGATCGCCACAGCGATGCCGAGGTTGACGTAGTGCTTCAGCACGACGCCATCGTCAGTCCACGAGGAGTTGAGCCAGGGGAACTCTCTGAGCGCCTCGGTCACGATCTGCGCGACAAAAGGAAGGTAGGTCAGCGCCGCGCCGTGGCGATGTGCTCGGCGATGGATTTCCGCATCACGCCGAGCTTCACCAGCTCCTCTCGCTTGCCATCGCCTCGAGCCGATGCCGGCGCAGTCGGCTTGGCGGGAGCTTGAGTCGCGCCTGCCGCCTGCCCGCCGCCGACCGCGGCAAGGATGTCATCCCGCGTCACGCGTCCGCCCATGCCGGACCCTTGCAAAGTCGACGGATCGATGCCGTGTTCGGCGGCGAGCTTGCGCACCGCAGGTGAGAGGCGCGTCCGCTCCCCGTCCGAGGTCTCCGCGGGATGTGCGGCTCGCGTGGGCTGGGGGGCGGGGGCCTTACCACCGGCCGGCTCCGGAGGCACTTCCGTCTGAGGGGCGGCGGCTTCCTTTTCTTTGGCCGGCGCGCTCGGCGTTGCGGTGGCCGCCGCGCCGGTCTCGATCTGCGCAATCACGGCGCCGACCCGGACGGTCTCGCCCTCGCTGACGGCGATCTTGACCAGCTTGCCTTCAAACGGGGAGGGGATCTCGGCGTTCACCTTGTCCGTCACGACCTCGACCAATGGCTCATCGCGTTTGACGAAGTCGCCCTCGTGCTTGAGCCATTTGTCGACGGTGCCCTCCGTCACGGACTCGCCGAGTTGGGGCATCTTGATCTGCGACACACCCATGTCCGCGAGTTTACCCGAGGGCCAAATCACCTAACGGACTGCCTGGCGACGTCCGGCCGGAGTGGAACGAACCGGCTTGCTTGACCAATAATGTCAAGCGAACATGAGCATTGAGCCCAGAGGAACACCGCCGCCGGCGCCACAACCCTATTCACCGTCGGCTGTGCAGCGGTTCCCGCAACCGCAGGAGCCGGGTCCAGTGCAGGGTCCGATCCCGGTGCGCGTGACAAATGCCTTCAGTGTTGGCTTCTACGCTTTCTGGGGCGCTTTCCTGGCGAGCATCGTCATCTGGATAATCGCCTTCATCGTTCTCGCGGCTTGCGGCGGCATATTGGCCGGCGCGTTACGGCCAGGCCAGTAGGAAGGAAAAGCTGACTTCGAGTTGGAGGCGACGCCCAGAATCGAACTGGGGATGGAGGTTTTGCAGACCTCTGCCTTGCCACTTGGCTACGTCGCCGCCAGGTCTGAACCGATTCTAACGTTGGGGTGCTCGCGGCCAGGCTGACCGCTAGGCTGTGCCGATCACGTGTCCAGCGACCAATTTCGCGACGCCATGGCGCGCCTACCCTCGGGTGTTGTCGTCGTCAGCGCCCGAGTGGGAGACGAGTTCCGCGGCCTGACCGCCAGCAGCCTTGTCTCCATCTCGCTCGAGCCGCCCATGGTGCTGGTCGGCCTCGAGCTCGAGTCGGCGACGCGCGTCGCGGTCTTGGAGACCAGGGCATTCAACATCAGCTTGCTGACCCGATCCCAGGAGTTCATCGCCGACCGCTTTGCGGGCCGCGCGCCGACCTTCGATCCGCTCTGGAGGACGCTGCCCCACCGGCTGGGCGCCAACGGCATCCCGCTCATCGACGGCTGCGCAGCGTGGCTCGAATGCCGGCTGGTGCAGAACCACCCCGCCGGCGACCACGAGATCTTCGTCAGCGAGGTGCAGGCGGCGTCGATCGGTCAAGGCGATCCGCTGATCCTGTGGGACCGGACGTTCTGGACTCTGCATTAATAAAGGACGAAAGGCTCACTAGGGCAGATCGTCAACACTTCCCCGCTCGCGGAGAAGTGGCCTCGTCCGCTCGCGGACGCGGCCGATGCGGCGGATGCGGCCGATGGCACTAATAGGGAAGATCGCCCTCCTCCATCCCGAAGTGGTGCCCCACCTCATGCAGGATCGTCTCCCGGACCTCCTCGGCCAGCTCCTCCACGGTCTTCGTCGCACGCTCGTGCGAGCGCTTGTACAGGGTGATCTGGTCGGGAAAACCGTACCCGGCGTGCAGTGCCCCCGACCCGTGATAGAGCCCCATCAGTCCGTCGGGCGACGACTCCTCGACGACGAAGATGATGTTCTCGAGGTAAGGCTGGAACTCGTCGGGGATCGATTCGATCACCCTCTGCACCAGCTGCTCGAATTCCTGCATGCTCACTCGCATGCATGAATTGAAGCGTGTGGTGGTCGTGGGCGCGGGCACGATGGGTTCCCAGATCGCACTCCAGACCGCGCTCAGCGGTCTCTACGACGTCTCGCTGGTCGACACGGTCGCCGGCCAGATCGACCGCGCGAGCGCGAACAACCGAAAGCTACTCGACCGTTCGGTCGAGAAAGGGCGGCTGACCAAGGAGGCGGCTGACGCGGCCTTCCAGCGCATCGCGACCTCGGGCGACCTGAGTGGCACGCTGCGCGACAGCGACCTCGTCATCGAAGCCGTGATCGAGAACTTCGACGCCAAAAAGAGCGTGTTCGAGGCCCTTGGAAAGCACGCAAAAGGCGACGCGATCCTCGCCAGCAACTCGAGCACGATCGCGATCAGCCGCATCGCCGACTTCACAGGGCGGCCCGAACGCTGTTGCAACATGCACTT
>WNGD01004573.1_pt1 | contig 13590 bp, 14 predicted proteins | sample 5400671 | NCBI WGS metagenome assembly WNGD01 (sample SAMN13153369, study PRJNA577476) | soil metagenome | isolation source: 40 cm soil or saprolite under grassland replicate 2 | place: USA:California | collected 2016-06-15
CCTACAGCGGTAAGCAGAAACCTTGAGCCAGTGATAGAATAGAAGGAGGAAGCGAAGAAGCAAGCAAGCATCGAGGAAGGAGCGAACCCATGAAAGCGTATTCGCACGACTTGAGAGAACGGGTAGTCCGAGCAGTCGACCAGGGATATAAACGTGCTGACATCAGCAAGTTATTGGGAGTGTCCAGAGCGACAATCAAACGGTATCTCAAGCAGCGGCGCGAGACAGGTGAGCTGGGAGTGAGGCCCATTCCAGGTCGTCCTTCCAAGAAATTTGCGCCCTTGCAGCAAGGGCTAGTTGCCCAGTTAGAAACCTACCCCGATGCCACATTGGAAGCGCACTGCCAGTTGTGGGAACAAGAGCACGGCTTGCGGGTGAGCACCACGACGATGGGTCGTGCCATCAGGCGGGTCGGCTGGACGCGAAAAAAAAGACGGTGGGTGCCTCAGAACGCACCGAAGAGGCACGAGCAGCCTGGCGAGAACACCTCAAGCAGCTTGATGCCCGTCAGCTCGTTGTGATTGACGAGTGTGGCTCCAACATCAGTTTGACGCCTCTCTACGCCCGCGCACCCAAAGGCCTGCGAGCCTATGGCAGCGTCCCACGTAATCGCGGCAAAAATACCACGCTGATTGCCGCACTGCACTTTGACGGGATGGGTGAGTCCATGATCATCGAGGGGGCAACCAATGCCACCGCTTTTGAGCAGTATGTCGAAGAGATCCTGGCACCCAGCTTAACCCCTGGACAGATCGTGATTATGGACAACTTGAGCTGCCATAAAGGCAAGAAGGTCGAGCAACTGATCCAGAGCAAAGGATGTCAACTGCTCTTTTTGCCAGCCTATTCGCCCGACTTCTCTCCTATTGAGGAAACCTTTTCCAAAATCAAGACGTATTTGCGTCGAGCAGGAGCTCGTACGCATGAAGCGCTCCAGGAAGCCATTTGCCAGGCGTTACTCACCGTGACTGCGCAGGATGCGCAAGGCTGGTTTCGTCACTGTGGTTATCTTCCTGCAAAGGAGAGTACGTAATGGCTCAATCTTTTGGCTTATCGCTGTAAACGTTTTTCTTCCCCTGTTGCTTTTGCTCTCAAGCGCCATTGCATGCGTCGACCTGTACAAGAGAGCTCCCACCAACAGAAGAGTATCCAAGAGAAAGAGAGATATCGAGATAACCCAAGACCACCAGGTCGATGAAGAGCGCGCGAGAAGGAAGGGATGAGAACTAAGCTATGAAAGCCCTAGTGCATAATTAATATCAAATTCTGCTGATTCCTTAAGGGAACTGTAGTGGCGGGGCTTGCCCCCGCCAGGTCCCAAAAAGACACTGCTGAACAGGATTTGGTATAAGAGACCATTGCGGGAATGGGAGACGTCCCCGAAACGCTCCCCGTGTTCTGCACGAACTCACACTGCGATACAAACGCTACAAGTGATACAACCGATACAAATGATACAAACCCCATTGGAAGTACACTCGTTAGTGAACGTGAGGAATGGGTTCCGTGCGCAACTACTCCTCGTCCCTGGTGTTCTCTTCAGGGTATGCTCCACGGTCAAAGCGTAAGAGGAACAGGTGTGTTTAGGAGTGATGAATAAGTTAAGATGTGATTATAAATAGGTCTATGTGGTAAATATTTCTCAAGACCAGTAAGCAAGCAGCAAATTGGAAGGGAGAACATAAACTCCTAAAGAGGAAGAGCACTGAAGGAGGAGCGCTCTTCCTCATTCCGATTGGCAAGGTACTTAGAGTCTGGGCACCAGTTTCGAAACAATTGGCGTTCCCCAGCCGGTAGCAGCGTCCCAATCCGTTTGTGCAGCAAAGCCGGTAAAGCTCAAACTTTTATTCAGGAAGAAGAACGCGTTGTTGCCCGCGATGATGTCGTGGAAAGTGCTCACACGGGCGGAACTCTCCCCTATGTGATAGACAATGCGGTTCAAGAGGCCAATGCGTTCCCCTTCGGATTGCTCCGCCAGGGCGACGATGCCTGCCCACTGGGGAGATCCCGCACTTGTTCCACCAACCAGTAAGACTGAGCCGCCAAAGACCACCAGCACCCCCCCATTGACCCCCGCGTTGTAGGCGACATCCGGCACGCCACGGTTGTCCAAGTTGACAACACCATTCTGATAACTGGGCCGCGAAAAGATAGTGCTAAAACCACCACCACTGGCAATATTGTAAGGTAGTCCCAGGTCGGTCTCGTTCCAGGTTATCTCGTTACGGTACACCCCGTTGACGGTGGCGAACAACTCCGTTCCGCCCACTGCCATCACGTACGGGTCTGATGCGGGGTACCCGGCGCTCTTGATGAACGTTTTACCATCGCACGAGGGCTGCGCCACCCCCTGGTCACCGGAAGAGGCGAGCAGGGTGATCCTCTTGGCGGTTGCCCTAGCGAAGGTCTGATGTTCAAGGGCGAGCAGGGTGGGATCAACACAGGTCTCGGCCTCACCGAAGCTCTGTGAGATCACGGAGCCGAGATTGTGGTCAACCGCATACTTGGTCACGCCGAACATGTCAGCATCCTGGTTGCTCTTGGCAAGCACGAGATCGATTGTGGCACCGGGGGCAACGGCATGTGCCCACTCCACATCTAGGGCGATCTCCAAGGCGAAGCCAGCTTGATTAGGATCGTTTGGATCAAAGGGCGGCAGTCCCTGGGGTGCGATTATGTTGAAGGTGGGAGTGGGAAGCCCAAAGGTCGCATCAAACTTTTGCAAGTCCGACCGAATCGTCGGGTCCTGGAAGGCGTCGATGATGACAATGGTCTGCCCCTTGCCAGTTATCCCCTCTTGATAGAGCGGCGTATAGGAGTAAGCTCTATGGATCTGCTGCGGAGAGTAGCAGCGGAAAGGGGCATTGGGCAGCTGGCACTTGAAGAGGACCTTGTACGGATTGGCAGGAGCTTGCTCGGTCGGTTGACTGAGGGGATGCGCTTTGATGGTATGGCTGACGACCTGAGAGGTTGCCGCCTTGACAGAAGTTGCGCTACTATGCCAGAAGAGGACGGAGGCGAAAAGGACGGGCAGTACACAGAGACGAACTGCTACGCGCGAGAAACCGGCTTGAAGTGTAAAATGCCTCATAGCGAAATATCCCTTTCTTTTGACGAGCAATAGATGAGCAATTTGGGGGAACAAGAACCTAATCTTAAGTATAGGGAAAAAGGAGTGTTTTGTGAAGCGCAAATGGTAGATGGTTACGGGTTGAAATGTACAGGCACGCAAAAAAGCCTGAAGGAACGTACCCTTCAGGCTACCTCCCCACCACTTAGCTTTCATAAGCTACCCAGTTATCTCTCTTCAACCCTCAACCAGTTTCCTACCCAGGAACATCAACACACGCGTGACACCCTGTCCACTTTTCCACAACAGCCATGATGCTTACAGACTTCCCCCCACACCCCAGGTTTCAAGATCATTTTCTCCTCTGATCACAGAACATACTGTAGCATATCATCCTTACAAACCCATGAAAAAGGATAGGTGAAATGTGAGAGTTTTTTCACATCTACAACTGGCGGTCAAAAGAAAATAATTACAGTTTGTTCATCTTTTGCCAATCTTGCGTAAAACGCTCAATTGCCTCCTCAGTCAGGGGATCAGTTACCATCTCCATCAGAACCTGTGGGGCAGCAGTGATATCGTGAGCACCTGCTGCAAGAGCCGATTTCGCTTCTCCAGGTGATTTAATACTCGCGACTAAGATGCGTGTGTGAAGTTGCTGGTTGTGAAACAGTTCTGCCATTCCTCTGGAGAATAGAAAACATGCTCTAATTTGCTCAGACAACACTGTTTATTCTCAGAGGAGGCATGCGAGCAGAACACCTAAAAGCCATGAGTACGTTTGAGGAAGAAACACAGACAGCCCTCACAAACCTGTTTACAGCAGTTGGGCAACTGCGGGAGATTAACATCCGCGACCTGTTGCAGCCGGAGGTCTATGCTCACTACGAACAGACACTTCAGCAAGCCTACGATGCGTTGATCCAAGTGGAAGATGCGATCATCGCACTTGGCATGCAGCTTGAGTACCAGCACTTCCGCTTAGGCGGGGCAGTAGATGAACTCACGCCGCTTATGATCCGAACCCCGACAAAATCAGAGCGGGTGATGCAAGAGTTTGCCAAACGGTTTGACCACACACAGCAAACACAGTAACTTTGGTGTATACTATATTCCATGTGTGGCAGATATGGTTTCTCAGTCAGCAATATAAAAGAGGTGTACGAGCGGTTTGCTATTTCCGGGGCAAAAAGGCCAACTCATTGACCAATCTGATCTGTTTATCACTGCCACCGCCACCACCCACCATCTCACCCTCGTTACCTGCAACGTAAGAGATTATCAGCGTATCCCCCATCTGCAACTCTATCAAATCAGCTACTAACAGGCATAATCACTGTCAACATTCACAGCGGGGTTGGAATACTGAACAAGATAGATGGTTCCTCCGGTGAAGGAATAGGTGGAAGAACAAAGGAGTTCCGGGGCAATGAACTTGTACTGCTACCGCATTGCGGGTAGGAAATATCATTGCCAAACGTTCCCGATGTATACATACCGGCGGCCAAGGCCGTAGTTGTCAGAACCAGACAGGTACACACACCCAGGAAACTGGCCAGCAGCAAACGGAAGAAAACTTGTGCCTTCATACACTCCACCTCATACCTTCTCTTGTGCTCCAAATCAAAGATAGTGACGAACAGGTGCACCAGCACAGTGGCGTGAACCAGCTTTCGCAGACAATCACGAGCGAATTCGTGCTGGCGCGCTTACTGGACGTGCCTGTTCTCGTGTCAAGGCTCAGTATACTCCTTGCAGAGCTATCGATCAAACATTTCCCTCCCTATGAGGTCGCTTCTATCGCAATTTTAATGCTGTGGTAAGTAGGGAAAGCTCATCAGGATCAGATGGGAGGAGTTGCCAAAGACCCTGTCGGCAGGAAAGAAATACTGACAAGCAATGGTCAAAAATTTAACCATTTCATAACCGAATCACAACCTTCTCGCAATTCCCAAGTCCATGGCTTTCTTCGATAATCGAATTGGTGAATTTTGCCCCATGTTAGGAGGCAAATCAGACCTTTTTCTGTCACACAGCGCGATAGACTTCAAAAACGCTTACAGCCCCCATTATCAGAAAGGAAAGGTATGACATGCGTAAACCTCGTCTTGCATATCTCACGGTGATTACACTTACCCTGCTCGCTCTGGCTCCCCTATTTATGGTGACACATGCACACGGAGCCGCTGCTGGCTCCGGCGTAGGTAACATTCCCCAGGGAACTCAGTCCAATGCAGCCTACGCCAGCAGTTTCGCGACCCAACACGTGGCGAATGAATTTGTGACCACACAGCAGACCAGTTGCTACACACCAGAGGTGCCGTACGCCGCCAACGATGGTCCCAACGATGGCTACAGCGGCGAATCAATCTGCCCCGGGGCCACCACAGGTGAGGAGCTTGGTCCCTATCCCACCCAGACTGGCAGCAACCCTGGCTATCCTGCCACGACTCCCATGCTGGTCAAAGATCACTCGGAGTCCGACATCCGCGTCGACCCCACTAACCCTCACCACCTGATCGGCTCCTCCAAGTGGTTCGTCAGCGCCGAGGGTTACAATCACCTGCTGGGATTCTACGAGTCCTTTGACGGTGGCAAGACCTGGCCGACCCAGGGGCACATCCCAGGCTATGAAGGCTGGACCGACAACACCGACCCGGTCGGTGCCTTCGATGGCTTTGGGAACTACTATGAGTTGATCCTGCCCTACCAGTTCTTCTACAACGCCGATGGGACCCATAACTTCCAGATCAATCCGAACCGCGAGCCGAACCCGGCCCACCCAGCCGAGGTCATTTCTGTTGCGGCACGCCCGCATGGCGCGACGACTGCAACGAACTGGATCACGACCCACAAGGGTCATCCGGACTACGTCGCCACTTACGATAGCGTCGGCCGCGAGCCGGATAAGCAGTGGATCACCATCGACACTAACCCGGCCAGCCCCTTCTACAACCGCATCTACGCGATGTGGGTCGTCTTCACTGGCCCGTTCACCGCCCATCCGCTCGTGTCGTACGCGCAGGCGCGGAAAGATGGGACGCACACCGACTGGTCAGCTCCCATCCCGCTGCCGGAGGTCCCGGCTTCCCCGACCGGCGCCACCTACTTGCTGCCCCATGTCACGCCTGATGGGACGGTCTACACGACCCTCACCACGACCAAACCAGCGATGAAGTTTAGCTTCGACAAGATCGCGCTCGATGTGTCCACCGATGGCGGGGTCACCTGGACGACTGTCTCGACGGTCGCCGACGACATCGCCGCACCGCCGGCCCGCTACGCTAACACTACCTTCCGCGACGGCATCCTCAACAGTTTCGGCGTGGGCAACCAGCTCGTCGGGGGCCATTATCCGCTCTACGTGACCTGGGAGGACTACAGCGCGGGCGTGACGAACATCCTGCTCGCGGCTTCCTACGATGGCGGCAAGAGTTGGACGGCTCCCATCCAGGTCAACGATAACCACACGCCAGTCGATGAGTTCCAACCCAACCTGACGGTCGCAGCCGACGGAAGAGTAAGCGTGGCTTTCTACGACCGCCGCCTGAGTTGTCCTGCTGCTGGAACTGCCGAGGCTGCCGCTGCTGGCCTCGCCCTTGACCAGGTCAACCCCAATTATACGGGTAGCCTGCCTCCTTACGGTGCCACCAACTACTGCGTCAACGCCAGTGTGCAGTTCTACGATGCCACCCTTACGCCTCTAGGGCACAACATCCGGCTCACCCAGCACACTTGGGACCCGCAATTGAACGCACCGCACACATCGTGCGCCACCTGCATCACGACCTTCATTGGCGACTACTTCGGCAATATAACCAGTGGGTCAACAAACATCTCGAGCTTTGTGAGCACCTACAATGATGGCTCCAATCCCAACTACCAGCAGCAGCAGGTCATTGCCACCGTTACCATCCCGTAACCACTACGTACGTAGGAGAACCTTTCGGCTCTCCTACGTACTCCATCTGGAGTATCCTCTGCCTTGTACCCATGGGAAAGGGAGCGTCTCAAAACCTATGCTACACCTTTGATATTGTTCATATTTGAGCTAAAGCTCTATCTTTGCACTTTTTTGCAACGCTGGAGCTAGGAGGCCACTTGTGCCACAACTTTGTGCTCAAATATGTCTCGGGACAGTTGTACGAACATAGCTCGATCTTGAAGTTCATCGAGCGTCGCTTTGGGTTACCAACGCTGGCTAGCGTCAACCACCAGTTTGATATCTTGACTCCTTGAACCAACAATGATGCTGCCAATGGGGCACCGACGGGTCCCCTGCTCCGCCACGTGATGGCCTCTCACAAATCGGCGATTTTTATGAGGCCTTCGACTTTACACAGGACCCATATTACTATCCTTCTTTGCCAGCAGTCTAGTGTCGATCACGGCTTTTCAAAGCGCGTATGACTGAGGGATGAGTTTGTTTACCTATATGTTGGCTCGACTCCATGGCAGATCAGGCATATCACACAAGACAGTAGCAATTGAAGATCAAAAAGAGGGGCGAGAAGGCACCTGCCAGGGGCATCGTTTGCGCGACATTCATGATATCATTGAGAAACGCACTATCAATATAGAGGGTCATGTCCATGCTCCATTCTTCTTTTTTACTCAGTGAAAATGTACAGCTTGCTATTGATGATCGGGTATTGATCTTGAACTCAGCAGCAGATCCATTCGTGCCAGGAGTGGGCTTACGCATAATCACTGGCGAACTGATACTTGCCGAAGACAATGTTGCCTCATTACAAATTGCGCAATCTGCTTTTGAGCGAGAACATATCAGAACAGCATTACGTGTAAGGCATGTTCCCTTTCATGAGTATACCTTACATGAAGTGCCTGCGACCATCGATGTTGCGGTCATGAATATGTTGTACCAGCCGGGCAATGCCTGGATAATCTACGGATTACAGGTAGCTGCCTATGCGCTCAAACCGGGAGAGCGTCTTTATGTTGTGGGAGCCAAAGACCGTGGCGTGGTGTCCATGGCGAAGCGCATGCAATCACTCTTTGGTAATGTTGAGACATTGGCAATCAGCAAAGGACAGCGCGTGGTCTGTTCTCGTAAAGTTGACAGCGAAATCTGGCACCCGCAGACCTGGCACCCGTTGACCTGGCCCGCGCAGACCTGGCGCCCGCAAGTGGCGCCACTACATTTCAACACGGCACCCCTGGTGGGCGACGGGTCTGCGGGTGTCTTTGCCGAAGGCAAACTGGATGAAGGGACACGCCTGTTGTTGGAAGCGCTGGAAGTGCGTGCAACTGATGTAGCCTTAGATATCGGCTGTGGAGCAGGTTTCTTAGGCATACACATTGCGCGTTTAGCTAGCAAAGGGCATGTAACAATGGTCGATGCCAGCCTCGCTACTGTAGACGCGGCGAGGCAAACGGTGGAACAGAGTGGCCTGACTAATGTACAGGTGTTACCGAGCGATGGCACACAAGCTGTACAGGAGCAACGTTTTGACCTCGTGGTGACCAATCCTCCATTTCACCTGGGCGGTATACAGACAACCGAAATTGCGGAACGCTTTATCCGTGAAGCCGCGCAGGTGTTACGACCTCGTGGGCGCTTTTACCTGGTGGCAAATCGCTTCCTGAAGTATGAGCCAACCTTGCGAATCTGCTTTAAGACGGTTGAAGAGGTCGGTGGCAATACGCGCTATAAGGTATTCAGGGCGTTACATCCACATTGACAACCCTATCTTCGTGCTAGTATGCTTAAAATAATGAAGGAGCGCGACAAATTGCGCTCATCATCTGTTTTTTGGCGCAAGTATTTACGCCTTCATTCAGGATTGCAACCATTAGTAGGTGGAGTGCTGATCGTTACCAGTGTCTATTTGATTTCGAGGTATTAAGGGATTAAGAAAATGAGCATCTTACTCTATTTGAACGGGACGATCTATACCATGGATGCCGTGCAGCCACGAGCGCAGGCTATGGCTATCGATAGTATCAGCGGGCGCATTCTGGCCGTGGGTAAAAACGACGAGGTACGCCGCATGGGTGATAGATATGCCGAACTTGTAGATTTGCGCGGCAAAACAGTGCTGCCTGGCTTCATTGATTCTCATATACATCTACTTTCTACTGCCTATCGTTCTTACTACATCGATGCCGAAGCATGCACAAATGAAGATGAGGTGGCGAACCTGGTACGCCAGCGGGCAGCGCAAACACCTGTAGGTCAATGGATACTCGGCGGCCAGTGGAATAAGAACCTCTGGCCCGGCCAGCAGTTTCCGACTAAAGCGTCGCTCGATGCTGCTGCACCTGAGCATCCCGTTGCCCTGTGGAGTAAGGATGGTCACCTCTTGTGGATCAACTCGCTGGCTTTGCAACGTGCCGGCATCACGGCAGAAACACCGGAGCCACCGAACAGTGCTATTTTGCGAGATGCTAATGGCGATCCTACTGGTATCTTGCAGGAGGAAGGGGCAACTTCCCTGGTTTATAGGATCATTGACAGGCATGACCCAGCGCTGAATCGCCATTTGATGCAAGGGATACTGCAAGAGTTGCAGCAAGCTGGCATCACTACTATTCACGACATCGAGGAGAGCGATGCGCTTAATCTCTTTCAACAGCTACGCGACGAGGGAGCATTAGGTGTGCGCGTCAACATGATTCTGCCGCGCAAGATGCTGCCCGAACTACGGGCATTGGGATTGCGAGCGGGATTTGGTGATGATATGCTGAGCCTGGGTGGCATTAAAATCTTTGCCGATGGCACGCTTGGTTCGCAAACTGCTGCTATGCTGGATGGTTTTGAGGGCAATCCTGATAACCAGGGCATACTCGTGCTGCCCGAACAGGAGATGAAGAAGACGGTGAGTGCCGCCGCCGAGCTGGGTATGAGCATAGCCATTCATGCCATTGGCGACCGGGCAGCCCGTGTCGCGCTTAATTCAATCGAACAGGCACAACGTCACCTTGCCGATTTAAAGACTGATAAAGCCATACCACATTTACGCTACCGGCTCGAGCATGTGCAGTTGATCACCCCTGAAGACCTGGAACGTATGCAACGCCTGGGTGCGATAGCCTCAGTGCAGCCATTCCATGCTGTTGCAGATCGCGACATCGCTGAACGCTACTGGGGCAAGCGCCACCGCCGCGCCTACGCCTATCGCACGATGCAGCAGATGGGTATTCCTCTCGCACTTGGGTCCGATGCTCCTGTTGAGACGTTTGATCCACTGCGTATTCTGTACGCTGCCACGATGCGTAACGATCCTGCTACATCCCAACAGCGTCCACCATGGCTGCCAGACCAGGCGCTGCCAATCGCACAGGCACTATGGGGATATACGTTAGGGGCGGCATATGCGGGTGGTGAAGAAGAGAGGAAGGGGTCGTTGACGGTGGGTAAGCTGGGCGATGCCGTGGTGCTACGCGAAAATATATTGGGGATGCCTCAGGAGAAGATGGACGAGAATGGGGTGCAGGCGACGATTTTAGGGGGTAGGGTTGTGTACGGGGAGGTGTAGATAATTGCGCATAGCGAAAATGCATGTTATAATGTAGTTACAAATGTAGGCACATAGGAGGATATAATGAAGTCGCTTGGAGTACGTGAATTAAAAGAACGTATCAGTGAGATTCTACGCATGGTTGAGGAAGAAGGCGAGACTGTCGAGGTGACCAAACGTGGTGAAGTTATTGCACGTCTAGTGCCTGTACGTAAACCTCAACAACCTGCTGACCAGACTACCGATACAGTTTGGACCAATCTGGATCGTCTATCAGCCGAGATTAGTGCTCATTGGCCAGCAGATGTAAGTGCTGTCGAAGCGATACGCGATGTGAGGCGCGATCTATAATGGATGCCTCGGTTGTAGTCGATGCTAGTGTTTGGGTGAGTTGGTTGATAACTCAAGATGCTAATCATAACATCAGCCGCCTTTGGATGGAACGTTACATCAAAACCGGTGGACTTCTGGTAGCTCCTGCGCTTGCGTTGATAGAAATCTCAGCAGCTATCTCAAGACAGACAGGACAAATCGCGCAAGCGAAGGAAGTGGCAAAAGACCTATCCTCCGTTCGCACAATGCGCTTTGTGCCACTGGACTCGGTGTTAATTCGGGTCGCAGTCGATGTGGCCGCTGATCTGAAATTACGCGCTGGAGACACTACTTATGTAGCGGTGGCATATCAATTGAAAATCCCACTAGTGAGTTGGGACAAAGAGCAACTGCAACGCGCCGGAAGGCTAACCAGAACCTACACACCCAGCACTTATCCTTTTGAACTATCTGAACAGCCGTAGCATCTCAAATACAAGAAGAAACGCCAAACAATGACATTTCTACAAGGTTTTATCCTCTTTATCGCCGCCATACTCGGCGGTGCGCTAAACTCGGTTGCCGGGGGTGGTAGCTTCATTACCTTTCCCTCGCTGATCCTCACGGGTGTTTTGCCTATCCAGGCCAATGCGACCAGTACCGTGGCGCTATGGCCGGGTTCGCTTGCCAGTGTTGGGGCATATCGCAAAGAACTTGCCGGGCAGAATCGGGTGCGGTTGCTGGTACTTGTTGGCACCAGCCTGATAGGTGGTGTGCTCGGCGCCATCTTATTGTTGCGCACCTCGCAATCGACCTTTGTAAAGCTTATACCCTATCTCTTATTAGTGGCAACACTGCTGTTTGCTTTCAGTGGCCCAATCACCTCTCACTTGCGCAAGCGAGCAGGCAACGCCGCAAGTATGCTCGATACGGCTAAGTCTGAACAGTTACTCCAAAAAAGGCCTGACTCCCCGCTTAGGCTTGTTGTCCTCTCACTCATACAACTCGTAATTGCCACCTATGGAGGCTATTTTGGTGGGGGTATCGGCATCTTGATGCTGGCATCGTTGGGACTTATGGGCATGGAAAACGTTCACGAAATGAACGCATTAAAGACGGTCTTGCAGAGCAGTATCAACGGCGTTGCGGTGATTACCTTTATTGTGGCAGGCGCGGTGGTATGGTTCCAGGCAATTGTTATGATCCTGGGTGCGATTATGGGGGGCTTCTTTGGTGCTTATTTTGCTCGGCAGCTTGACCAGCGGGTAGTGCGCGGCTTTGTCATCCTGGTTGGCGTTAGCATGACGATCTATTTCTTTTTGAAATAGGAAAGGGTGTATTCACTACTTGCGTTACCCTCGTCATCAATAGAGGGTGTCTTTTGTAAAATACTCTATAGAATATAATCACAGAAACATCCAGCATACAAATGAGTAAAAACGTACAGGCTATTAAAAGCGATACTGTTCCCAGAAAAGATGATGGCCAGGAGCATGCTAACAAATGGGCGGTGCTTGCGATTCTTGCCATTGGCATCTTTATGGCAACGCTCGATACATCCATCGTGAACATTAGCCTTCCGACCATTGCACGCTATTTTGGTGTACCCTTGAATGGTGCTATCGAATGGGTTGTAATCGCATATCTCGTCGTCATCGCTGGTGTCCTTCTGACGACAGGACGTTTAGCTGATATGATTGGGCGTAAGCCGATCTGGACTGCTGGCCTGATAATTTTCACGGTCGGTTCGGCTATTTGTGGCGCTTCCATCTCACTTGGTATGTTGATCGCTGCACGGGCATTACAGGGTCTGGGGGGAGCGCTCATCATGGCAGTCAGCCCGGCTATGCTCACCAGTGCTTTCCCTGCCCATGAACGTGGGCGAGCGCTTGGGATGAACGCCGTAATTGTGGCGCTTGGTGTAAGCGTCGGCCCGACACTAGGCGGCTTCATCACTGAACATTTTACGTGGCGCTGGATTTTCTACGTGAACGTTCCCATTGGCATTATTGGTGTGATCCTGACCTTGCGTATATTGACCGAGCGCATGCGCTGGGGCCGTGGACGATTTGATCCCATGGGTGCTGTATTACTCGCAGTAGGTTTGGTTGCCCTGACATTGGGGCTTTCATTCGGCCAGGAGTGGGGTTGGAACTCACCATTGCTCGTTGGTACACTCGTTGTAAGTGTACTGGCTATTGCTGTACTGGTCATAGTTGAGCAACGTGTTACGAACCCGATTATAGACTTTTCATTGTTGAGACGGCGCGTCTTTCTCTCCGCCAATGTGAGCCTGGTCTTGAGCTTCCTGGCGCTCTTCGCAGTCAGTTTCATGTTGCCCTTTTACCTGGAGGAATTGCACGGATACTCAACTGCAGAGGCGGGATTACTGCTGACCCCGTTACCGCTTACCATCGCTGTCCTTGCGCCTTTTAGCGGCGCTCTTGCGGATCGTATCGGTACGCGCTGGCTTGCTGCTAGCGGACTATTAATAGCCTGCATTGGGCTTGTGCTCATCAGCCAGCTTAATGAGCAGAGTTCTGTTTGGGACATTGTTTGGAGGTTAGTTGTAATTGGAATGGGTCAGGCTTTATTCCAGTCACCGAACAACAGTGCGCTGATGGGCGCTGCTCCACGCGACCAGCAGGGAAGTGCCTCGGGTTTCCTGGCGACCGGGCGGGTCGTCGGTCAGAGCTTAAGTGTAGCACTGGCGGGAGCAATTTTCGC
>WNGD01005433.1_pt1 | contig 13588 bp, 11 predicted proteins | sample 5400671 | NCBI WGS metagenome assembly WNGD01 (sample SAMN13153369, study PRJNA577476) | soil metagenome | isolation source: 40 cm soil or saprolite under grassland replicate 2 | place: USA:California | collected 2016-06-15
CCATTGATCCTGAGCCAGTAGTTGGAGGGCAATATGACTCGCAAATTGCTGTTGATCCGGTCGATGGAAAGACAGTCTGGGCTTCGTTCCTGCAAAATAGTAATTCCTCGATAGCAGTGATGAAGTCTACGGATTTTGGCCAGACCTGGACAGGGCCAACGATTGTAGAGAATCTGCAGCGATCTACCGATAAGGATATTCTGACGGTGCGGGGTACGACAATAGCCGTGGCCTACAATGCTGCACAGAAAATCTATGCCTCGATCTCACATGACGGTGGGCAGACCTGGGCGACGCAATTGATAAACAGTGGCACTACGCAGCAAGGCTGGTCGCTCGGAGGTGGAGGGGGTATCGACTCGCAGGGAAATATCTACTTTAGCTGGGATGGCTATACACAGAATGGCCAGGCTAAGGGGCCGTTAAATTTATTTGTGACTGAATCGCGAGATGGTGGTCAGACCTGGAGCTTGACGACAATGAGAGTCAGTGGCGCCCCCTATCCCTGCTCTAATTGCGGTTTTGCTTTCCTGGGCGCGCAAGCTACGATGACGGTTGGGAGCGATGATACTGTCTATGTGCTATGGAATTCAACGGTAGATCAGACCGACTACGCTGCTGAGCGCATTTACTTTGCGAAATCAACAAACCATGGCGCAACCTACTCCTTGTGGCACGATGTTTCTCTAGCGGCTCCAGGTGTTGAACATTCCTTCCCGGCGATTACAACAGGTGCGAGCAGTGGAGATGTGCGTATTGCATGGATGGATATGCGTGCAGGTCAGTGGAATCTTTTCTATCGCACAAGTAACAATGGCGGGTCGACTTGGAGCGGCGAGACTCAGGTATCTAGCTATGTTCCGGGTTATGCTTATTTGACGCCTACTGGTTTTGGCTTACCGTATGGCGACTACTTCGATATGTCGGTGGATGACCGGGGAAGCACACAGATCGCCTGGGGAGAAGCTGGGAGCTATGCAGGACCAGGCAATATCTGGACATCGCACAGCAGTTAACCCGCATCTGCTGCTAAATTTGGTTAAAAAATATAATCCAAACAGTCCCTCCTGACGTACAGCTTATCAGGGGATCGTTCTAGTGACTCCATAATGTATCAAAAATGAGATGAAAGGCTCCCCTTTCCGAGTGGCCCGGGCACGCTATCTTGTTTCGATGCGCCTTTGAAGGAGTGGTGCGAACCCTTGATCGTGTGAAAACACGCTTTTATGCTGAAGAGTCTGCTGTGAAGGAGCCGGTGATGGGGCATGCTGGCTGTTACGGCATATCCCGAATCTGAGAACAATTCTTGCAGACTCAAACACTGGAGAAACAAGGAGGTACATATGGCAGACCATTTGGATGCACCAGGTCTGAAGTCCCCCAATATGGACGCGGAGATTGACATCACCGACCACTACGCGTTTCAGAAGCCGGGAGACCCCAACAAATCGATTCTCGTCTTTAATGTGAATCCACTGGCGCCTACGCTCGCTGACTCGTTCGAGCATGAGGCGGTCTACGAGATCAAGGTGGACACGGACGCCGACGCGGTCGCAGAGATCGCGTTTCGGATCACTTTCTCGCCAAAGGTCAATGGGAGGCAGACAGCGACCGTACGCCGGGCCGTTGGCGCTAATGTCGCTGGAAATAACAACGGAGGCCAGGTGATCATTAATCATGCTCCCGTGAACTTCGACAGCAGCATTACGATCACGAAAAACGGCCCGTACAAGTTCTACGCAGGATTGCGCAGCGACCCATTCTTCTTCGACCTGCTGGGGTTCCTGAATGGCTTCAAGTTTACGGGGAGTGACTTCTTCATCGACAAGAACGTATTCAGTATGGTTCTGGAGGTGCCCAACACGGCGCTTGGCGGAAACTCGAAGATCGGCATCTGGGTGCGGACCCTGATGCCACAAAACGACGAGTTCGTCCAGATCGACCGTATGGGGCGGCCTGCGATCAACACGGTGTTCAACCATGGGGACGCCAAGAATACGTTCAATCATATCGCACCCACCCAGGACCGGGCGCTCTTCGAGGCCAGTTTTGTGGCGACGCTGGAGTCATTCGGTTACAGCTCTACTGATGCGACAAACATCGCGGAGATTTTGCTCCCGGACATCTTGACGTATGACTACTCGAGTGCTGCGGGATTCCTGAATGGCCGCAAGCTGACGGACGACGTCATCGACATCGAACTGGCGCTTGTGACAAACGGTCAGGTGACCACCGACATGGTGGGTCCACACACTGATTTGCTTTCTGAATTCCCCTATGTAGGGAATCCACACTAGGAGGTGAAACAATGAACGGTATTAACCGGCGCAGGTTTTTGCAGTTGGCTGGCGCGGGTTCTCTTGCTGCAGCAACAGCCGGGGCTGCTACAGTCATGCCTGTTCTGCCGAAGGCCCCCCGATTAACAGCGGCAAGCAACGGGGATTCTTTCTCATTTCGTGCAGTGGCAGGTATGCCCACTCGTCCACTCCCAAGTTATGCGTCATATGTAATCGAGGGCCACGTGGATGTCACCACGAAAACGGGGATCGTGACGAAGTCAGTCTTCGCGGGCCATCCAGAAGCGATGAGTACGGTTGCTCTACCCGGCATGTCTCGCATCATTCGCATCGTCGATGTTGAGAACATGGGAGACTCCTTCTACATCAAGGGCATGATTGATGACCGATCTGTGTTGCTGCGAGGAGAGAGTAGGAACTTCGAGATGCGAATTGACCCATCCAGCGGGGTTGTTCTGACCGATTTCTTCGGCAGTGAGGTTCAACTGTTGCTAGATAGGTAGGAGTTCGTTGGCCTGGCTTGAAGCTGTTATCATGGATATCAGGGTTGTTTCTTGAAAATCTTGTGCGTTCAGCGTATGGACGCAGGCCAATGGGTCGATTGTAATAGGGTTTCGCTACACTATGTTCACCATGAGGTTCAGAGTAATGTCACAAGTGGCGGGAGCACGTCTCCCGCCTTCTCTTGGATAACAACGTCTGCGTAGTCGTCGAGAGGTGTCGGTTGTAGATTAACGATGATAAGAGGGACGTCGTTTTTAAGCGCCAGTCGAGGCAGAGTAGCGGCTGGGGTGACTTTTAAAGAGGAGCCAACGACCAGGAAGAGGTCACAAGTTAGTGCGAGTTCCCTGGCTCGTGAAAGCTCTGCCTCTGGCACACGTTGACCAAAGAGGATGGTGGCAGCTTTGAGAAATCCTCCGCAGTCAGGACACAGCGGATCGATCTCGCCAGCATCAATGCGCTGCTGAAGTTCTTTGATTGACGAACGTTTACCACAGAGTGTGCAGGCTGCGTCGCGTGATGTGCCGTGCATTTCAACGATATGTTCTGGAGTATTGCCAGCGTCATGGTGTAGACCGTCGAAGTTCTGGGTGATGATACCGAGTAAGCGTTTCTTTCGTTCCAGGTCCGCGAGAGCCAGGTGAGCCGCGTTGGGGCGAGCGGATGAGACCTGCGCTGAGAGATTACGTCGTGTTTGCCAGTATTGTTGACGCGATCCTGGCTTGCTGATAAAGTCCTGGTAACTGACGGGTGGTAGTTGTTGCCAAATGGAACCAGGACTACGAAAATCGGGTATGCCCGATTCGGTGCTGACGCCCGCTCCAGTGAGCGCAACGATGCGATGAACTTGCTGCATAAGTTTGGCGGCGTTTTGAAGTTGTTGTTGCAGACCGAGCATATTTTTCCTAAACTATCGGATATATCACCAGGTGGTAGATGCCAAATAGAAGCATTCCCAGGGCTACTACCAAAATCACAGCTCTGATCGTATTCCATTTGAAATTCTCGGCGATAGCGGTGAGGAACAAAACCACGGCCAGGAAGACGGTGTTCAGCACGTAGGCATCCCCCTGCTCTTTGGCAGCCTGTCCTTCATCGAAAGTTTTAGATGCCTTGGCATCAAGCAGGTCGGCTGTATCTGAGAGACCAACCTTGTATTGTGGCATGAAGAGCGGCCCGGGAGGCGCATTCGGATTGTTGAACGGATCGAGTGCCAACCAGGCTTCGAATGTTGGCCGGAACTCAGGCCTGAAGCGATTTTCATATATGTTCGCCAGTTTGGTATTACCCTGGGTATAAGCGTTGAGCCAATTGTTGACGAGGATAACGTCGTATAGCCTGTACTGCCCTGCGAGTGTCGAGTCACGAGTTGATTCAACCCGCAGAGCGCTAGCTTGAGCATACTTGGTGGATTGCTCACCGGCCCACCGCGTTGCCTGATAACCGCTCCAGGCAGTGGCAATAGCCACCACTCCTAACATGATCGCAGTGACCACCTCAAACCAGCGATCAGTAAGCTTCTGGCGTGAAAGTGGCTGCTTTTGTTGCCCATTGGATGTTTGGGGAGGCTCCTGGATGGTACCTTCTTGCTCTTTGGTCTCACTCATACTCTGGTATATCGCTAAAGGGCGATCTCTCTTTCTTTCGATCTTGGTGTATCCAGGGGACGGTGATCAGCACATATACTATTGTACATTGGACTTAACAGTAGAGCAAGAAACAAGCTGAACTTTCAAGGGATGGCAAGTTGCGCTGATGTTGCGGAGAAGCTCATCTCTGAGCTACTAGAGCCAGCTACAGCGAGCGCCGGTTGCCCTCCTGTGTAGAGAGGCGAACCTGAATTATCCGTAATCGAATTACTTTGTCCACTGACCGGGGTATCATTGATTGTGAAGGAAAAATTATTTCCTTTGACGATAGCTTGCAGTTTGTTACTCGTGTTGGGGCTGTTATGAATAGTATTACTTTGTGCTTGCCATAATATTTTGGGAGTTGTAGAGCCAGAAATATATTTCAGAACTTCATAGTTGCCTTGACCATTGACGACAAATGCGTAGCAGGATACGTTAGTGCCATCTAATTTCAGTCGAAAAGCAAGACCATAAAAGACTTTTGGATCGGCTTCATTACTTGAGATCCGAACCGTCCAGGTGAAGTTGTTAGGCAATGATCTGACATTTGATGGATATGGAAAATAGGTATTTGGTGGTGTCGCCTTACCTACAACAAGAGTGTATTTGTTTGACGTAACTGTAGCAGTCAACCCATTCGAACTTCCATTTATCCAACCGAGGTGGGTATCCTGAAAGGTCTCCGTAAAAGGCGTTGCATTTGTAGATGGGGTATTTTGATTGGAGTTAAGTCCCGGAATAACACCTTGTTTCACCAGGAGCAGACCTATTAATACAAGTAGAATAAGCGCGATGACGATATACCTGATTGGCACTTTGCTCACATAACGTGGCTTAATGAGACCTGCGCTGCCAGGATACGTAATGCGAGGGGAAGAGCCATAAGGCGGCGTCACTCCGTAATTTGATGGTTGTTGTGGGTGAGGGACTGCACCAGTATAAGCAGGTGGAGATTGTGCGTCATAGTAGGAGGGTGTCGCAGGCATCGGACGATTTTGCGATGGTAGAGTCAAATTCTGGCCAGGTGTTTGGAGATTGTCAGGCAAAGAAGCAGAAAGCTGATCTGTAACATACTGGTTGGCGGTTTCCAGGGCCTGTGCCATAGATTCAGCGGATGGGAACCGATCTTCCGGCGCCTTTGCCATAGCTTTTGCCGTGATCTGTCCCAGTATTTCCGGCACATACGGGTTTACTTCGCGTAAGGGTTTGGGGGTTGCGTAGACATGCTGGAAGAGAAGTCCCTGGACAGTGGTTGAGTGGAAAGGCACCTCACCCGTCAGCATCTGGTAGAGGACGATGCCCAGGGCGTAGACATCGGTGCGGGCATCGACGGGCTTACTGTTAATCTGTTCAGGTGACATGTATTCAGCGGTGCCTACAATTTGATCGACGCTGGTGAGCGTCGGGTCGTTTTTGGGCGTGCCTCCTGCCACATCGAGTAACGTTGGCTCATGACGGCTGTCAAAGAGCTTGGCGATACCGAAATCAGAGAGTAAAAGTTGATTGCGATCAGTAGCTGAAGTGAGCATGTTTTGTGGCTTGACGTCGCGGTGAACGATGCCACGCAGGTGCGCATGATGCAAAGCCCTTGCCATTTGCTGGCAGTAGAGGATGGCCTGGCGTGGATCGAGAGCGTGCCCGCCGCGCAACTGGTCGCGCAACGTTCCACCGCCGACGTATTGCATGACAAGGTAGGTGATATTGCCAATTTCGCCGAAGTCGTAAACCGCGACGATGTTGGGGTGCTGTAAACTGGCGATCAGTTGGGCTTCGCGCTCGAAGCGCGCCTGAAATCCGTCCTGGTCTGCGATCTGTGAAAGGATGACTTTGATGGCTACCTCGCGCCGCAGACGTGCATGATAGCCTTTGTAGACACGCGCCATACCTCCTTCACCCAATTTGGACTGAATGGTATAAGCTCCCAACTGCTGACCGATTAAAGGATCGTTCTCCATGCCTGTTCCTCCTCTGTCATCCCGCAATACAATACCATTCTACATTAACAGCATTTCCCGGTCCTGTAAAGGTCAAAATTCCCTTTGTCGGGCACTGGCTTTGTGAGACAGTAATTTGCACGCGAATAGTCTGTCCCGGCGAAAGAGTGCTGCTCGCTGGATTGAAGCTGACACCTTTAAGTCCGCTGCTGGTTGCTGACCAGTTCAAGCTCAGGGAGGAAGAGGTGTTGGTGAGCGAGACATAACAGGTGTAGTTTCCTACGGGGCTAACACTGCATTGCTGATTGGCAAAGATAAGAGTGGGTGTGCCTGATAAGGTGGGAGGAGGATTGACAGTGAGTGTCACATTTATAGTGAAGAGACCCGTCCCTATCTTGAAGGTAACGGTTCCCGTGTATGTTCCAGCTGCAAGTTGGGCTTTCAAGTTCGAGGCAGTGATAGTGACATTGTTTGAAGCTCCTGCATTCAAGGTGTTAGCAGTCGGGTTGACAAACAACCAGTTTGCTCCAGTATTCGTTTGCGTACTTGCAGACCAGGTGCCGAGTGGACCGCAGTTAGTGATTGTTACTGCTTGCACCGCAGGATCACTTACATTAGCAACGCCACTATACTTGAGCGCATTTGGTGCGCTGCTAACACAACCTGCCTGTACAGAGAATGTTACAGGCAAAGATTCTGCCATATTGTTCGGCTGGCTGGTAAAGGTGAGCGTAGTGGAATAGGTTCCAGGTGTCAGATTCGATGCAAGAGCGCTGAGGTTTACCTGGGTCTGCCCTGGGGCCGAAATTTGTCCAGAAGAATGGTCAAGCTGGAGCCATGGTGCACCGTTCTGATCCCAGTTAGCTGTCCAATTCACCGTTCCCGTACCGCTGGTACAGAGCGTGACTTGTGCTGAAACCGGTTGCTTGTAACCCTGGCTAACAGGACCAAGTGAGAGCGAAGACGGATTGATACAGCTTAAACCTGGAGAAGTAGTTGTAAGGGTCGTAGTTGGCGATGGAGAAGCGGTCGTAGATGGAGAAGCTGTATCTGTTGAAGTAGGTGGTGGCGTTGTGCCTGCCGCGTAAATGATGAAGTCCAGTTCAGCGCTGCGGTGGGTGAGCGATTCGGATGCTTTGATAGTATGCTTCCCAGTTGACCAACCAGGGCTGGCGGTAATGGTTACGTCAAATGTCCCATCGCCGCCGACGGATACAGTATTGCTTGTCATCGGGACCTGCTTCGCTAGTTGTTCATCCATACCAAGAACCAGCATAGAGCCTCTCACGGCATAGATGGGCTGTACCGGTATACTGCGACTGGTAAAGTAGAGCGGAATCGTATCATCGAGGGTGAGTGACACCCTGCTGCCCGGAAAGAAATGGTTGCCATACAAGGTAAAGGTTCCTCCCTGCATGACACTGGTACTGCCACTCAATGAAAGACCAGGAGCAAGGACGGTGAGACCAAGGCCAACAAAACTGAGAATAAACAGAATAGGTATGCTAATTGCTACAATGATGAATAGAGAACTACATCCCTGTGGTTCGTGATGCGGCGTGTGCGGGTGATGTGGATGATGCGGATGGTGTGGGTGATGCAACGTCGTAGTAGTAGCAGGAAGGTTGGAAATTGGTGGTGAGGCAGGTAGTTGAGGAGCCATAACGGTTGGACTCGAATGAAATCCCTGTCCAATGGAACCGCCGGGCAAGTATGGTGAAGCATAGGCAGATGCAGCGCCACCCAGTTGCGGTGTACCCTGAACGGTTGGAACTCCTCCAATCTGTGGCGTACCCTGGACCATTGGCACATTTCCGGCATATGGCTGACTTTCGACTGCCAGGCCTCCTAAAAGTGGCACAGCCATGCCAAGCATGGCGGCGCGCCTGCGCCTTTCCTTCTCATCCTCCTCTTCCTGGCGAAGAGGCGCGGTTGGCGACTGGATATTGGATGATAGTGGATCGTATTCCCAAAGAGGCGTAGAATTTCCTGACACACTCATAGTTGTAACCGTGTCCGAATCCTGTATATCCGGCATATGAAAGCCACTGGCTCTGGTTGGCGTTTCTATTAGATCGCCAGGCGTTCTACCACACTGACCGCAGAAGCTTGCATGTTCGACTAACGCTGAACCACAAAATTTACATGTATACATAGTTGATAGATCCTCCTGGAGGGGAGATGCTGTCATGAGCACACCATAAAGGAGAAAGTTCTACTCATGTAGATGGCTCTTCTATACTAGTAAACCGTGCAATCTGTCAAGTTCGGAAGCTTTTTATAGCGTGTTTGTCTGTAAGCCAGCTTAGCGTGGATTCTGAAGGAGCACAGTTTAGGGATATTTCCATTGTTGACTTGCTTATTGGTTGCGATACTTGTTACTATCAAATGTGTCAGAATGCCACTTCATACCATCTAACCGAAGTTATCAGTTGTATGACGAGAGTTTTTGACGATGGATTCCTTAGAATCTGACAGTGTCGTAGCAAAAGCACTTGCTACAAGCCAGTCTGAGATCCCATTTCATATTGAAGACCTGGGGATCTTTGATGATGGCACACTGCGGGTCATACTGAGCAATTGTGGATTTGGTTTGACGGTAGAGAAACTGGCGCAAAGCCTGCATGGCACTTCAGAGGAGTTGATTCAGCGCATTCAACGAAATTTGCGGCCATCGCAACGCCCATATTTTATAGCAGAACTGCGCAGTTCGATATCAAAAGCTCAGGTGGAGGCAGCGCGTCGTTGTGTGCTTGAAGAGTTATTTTGGGAATTGACGTACTGGAAGACTCCCGACTTGTACGAGGAGTTGATTGAAGGTGAGCAACTTCACCCTGGTATTTTCCGGCAACTGGAACCAGACATCCGCGATAAGGTTGTGCTTGATGCCGGTGCAGGTAGTGGGCGGGCTTCGTTCGAGTGTGCACGTTATGGTGCCAGGAAGGTTTATGCTGTCGAGCCTTCACCAGGGTTATTACGCATTCTACAGCAAAAGATGGCTGAACAGGCTAAACATTGTTGCATAGTGCCTTTACAGGGGCATTTTGACAAGCTTCCGCTTGCTGCTGATAGCGTTGACACGGCGCTTTCTTGCTCAGCTTTTACGTCTGATCCGGCGCAAGGCGGCGAAGCTGGCCTGGCTGAATTCCAGCGTGTAATCAAGCCGGGTGGTAAAATTGTAATTATTTGGCCGCGTACACAAGATCATGATTGGTTAGCTGAGCGTGGCTTTCACTACGTCGCGTTGCCGATGCAAGAAGAGATGCGGATCCGTTTCCGAACACTGCGAAGCGCATTGCGATGCACTCAGTGTTTCTATGCACAAAACCGGAACGTGATTGAGTATCTTCTGAGAGAACGTAAGCCAGAGATTCCCTTCTCGATGTTGGGCTTAAATCCACCTTGTGATTATTGTTGGCTGAGAGTATAGTAAAGAAAAAATCGAGATTTTTTGGGAGATATTTTTACATTGAATCAGAAAGGAACATCAGCAATGACCACAGAAGTAACGCAGGGAGAACAGAAAAGTTGGGCCGAAACGCCACCAATGAATCCCCCACTCCGTTACGCTATAGCCAGGGTTGTTGAGAGCCAGACCTGGCTGGATAAACTGGGAGGACCTCTTCAGAACTGGCTTTTGCAGCTCTATGGTCAGCCTGAACAGCCCAATCGCAGGATCAAGGATATACTCAATGGGACATGGCTTGGACATGCTTTGCACCCCGTGTTCACCGATATACCCATTGGAGCCTGGAGCGGTACGATGTTGCTTGATCTCTCCTGGCTCAACAATGAGTCGGCAGGCGTTGCTCGTGGAGCAGACATCACCATGGCGCTGGGCATTGTTGGAGCTACCGCAGCGGCGGTTACAGGTGTGACCGATTGGAGCGACCTGGATGGCACAGATCGCCGCGTGGGCTTGATGCACGGTTTGCTCAATAGCGGGATATTGCTGACCAACATTGGCTCGCTGGCATTGCGCCTCACTGGCAGGCGTCGCGCAGGAATAGCCCTCTCGACGGTAGGCTACCTGGCTTCACTTTTCTCTGCTTACCTCGGTGGTGAGATGAGCTTTGCTAAGGGTATCGGTGTGAACCATAATGCATGGGAAGGTGGTTCTGACGAGTATGTAGCTGTCATGAACGTAGAGGACCTGGCTGAAGGTAAACTCACCCGTATTGATGCGGCTGGCATCCCAGCGGTGTTGCTGAAACAGGGTGCTACAATTTACGCGATTGGCGCTGTCTGTACACACCTGGGAGGTCCTCTGGATGAAGGAACATGTGAAGGTGGAATAGTGACGTGTCCCTGGCACGGCTCGAGGTTCCGCATGAGCGACGGCAGCGTAGTGAATGGTCCGGCAGTTTACGCAGAGCCAACGTTTGCGGTGCGCGTGCGCGATGGGAAAATAGAGCTGCGCCGATTGGATCATGCGTAATAATTTTGGCAACTACTCTTGCCATGACCTGCTACTGTAGGGCCAAAGGCTCTATGTCCTTTGCTCTCCAAATGTTTAATTACAGGAGCCCACGCTGCTCCGTCATGCCATGAGCCATGAACTAAGACGAATGTTGGCACGATAGACCCTCCTCATGTGTTGGAAAATACTATGCAGGTTGAAAGTAACGAAGTGCCTTGTTCAGGTATGGTATCCCTTATGGAGTAAAAAAGCCAGCAAAAAAGAGTGAGAAGAATGGCAACATTGAAAGATGCTACCTCTCACTCTCTTTTATTTAGTGATATCTTACACTCGATCTCACCGAGCCGTCCTGCGTCCATAAGCCCTTACGGACAATGGGATGAAAACGACGAGGATGCCTACACACCAGGCGATAGCGATCAAGATTGTCGAAGCATCCGGTTTGTTGAGGATTAGTCCGCGCGTCGCATCGACTATCTGCGTTACCGGCTGGTGCTCTGCGAAGGCGCGCAGCCATGGAGGCATGCTCTCTACTGGCACAAATGCGCTACTGGCGAATGTCAACGGAAAAAGCCAGATGAAGCCAGCGGACTGCGCAGCCTCTACACTGTTCACCGATAATCCGATCGTTGCTGAGATCCAGGAGAACGCAAAACTTGTAAGTAAGAGCAGCCCTACTGCAGCAAACAAGTAAAGGAAATTGCCTTGTGGTTGAAAACCGACCAGTAGCCCGACTGTCCACATGACCATCACAACAAACGTGTTACGTACCAGGTCCGAGATGGTACGACCAGTGAGGACAGCCGATTTCGCCATTGGTAAAGAGCGAAAGCGGTCGATTAGACCTCGCTGCAAATCAGTGGCCAGGCCAATACCAGTTGATGTCGAGCCGAAGACAACGGTCTGGACGAAGATGCCGGCCATCAGAAAGTTGACATAAGTGGTACCCCTGATCGCGATTGCCCCGCCAAACACGTAGCGGAAGAGCAGCACGAACATGATTGGTTGGATCGTCGCGAATATAAGCTCCTCGGGGATACGTGGGATCTGGATGAGATGGCGTTTGGCCAGTACAAGGGCATCTGCAAATGTCCAATAGAGAGATGGACGCGCTTGTGGCGTCAAGGTTTGATTTGAGCGAACGTTAGCACTTATCATAGTGTAATCCCTTCCAAAGGTCGAGCGGTAGGTATATTGGTTGGTTCATCTGTTTCCTCTGCCGCTCGTCCGGTCAGCGCGAGGAAGACATCATCCAGTGTTGGTCGGCGTAATGCCAGGTCCTCCACGTGAATTTGCGCGGCATCAAGGTCACGCACAACGGCAGTAAGGAGTTGTGCGCCTTGTGTCACAGGTAGGATGAGGTGTCGATGTTTCGTATCTATCTGGATCTCGCCTATACTATAGGGGCGTAGTGATTGTACAGCAGTCTCCAGGTCACCTTTGTGAGCCACAGTAATCTCGAGTCGCTCACCGCCGACCTGCGCTTTCAGTTCGTCGGAAGTACCTTTGGCGATCACGCGTCCGTGATCGACGACTGCGATCTGGTGGGCCAGTTGGTCAGCTTCTTCCAGGTATTGAGTGTCGTCTCATCCCACCCGAGTAGGTCTTAACTATACGCCGGGACGCATCAACCAGGTCAAATTGTTCGAGGAGTTCCTTTGCCCTCATTCTCGCAACTTTGCCGGGTAAGTGATAGAGCCGCCCCCACATTTCCAGATTTTCGTAGCCGGTGAGGTTCTCATCGACGGCAGCATACTGCCCAGCCAGACCGATACGCGCTCGAAGTGCATCTGCATCTTTGACGATGTCAAGTCCTGCAACTTCTGCCCGCCCGGCATCAGGACGCAGGAGTGTCGTCAGAATGCGCACTGCTGTGGTCTTGCCTGCGCCATTGGGTCCAAGAAGACCAAGTACGGTCCCTTCTTCGGCGATCAGATCAAGCCCATCCAGGGCATGCGTCTTCCCGTAATGTTTGTGTAATCCTTCGGCCAGAATGGCCGGTTTGTTTGACATAGGATCCTTCCTTTAGCAATAGCACCGCCGGAGTCCGAATGGAGACCGGCGGTAGATGACCTGTGAGTGAACCAGGAATACATTCAATTCACAAGTTCCAAACGTTATCTAATACAGCATAGAGAGGTTTGATCGATAGGGGCAAATTTTCGTTTATCAGGCAAAACTGAAATACCTGATAGATGCTCCATTCGTCCAATCTTACCCAGTGCATACTTACTAACATCAACACTCAGGAAAGCACATTAATTCCCAGTGTTCATTCTGTCTTACAAAGACAAAATACGATATGTCGGTAATTATGACGATATATCGTATTTTGTCAAGGGTACAGAACCTGGTGAATACCCAGAAGTCTGTATGAGTTACCAACCTCGTAACCCTAAGTGGTTCCCTACATCGTAGCCTTGCGAAGACAGGAGGAGAAACGGTACACTGCTAGCAGGAGAAAAAACTGTCAGCCAGGAGGTACCGTTATGGAAGCAGTATACTACGCAGCGCGGGCCAATCTGCGCCGCCTCATGGGACTGTACCCGCAGTGGACGCACCCCCAGTATGCCCAAGCGGTGGGCATGTCGCGGGGGTGGGTCAAGAAATGGAAGCAGCGTCTGCAGGAGGCCGAACCGGAAGACGAGCAGGTGCTGCACAGTTGCTCACGGGCGCGCAAGCAGCCGCCCGAGCGCATCAGCGAGGTGGTGGTCGACCGTATCCTTCAGATGCGCGATGAGCCACCAGAGGGCTTGCGGCGCACGCCGGGGCCCAAAGCGCTGCTGTACTACTTGCCCCGCGATG